>WNFW01000039.1_pt1 | contig 63045 bp, 54 predicted proteins | sample 5400131 | NCBI WGS metagenome assembly WNFW01 (sample SAMN13153362, study PRJNA577476) | soil metagenome | isolation source: 20 cm soil or saprolite under grassland replicate 1 | place: USA:California | collected 2016-06-15
GGTCCACGACCGGATCATCGTCGCCACCGAGCGGCAGATCGAGTTCTACGGCGCCTACACCGAGGCGCGCATGCGCGACGACTCGGTGGACCTGGCGCGGATGCTGGGGCACCCGGCGCTCCGGTCCTCGAGCTATGAGCTGCACGCGGCGTGGGACCTGATTCGGGGCATCTACCCAGGTCTGGACTCCGCGACATCGCAGACGGTCGAAGGCGCCCTCTGCCAGTTCGATGTGGTCTGAGTTGCCATTCGGAGCGGCTCCTGCGATGAATGGGCACGCCTGAGTCATGGCCATGTGGATCGAGGGCAACCGGCTCCAGGTGATCGATTCCGCGCTCGAGCGCGGCCGGCGGGACGCCGTCGAGAAGTTGCTCGCTGACATCTTCCGGTCCAATGCGAAGCACGGCGAAATCCCGACGACATGTCCAACCTGCCGACGTGACCTGGTCCGCAACGCGCTGCCGGGCGTAGGGCTCTATGTGAGCGCCTGCCCCGACCGACACGGCGCGTGGATGACGAACGACGTGGTCGAGACGCTCCGCCGTTTCGTCGACGAGCACGCCACGCTCGCCGCGAAGAAGCGCCACCAACTCCGAGTGCTCAACCGGCTTCTCGTTGTGCTCGCCGTGGCCGTCGGTGCCACGATCGCGTTCGTCTATCCCGAGCGCGTCGTCGTGACCGCCGTGGAGACGGTCTCCCGCTACTACGACTGGCGTGTCAGCGAAGGCTACTGGCCGTCACGCGGCTTGGTGTACACGTGGTGGCAGATCCCGACCAAGGCGAGTTCTATCGACGTCTACGACGAGCTGCTGTACTTCCAGCGGCTGGTCACGCTGCTGGACGACGGTATCACCAACCGCTTGAACATCGACGGCGCGCTGAAGACCCGGCGCTCGCCGGCGGAGTATGCGGCGCTGTACGAGATCTACCGCGGGAAGCAACTCGACGTTCTGGCTCGCATGCGCCGGATCGACGTTCCCGAGAAGCTCGAGCCCATTCACCGACGAATGATCCTCGCCACTGAGGGGCAGATTCGGTTCTACCGGACCTTCCTGGACTCGAAGCTGAAGGATCCCGCCGTGGACCTCGCCCGGATGCTGGGCGATGCGGCTCTCCAGACCACGAACCGGGAACTGCACGCGGTCTGGGACGAGGTCAGACGCTTGTATCCGCGCCTTGACTTCGACACCAGCGCAGCGATCGAAGCGCACCTCTGCGGGTTCGACGTGATTTGAGCGCGATCACGGCGAGGCGGGTCCGAGCCGCAGGTTGATCGGCTTCCGCCCGTGCTCGGAGTCGATCACGTACTTCTTCACCTTGGGCAGGATCTTCTCCATCGCCTCGAGATAGAGCCGTGTCCGCGTGACGTCGGGCGCCTTGTTGTACTCCGCCAGCAGCTCCAGGAAGCGCGTCGTGTTCCCGATGGCCTCGGCCACGCGCTGCTCCTTGTAGCTCTGGGCCGCGAGCACCATCGAGCGCGCCTCGCCCCGGGCCTTGGGAAGGAGGTCGCTGGCGTAGCTCCGGGCCTGGTTGATCTTGTTCTCCCGGTCGGCGCTGGCGTTGGCCACGTCCTGGAAAGCCTGGGCGACCGCGCTGTCGAGCGTGATGCCCATCAGGTTGGCGGACGTGATCTGGATGCCGCTGTCGTACTGGTCGAGGATCCCCTGGGTCCGCGTCTTGACGTGCTCCTGGATGGCGAGCCGCCCCGTCGTGAGCACCTCGTCGACGGGCATGCCCAGCACGCTCTCCGTCAGCACCGACTCGGCGAGCGAGCCGATGAGCGCGGGCGGGTTCTCGATCTCGAAGAGGAACGCGGAGGGGTCGCGGATCACGTACTGCAGCGTCATGGCGACCGTGATGATGTTGGTGTCTCCGGTGAGGATCTCGACCCCGGTGACCCGCTCCTCGCCTTCGCGGAGGTCGAAGCCGACACCGGTCTTCATCACGGAGGTGGTCTTGACGGTGTCGACCTGGTCGATCGGCCACGGCAGGCGGTAATGGATGCCGGGCCCGAGGCGGAGCGCGACGCGACCGAAGCGCCGGATCACCGCCTGCTCGTCAGCGGCCACGGTGAAGATGCCGGCGAGCAGATAGCCGGCGGCGGCGAGGGCCAGAAGCCAGCCGACCCACGCCGCACGCCGCCTCGGGCGGTGGCCGAGCGGGGGAGGCGGCGAGAGCTCGGGGGTCTCACGCTCTCGGGGCTCGGTCCGGAGCTCCATCGCTTACCTCCCGGCCTTCGGCGCGCGGTCGGCGCCGAGCGTCCGGAAGATCTCGGCGTCGGCCGGAAGGAAGACCGTCGTGCTGCCGTCGAGGATCTTCTCGTAGGCCTGCAGGGTGCGGCGGAACTTGTAGAGCTGCGGGTTCTTGCGGAACGCCTCGGCGTAGATGCGCATCGCCTCGGCGTCGCCCGCGCCCTTGGCCGCCTCGGCCTCCCGGTAGGCCTCGGCGAGGATCCGTGTCTTCTCCCGTTCGGCCTCCGCCACCACCTTCTTGAACTCGCGCTCGCCTTCCGAGCGGTACGTCATCGCGATCTTGCCCCGCTCGGCCTGCATGCGGGCAAACACGTTCGCGCGGTTCTGCTCGGGCAGGCTCAGCTGGCGCAGTCGGATGTCGACGAGGTCGATCCCGTAGTCGGCGATGGCGCGCTGGCGGGACTCCGCCACGATCTGCTCCAGGATCCGCTCGAACTGGGAGGCGTGGCCCTCGAGGGAGACGAGCGCCGCCGAGGGATGGCCACCGACGACGGAGCCGATCTTCGTGAGGACCACGTCGGAGAGGCGCTGCTCGGCGGTCGAGCGGCTGCCGGTCGTGGCGAGGAAGCGCTCGGGATCCGCGATCCGCCAGGTGACGAGGCTGTGGATGACGAAGTTCTTCTTGTCCTCGCTGAGGAACTCCGCGGTCGCCGGCTTGAAGGTGAGCAGGCGCTTGTCGAACCGCACCACGGTCTCGAGGGGGAAGGGGCGCTTGACGGAGAGCCCGGGCTCCGTGACGACGCGGACCACCCGGCCAAAGCGCAGGAACAGACCGTACTCGGTCACGTCGATGACGACGAAGCAGGACCCGACGGCGAGCGTCGCCAGGAGGCCGCCGACGAGCGCGAGGGTCCGCCTCAGCGCTGCCACTGGCTCCGCTTGCCTCCGAACGGCTGGAGCAGCCAGAGGTCGAAGTCCTTCACGTCGCCGGCGCCCGGGCGAAGGATCTTCTGCGTCGACGGCAGCACGTCCTCCAGCGTCTCGATCTGCAGGCGGAAGCGCGTCAGGTCGGGCGCGCGGCGGTACTCCTTCTCCCGGAGGGTGAACGCGCGCGCGTCTCCCTGGGCCTCGAGGATCCTCTGGTCCTTGAAGGCCCGGGCCGCCTCGATCATCGCCGCCGCGTCGCCCTCGGCGAGGTTCACGGCCTCCCGGGCGAAGGTCGTCGCCCGGTCGACGATGAGAATCTTGTCCTCCTGCGCGCTCGCGACGTCACGGAAGGCGGCGTGGACCTCCTCGGGCGCGTGCACGCTCAGCAGGCTCACCGCCACCATGCGGATGCCCGTTCCGTAAGCGTCGAGCGCCTGCTGGACGTCCCGGGCGACCCGCTGCGCGACCTCGTCGCGCCCGGTCGTGTAGATCGCGTCGACCGTCATGGTGGCGATCCGCGCCCGCAAGGCGCCGATGGTGAGGCTGCGCACGAGGGCGTCCCCGTCGGCGACGTGGTAGACGAAGGCGACGGCGTCCCTGACCTGATACTGGGCGGTGAAGGCGATATCGATGATGTTCGCGTCGCCGGTCAGCAGGAACGACTCGTCGGAGACCTTTTCCTTCTGGAACCAGAAGCTGACGGCGCCCGACGGGGGAGCCGGGAAACCCGGGCCCGCCAGGGTCAGCGCTTGGCGGCCGAAGCGGCGCTCGGCGCTGTCCCGCGCCGCGCTGCGAAAGCCGACCTCGATGCGCCGGACGCGGTCGGTCTGGATCACCCGGTGATTCTCGATCGGCCAGGGCAGCCGCAGGTGCAGACCAGGCTCGAGGTGGCCGTCGACGATGCGGCCGAAGCGGGTGTGGATGCCGATCTCGCCCGGCGCCACCGTGAAGACGCCGTTTCCGAGATAGAAGAGCGCCGCGGCCACCATGGCCGCCGCCCGGAGGCGCGGCGCCGTCAGGCGCACCCCCGTGAGCCTCGCGAGCCAGTCGCGCGGCCGGAGCCACTCCTCGGGCACCGGCACGCGCCAGAGGCTCCGCGCGAGTAGGGCCAACACTAGCAGCGCGGATGCGACCTTCACCGGCTCGGGGACGAAGCCGGAGGCCGTGCCGAAGGTCGCCGCGGGGCTCAGTTGCCAGGTCCGGTAGACCCAGTCGAGCGTGTAACCGGCGGCGAGGCTCACGACGGCGATCGACAGGAGATAGATCGCCACCACACGGCGGCCGAGGAACTTGAGGAGGACGACGATCGCGCCCACATTCGTGGCGGGGCCCGAGAGGAGGAACACCAGCGCCGCGCCAGGGCTCAGGCCCTTGAGGACAAGGGCCGCTGCCACCGGGGTGGAGGCCGAGGCGCACGTGTAGATCGGGATGCCGATCGCCAGCATCGCCAGCATCGTGCCGAGGCCGCCGCCGAGGTATCGCTCGATCACGGAGGCGGGGAGCAGCACGGCCACCAGGGCTGCGAGGATCACGCCGAGGATGAGCCAGTGCGCGATGTCGTCCAGCACCTCGCCGAAGCCGTACGCGAAGATCTTCCGCACGGCCGTCCACTGGCTGGCGAAGCGGGGCCCGCCGTTGCCGCCGAGCGGCAGCCGGCGCTCGGACCCGGGCGTCGGCTCCTCGCGCGGTTCTGCGAGCGTGGCGTCGCCGTTGATGGCCTCCACGGAACCATCCTGCCGCGGGCCGCCCCACAGGTTGGTGGCGATGCCCGCCACCGTCGCGGTGATGAACGCCGCCATCGGGCGGAACACGGTGATGATCGGATCCATGAGCGCGTAGCTCAGCGCGATCGAGTCGATGCCGATTTCCGGCGTGGAGATGAGGAAGGACACGGTCGCGCCGCGCGTGGCGCCCTGCCGCGAGAGCCCGATGGCCGTGGGGAGAACGCCGCACGAGCAGAGGGGCAGCGGCGTCCCGATGGCCGAGGCCCACAGGACGGATCGGATCTTGCCGCGGCCGAGGAAGCGCATGAGCAGGCGCGAGGGCACGAGGACGGCGAAGACGCCGGCGAGGACGAACCCCAGCAGCAGGAAGAAGGAGGCCTCGCGCAGGATCGACCACGTCTCGCCGGCGACCTGGAACAGGAAATCGGTCACGCGGGACCCCGGCGCCGGAGGCGGAGACCGGGGGTCGGCCACGCGGCCGGCCCCCGGCGCTGCGAGGAGACTCCCTGGCCCACGCTCTACCTGGGGAGGTACTTCTTGTCGAGCGCGCAGGCCACGGAGTACTGCGGGTCGACCACGTTGGCGATCTTGATGACCGCGGCCTGGCCCAGGAGCTGGTAGGCCTCCATCCGGTCGTACCCGTAATCCGTCGCCAGCCAGTTGATCATGTCCGAGCACGCCAGCCGCAGCGCATCGATGAGGGGGCGGGTGCTGCCGATCGACATGATGTACTGCCGGTTTTCGAGCCGCGGCCAGTTGATCGTCTTGCCCTTGATGACCTCGACGGTGAACTGCACATCGAACGAGGTCTCGATGGCGGCGCCCATGATCTCGCCGTCGCCCTGAGCCGCGTGCCCGTCACCGAGCATGAAGAGCGCGCCCGGCTCGAACACCGGGAAGTACATGGTGACGCCTTCCACGACCTCGTTGAAGTCCATGTTGGCGCCGTGGGTGCCGGGCACCAGCGAGCTGATGCATTCCTTCCCGTAGGGCGCGGTGCCGATGGTCCCGAAGAAGCCGCGGATCGGCACCTCGACCCGGCCGATCTTGCTCTTGGGCATGTTCAGGACGGCCACATTTCGCGACCGGTCGAGCTGCCAGATGAAGAGGGTGTCCTGGACCGGGGGCGTGACCATCATCGTCTTGTACTCGGGGGCGAGGGCGCCGAAGTACGGAATCGCGCCGCCCCAGCCCCAGTCGCGGTTGACCGTGACCTTGTCCAGGTGGACCTTCAGGGTGTCGCCGGGCTCGGCGCCCTCGACGTAGAAGGGGCCGGTCTGGGGGTTCACCCGGGACAGGTCGAGGTTGCCTTCGGCGATGGTCTTCATGGTGGGCCGAAAGGCGTCGTTCGAGGCGTCGCGGGTCTTGGTGATCACGGTGTCGCCAGACGCGATCCGCGCCGCGGGCGGATGCGAGTAGCAGTACGTGAAGTAGATCGTCTGCGGGGTATAGGTGATCGTTTTCGCCGCCGCCGGCGAGCTCAGCATCGGCACGAACAGCGCAGGCGCAGCGAGCAAGGCGGCCACCAGCTTCAACGGACGCGCGTGAACCATTGGATCGCTCCTGACGAATCGTAAGAGTGGACGTCGTTGTCTACTCCCCCCGGTGCGACAGCTCCTCTCTCACCCCCTGTCTGTCGGACGCGCGTCTGGCGCTCAGTGCTCTGGGAAGCGGAATCGGCTGTCCCGCAGGAGCCAGAACAGCTCCGAGTCGACCGGCAACACGAGCGTGGTCTCCTTGTCGACGGCCTTCTTCATCGCATCCATCGAGCGGACGAATCGATAGAACTCCGGGGCCCGGGCGAGGCTGTCGGCGTAGACCTTGGCCGCCTGCGCCTCGCCCTCGCCCCGAATCTTCTGTGAGAGCTTGTAGGCCTCGCCCAAGAGGCCGCTCTTGGCTTTCTCCCCGGCGGCCCGGATCTTGAGCCCCTCCTCCTCGCCTTCCGATCGAAATCGCATGCTGATCCGGACGCGCTCTGACTTCATCCGCGCGAACACGCTCGCCCGGTTCTGCTCCGGGAAGTCCAGCCGCCGGAGGCCGACGTCGACCACCTCGATCCCGTAGTCTCGGAGGGCGAGCTCCCGATACTGGCGGGTCACGCCGTCGAGGATCGCCTCGGCCCGATAGTCGCCGGGCGCCGTCGCCACGAACGCCGAGAAGGGCGCGCCGCCGAGAGCCGCCCCGAGCTCGGCGAAGAGAATGTCGCTCAGGCGCGACTCGGCGCCCGCCCGGTCGAAGACCGTCTGCATGAACCGCTTCGGATCGTGGACCTTCCAGACGATGAACCCGGAGGCCACGACGGTGTTCTTGCCGAGCGTGAGAAACTCGCGGGGGGGCGGGACGAGCACGAACAGGCGCCGGTCGAACCGGCTGACGGTCTGGACGGGCGCGGGGAGCTTGAACTTGAGCCCGGGGGCGCTCTCGACGCGAACGGGCTTGCCGAACTGGGTGACGACCGCGTACTCTCCCGCGTCGACCGTGAAGACACACAGTGATGCGAGCCCGACCAGGACTGCGCCGAGGCCGAGGAGAACCAGGAGCCTGACGCCGCGCGTGAGACTGATGGCGGCCAGCATTTCACCCCGAGTGAAGGTGACGAGCAGGGAGATACTAGCAGGAGTCCGAACGGAATCAAGGGCCCCCATGCTCCCGCGGTTGAGGTAGGGTGAGGACGTCTTGCGGCCGGTAACCCGACGACGGGGGGCGAGAGATGAGCGAGCTGGGTCGCCGCGAAGAGATCCGGGTTCCCGGGATGTCCGAGCCCATCAGCCATTTCACCCACGTCGTCAGGGCGGGGCGACTCGTCTTCGTCTCGGGCTGCGTCGCGACGGATGCCGAGGGGCGCACCGTGGGCGGCAACGACGTCGTCGCGCAGGCCCGCCAGGTGCACGAGAATCTCAAGAAGTGCCTCGCCGCGGCCGGCGCGACCTTCGCCGACGTGTGCAAGGTCACCGTGTTCTTGAAGGATGTCGGGGACCGCGAGAAGGTGAACATCGCGCGCCGTGAGTACTTCGGCCCTCACCGGCCGGCCTCGACCCTGGTCCAGATCGCGCGCCTCGTGCGCGACGACCTGCTGGTGGAGATCGAGGCGACCGCCGTTCTGCCCGGATAAATGACGGCCGACCCGCACGCCCTCCGCGCGCGCGCGCAACGCTGGGCCAGCCGGGGCCGGTACGGCGACGCCGAGGTCGCGTACCGCGAAGCGCTTCGCCTGGCACCGGACGATGTGCGGGCGCGCCTCGGCCTCGGGCTCTGCCTGCGCCGCCTGCGCCGTCCGGCGGATGCCGAAGCGATCCTTCGCGAAGCGGTCCGTCTCGAGCCGCGCAGCGCCTCCGTCCGCGCCGAGCTCGGCGGGACGCTCTTCGAGCAAGGCCGGTACGCGGACGCGGCCGTGGCGTTCCACGAGGCGATCCGACTGCGGCCCGACTTCGCGCGGGCGCACGTGAGCCTCGGGCTCGCGCTCATGCGTCAGGGCGACCTTGCGCGCGCCGAAGGCGCGTTTCGCGAGGCGCTCCGCATGAGGCCAGACGATCCGGTGGCGCGCGCCAACCTCGGCCGGGTGCTCCGCCGTCAGCGGCGGCCGGCGGAGGCGGAGGCGCTCCAGCGCGACGCCGCCCAGCGGGCGCCCGCGCTCGTCGCGGTGCGGCTCGATCTGGGCGCGGCGCTCTTCGAGCAGGGCAGGTTCACCGAGGCTGCGGCGGCGTATACCGAGGCGGTTCGCCTCAGACCCGACGACGCGAGGGCTCACCTGGGTCTCGGTCTCTCGCTCGAGCGCCAGAAGCGGCTGCGAGAGGCGATCGCCGCGTACGGCGAGGCGATCCGACGTCGACCGGACGACGCGTATCTCTTGCAGCGTCTGGGCCTCGCGTTCCGGCGCCTCCACCGCTACGGGGAGGCCGCCGCGGCGCTGCGGGAGGCGATCCGTCTCAAGCCGAGCGAGCCTCGCTCGCACCACTACCTCGGCGTGGTGCTCGACCGTCAAGGCCGCTACGACGACGCCGCCGCGGCGTATCGCGCCGCGATCCGGATCCGCCCCGCGTACCTGCCCCCGTATATCGGCCTCGCGGCGACGCTGCAGCGCCAGGGCCGCTGGTCGGACGAGGCGATCGTGTACGCGGAAGCGCTCGCGATCGGGCCGGACGACCCGGACTTGCACGCGCGGCGGGGTCTCGCCCTCGGCGCGCTCGGCGACTACGCGGGCGCGGCGGCCGCGTTCCGGCGGGCGCTGGCGCTCCGTTCCGACGACGCGGATCTCCACTTCGAGCTCGGCGTCGCGCTCGGCCGTCAGGGGAAGCACGCGGAGGCCGAGGTCACGCTGCGCGAGGCGGTCCGCCTGCGGCCGGACTCGCTCAAGGCGCGAGCCAACCTCGCGCTCGGCCTCGGCCGCCAGGGCAAGCACGCCGAGGCGGAGTCGGCGTATCGCGAGGCGCTCCGGCTCCGCCCCGAGCATCCGGCGCTCCACCGCGGCGTCGGCGTGTCGCTCTACTGGCAGGGCCGCTCCGGCGAGGCCGAGGCCGCGTTTCGCGCGGCGATCCGGCTCAGGCCCGATTACGTCCGGGCCCACTGCGATCTCGGCGAGGTGCTTGGCGAGCGGCGCCGCTGGGCAGATGCCGAGGCCGCGTACCGCGCCGCGCTCCGGATTAGGCCCGAGTCGGTGACCGCGCAGACGGGTCTGGGCGCAGCGCTCCTCGCCCAGGCGCGGTACGCCGAGGCCGAAGCGGTATGCCGCGAGGCGATCCGCCTCAACGGCGACGAGGCCCGCGCGCATCGGAGCCTCTGGCACGCCCTCGAGGCGCAGGGCAAATTCGGCGAGCTGGCGGAGGCTGCCCGCGCGGTCATCGCGAAGAAGCCCGACCACGCCGACGCGCACGCGCGGCTGGGGCAGGCGCTCCTGGAAGAGGGACGCCGCGACGCCGCGATCGAGGCGTACGCGACGGCCGTCCGGCTGAATCCGGCCGTCGCGCGATTTCGCGAGGGTCTCGCGCGCGCTCGGGGCCTGTCGGGGTAATCGCCGTTCGAGCGCCGGCGTTGCCGGCGCAACGATTCTAGGGGAGCTGCAGGAGCTGGCGGAACTCCTCGAGATCGTGACGCGGCACGTCCGGGCGCTGCCTGAGCAGCTCGTGGACGCCCGCCGGGTCGTTGTCGATCGCGCGCGTGGTCCGCGCGAACAGTTTGACCAGCTGTCGCGCCTCCCGCTCCGCCTTGGCCTCGGCCGCCGCGCTCAGGAATTTGCTCGCCAACTCGACCAGCGGGTTGTCGAGCTTGACGAAGCCCGTCACCCGCGCGCTGATGCGGCTTTTCCCGTCGACCGCCGGCTGGGCTCCGTACTCGATGACGACCACTGCCTGTCCGTGAATCGCGGGCAGAAACCATTGCTTGTAGCGACCGCGGGCGTGCATGACGCGCGTCCCGTCGCGGGCGTACACGAGGGAGAAGCGGCCGACGGTGCCCCAGCCGTCGTCGATCCAGAGGCCGTCGGACGCGCGCCAGATCCGGTAGCGGGCGACCCTGAGAGTCCGCGTCACGTGCGTCGCGAACTCGGGGTGGTCGAGCAAGTACTCGAAGACTTCGCGCCGGGCGACGAACGGCTCGCCCGCCGCGAAGGTCGCGAGCGACGCCGTCTCCGTGATCGCGGCGAGCCGGTCCCGCTCGGCCGCGGGGATCTCGGTGGGAAGGGTGGGCGCGGGCCGCGCGGTGAGCGCGCTCGCCGCGAGCAGCACGCCGGACGAGCCGACGAGCACCAGCACGCTGATTGGACGACGCCCGAATCGCACGGCCGTTCCATTATGTCATAGGGCTTGACGTGGCCCGCCCGGCTCCGTACGCTCGGGGCCACCACCGGCGACCCGATCCCAAAATGGTGGGAGCCCCGTCGGGGGCCGCAGGGGGCAGACGGCAGGCGAATGCATCGGCTCCTCTTCGCGATCGTCCAAGGACCTCCCGTCTCGTGGCGTCCGCCGCCGTCCGCGCTCGGCGTGATCGAGACGCGCGCCTTCGACGAGCTCGTCGTGGTGTCAAGCGCGCTCGATCGGATCCCGGAGTCGAACGCGCGCACGCTCGCCCTCTACCACGAGGTCGTCGCCGCGACGATGGACGCGGAGGGCGTCCTCCCGTTCCGCTTCGGGACCACGCTTCACGCCGACGACCTCGACGGCTGGCTCGTGGCGCACGGCGAGCGGATCCGCGCGGCGCTCGGCCAGCTCCGTGGGTGCGTCGAGATGAACGTGAAGCTGCTGCGGCTCAACTGCGCTCACGGCCGGGAGCGCTCCTGTCCCGCGTGCGCCGGCGGCGCGCCCGGCGCGGACACGCTCCGCGCCGTCGCGGATCACCTCGTCGAGCGCGCGGGCATCGCGCGGTGGCGCTTCCGTGTGGCCGGCCACGGGAGCAACCTGGCGGGCGCGGTCGCCTTCCTCGTTCAGAAGAACGAGGTGGACGCGCTCCTCGCGCGCATCGCACCCGTGGCGTCGCGCGCGCCGGGCGTCGCGGTCGTGCCGACCGGCCCCTGGCCCGCGTACTCGTTCGCGTTGCCCCTGGACCGCCCGCCCCTGGCCCGTGTGGAGTCTCGGGAGAGACACGCGGGTCACATCGCCGGCTGAGGGCTCATGCGGGGGCCGACGCCTTGCCGGCCCGAGCCGTTTCGGGATACCCTTGGCCCGGCTTCGAGGAGGTCCGCATGACGCGCCTCTCCCGCACCGCCGTCGAGCAGATGATGGCCCAGCGTCCGGACGCCACGCTCGAGGTTCTTCTCGAGGTCTTCGAGGTATTCGCCAGCGGGTCGCTCACGGACGAGGTGTACATCCTGGACGATGTCGGCGGCAAGCGGATCGCGATTGCGCCCACGGCGCTGAAAGAGAAATACCGGCGGGGGTGAGCCATGGCCATCATCGTCATCTCGCATCAGATGGGCGCGGGAGGCCCCGAAATCGGCACGGCGCTCGCACAGCGCCTGGGGTACCGGTACGTGAATCAGGAGCTCCTGCTGGACGCGGCGCGGCGGTACGGGCTCGCCGAGGCGAAGCTGTCGCACCTCGAGGAGTCCAAGCCGACGCTGTTCGAGCGCTTCGACACCGAGACGCGCCATCACATCACCGTCCTGCAGACGACGCAGTTCGAGTTCGCCGAGACGGACAACGCCGTTCTGATGCGCGGCGGCGGCCAGTGGCTGCTGCGCGGCGTGCCGCACGCGTTGCGCGTCCGGCTGGTCGCGCCCTTCGACCACCGCGTGAAGCAGTGGATCAAGCGCACGGCGGAGATGACGGGCGAGACGCCGAACCAGCGGGCCGCCACGGACTTCGTCCGCCGCGACGACTCCGAGAAGGCGGGGCGCATGCGCTACCTGTACGAGGTGGACATCGCGGACCCCACGTTGTACGAGCTGATCATCAACACCGAGAAGCTCCGGTACGATGCCGTCGTGGACGTCCTCGAGCGCCTGGTGCGCCGTCCGGAGATGGCGACCACCGAGGAAGGGCGACGGGTCGTGGCCTCGCGGGCGCTGGCCTCCCGCGTGCAGGTGGCGCTCGCCACGCACCCCGAGACGCGTCGCTATCGGATTAACGTCGAGGCCCAGGGCGACGTGGTCACCCTCGAGGGGACCACCGCGCTCGACCGCGCCGTCGACGTCGCGAAGGGCGTCAAAGGGGTGCGCGAAGTCCGGACGCAGCAGGTCGAGATCCCGCCGATCCCGCCTTTCGTCGCCTAGCCGCCAGCGCCGGCGCTCGAACAGCGGTCAGGCCGACGACGCCTTAGCGTGGCCCCTCGGACGGGAGCGTGGTGTCCGCGGCGCGGTCGGGCGCCTCGGCGATGCGAAGCTCGAGGCTCTTGCGCTCACGGCTTCTCACGACCCCGAGCTTGACGGTCTTGCCCACCTCGGCGTCCGCCGAGAGGCGCTGGAGATGGTGGTAGTCCTCGACTGGCGTGCTGTCGAACGTGACGATCACGTCGTTCTGCGCCAGGCCCGCCACCGCGGCGGGGCTCCCCGGGTAGACGCGGGCGACCACCGCGCCGCGCGTGTCCCGCAGGCCGAGCGCCTGCGCGAGCTCCGTCGAGAGCGGCTCCAGCGCGACGCCGATCCAGCCACGCGTGACCTTGCCGCGGTCGATGAGCTGGCTCGTCACGCGCTTGACCATGTTGGCGGGGATCGCGAAGCCGATGCCCTGGCCCGTCGCGACGATCGCGGTGTTGATCCCGATGACCTCGCCGCGCAGGTTCACGAGCGGCCCGCCCGAGTTGCCGGGATTGATCGACGCGTCCGTCTGGATGAAGTTCTCGTAGGTCGCGATGCCGACGTCCGACCGCCCCGTCGCGCTCACGACGCCGACGGTGACCGTCTGGTCGAGCCCGAACGGGTTACCGATCGCGATCGCCCACTCGCCGACGCGGAGCGTGTCCGAGTCGCCGAGCGTCGCCACGGTGAGCTCCACCGTCGGTTCGAAGCGGATCACGGCGAGGTCGGTCTTCGGGTCGGTGCCGATGATCCGTCCGCGGGACTCCTCGTTCGAGGACAGACGCACCGTGACGCCGTCGGCGCCACGGACGACGTGGAGATTGGTCAGGACGTAGCCCCGCTTGTCGATGATGACGCCCGACCCCAGACCCGGCTGATGGAACTCCTCGCGGCGCCCGGGGCCGCGGCCGAAGAACTGGTCGAAAAAGTCCTTGAATGCGGGGTCGTCCGCGAACGGCCCGAGCGCGGGAGGATGGCGGAGCCGGGCGACCTGCACGGTCCCGATGTGGACGACGGCGGGCCGAACGCGGTCGGCCACGTTGATAAAGGCCGACTGCAGGGCGTCGGCCGCGTTTGCTGACGCGGGCGCTGCCGACCGGACGCCCGGCGAGGCGCTCATCAGGAGCGCATGGAGCCAGAACCCAGCGCCAAGGAAGGCGAAAAGTGCGCTCGCCTGGAGGATGACACGGGCGCTTTTGGGTGTCATCTGATTTCCTGCCGGATCGAGAATCCTCCCGATGCGGATTAGGCGGAAACCGATGCTATCGGCCCGATGTTCGAGTGTCAAGGAAACTATTGCAATCATGTATTTTCCTTGACGGTTCTGAGCGCCAAAAGAGACAATGAACTGATTGCAAGACCGGTCCGCGGGACCCTAAATGAAACTGCGTAGCCTTCGCAGGGCGCTCAGCCTTTTCCTCGTGGCGTCTCTGCTGACGCCCAACTGGAGCTTCGCCCAGCCGACCCCGCCGCCATCGCCCGGGCCGTCGGCTCCTGGACGGCCTGTCACAGCACCAACACCCTCGGCCGGTGCCAGCCGAACCGTGCCGGGGCCGGATTACCGCCTCGGTCCCGGCGACATTCTGGACGTCCAGATCGCGGGCCGGCTCGACGTCGAGCGATCGCAGGTGGTCGTGAACCCAGCCGGCTCGATCAGCGTGCCTCCGCTCGGATCGATCGCCGTCGGTGGTCTGACGCTGCTCGAGGCCCAGCGGCGCGTCGCCGCGCGCGCGGGCACGGTGTTCCGGTTCGCGGACGTCACGCTCGCGGTCGGGGCGCCGCGAACGTTCGAGGTGACGCTGTCGGGGGAGGTGGAGCGGCCCGGGACGCTCACGGTGACCGCGCTCCGGCGGCTGCACGAGGTGATCCTGGACGCGGGCGGCATCACACCTCGGGGCAGCACGCGGCGCGTCCAGGTGAGCCGGAAGAGCGGCGCCACCGAGGTGGATCTGCTGAGCTTCGAGCTGGGCGGCGATCTCACTCAGAACCCGTTCGTCGAGGAGGGCATGCAGATCCGCGTCCCGCCCAAGGGCCCCTCCGTCACCCTGACGGGCGCCGTTCGGCGTCCGGGTGAGTACGAGATCGGTGGAGGCGGGTCGCTGCGCGCGTTGCTCGAGCTCGTCGGCGGCGTCAGTCAGGCCTCGGCGGGGAGCGACGCGCGCCTCACGCGCGTCGGTTCGAGCGGGCGCAAGGAAACCTTTGCCGTCGACCTGAGCGTGGCGCTGAAACCACCGGCGGACGTTCCACTCGAGCCCGGCGACGCGCTGTTCGTCCCGCCGCTCTCCGTGCTCCAGGATGTCGTCGAAGTGCGCGGTGCTTTCGGCGGCACGCCGGAGTCGAGCAAGACGACCGTCGCCGGCAAGTCGACGATCGTGCAGCGCTTCGAGCTGGCGCAGGGCGACCGTGTGCGCGACCTCGTGTTCCGCGCCGGCGGCGCCGCCGCGCACGCCGATCTGCAGCTGGCCCTGGTCGAGCGCGGCGGCGTGGCGGGGCCACGGCAGCGGATCCCGGTCGACCTGCAGCGGCTGATCGTGGACAAGGACGAGACGCAGAACATCCTGCTCCAGAACGGCGACGTCCTCACGCTGCCGGTCGTCGAGGACAAGGTGTACGTCATCGGCGAGGTGAAGACCCCGGGCGGCGTCGACTTCCGGCCCGACCTCACGCCCCGCGAGTACCTCACGCTCGCCGGGGGGCCGACCGGCCGCGCCAAGGTCGGGAACGTCGTCGTGACCTTCCGCAACGGCAAGACCTACGCGATGGCCGATGCCCCGCCACTCGAGCCGGGCGCGATCGTGACGGTGCCCGAGGTCGCGGTGAAGTGGTGGCAGGACTACCTGACGATCACGCAAGCGATCGCGTCACTGGCCTTGGGGGTCACCGGGCTCTTCGTCATCTTCAACGGGCCCATCGTCAAATAGGTCATGTACGAAGCCTACTGGGAGCTCAGCGAGCCGCCGTTCGACAACACGCCGAACGCGAAATTCTTCTACCTCTCGCCCGAGCACGAGGAGGCGCTGGTGCGCCTCGTCTACACGGTCCGCCACCGCAAGGGCTGCGGGATGCTCACCGGCGAGTACGGCTGCGGCAAGACGACGCTCTCGCGCGCGCTCATCCAGCGCCTCGAGGCCGAGCGCTACGAGATCGGTCTGCTCACCAACCCGAGCTGGAACGCCGCGGACTTCCTCCGCGAGGTCCTCTACCAGCTCGGCGTCGAGACGGCGGAGAAGCACAAGCCGGAGCTCCTCCACATGCTGAACGACGCCTTCTACCGGAACTACCAGGCCGGACGCGACAGCGTGGTGATCGTCGACGAGGCGCAGCTGATCGAGGACGACGCGGTGTTCGAGGAGCTCCGGCTGCTGCTGAACTTCCAGACGGCCGAGCGGTTCCTCGTGACCCTCCTGCTCATCGGCTCGCCGGAGCTCGCGGTGAAGGTGCGGCGCATGAAGCACCTGGACCAGCGGATCACCCTCCGCTACCACCTGAACACCCTCGACTACACGCACACGGCGAACTACATCACGCACCGGCTGAAGATGGCGGGGCAGCGGAACCAGCTCTTCACCGAGGAGGCGATCAAGCTCATCTTCGACTTCACGCGCGGGACGCCGCGGGAGATCAACAACCTCTGCGACGTGGCGCTCCTCGTGGGCTACTCGAAGCGCGTGAAGGAGATCGGCGAGAAGATCATCGCCGAGGTCATCAAGGACATGGTCGGGATCTGACATGGTCCGCATGAGCGACCTCGTGCGCGGTGGGTCCGCCGGCAAGGCCGCGCCCGCGAAGGAGGCGAAGGAGCCGGAGGAGAAGCGGGGGGTCGCGCCCGCCGCCGGCCCGACGGTGCCGCCGGCGCTGCCGCGGACGCGCCTGGCCGAGGGCCCGCTCCAGAGCGCCACCACGCCGGCGCCCCGTGGCACGCCGGCGCCCGCGCCCGCCGTCGACAAGCCGGCGCCGCCGCTGGCGGCGACCGAGGCGGTCGCCGAGAACGCCGAGGCGCTCTTCGGCGAGCTCCAGCAGTTCGTCGCGGGCGTGCGCGAGCTCGTGCGCGCGGGGAGCGACGCGTTTCCGTGGGCGAACCTCGAGCGGCTCATCGTGCGCGCGGGGGCCTCGCTCGAGAAGTCCAGCGAGCTCTTCTGGGTCGCCAACAATCCGGCCGCGCCGCCGTCCATCGACTATCTGGCCTTCCACCAGGCGCAGGTCGCCGTGCTGTCGATGCGCGTCGGCGCCGATATCGGATACGACCGGCGGCGGCTCGCCATGCTCGGGATGGCGGGGTCCCTGATCGATGTCGGCCTCTGGCGGCTTCCGGAGAGCCTCCAGCGGCGCCTGGATGCGCTCACGTCCGAGGAGCTGGCGCAGTACCGCTCGCATCCCCGGCTCTCGGCCGAGATCATCCGACGCTGGGGCCCGCCGAGCGAGTCGATCGTGGAAGCCGTGCTGCAGCACCACGAGCGGGAGCAGGAGCAGGGGTTCCCGCAGGGGCTCGCGGGCGCGGCCATCCACCCGGACGCGAAGATCCTCGGCCTCGTCGACACGTACGGCGGGCTCACCGTCCCGCCATCCTCCCGGTCGCGCCTGAGACCGCACGAGGCGGTCCGGGAGCTCGTGAAGTCCAAGCACGAATCGTTCCCGTCGCCGCTCATCAAGGCGCTCCTCTCCGAGGTCTCCGTGTTCCCGCCTGGCACGTTCGTGCGCCTCAACACCGGCGAGGTCGGGCGCGTCGTCGCCGTGAACCGCAACCATCCGCTCCGGCCGCGCGTCGAGGTCGTCGCGGACGGCAAGGGTCAGCGTCTGCACACGCCCAAGGCGCTGGACCTGTCCGAGGCGCCGTTCCTCTACGTCACCGGGCCCGTCGCGGAGGGCGCGCGGTGAGGGTTCTCGAGCGCCCGAAGGCCGGCGAGGTGCTCCGCTAGTGGCGCAGTACGAGATGAACCTCCGCGACTACTGGCTGATCATCCGCCGCCGGCGGATGATCATCATCGCCTCGACGGTGCTCGTCGCGCTCCTGAGCTTCTGGTTCGCCAAGCAGAAGGTCCCGGTCTACCAGGCGAACGCGGCGGTGAGGTTCGAGCAGTCGACGCAGCTGTCGGGCCTGCTCGTCGAGGTGCTCTCGTACTCGACCGCGGACACCATCGAGACCCAGGTGACCCTCGTCAAGAGCTATCCGATCCTCGAGGAGGTCGCGCGGCGGCTCGGCCGGCTGCCGGCGACCGCCTCGGGCGGGGCGCTCCGCGAGTCGAAGGGATACTGGGCCGCGCTGGACGCGATCGGCTCGAGGGTCAAGGTGGCGCGCGTCCCGAGCACCAGCATCCTCGAGATCACGGCCACCTCGACGAACCCGCGGGAGGCGCGCGACATCGCGAACACCATCGTCGAGGTCTACCGCGACTTCAACCGGCAGCAGCGGAACCTCCGCGTGACGGAGGCGCGCAAGTTTATCGAGACCCAGCTCAAGGAGGTCGAGGCGCGCGTCAAGGTGGCCGAGTCCGAAGTGTGGGCATTCCGAGAGGCCAACCGCATCATCTCGCCAGGCGCCGAGTCGACGGTGCTGCTCTCCCTGTTCACCCAGGTGCGGAGCGACATCGAGAAGGCCCGACAGCAGCGCACCGAGCTCGAGCTCGTCCAGGCCCGCCTCGCGCGGACCGACCCGGCGAACGCGTCCGAGCGCGTCTTCATCGATACGACGAACCCCGCCATGCAGAAGCTCCAGACGATGTACTCGGAGCTCCTCCTCGAGCGCAACAACCTCGCGCTCGAGGTCACGGATCGGCACCCGCGGCTCCAGGCGCTCGACGACCGCATGCGCGAGATCCGGGTGGAGATGCGGCGCGAGGTGGCGGCGCAGATCGCGGCGCTCCGCACCCGCGAGGAGATTCTCAACCGCCAGATGGGCGACCTGCTGCAGAAGAACCGCGAGGTGCCGGCCGTCGAGCTGACGATGCAGCGTCTGCAGCGCGACGCCAAGAACAACGACGACCTCCTGGCGCTGCTGAAGGCGAAGCACCAGGAGGCCCTGATCAAGGAGTCGGAGAAGATCGAGGAAGTGACGATCGTGCGCCCGGCGACCGAGCCCGACAGCCCGGTCGGCGCCGAGACCCTCAACACCGTGCTGGTCGGTGCGCTGCTCGGCCTCTCGCTCGGCCTGGTCCTCGCCTTTGTGCAGGAGACGCTCGACACCTCGATCGGCACCATCGAGGACGTCGAGGCGTACCTGGAGGTCCCGGTGCTCGGTGTGGTCCCGCACATCGACGCGCACGCGACGGTCCAGCGCATCCTCGAGCGCCGCCCCGCGCTCGCACAGATGGACCCCGAGGCGCTCCTGAGCCACGCGCTGCTGATCACGCACTTCGACCCGAAGTCGCCGGTGGCGGAAGCGTACCGGACGCTGCGCACGAACGTGCAGTTCGCCCGAATGGAGCGCGCGGGGAAGATCCTGGTCGTCACCAGCCCGACCCTCCAGGAGGGCAAGACGACGACCATCGTCAACCTCGCGCTCACCCTCGCCCAGAGCGGGCAGCGTACACTGCTCGTCGGCGGGAACCTCCGACGACCGAGCATCCACCGCTTCTTCGGCATCGAGCGCGAGCCCGGTCTCTCCGATATCCTCGTGGGGAGCACGCCGTGGCGCGACTGCGTCCGCACCGTCGCCGACATCCTCATGGGACGCTTCGAGATGGAAGACATCATGGCCGCGCCGGGCCTCGACAACCTCCACATCATCGAGGCGGGTCCCGTCCCGGCCAACCCCTCCGAGCTTCTCTCGACCCCGGCGATGGCCGCATTCCTCCGCGCCGTGCGTGACGAGTACGACATCGTCCTGATCGACACGCCCCCCGTCCTGCCGGTCACCGACTCGGCGATCGTCGCGTCCCAAGCCGACGGCGTGATCCTGGTCTACCAGGCGGGAAAGGTCGGGCGGCTCGTGCTCAAGCGCGCCAAGGTCCACATCGAGAACGTCGGCGGCAAGGTCTGGGGCGTGGTCCTCAACGACGTCAAGACGGAGATCGCCGGGTACGCGTACACGCACTACTACACGCACTACTACGGCGAGGAGACCGTCATCGACACCCACAAGGAGCGCCTGCAGCGGGCGGCTGGGTTCTTCAGGCGGCTCTTCCGCCGCGACGGCCGCGCGGAGGCGCGCGGTGGGCCCGCGTCCGGGGCCGGGCCGACCGTCCCTTCCGCCGGCGCCCAGCCGGGCGGGGGGATGAGCGCAAGTCCGATCGAGCTCGGCGCGAACGTTCTGACGGCGCCGCGGCCGGCGGCCGGGCGTCGCACGCTGCTCATCATCCTGATCGTGGTCCTCGCAGGGGCGATTATCGGGGGCGTGCTCGGCTGGCGGCTCTCGGGCTGGCTGGGTGAAGCGACCCGGCCGCGGGCGCTCCTCCGGCAGAAACTCGACGCGCCGCCGCCCACACCGGCGCCCGCACCGGCCGCGCCGATTTCGCCGGCCCCCGCGCCGACTCCGTCGTCCGCCCGCGAGGCCGCGCCGGCGCCGGAAGCCGCGGCGGCGCGCCCGGCTGAGAACGCGAGCGTTGCGGAGAATTCGATCGGGAAGCCGAGTGCGGCGCTGCCGGCGTTCCCGGCCAGGCCGAGCATCGTCGGCACGCCCGGTGGTGGGGACCGATCGGAGCCTGAGATCCCGCCGGCGGCTCCCGAGACGCGCTTCGCCGTAGAGCTCGGTCCTTTTGTCATGCCGGGGGAGGCTGAGGGGGTTCAGCGCCAGCTGAACCAGGCCGGCTACGAGGCTCTGCGCCTCCGCCAGCAGACCGGCGCCGCGGTGTACGCGGTCATCGTCGAGAGGATCCCGACGGCGCGCGACGCCCAGGCGCTCGTCGCGAGCCTGCGCGAGGAGGGATTCGGCGATGCGAAGGTGCTCGGCGAGAACGCGCCACTGAAGGTGCGGGTCGGGACGCTGCTGCCGCTCCGGGCCGCGGTGCAGGTGGCCGAGAGCCTCCGTACCGCGGGCCATCACGTGAGGGTGGCGGCACAGCCGGGAGAGGCCCCGTCGTTCGTGATCCGCCACGGCAACTTCACCAGCGCCGAGGAGGCCCAGGCGGCGAGCCAGGAGCTCCAGCGCCTCGGCCTGGCCAATCAAGTCGTCCGGGTGAAGTAAGCCCCCGTCCGGGCCGCGGACCGCCGATGGATTTCGTGTTCGTCCTGCTGATCGCCTTCGCCGTCTTCGTGGTCGTCTTCGTCAAGACGGAGCTGGGGCTCTACCTCGTGATTTTCTCGATGCTGCTCTCCCCCGAGATCACGACGGGAAGCGGCGGGCTGGCCGAAGGGCGCCGCGTCATCGTGCGGACCGAGGATCTCGTCCTCCTCGTCGTCGCGTTCAGCTGGCTCGCGAAGACCGCGGTGAACAAGGAGCTGGGGCTCACCCTCAAGACGCCGTTGAACCGGCCGATCATGGCCTACGTCGCGGTCACCGTCATCGCGACGCTCATCGGCTATGCGACCGGAACGGTGAAAGGGCCGAGCGCGTTTTTCTACGTGCTGAAGTACGTGGAGTACTTCGTCGTCTACTACATGGTCGCGAACAACCTCGGCGACCGCTCCCAGGCGTGGCGGCTCGTCGTCGCGGCCTTCCTGACCGGCGCCATCGTCAGCGTCATCGGCGCCGCCCAGATCCCGTCCGGGCAGCGGGTGTCCGCGCCGTTCGAGGGGACCGAGGGTGAGCCGAACACCCTCGGCGGCTATCTGCTGTTCCTGATGGCGCTGGCGGGCGGCATCGCGCTCGAGACGCAGCGCGTGCGGGTCCGGGTCACGTGTCTCGCCCTGCTCGCGCTGATGGCCCTGCCGTTCGCCTACACGCTCTCGCGGGCCTCGTTTCTCGCCGTGCCGTTCGTGCTCATCGCCCTCGGCTTCTTCTCGACGCACAGGCGGACGCTGGTGGCCGCCTTGTCGCTGCTCCTCGTCGCCTCGCCGCTGGTCGGCGTCATGCTCCCGAAGCCGGTGGTGAACCGGATCCTCTACACGTTCGAGCCCGAAGCGGGCTCGGCGACGGTGAAGCTCGGCAAGATCGCCTTCGATCCGTCGACCTCGGCGCGGCTCATCAGCATGCAGCAGGCGTTCCAGGCGTGGATGCGACGTCCGTTCCTCGGCTACGGCGTCACCGGGGCGGGGTTCATGGATGCGCAGTATGCGCGAACCCTGGTGGAAGTCGGCGTCATCGGCCTCGCGGTCTTTCTCTGGCTCGTGTGGTCCGTGCTCAAGGGGAGCCTCGGGACGCTCCGGACGCTCCGCGACCCCGACGAGCGCGGGCTGGCGCTGGGATTCCTGGCCGGGACCGTCGCCCTCCTCGTGCACGCGATCGGGGCGAACACGTTCATCATCGTCAGGATCATGGAACCCTTCTGGTTCTTCGCCGCCGTCATCATCACGCTGCCGGGGCTCGTGGCGGCGCAGGCGAACGCGCCGCCGGCGCGGCAGTGGAGGCGCGTTGCGTGACGCCACGGGGCGTCGTCGCACGGCGCGCGCGGCGAGTCCGGCTCCTGGTGATGGACGTGGACGGCGTCCTGACCGACGGCCGGATGATCCTGTCCGAGCGGGGCGACGAGCTGAAGGCGTTCCACGCGCACGACGGCGTCGCCATCGCCCTCGCGAAGCGGGCCGGGTTGCGCACCGCGATGATCACCGCCGAGCAGAGCCCGATCGCCAAGACGCGCGGCGCCAAGCTCGGAGTCGACTCGGTCATCCTCGGCGCGCGGCGGAAGGGGGAGAGCCTCGAGGCGCTGCTGGCCGAGCACGGCCTGCCGGCCGAGGCGGTCGCCTACGTCGGCGACGATCTCCTGGACCTCCCCGCGCTCCAGCGCGCCGGCCTCGCCGTTGCCGTCGCCGACGCGGTGGCCGAGGTCCGCGCGGCCGCCCATGTCGTGACGCGCGCCCGCGGAGGGCACGGGGCGATCCGGGAAGCGGTCGAGCTCATCCTGCGCGCGCAGGGAAGCTGGACGTCGACCGTCGAGGCGTACGCGCAGGATCACGGCGCGCTCCCGGCGAGGCGATGACCGGCCGCGGCTCGATCGTCCGGAACGCCGGCGCGCTCGTGGCCTCGCAGCTCGTCACGAAGGTCCTGAACCTCGCCGTCTCCGTCGCGCTGGTGCGGTGGCTCGGCGCCCACGAGCTCGGGCGGTACGCGTACGTGCTCGCCTTCAGCTTCCCATTCGGCGCGGTCGCCGATTTCGGGCTCACGACGCTGGCGATCCGGGAGATCAGCCGCGACCGCGCGTGCGAAGCGGTCGTCGTCGCGACGCTCTCACGGCTGACGACCACGCTGGCCGCCCTCTCCGTGGCCACGATGCTCGTGCTCGCGGCCGCGGTCGAGCGCGACGTCGCCGTCGTCGGGGCCATCGCCCTCGCCGGCCTCTCGAGCGTGATCGCGTCCCTGACGTCGCCCTCGCTCGTCGTGCTGACGGCGCGCGAGCAGATGCACTGGCTCTCGCTCTTTCGCATCGCCGCCTCCGCGGTCGGCTCGCTCCTCACGCTCGGCGTGTTGCTGGCCGGCGGCCGGCTCATTCCGCTCCTGCTCGCCAGCGTCGCCACCGGCGGTCTGATGCTGGGCGTCGCCCGCGCGCTCGCGGGGCCGGTCCGCGTCCCGTCGGCGGTGCCCGGCGGCGCGGCGCGATCGATGCTCCGGCAGGCGGTGCCGTTCGGCCTCCTCATGACGGGGTTCGCGCTCTACTACCGGATCGACATGGTGATGCTCGACTGGCTGACCGATACCCGCCAGGTTGGTCTCTACGCCGCGGCGTACCGCTTCCCCGACACGATCATCGTGCTCGCCGCGTCGCTCGGCGGCCCCCTCTTTCCGCGCTTCTCGAGCCTCGCCGCGGGCCGGCGGGAGGAGGCGCGCCGGCTCCTCGAAGACGCGTGGCGACCGCTGCTGGCGCTCGGGCTGCCGCTCTCGCTCGGCGCCACGCTCCTGGCCGGCGGGCTCACGCGGACGCTCTTCGGCGAGGAGTTCGTCGAGTCGGCCGGGCTGCTGCGCCTCCTGATCTGGGGGACGCTGCCGCTGTTGTGGGTGAACGTCGCGAGCCACGCCCTGATCGCGTTCGACCGCGTCTGGTCGCTGGTCGCCGTCTATGCGACGAGCGCGCTCGTCAACATCGTGGGGAACCTCGTCCTCATCCCCCGTTACGGTTCCCGCGGGGCGGCCCTCGCGACGCTCCTCTGTGAGTGGCTCAACCTCGCCCTCGTCATCGGGCTGCTCCGGGCGACCTTCGGGGTGTCCTTCTCGCCCACGGGGCTCTGGCGGTACGCCCTCGCGGCGGGCGGCATGGGCCTCGCCGTGTGGTTCCTGCGCGGGTACGGCCTCGCCGTCGAGATCGCGACCGGCGCGCTCGCCTACGGCGGCGCCCTCCTTGCGCTCGGATACACGCGCAGTGCCGATCACCTGGCGATGCGGCGGTTGCTCGCCCAGTGACGACGCGAGGCGCTCTCCACGAGGCCCGCATCGCCACGCTCCTCCGGGCAGGCTTCCGCACCTGGGACGAGTGGGGCGCCCGGAGCGACGCCGCGCACGGTGTCGAAACGCTCCTCCGGCAGGAGGCGCACCGCATCGCGTGCACGGTCGCAATGCTCGAGGCCGCTCCGCGGCGGCTGCTCGAGATCGGCACCGGGTATCTCACCCTGGCGGAAACCCTTCGCCACGCGTTCCCGCAGGCCACGATCGCCGGGGTCGAGCATCCGGGTCGCGCGTACGTGTTTGCGCCCACGTACCGGAAAGCGCTCGAGGCGGCGCGGATCGTCTTCGCGACCACGGACCTCGTGGTCGACGGGCTTCCCTTTCGAGCCCGGACCTTCGACGCCGTCGTCTTCGCCGAAGTGATCGAGCACCTCCCGCCCAGCGCGGTCCCCGACGTCCTCGCCGAGATCGGCCGGGTGCTGATGGATGACGGCGTGCTCGTGCTGACGACGCCCAATCTGACGTCGTGGACGAACCGTGAGCTGGTCCTCCGCGGGCACTCGCCGCACCAGAGCCCGCTGCGTGCGATCGACGGCACCTACGCCCACCTGCGTCTCTATACGATGGCCGAGCTCACCGAGCTCTGCGAGGCGGTCGGCTTCCGCGTGACCCGGCGCGCGTTCGTCGACCAGGTCGCCGCCGGCATCTCGCCCCTGCGCCGCGGGCTCCGCGCCGTCTTGGCCCCGGCGCGGGGCGCGTGGCCCGCGCTCCGCGACACCTGCATGGTCCAGGCGGTCCGCGCCGGGCGCGGCGGCGGAGGACCGTGCCCACCGTGACCGCGCCGGGCCCGCGCACGCCGTACGCCGAGCACCGGCTCGACCTGGGCGAGTCGCGGCTGCGGAAGCTGCTCCGGCTCCTCGCCGGGGAACCCCGGGGCCGCGTCCTCGACGTCGGCTGCGCGGGCGGCGAGCTCGCCGAGATCTTGCACGCGCGCGGCTGGCGGGTAGACGGGGTGGAGCGGGAGCCGGAGCTTGTCAGGACGGCGGAGCGTCACGGGATCGCGGTGCGGCTCTCCGACTTCGACCGCGAGCCGCTGCCCTGGGACACGGCGACCTTCGACGCCGCCGTGGCCGGCGAGGTGATCGAGCACGTGGTCGACACCGATCACCTGCTCGGCGAGCTCGCGCGCGTGGTCCGGCCGGGCGGCGCCCTCGTCGTCACCACGCCGAACCTCGCCAGCCTCGAGAATCGGCTCCGGCTTCTCTGCGGTCGATACCCGATGTGGATGGACTACCGGGTCGTCGGCACCGGCCACCTGCGCTACTACACGCCGCGCGTGCTCCGGCACCACCTGGAGGTCCACGGCTTTCGCGTGGAGGCACACGTCGGTAACTGGGTGCCGTTTCTGCCCCAGCGCTGGGTCGACGACCGGCGGTGGCGGTGGATGGCGCTCACCGGCGACTGGTGGCCGTCGCTCGCCATGGACATCCTGATGAAGGCGCGCCGCCAGCCGAGGACGAGCGCGTGACGGCCCGGCCCGCCGCCTGCCCGGCGTGTCGCGAGAGCCGCCTCGTCACCGCGCTCCGCGTGGGCGCGGTCGAGGTCCGACGCTGCGTCGGCTGCGGGCTCGGGCGCACGGTGCCGACGCCTGCGGAGGCGGACGGGCGCGAGCGGTTCGTCGGGGACCCCGCGTACTTCCGAGATGCGATGGCGCAGCCGAAGGACCAGTGGTGGCACCGCTTCAACCGGGCGCCGCTCGCGCTGCTGGAGGCGGCGGGCGCGCCGCCCGGGCTCCGGCTCCTCGACGTCGGCTGCAACGTCGGCTACCTCGTGGCGGCGGCTCGCGAGCGCGGCTTCCGTGCCCACGGCCTGGACGGCTCGGCCGCGGCCGTCGCGGCCGGGCGCGCCGCGCTCGGCGTCGAGCTCCAGGCGGGGAGGATCGAGACGGCAGCGGTGGCGCGCGCGAGCCAGGACGTCGTCGTCCTGAACCATGTGCTCGAGCACCTGCCCGAGCCGCGCGCGGTGCTTGACGCGGCCCACGGCTGGCTCACGCCGGGCGGCTGGCTCGTCATCGGTCTGCCAAATTTCGCGAGCCCGATCGCGCGCTGGGCCGGGGCGAGGTGGGCGGGGCTCGTGCTCGATCAGCACATCTGGCATTTCACGCCCGGCGCGCTCTCGCGCATGGTCGCGAGCGCCGGGTTTGTCCGAATCCGCTGGCGGACGTGCATGCTGGCCTATGCGCCCCGCGGGCTCGCCGGCTGGGCCAAGTGGCTGGTGAGGCTCGGGCTGGAGCCGCTCGGCGCCGCCGACAACCTTCTCCTGGTCGCCCGGCGCGCGCCGGCCTCGCGGACCTCGGTACCGTGAGCGATCGGCCGCTCGTCACCGCGATGGTCCTCAACTGGAATGGCGCGCACCTCCTGCCCGACTGTCTCGGGACGCTCGCCGAGCAAGACTGGCCGGCGCTCGAGATCCTCGTCGTCGACAACGGGAGTCTCGACGACAGCCGGTCCGTGTGCGGCGGGTACCCGGCGCGCTTTCTCCCGCTCGGCGAGAACCTCGGGTTCTCGCGAGCCTACAACCGCGCGGTGGGCGAGGCGAAGGGCGAGCACCTTTTCATCGTGAACAACGACATGCGCTTTCTGCCCGACTGCCTGAGTCGGCTGGCCCGGGTGCTGGCCGCCGACCCGACACTCTTCGCCGTCGATCCGACGCAGCTCTCCTGGGACGGTACGCGCGTCATCCACGGGCGGACGTGGCTCCGCCGCGGAACCTTCCACAGCACGGTGATTCCGCCGTTCGCCGTCGAGTACACGGCGGCGGCCGACGGTCACGTCGAAGTCCCGTGGGGCTGCGCGGGGAGCCTGCTCGTGCGCCGCGACCGCTTCGACGCGCTCGGCGGGTTCGATCCGACGTTCTTCATCGACTTCGAGGACACCGACCTCTGCTGGCGCGCGTGGCGGCGCGGGTGGCGCACGGTCTACGTGCCCGAGGCGGTGCTCCACCACAAGGTCGGCATGTCGGGCGACGAATACCAGCACCTGATCCGCGGCGTGGTTCCCGGGCAGGTGCCGAAGCTCTGGTTCAAGCGACGGGTGAGCTACCACACCAACCTCGTCCGCTTCGCGTGGAAGTGCCTCCCCTGGTCCACGGCCACGCGCCTCGTCGCGCACCTGCTGGCGCGCGCGGCCTGGCACGTCCGGCAGCGAAACCCGAAGATCGCGCTGGCGATCGGGTGGGCACTCGCGCAGAACGTCACCCGGCTCCCGGACACGTTGGCGGCGCGTCGCACGCTCGCCGAGACGCAGGTGGTCGATCACGCGACGCTCATGGCGCGCTTCACCGATGGAGGGGGGCGATGATCCGAGAGCGGGTGCTGGTCACGGGCGGCGCCGGGTTCATCGGCTCGCATCTCGTCGAGGCGCTGATCGCACGGGGCGCGACGGTCCGCGTGCTCGACGGTCTCGATCCCCAGGTGCACGGGCCCGGGGCGGTCGAGCCGAAGCTCCTCCCGAAGACCGTCGAGTTCATCCACGGCTCGGTCGCCGACCCGGGGGCCGTGGACCGCGCGCTCGCGGAGGCACCCGTGGTCGTCCACCTGGCGGCCATGGTCGGGGTCGGCCAGTCGATGTACGCGATCGGCCCCTACGTCGCCGGGAACGCGCACGGCACGGCGGTCCTGCTCGATCGGATCGTCAACGGCGGCCACGTGGTGCGCCGCCTCGTGGTGGCCTCCTCGATGTCGATCTACGGCGAGGGCCGCTACCGCTGCGCCGCGTGCGGGCTGGTGGCGCCGCGACCCCGCCCGGCGGCCCAACTCGAGGCGCGCGACTGGGAGATGCGCTGCCCGACGTGCGCGGCGGTGGTCCTAGCCGTCCCCACCGACGAGGACAAGCCGCTCGCCCCCACCTCGGTCTATGCGGTGACCAAGCGCGATCAGGAGGAGCTCTGCCTCTGCGTCGGCCGGGCCTACGGGATCCCGACGGTCGCCCTCCGGCTCTTCAACGTCTACGGGCCCCGGCAGTCGCTCTCGAACCCGTACACCGGCGCCGCGGCGATCTTCTCGTCTCGGCTCCTCAACGGGGAGCCACCGCTCATCTTCGAGGATGGCCGCCAGAGCCGGGACTTCGTCCACGTGCGCGACATCGTCCAGGCGTTCAGTCTGGCACTCGAGCGGCGCGACGTCGCCGACGTCGCGCTCAACGTCGGCACGGGACGCGCGACCTCGATCGCCGCCATCGCCAGCGGACTGGCCACCGCCCTCGGCGTTCGCCAGGTACCCGAGATCCTCGGGCGCTTCCGGGAAGGCGACATCCGGCACTGCGTGGCCGACATCACGCGCGCGCGGCGGCTCCTGGGGTACGCGCCGCGAGTCGGGCTCGAGGATGGACTCAGGGAGCTCGCCGAGTGGAGCCGGGGCCAGCGGCCGGAGGATCGGGTCGGCCAGGCGCGGGCCGAGCTCGAGGCCAAGCGACTCATCCGATGACGGGGCGCCTCGCGCAAGCCGTCGGCGTCCGAAAGCTGCGGGTCGGCATGCTGACGACCGTCCGCGCCCGGTGCGGCATCGCCGACTATTCCCGCGCGCTTCAGGAGGCCCTGGCGCCGCACGTCGAGCTGGCGACCGTGCCGCTCCATCCCGGGCGCCTGAACCCGCTCGCCCTCGTCGCGGCCGGCGCGCGACTCAGCGCCCACGACGTCGCGCACGTCCAGCACACCTACAGCTTCTTCGGCGTCGATCAACTCACCTACACGCTGCTCGTCCGGCTCCTGTGGTCGCGCATCCGCGCGCCGCTCGTCGTGACCGCGCACACGGTGCGCGAGCCGGGCCCGGCCCGCTACGCGGGCGGCCTCGGCAGCACCCTCGCGAACGCGGTCGGCGCGCCCGCGTGGCACGACGTCGAGACCTTCCGCCGGGCCGCGCTCGTCATCGTCCACGCGCGGCTCCACCGCGACCGCCTGGTCGCGCGAGGCATGGCGCCGGAGCGCTGCCGCGTGATCCCGCCCGGCGTGCCGCCCCGGGCCGAGGTGGCGTCGGGCGCGCGGGCCGCGTTCCGGGCGCGCTGGGGGCTCGGCGGGCGGCCGGTCGTCGGCATCTTCGGGTTCCTCGAGCGCTCCAAGCGCATCGCCCTCGTCCTCGACGCGCTCCGCGAGCTCGCCGGGTCCGGCGCGGACGGCCCGGCGCTCCTGATCGCGGGCGGCGCGCGGCTTCCGGAGCACGAGGCGGGCGTGGCCGAGATCCGGGCGCTCGCCGAGCGCGCCGGCCTGGCCCGGCGCGTCGTGATCACCGGCTATCTCGACCCCGCCGAGGTGCCGGTGGCGCTGGAGGCGATGGATGTCGTGGTCGTGCCGTACGCGACCGACGAGAGCGTGTCGTACTCGCTCCACGTGGCGCTCGCCCAGCGACGGCCGATCGTCGCGACCGACGTCGGCCCGATGCGGGAGATCCAGGAGCGCGGCCAGTGCCTCCTCCTGGTCCGGGGTGACGACGTGCGCGACCTCGCCCGAGCGCTCGGGACGCTGGTCTCTGACGAGGCAGCCCGGCGCCGACTCACGACCGCCGCCGCCGACTACGCGAGCGCCGAGTCCGTCGCGCGCGCCGCGGAGCGGACCCGCGAGGCGTACGACGCTGCGCGCGAGGCGAGGCATGGCTGAGCGGCGGCGGCGCTACGAGGTCCTCGAGATCGGGAGCGGGAGCGCGCCCGATCCCCGCGCCGACGTGCTCGTCGATCGCGATCCGTGGGACAACACCGAACGGACGCGCAACGAATCGATTTGGCGCGACGGCCGATGCCTCCTCGCGGCCGACGGGACCGCGCTGCCGTTCGTCAGCAAGAGCTTCGATCTGGTCATCGCCATCGGGGTGCTGGAGCATACCGATGATCCGTGCGGCTTCCTGCGGGAGATGTCGCGCGTCGGACGGCGCGGGCTCGTCCATGTGCCGACCACCTTCACCGAACGGCTCTTCTATCGCGAATTCCACAAGTTCACGTTCGGCCTCGATGGCAAGACCCTCGTCATCCGGCGGAAGAACTTTCCCGACCTCTTCGGCGGGCTCTTCGATTACCTGGCGCACTTCGACGCGGATTTCATCCGGTTCAAGGCGCGCAATCGCGATCTCTTCAACCTGGTCTACGAGTGGGAAGGCGAGGCGTCCTATCGCCTGGAGGCGTACGACCCGACTCGGCCGCGGTTCGGCTCGTTCGAGAAGACCTACCGTGGGCGACCGTTCCCCTTCCGCCTGGCGGTGAGCGACCTGCTGCAGGCCCAGGTGGAGAACCTGCTGGCGAAGGACCCGCCAGTTTCTCGACGCCAGCGGCTCTCGAGGTGGGGCCGGGCGCTCCTAAACACGGCGTGGCGTCGGCGGCCGTGACGCACCCCGCTTCGCCGCTCGGCCGGCTCGCCCGGGCGCCGGGACGAATCTGGCGGCGGGCCGAGCCTTCACGCGCCCCGGCATGCGCATCGTGATGGTGTGCCCGTCCTACCCGCCGCGCGAGCTGACGTGCGGCGTCGGCGACTACACGCGCTGCCTTGCCGAAGAGCTCGCGCGCGGGGGCGACGACGTGACCGTCGTGACATCCACGGGGTACGCCGGGCCACGCACCGGTGTCGTGCGCGTCCTGCCGGTGCTCGGTGACGGTGTCGAGCCGCGGCGCTGGTGGGACGCGGGGGACGTCCTCGACGTCCAGTACGCGCCGGACCTCTATCGAGGCCGATCCCGGATCACGCGGATCCCGCTCCTCGCCCGGTTCGCGCGGGGCGGGCCATCCGTCGTGGTCACGTTCCACACGCTGCTCGACGGATCGCTCGGCGCGCGGCTCGCCGTGCCGTGGCTCCTCGCGACGGCCGCCCACTCGATCAGCGCCAACGAAGAGGTGAGCGCCATGATCCGGCGGCGGTTGCCCGGGCTGGCGAAGCGCTGCACCGAGATCCCGATCGGCTCGAACATCGCCACGGCGCCGGGCGCAGGCGCGAGCCGACGCGAGGAACGGGCGCGCCTGGCCCTTCCGGCCGACGCGCCGATCCTCGTCCACTTCGGGCTCGTGTACCCGGGCAAGGGGCTCGAGACGCTCTTCGAGGCGTTCGCCGTGCTGCGCCAGAGCGTGCGTGACGCCCGGCTCCTGATCGTCGGCGACACGCGGCCGGAGGAGCGGGGGTACCGCGCCGGGCTCGAGTCGCTCGCCGAGCGCGCCGCGATCGCCTCCGCGGTCACGTGGGCCGGCCACCGGCCGGGCGACGAGGTGTCGCGCCTGCTCCAGACGGCGGACCTCTACGTCGTGCCCTACGACGACGGCGCGACGATCCGGCGCGGCAGCCTGATCGCGGGGCTCGCCCACGGCCTTCCCGTCGTCAGCACGCGGTCGTCGCTCGCCTCCGCGTATCTCAGGGACGGCGACAACGTCGCCCTCGTGCCGCCCCGGGACGCGCGCGCGCTGGCGGCGAAGCTCGCGGAGCTCCTCGGCGCGCCTGCGGAGGCCGCGCGGCTGGGACGCGGCGCGCGCGCCCTCGCCGAGCGCTTCGCGTGGCCGGTGATCGCGGCGGAGACGCGGCGGGTCTTCGCGCGAGTGCGGGAGCGGCGATGAGGATCCTCGTGCTCACGCCGACGTTCTTCCCCGTGGTCGGCGGCGCCGAGATGGTGATCTTCGAGGTCTATCGACGGCTCGCGCGTCGCCACGAGGTGCGACTGCTGACGCCCGAGCTCTCCGCGGTCCTTCGCCAAGAGGCGGGCTCGGATGAGTACGACGCGCTGGTCCCGTTCCCGGTCGAGCGCTACCGGGACCGGATCTCGTTCATGCGCCTCCGCGGCCACCGCTGGAGCGGCGGCCTCATCCCCCCGTTCTCGCTCTCGGCGGTCGCCGCCGTCCGGCGCGTCGCGCGGGCCTTCCGCCCGGACGTGCTGAACGTCCACTACCTGATGCCGACGGGCCTCGCCGGTCTCGTCGCGGAGCGGTGGCTGGGGATTCCGACGGTCCTGACGGTGAACGGCCGCGACGCCCCGGGCCCCGGGGTGCCGCCGGTCTGGCGCGCGTGGCAGCGCGCGCTGCTGGGCCTCGTCACCGACTCGACGTACGTGTCGGGCTACTGCCGCGAGGCGCTGTACGGCGCTCGACGCGGGCGCGGTCGCGTCGTGTACGACGGCGTCGAGATCCCCCCGCCCGCCGGCGACGGGACCGACGTCCGCCGCGCCCTGGACGTGCCGCCGGCGGACGTCCTCGTCTTCGCGCTCCAGCGGCTCGCGCCGGAGAAGCGGGTGGACGTGCTGCTGCGCGCGCTGCGAGCCTGTCTCGACTCCCACGTGCCGACGACGCTCGTCGTCGGCGGGCGCGGCTCCGAGGAGTCCCGGCTGCGGATGCTCGCGGGCGATCTGGGCGTCGAGAAGCAGACCCGGTTCGTGGGCTATATCCCCCACGCAGCGCTCGGCTCGTACTTCGCCGCCTGCGACGTCTTCGCGTTCCACTCGACGTTCGAGACGTTCGGGATCGTCGTGGCGCAGGCGATGAGCTACGGCCGCCCGGTCGTGACGGTGCGGAACACGGCGCTTCCGGAGGTCGTCGGCGAGGCGGGGCTCCTCGTCGAGACGGGGGACGCCCACGGCTTCGCCGCCGCGATCACGCGGCTCGCGCGGGACCCCGAGCTCAGGCGGACCCTCGGCGAGGAGGGGGCGCGACGCGCCGAGACGCTGTTCAACTGGGACCGGATCGTCGTCCAGTACGAGGCGCTGCTGGGCCGCGCCGCGGCGAGGGGTCGCTGAGCGTGGGCGCGCCCGATCCGGGCGGGCTCGCCGGGCGCGGCACGCCGCCGCGCGCGATTCGCGTCGCGTTCGGCCTGGTCGTCGCGCTCGCCGCGTTCCGATACGGGCACGAGATGGTGAAGCTCACCCTTCACGGGTCGCAGATCGACTTTGGCGCGTACTACGCGTCCGTCGCCGCCTTGTGGTCGGGCCTCGATCCGTTCGATCCCGCCTGGGTGCACCGGGGCGACGCCGCCGTCGGATTCCCGCGGGCCGAGTCGCCGCCGACGTTCGCTCCCCCCGGGTATCTCCTCTTTCTTCCATTCCTCCTCGTCCCGTATCCGCTCGCGCGCGTCGCCTGGGTGCTCCTCGGGCAAGGCTGCCTCGCGACCGCGCTCGCGGTCGCGTACCGACGCTTCGCTCCCCCGTGGGCACTCGCCGCCGCCGGCCTCTGCGTGGCGCTCAGCTACCAGCCCCTGTACGAGGACGTCGCGGTGGGCAACCTGAACCTCGTCATGCTGCTGCTGGTCGCGCTGGCGCTCCACCCCGAGCCCCGGACGCACGCGCTCCGGGTGGCGCTCCCGCTCTCGCTCGCCGTCACTCTCAAGGTGCACTACAGCGTCCTGATCCCGTTTCTCTGGTGGCTCGGCGCGTGGAGGGCGGCGCTCCTCGCGCTCGCCCTCGCCCTCGCGTGGTCGGCGCTCGCGCTGGTCGTGTTCGGCGCCGCGTGGCTCGGCGCGTACGCGCACTTCCTGGCGATCGGGTCTGCGCCGCTGCACTCCTGGATGCGGAATCTGTCCCCCCACGCCCTCCTGCACCGGCTGCTCGGCGTCGACGGGCCTCACGTCGTCGTCGACGCGCTGGCGGTCGCCGGGGCGCTCGCGGTGGCGGGCGCCGTTCTGTGGGCGCTCCGGTCCGCGCGCGGGCGCGACGACCGCGCCCTGGCCTCCCTGGCCATGGCGGTCGGAGCGATTCCGCTCATCACGCCGCTCCTCGAGGAGCACCACCTCACCGTCGCCCTCCTCCCGCTCCTCCTCGCCGTCGCCCGGGCCGACGAGCTCGCCGGCAAGCGGGAGATCGCCTGCCTGGTCGGCGCCGTGGTGCTGCTGGCGGGTCGCTATTCGCTCGAGGCGTTTCCCCGCTTCGACCGCGGCCTCTTGTCGCTGGCCCACGCGGGGAAGCCGCTGGGCGCTCTCCTGCTGATGACGGTGATCGCGCGACTCGCGCGCACGGGGAGGGCGGCGCCTGGCGATTAAGGTCCTGTACCTGCACCACGTCGATCAGCTGAGCGGGGCGGAGGCGAGCCTCCGGCTGCTCCTGCGCCACCTCGACCGCGGCCGCGTCAGCCCGCTCTTCGCCGGGCCGGCGCGGGGCCCGTTTCCGAGCGCGCTTGCCCGTGACGGGGTTCCCGTCCTGCCCCTCGAGTTTGGTCGGCTGCGCGACCTGCCGAGGCTCGCGGTCTCCGCGCTGCGCGTGCGCGCGCTGATCCGCGCCCACCGCGTGGACCTCGTGCACGCCAACGGGCCCCAGACGAATGTCTGCGCAGGCGTCGCCGGTCGCCTGACCGGCGTGCCCGTGGTCTGGCACGCCCGCAATCTCCTCCACGGCGGGATGCGGGACGTGGACCGCATGCTCGCCTGGCTCCCGACGCGGATCATCTGCAACGCGGGCGCGATTCGCGCGCGGTTTCGCGGGAGCCGCGGATGGGCGAAATCGGTGACGATCCTCAACGCCGTCGACACGCGTGAGTTCGGCCCGGCCGTGCCGCGCGAGCCGTTCCGGCGCGAGCTCGGGCTCGGCGCCGACGAGCCCGCGGTCGGGATCGTCGGCCGCATTGGGCTCGGCAAGGGGCACGAGACGTTCGTCGAAGCCGCGATTGGCCTGCTGCGGACGGGCGCGCCCGGACAGTTCCTGGTCGTCGGCGATCCGCTCTTCGCGGAGGACGGCTGGCGGGCCGACGCGCTCCGCCGGCGCGTGAAGGACGCGCGCGTCGAGCACCGGATCCGGTTCCTCGGGCAGAGGCACGACATCCCTCAGGTGATGCGCGGCCTCGACCTCCTGGCGCTGGCCTCCGACGCCGAGCCGTGCGGCCGGGTGCTGTTCGAAGCGATGGCCTCGGGAACGGCGATCGTCGCGACCAACACCGGGGGCACGCCCGAGATCGTGCGCGACGGCGTCGAGGGCCTCCTCGTCCCGCCGCGTGACGCCGAGGCGCTCGCCGGCGCGCTCCGCCGGCTGCTCGGTGACCCGGCGCTGCGGCAGCGGTTCGGCCGCGCCGGGGTCGCGCGCGTGCAGGCGGAGTTCACCGTCGAGCAGTACGTCGCCCGAACCCTTCGGGTCTACGAGGACGCTCGGGAGCTCGCCCGCCGACCGTGACACGCCCTCCGGACGTGTCGATCGTCGTGGTGAGCTGGAACACCCGGGAGTATCTGGCGCGCGCCCTCGCCGCCGTTCGCGCCGCCGCGCCGTCCCGGGAGACCGAGTCGATCGTGGTCGACAATGGGTCGAGCGACGGCACCCAAGCGATGCTGGCCGAGCGGTTCCCCGCCGTTCGCCTCATCCAGAACACGGAGAACGTCGGGTTCGGGCGCGCGAGCAACCTCGGTGCCCGCGCCTCCCGGGGCCGCGCGCTGCTCTTCCTCAACAGCGACTGCGAGCTCCTGCCCGGCGCGCTGACGACGATGCTGGCGGCTCTCGACGCGGACCCGTCCACCGGCGGGGTGGTGTGCCGTCTCGTGAATCCCGACGGCACCCTCCAGCCCTCGGTGCACGACGCGTTCCCGTCACCCTGGGGGCTCCTCGGCGAGCTCGGCTTCCGGTCGTCGCTGCGGTACGCCGTCTATCGGTCGCCCGTCCTGAACCGCGCGCTGCTCGGGCTCACGCGCCGCCGGCACCGGCGCGCGCACGATGTGGCGTGGGCCGGCGCGGCGTGCGTTCTCATCCGGCGTCAGGTCTTCGAGGCGGTGGGCGGATTCGATGAGCGGTTCGTGATGTACTGCGAGGACGTCGATCTGTGCAAGCGTCTCCGCGACGGCGGGTACCGGCTCAGGTACGTGCCCGAGGCGGAGGCGCTCCACCACTGGGGCCGGAGTACCGCCCAACGTCCCGGCGCGATGATGATCGAGGCCTACCGGAGCCGCGTCCGCTACTTCGACAAGCACTTCCCGGGCTGGGGTGGCCGGCTCGCCCGCGGGTTGACCTCGCTCGAGCTCATGATCCGACGCGCGGTGTTCGGGCTCCTGGCGCTGGCGCCGTCGCGCCACCGTCAGGCTCTGCGGGCGCGCGCGCGCGCCACGGCGGCGTGCCTGGCCTCGCTGGCGAGATCCTCGACTGCCGCGGCGTCGGATCCGTTGGGATGATCGTCCGAGGCCTGAAAGCCGGTGACGGCGTGAGGCGTGGAGGGAGGCTCGGCGTGGACGGCCGCGAGCTCCGACCCGGGGTGCGCACCGGGATCCGTCGCTACCTCGCCGAGGTCTTGCGCGCGGCCTCGCGGGCGGGGTGGTCGTGCGTCGTGTACGGCGACGCCGCGCCCGCGTCCGATCCCGAGCTCCCCGGCGTGAGCTACGCGCTCCTCGGCGGTCCCACGACGCAATGGTGGGACCAGGTGGCCCTGCCGCGTGCCCTCGCCCGCGACCGGGTCTCGGTGTTCCTCTCGCCGTATTACAAGGGCCCGCTCGCGGCGCCGTGCCCGGTCGTCGTCACGGTCCACGATCTCTTTTTCATCGGATATCCGGGCCGCCGCCGGCCCGTCTACGACGTCGCCGCCCGGGCGCTCGCGCGCCTGTACGCCTGGCGGGCGGCGGCGATCGTCGCGGACTCCGAGTACTCGCGGCGCGCGGTCGTGGCGCGGCTCGGTGTCAGCCCGTCGAAGGTGACGGTGATCCCGGTGACGCTCGGGCGGGAGTTCAGGCCCGCGCCAGAGGCCGAGGCGGTAAAGCTCCGTTACGGGATCGGGTCGGCCTACATTCTGTATGTGGGGAACTTCATGCCGCACAAGAACCTCCCGCGCCTGCTGCGCGCGTACGCCGCCCTCCCCGGCTCCCTCCGGTCGCGGCACGTCCTCGTGCTGGCCGGGGGCGATCGAGCGGGCCGGCCGGCGCTGGCGGCGCTGGCGACGCGGCTCGGGGTGGGGGACCGCGTCGTGTTCCCGGGTCTCATCGACGACGCGGATCTTCCTGCCCTCTACACGGGCGCCTCGGTCTTCGTCCTGCCCTCGCTCGATGAGGGGTTCGGGCTGCCGGCGCTCGAGGCGATGGCGTGCGGGACGCCGGTGGTCGCGTCGAACCGCGGCGCGCTCCCCGAGGTCGTGGCGGAGGCCGGACTCCTGGTGGACCCCGTGAGCGAAGTCGCGATCACGTCCGGCATCGCCCGTGCGCTGGGGGACGCCGGCCTCGCGGCCGACCTCCGCAGCCGCGGGCTTGCCCGCGCCCCGCTCTTCGGCTCCGAGCGCACCGCGGCGCGCGTGCTCGGCCTCCTCGAAGACGTGAGCGGGGGACGCTGATGTGCGGCATCGCGGGCTGGGTCGGCGCCGCGCCGCCCGACCTCATGGCGCCGATGCTGGCGCTCCTCGCCCACCGCGGGCCCGACGACTCGGGCACGTGGATCGACGGCGAGACCGCCCTCGGCATGACGCGGCTGGCGATCATCGACCTCCACACGGGGCGGCAGCCGATGACCGACGGAGCGGGATCGCGCGTGGTCGTCTTCAACGGCGAGATCTACAACTTCCGCGGCCTCCGCGCCGAGCTCGAGGCCCGGGGCCACCGGTTCCGGACGCAGAGCGACACCGAGGTGATCCTGGGTGCCTACGCCGAGTACGGCGAGGCGTGCGTCGAGCATCTCCGCGGCATGTTCGCCTTCGCGATCTGGGACCGGCCACGGCGCACACTCTTCCTCGCCCGCGACCGGCTCGGGAAAAAGCCGCTCTACTACTGGCAGCGGGGCGACCTCTTTCTCTTCGCGTCCGAGCCGAAGGCGCTCCTCCGACACCCGGACGTGTCGCGGGCGCTCGACTGGGAGGCGTTCCACCACTACCTGGCGTTCGGCTACACACCGGCCGCGCGCTCGATCTTCGCCGGCGTCGCGAAGCTCCCGCCGGCCCACACCGCGACGCTCTGCGACGGCCGGCTCCACCTCCGGCGCTACTGGCGGCTGCCCGCGGGCGTCTCGGCGTCCGCGCCGCAGTCATCGGTCGAGGACACGGCCACGCTCGTGCGGAGCCACCTGCGCGAGGCGGTGCGGCTCCGCCTGGAGAGCGACGTGCCGCTCGGCGTCTTCCTCTCGGGGGGCGTGGACTCCAGCGCCGTGGTCGCCAGCATGCGGGAGGTCACGAGCGGGCGCATCGCCACCTTCTCGGTGGGCTTCGGCCGCGCCTTCGCCTCGTACGACGAGCTGCCGTACGCGCGGCTCGTGGCGGAGCGCTTCTCGACCGACCACCACGAGGAGATCCTGGAGCCGAAGGTGGCCGACCTGCTGGGGACGATCGTCAGTGCCTTCGACGAGCCGTTCGCCGACTCCTCGGCGGTGCCGACGTTCGTCGTCGCCCAGGCGACGGCTCGGCACGTGAAGGTCGCCCTCTCCGGGATCGGCGGCGACGAGGCCTTCGGCGGCTACCCTCGATATCTCGGCGTCCGCGTGTCGGAGCGCTACGCGCGGCTCCCACGCGTGCTTCGCCACGGCCTCGCGGCGATCGCGCCACGGCTGGTACCCGAGTCACGCTCGAGCCGGAATCTCGGCGACTGGGTTCGCCGCTTCAGCGAGGGTGCGGATGCGCCCATGCCCGACCGCTACATCGGGTGGACACGGTTCTTCGACGACGCCGGGCTCCAACGTCTGGCGACGCCGGGGCTCCGCAGCATGCTCGAGCGGCCCGTCGACGCGGCCCAGCGAAGCGCGTTCACCGCGCACGGTCACGGGGACCCGGTGGACGGCGCGATGCGGATTGACCTCGAGACCTACCTGCCCCAGGACCTCTTGACGATGGCCGACCGGATGAGCATGGCCAACTCGCTCGAGCTGCGCGCGCCGTTCTGCGATCACCATCTGCTCGAGGCGATCCTCGCGATTCCGCCGACGACGAAGATCCCCGGGTGGAGGCTCAAGGGGCTCCTCAAGACGGCGTTCGCCTCTCTCCTTCCGGCGTCCGTGCTCTCCCACAGGAAGCAGGGGTTCATGATCCCGCTGGGGGACTGGCTCAAGGGCGACCTGAAGCGCACGATGGAGGAGCTGCTCGCGCCCGACCGCGTGCGGGCGCGCGGCCTCTTCGAGCCGGCGGAGGTCGAGCGTCTCAAGGCCGAGCACCTCGCCGGAACGCGAACTCACGCCGATCGCCTCTGGACGCTGATGCTGACGGAGGTCTGGATCCGAGAATATCTGGACCAGCGCTCTACCTGGACGCTCGGGTGACCGGCACATGACGGCCAAGCTCCGCGTGCTCATGGTCTCCGACGTCTCGCCCTCGTCGCCGGACGGCGGCGGGGAGCGGATGCTCTGGGAGCATGCCTCGCGACTGGCCGCACGGGGGCACGACGTCCGGGTCCTCTACCGGTCCCCTGACGGCGAGGCCGGCCCGCGGCTCGAGCGCGAAGGGGTCCACATCCGGCGTTTCTCCGTCGGTCGCCGATCGCTCCCGGGGTTCGTCCTCGGCTCGATCCTTGCCGCGCGCAGGGCCACCACGGCGGAGCTGAGGCGCGGCGGCGCCGATGTCCTTCACCTGCATCAACCCCTGGCGGGGTACGGGGCCCTCGCCTCGCCGGCGGCGCACGCGCTGCCGAGCCTCTACACGTTTCACTCGCCGGCGCCGCTCGAGTACCGCTCGCGCCGCGGAATGACCACCCACCATCGCGGCGGGTGGACGGGCCACCTCGGGTTCGCCGCGCTCTGGCTGATCGAGCGCGCGTGTCTCAGGCGCGCCCGGGCCATTCACGTCCTCAGCGACTACTCGGCAGAGCTGCTCTGGAAGCTCTATCGCGTGCCGGGCGAGCGCATCGTCAAGATTCCGGGCGCCGCGGACACGGCGCGCTTCCGCCCCGCCGCGGATCGCCGCGCGGTGAAGCAGGCGCTCGGCCTTCCGACCGACCGGCCCGTGCTCCTGACCGTGAGGAACCTCGAGGCCCGGATGGGCCTCGATCTCGCGATCCGGGCGATGGCGGTCCTCAAGCGCGAGCTGCCCGAGGCGCTGCTGCTGATCGGGGGCAGGGGCTCGGTCAGGCGCGAGCTCGAATCACTCAGCGCCAGCCTCGGCCTCGACGGGCACGTGCGCTTCCTCGGGTTCATCCTCGACACGGCCCTGCCCCTCTACTACCAGGCGGCCGATCTCTTCGTGCTCCCCACGCGCGAGCTCGAAGGGTTCGGGCTCGTCACCGTCGAGGCCCTCGCGTGCGGCACGCCCGTGCTCGGCACGCCGGTCGGCGCGACGCCCGAGATCCTCCTCCCCCTCTCGCCGTCGCTCGTCTTCCGGTCCCTGGCGCCGGCGACGATGGCCGAGGACATCCGGCGGTTCGTGGAGTCCGCGCGGCGCCAGCCCGAGGCCCAGGCGCGGCTCCGCGAAGCGTGTCGCCGCCACGTCGAGTCGCGGTATGCGTGGGATCTCGCGATGGATACGCTGGAGGGCACGCTGGCCGGCTTTGCCGGCGCTCCCGCGCGGGCGACGGTCCCGTGAACGGGCAGCCGCTCTCGGGTCGCGCGGTCGTCCTCGGGCTGGCCCTGGTCACCGTCGCGTCGCTCGGGTTTGCCTCGCGCTTCCTTCACGATCCCCTCATGGCCGACGAGATCTACCTCGTGATCGCCGCCGACCATATCCGGCACTCGGGGCGGCCGCTCACACGGACGAAGATGGACGCCACGAGCTTCGCCTCGGTCGACCCTGAGTCCGGACCCCTGGCCGGCGCGCGCGACACGGGCTACGCGCTCTGGCATCCTCCGCTCTACCTTCATCTCGTGGCGCTGGTCTTCGCCCTCGCGGGGACCGGCGCCGCCCAGGCGAGGCTCTTCGGGCTCGGATGCCTGGTCGCCACCATCCTCGCGATGTACCTCTTGTCGCAGGCCGTGTTCCGTGACCGCGCCGATCGCCGCGCGATCGGGCTCCTGGCCGCCTTCCTGTTCGCGGTGAATCCGCTCGCGATCCAGGGCGCGCTGGTCGTCGACATCGACAATACCCTCCTCACCCCCGTGCTTCTCCTGGCGCTGCTCGCCGCCGTCCGGTCGCTCGACACCGGCCGCTCGCGCGACCTCGCCCTCGGCGCGCTCGTCGCCGTCCTCCTCTGGATCAAGCTGACCACGCCGCCGGTACTCCTGCTGGCGCTCGGGATCTTCCGCGCGGCGCGCGAGGGGATCGCGGCCGCGCTCAGGCGGACGGGCGTGGTCGCGGTCGTGGGCGTGGCGGGCTTCCTCGTCACATGGATCGCCTACACCGACGCGCAAGGCCTCCCGGCGAGCGCACCGTTCCAGCACCTGGTCGGGAGCCTGGTCGGCGCCGGCCCGCGCGGCACACTGCCGACCGTCCTTCGAGAGGCGGCGCTGGCGCTCGCCCGCGTCGCGCTCTGGGTCTCGCCCTTCCTCCTCCTTCTCTGGGCGCTCGGCCTGGGACGGCGCGCGCTCCAGTTCGCCTCGGCCCGCACGCTCGAGCCCGAGGACCTTCTTCACCTGACCGCGGCGCTCGTCCTCGTGGCCTACCTCGTGGTGGGGAGGACGACCTTCGGCTTTCCGCGGTACGACTATCCCGTGCTGCCGCTGCTGGCGATCCTCGCGGCGGCCTCCATCCTCGACGCCTGGCGGACGGCCGCGCCTCGCTACTGGCGCGGGCTCCTGGCCACCCTCGTCGGCGCCGTGCTCATCTGGCTCGCGGGCGACCCACTGCTGTCCACCTACTCGATGGTCCGGGAGCGGCTCGTCGCGGGCCTGGCGCTCGGCGACGTGATCGGCCGCGTGTTCTTGCAGGTCGTGGTCCTCCTGCTGACTCCGCTCGTGATCGCCTCGCTCGGGGGCGCCGGCGGCCGCCGCCTGGCGCGGGCGGCGGTCCTGCCGCTCGCGGTCGCAACCGTGAGCTATTCCCTCGCGCTCGACGCGATCCAGGCGAGGGCCGATTATCTCGTCCGCTACGGCTACGGAGGCGTCGGCACGCGCGAGGTGCTGGCGTTCCTCGGCCGCGAGGTGGCGCCCGAGGCCCTGATCCTAGCGCCGGCCGAGCTGATCCACGGCATCGGCAACCGCGCGAGCCCGTTTCCGGCCAACGCGGTGTGGACCTCCGAGTCGGCGCTGGTCGGCGCACTGTCTTCGGCCCCCCTGCGTGCGTTCGTGTACGGGTTGCCGACGAACACCGTCGAGCAGGTGCGCTTCATCGAGACCGACCCGCGCGTCGTCCGCGTGCTCGACGAGGGCTTCCGCCGGTTGATCATCGGCTCCTACACCGTCTGGGTGCGCCGACCGTGAGCCACGACCACTTCGACGCGATCGCGGGCGGCTACGACGAGTCGCTCCCGGGCCACGTGCGAGAGCACTACCGCGTGAAACGCGTCCGCTTCATCGAGCGGCTGCTCGCGCGCGGCGCCATCCTCGACGTCGGCTGTGGCACGGGCGAGCTGACGAGCGCGATCGCCGCGCGGGGCTACCGCGTCGTCGGGCTCGACCGCTCGCACGGCATGCTCGGGGTCTTCCGCGGACGCGCTGGACGGCGGGTCGTGCAGGGGTCGTCCGACGCCCTGCCGTTTCGCTCCGGCAGCTTCGACCTCGTCGTCACCGTGGCGACGCTTCACCACGTCGGAGGCCCCGACACGGTGCGCGCCATGCTCGGCGACCTCGTGCGGGTGGTGCGATCTCCCGGCGGCGTGGTCCTCGTGTGGGATCACAACCCGCGGAACCCGTACTGGCCACGCCTGATGAGGCGGTTGCCCCAGGACGCGGACGGGTACCGGCTCGTGCCGCTCGACGAGATCCTCGAGGGCCTGGGGCGCGCCGGCGTCCGCCGGACGCGCGTCGTCCGCTCCGGGTGGGTTCCCGACTTTGCTCCCCGCCCGCTCCTGCCCTTCTTCCGCTCGCTCGAGTGGCTGCTCGAGCGGCTGCCCGTGATTCGGACCTTCGGCGCCCACAACGTCGTCGTCGGCGTGCGGGAAAGGGACGCGGCTCGCGATGTGGCACGGTAGGCGCGTCTCGGTGGTCCTGCCGGCTTTCAACGAGGAGGCGAACGTCGCCGAAGCGGTCGCCGACTTCGAGCGCTGCGAGTACGTCGACGAGATCGTCGTGGTGGACAACAACTCCACGGACGGCACCGCCGCGCGGGTGGCCTGCACACACGCCCGGCTGGTGCACGAGACGCGTCAGGGGTTGGGGTGGGCGCTGCGGCGCGGGCTGGAGGAGGCGAAGGGAGACTACCTGATCCTGGCCGAGCCCGACGGGACCTTCCTCGCGCGCGACGCGCTCAAGCTCCTCGCCTACGCCGACGACTTCAACGTCGTCCTGGGGACCCGGACGACACGGGAGCTCCTCTGGAGCGAGGCCAACATGGGTTGGTTCCTGCGCCTCGGAAACATCCTCGTCGCCAAGCTGCTCGAGGTCCTCCACGGCGGCCCCTCGCTCTCGGACTGCGGCTGCACCCTTCGGCTCATCGACCGGACGTCCTTCGCGAAGATCAAGCCGCACCTCTCGGTGGGCGGGTCGCACTTCCTCGTCGACATGACGATCTGCGCGCTCGCCGAGCGCCTCGGCGTGATCGAGATCCCCGTGAACTACCGCGCGCGGGTCGGCGTCTCGAAGATCACCGGGACTCTGCGGGGAACGCTCGTGACGGGCGGCAGGATGCTCGCGCTCATCGTCGGCCGCCGGCTTCGGCCGCGCTGCGGGATTCCGCGTTGATCCGCGTGCTCCACCTGATCACGCGCCTCACCGTCGGGGGCTCCTCCGAGAACACCGTCGCGACCGTCCTGGCGCTGGGTCACGCGGGCTACGCGTGTGCGCTCGGCGTCTCCTTTCGCGAGTCCGACCCCGCGGTCCTCGAGGACGCCCGCCGGCGTGGCTGCCGGCTCGTCGACGTGGCGTCGCTGGGCCGAGAGGTGGCGCTCGTCTCCGACGCGGCCGCGCTCTACCGGCTTGTCCGCCTCGTCGCCGCCGAGCGGCCCCAGATCGTCCACACGCACACCGCGAAGGCCGGCTTCATCGGCCGCCTCGCGGCGCGGATCGCGCGCGTGCCCGCCGTGATCCACCAGCCGCACGGTCACGTCTTCTACGGCTACTGGGGCCCACGACGCACCGCCGTCTACACGGCGCTCGAACGATGGGCGGCGCGGTGGTGCGACCGGATCATCACGCTCACCGAGCGTGGCACGGAGGAGCATCTGGCGCGTGGCGTCGGACGCCGCGCGCAGTTCGTGGCCGTGCCGAGCGGCGTCCCGACGGCGCGGCTCCGCGCCGCGGCGCCGCCGCGGCCCGTGGCGCGGGCGCGTCTCGGCATCCCACCCGCGACGTACCTCGTCGCCGGGCTCGGACGTTTGGTGCCGGTCAAGGGGTTCGACCTCCTCGTCGAGGCGCTGCCGCGCGTGGTCGCCGGCGTGCCCTCCGCGCGTCTCCTGCTCGTCGGCGACGGGCCGGAGCGGGCGGCGCTCGAGCGACGCGCCGAGGTGCTCGGCGTGGCCGACCGCCTGCACGTGACCGGCGTCGTCACGGACGTGGCGGCGTCCCTGGCGGCGGCGGACGTCGTCGCCGCCCCGTCGCGGAACGAAGGCATGGGGCGGGCGCTCGTCGAGGCGATGGCGCTCGGGATTCCCGCCGTCGGGGCGGCGGTGGGCGGGATCCCCGCCGTCATCGTCGACGGCGAGTGTGGCCGGCTCGTGCCACCGGAGGACCCGGCGGCCCTCGCGCGGGTGCTCGTGGAGCTCGGGCGCGACGAGCCGCTCCGGGAGAAGCTCGGCCAGGCGGCGATCGGCCGCGCCGAGGCGTTCTCGACGGCCGTGGCCGACGCGAGGATGCGCGCCGTATACGAGGCGCTCGTGCGAGAGAAAGAATTATCGTAAGGGTGCGCGCGGCGGCGATCGCGTTGCTCTGCCTCGGCGGTATCGCCTCGGCGGGGGCCGCGGAGCTCGAGCGGCTCCCGGCGCTTCTCCACGTCCACTCCACGCTCTCGACGGGCGACTTCTCGCTCGACGAGCTGGCCGCGCTCGCCGAAAAGGCCGGCGTCGGCGCCATCCTCTTGAGCGAGAACTATCTCCTTCGCATCGAGTATGGGCTGCCGCCGTTCCGCGCGCTCACACGCGTCGCGAGCGAGGAGCGCTCCGTCCTCGGCGGCGGCGCCGAGCGCTTCCTCGCCGAGGTCGCCCGCGCGCAGGAGCGCAACCCGCGCGTGCTCATCATCCCCGGCGTCGAGGTGATGCCTCACTATTACTGGACGGGCTCGCCGCTGGCGCTCGACATGACGGCGAACAACACGCAGAAGAACCTCCTCGTCTTCGGCCTCGCCGCGGGACCGCTCGGGGCGCTTCCGGTGACCGGGAATGCCGCCGCCGGCCGATTCGACTGGTCGGTGGTGCTCGATCTCGTCCCCGGAGTCCTCCTCATCCCGGGCGCGCTCCTGCTCGCGACCAAGCGTCGGTCGGTCCAGCGGGTCGGCCACGCCGTCCTCGTCGTCCGCCGCCGGCGCTGGCTCGCGGGCGGGTGCCTGTGCGCGGTCGGCGCGCTCGCGCTCGCGCGCGCGTGGCCCTTCACCGCCGAGACGGATCCGCCCTACACCGACCTCGGCCTCGCCCCCCACCAGGCGCTCATCGACTACGTCGACGGGTTCGGCGGCGTGACGATCTGGTCGCTGCCGGAGGCGCGTGACAGCGGCGAGCAGTGGTTCGGCCCCGTGCGCGTCTCGTGGCGGACGGACCCGTATCCGGACGACCTGCTGCGCACCTTCCGCTACACGGCGTTCGGGGCCGTGTACGAGGACACCACGCGCGTCGAGCTGCCCGGCGGCGGCTGGGACCAGCTCCTTCGCCAGTACGCGGCCGGCGAGCGGAGCCGCCCTGCGTGGGCGGTCGGCGAGTGGGCGTTTCACAACTTCACCTCGGGCAAGGGGGTCGGGCCCGTGCAGACGGTCTTCCTCGTGTCCGAGCGGTCGGAGCGCGCCGTGCTCGACGCCATGAAGCGGGGGCGCATGTACGCGCTCTTCCGGGGGGCGGACCCGGGGCTCACCCTCGCGCAGTTCGCCGTGACCGACGGCGTCGGCTCCGCGGTGTCCGGCGACACGCTCCGGACGCGCGCGGGCGCGCCGCTCGAGGTTCGCGTGAGCGTCGACGCGGCCGACGGCTCGACACGCGCCGTGCGCGTGCTGCTCGTCCGGAACGGAACGCTCGCCGGCGCCTGGGCGGCGGAGACGCCTTTCCGCGTCGTCCATCGCGAGGTCTACGACGGCGCGCCGGCGTTCTACCGGCTCGACGTCCGCGGCCCGGGGCGTCTCTTGTCCAATCCGATCTTCGTCAGGCGGCCCTGATGGGCGAGCCGTGAGAGTCGCGATCCACCAGCCGCACTACCTGCCGTGGCTCGGGTACTTCGCCAAGTGGGCCGCCGCCGACCGCTTCATCTTTCTCGACACGGTGCAGTACGAAAAGAACGGCTGGCAGAACCGGAACCGCATCAAGACCTCGGCCGGCCCGCGGTGGCTGACCGTCCCGATCCACGCCCGTCTGGGCACGCCGATGCGCGAGGTCACGATCGACACGGCGCAGCCGTGGCGAGAGCGCCACCTGCGCGCGATCGAGCAGGCGTACGCGAAGGCGCCGCACCTTCCGCGGTACCGCGACGCGCTCGTGTCCGTCTACCGCGCGGAGTGGGATCGCCTGGTCCCGCTGGCGGTGGCGAGCGCGCGATGGCTCGGGCAGGCACTCGGGGTGGCAACGCCCGTGGTGCTCGCCTCGGAGCTCGGCAGCGAGGCGGGGAGCCCGGGCGACGACGCGACGGCGCGGCTCGTCGCCCTCTGCCGCGCGGTTGGCGGGGACCGGTACCTGGCGGGGCAGGATGGCGCGCGGTACATCGACCCGCGTCGCTTCGCCGCGGCCGGGATCGCCGTCGAGGTGCAGCGCTACGAGCACCCGGTCTACGCCCAGCTCCACGGTGAATTCGCTCCGTTTCTCTCGACGGTTGACTTATTATTGACGCAGGGAGATGAGGCCCTCGCCATCCTCTGTGGAGGAAACACGTGGTCCCACCTCTCGCCCTGAGACGTAGCTGAGTGAACATCCTCGCGATCGGCGCCCATCCCGACGACGTCGAGTACGGTTGCGGAGGGATGCTCACGAAGTACGTGCAGCGCGGGCACGTCGTCTTCGTGTTCGTCGCCTCCGACGGCGCGCTCGGTGGCGACGCGGACGTGCGGCGAGCGGAGCAGAAGGACGCCGGACGCATTCTGGGCGTCCGCGAGGTGTTCTGGGGCGGCTACCCGGACACCGAGGTGCCGCTCTCGCGCGATCTGATCGTCCGCCTCGAGGCGGTGATCCGGCAGGTGGAGCCGCGGATGATCTTCGTCAACTCGCCAGACGACACCCACCAGGACCACCGCCACCTGGCCCAGTGTGCGATGTCGGCGACGCGGTACGTGCCGAACTTCCTCTTCTACGAGGTTCCGACGACCGTCAACTTCGCGCCGAACTGCTACACGGACGTCGCCGACGTGCTCGACGTGAAGCTCGCCAGCCTCGAGGCCCACCGGTCCCAGGTGACGAAGACCAACATCGAGGACCTGACGATTCTCGAGCTCGCGCGGTCGTGCGCCAACTTCCGCGGCATCCAGGCGCGGGTCAAGTACGCCGAGGCGTTCCAGTCGGTCCGGCTGCTCCTGAATCTTTGATTTGGGCGCGTCTGGAATGAAACGCGGCTTGCCGTACGCAGCCGGGCCGCGCCTTTCTCAGGCCACCTACCGAAGGTGCCGGCCCCGCCCGACGTGGAATGAAAGACGACATGCTGAACGCAGCCGGCTCGTACCTTTCTCAGGCCACCCACCGAAGGTGCCGGCCCCCGCGGCGCCGGTGGAATGAGTAGCGACATGCGGACCGGAGCCGGGCCGCACCTTTCTCAGGCCACCCACGCATGATCCCGGCCTCGCGGGGCTCTGGTGGGACTCTGGAATGAAAGGCGACATGCGGACCGGAGCCGGGCTGCGCCTCGTCTCAGGCCACCCACGAATGGTTCCGGCCTCGCGGGTCCCGATCCAATGATTCCGCATTCCAGGCCGACCGTGAGCGCGGAGGATGCCGAGCGCGTGGCGCGGGTCGTACGCTCGGGCCGTCTGGCCCAGGGCGCCGAGGTCGAGGCGTTCGAGCGGGAGCTCGCAACACGGCTCGGCGTCGCGGCCGTCGCCGCCGTGAGCTCGGGCAGCGCGGCGCTCGAGCTGGCGCTCCGCGCGCTCGACGTCGGCCCCGGCGACGAGGTCGTCGTCCCCACCTACGCCTGCGACGCGCTCCATCACGCGGTCACCCGGTGCGGCGCGGCGCCCGTCCTCGCCGATGCCGACCCCGAAACGTTCGGACCGTCCGCCAAGGACGTCGCGCACCGACTCACGCGGCGCGCGCGCGCCGTGGTGGTCGTCCATCCCTTCGGCCTCGCGCTGGACCTGGACGCGTTCCTGGCGCTCGGTGTCCCCGTCGTGGAGGACTGCGCCCAGGCGATCGGGGCCCGAGTTGCGGGCCGCGCGGTCGGATCGCGCGGCGCCCTGGCCATCGGCTCCTTCTACGCGACCAAGCTCATAACGAGCGGAGAGGGTGGCGCGGTGGCCGGACCGGCGGAGCGTGTCGCGCGCGTGCGGGACGCGCGGGACTACGACGAGCGGGAGGAGCTGATCCCACGGTTCAATTTCAAGCTCACCGACATCCAGGCCGCGCTTGGTCGGAGCCAGCTCGGCCGGCTCGACACCTTCGTCGCGCGGCGGCGGGCGATCGCCACCCGCTACCGCGCGCGCCTGGGGTCCGTCGCCGGCTGTCATCCGCCCCGCGATCGGGGTGAGCGGCACGTGTTCCACCGGTTCGTCGTCACGATCGAGCGGCCGCTCGGTCCCCTCATCGACGACCTTCGGGAGCGGGGCGTCATGGCGCGGCGCCCCGTCTTTCGACCTATCCACCGGGCCCTCGGCCTGGCCGGCTACCCGGAGGCCGACCGATTGTGGACGCAGTGCCTCTCGCTGCCATGCTACCCGTCACTCGCCGACGCCGAGGTGGACACGGTCGGCGCGGCGCTCGCCGAGGCGCTCCAGGCGTGATCGACCGCTTCGCGCCGCTGCGGCTCCTGGTCGTGATCGTGCTGCTCCTGACGCCGGTCTGGCGCTGGTTCTCCACCGCACGGTTGTCCTGGCTCTATCTGGTCGTGCTCGCGTGCGCCCTGGCGTTCTTCACCACACCGCTGGTGCGCGGGTTCGCGCGCTGGTGGGGCGTCCTGGACCTGCCGGGCGAGCGCAAGGTGCATGCGACGCCGACGCCGCTCCTCGGCGGTGCCGCGGTCTACGGCGCATTCGCCGTGACCGTGCTCGCGAACTTCGACTTCTCGCGAGGGCTCAAGGGCGTCGCCGTCGGCGGCACGATCGTGGTGGCGACCGGTCTCCTGGACGACCTGACCGATCTCCCGGCGTGGCTGAAGCTCTGCGGGCAGACCGCCGCCGCGTCGGCGGCGATCGCCTACGGCGTGATCCTCAACACGGTACCGTCCTGGGTTCCCGGCGTCCTCTGGCTCAACGTGATCCTGACCGTGCTCTGGTTCCTGACGGTCACGAACGCGCTCCAGTTCCTCGACGGCATGGACGGCCTCGCGGCGGGCCTCGGCGTCATCGCCGGAATCTTCTTCAGCCTCGTGTCGCTCCAGACCGGCCAGCGATACCTCATGTTTCTGTCGGCGGCGCTCGTCGGCGCGTGCCTCGGGTTCCTGCCCTACAACTTCCGCCCGGGCGGTGCCACGATCTTCCTCGGCGACAGCGGGGCCAGCTTCATCGGCTTCACCCTCGCCGGCCTCGCGGCGATGGGCGTCTGGGCCAACCAGAACCCCGTGGTGTCCCTGCTCACGCCGCTGCTCATCGTGGGCGTGCCCCTCTTCGACATCGCGTTCGTGGGGATCGTGCGGATCGTGACGGGTAAGGTGCACTCGCTCCGCGACTGGCTCGCGTACACGGGTCGAGACCACATGCACCACCGCTTCGCGGAGCTCGGCCTGACGAAGACGCAGAGCGTTCTGCTCATCTTCTTCATCGCCTCGACGCTGGGCCTCTCCGCGATCCTGTTGAAGGACGCCACGCCCCACGAGGCGGTGCTCGTCCTCCTCCAGGCCGCGTGCATCCTCGCCCTCGTCGCCGTGCTCGAGGGCGTCGGGCGGGGACACTCGCGCGGATGAGGGGCCGAGGTATGATGAGGCCATGATCGTCCGTAAGGCCGTGTTCCCCGCCGCCGGCCTCGGCACGCGGTTCCTGCCGGCGACGAAGGCGCAGCCGAAGGAGATGCTCCCGCTCGTCGACAAGCCGATGATCCAGTACGTCGTCGAGGAAGCGGCCGCGTCGGGTCTCGCGGAGATCATCATCGTGACCGGTCGCGGCAAGCGCGCGATCGAGGACCACTTTGACGCCGCCTTCGAGCTCGAGTACTACCTGAACGACCGCGGCAAGGTGGAGGAGCTCGCCCAGATCAAGACGATCTCGGAGCTGGCCTCGCTGTCCTACGTGAGGCAGAAGGAGCCGCTCGGCCTTGGCCACGCGATCCTCTGCGCGCGCTCGCTCGTGGGCGACGAGCCATTCGCCGTGTTCCTGGGCGATGACATCATCCGGGCCGCGCAGCCGTGCATGCGGCAGCTCCTCCAGGTGTTCGAGCGCTACGCGGGCCCGGTGCTCGCCGTCGAGCGCGTCCCGCGGGAGCGTTTGTCGCAGTACGGCGTGATCCAGGCGCGCCAGGTCGCCGGCAACGTGTACGAGATCCTCGACCTGGTCGAGAAGCCCCGGCCGCACGAGGCGCCGTCGGATCTCGCCATCATCGGCCGCTACGTGCTGACGCCCGACGTCTTCACGATCCTCGCCGACACGCAGCCGGACGCGCGGGGCGAGGTCCAGCTCACCGACGCGCTCCGGACGCTGCGCTCCCGGCGCCCGATGTACGCGCTCGCGTTCGAGGGCAAGCGCTTCGACACGGGTGACAAGCTCGGCTTCCTCAAGGCGACGGTCGAGTTCGCGCTGGCCCGGCCCGACCTGGCCGACGACTTTCGCGCCTACCTGAAGTCCCTCGGGCTGTAACGTGCGCCGGCCGTTACGTTGACTTGACGCGGCGCTTCTGACACACTTTTCCAACCCTTCGGCGTCGATCCGAAGGCGCGAAACGCCATGGCGAACGCCCCGAAGCGTCCGTTCCACACCGCCCCCGACGCCGACATCAAGCGCGGCGAGGTTTCGGACGTCTATTTCGCGCGCACGGTTCAGATCCTGACCCACCGCGGTGACAAGAAGCGCGTGAAGGCGGAGATCTATCTCAAGAGCCTGCCCGAGGACTGGCGGTGGGGCATCCTGGCCGGCGTCGAGGAGGCCGCCGCGCTGCTCGAGGGCGTGGCCGTCGACGTGTGGGCGATGGAGGAGGGCACGGTGTTCGAGCCCTACCAGCCGGTGCTCCGCATCGGGGGCACCTACGTCGAGTGGGCGCAGTACGAGACGGCCCTGCTCGGCCTCCTCTGTCAGGCGTCCGGGATCGCGACCAAGGCGGCGCGCTGCAAGAAGGCCGCGGGCGACCGCCAGGTGATCTCGTTCGGCGCCCGCCGGATGCACCCGGCGCTCGCGCCGATGATCGAGCGGAATGCGTTCGTCGGTGGCTGCGACGGCGTCGCCGTCACGAAGTCCGCGGAGCTGATCGACGCGGATCCGACCGGCACGATCCCACACGCGCTCGTCCTGATGATCGGTGACACGGTGGAAGCGCTCAAGGCCTTTCACGACGTCATCGATCCCAAAGTCCGCCGCGTCGCCCTGATCGACACCCTGCAGGACGAGAAGTTCGAGGCGATCCGCGTGGCGCAGGCGCTCGGCAAGGACCTCTACGCGGTGCGGCTCGACACGCCCTCGTCGCGCCGGGGCGACTTTTACCGGATCATCGAGGAGGTCCGTTGGGAGCTCGGCCTCCGCGGCTTTGGTCACGTGAAGATCCTCGCCTCCGGCGGCATCGACGAGTACGAGATCCTGGCCCTCAACCCGGTCGTCGACGGCTACGGCGTCGGCACCTCGATCGCCAACGCGCCCGTGCTGAACTTCGCGCTCGACATCATGGAGATCGAAGGCCGACCGATGGCGAAGCGTGGCAAGTGGTCGGGGGCCAAGGACGTCTTCCGCCGCCGCGGCGCGCTCGAGACCGTCGTCCTCCCGGCGGGCCAGCGGCCGCCCGGGCCGGACGGCGCGTGGGAGCCGCTCCTCAAGCCGCTCGTCACCGCGGGGCGCATCGTCCGCGACCTCCCACCGCCGCGCACCCTCCGCGAGCACGTGCTGGATCAGCTCACGCGCGTGCCGCTCGACACCCTGCGGCGCGCGGGGCTGCGGAAGGACTTCTGAGCTCGTTGAGTATTCTCGACGACATCGTGCGCGACAAGCGCGCGGAGGTGACCCGCCGCAAGGCCGAGACGCCGCGCGCCGCGCTCGAGCGCCGCGTGGCGGGTCGCACGGCCCCGCGGGACTTCGAGGCTGCGCTGCGTCCGGCCCGCGGCGCCGTCCGGCTCATCGCCGAGGTGAAGAAGGCGTCGCCGTCGCGCGGCGTGCTCGCGCGCGACCTGGATCCGCAATCGCTCGCCCGGGCGTACGCGGCGGCGGGCGCCCACGCGATCTCGGTCCTTACCGACGAGAAGTACTTCCAGGGAAGCCTCGACCTGCTCGGCCGCATTCGGGACACGGTGGAGGTGCCGCTGCTCCGCAAGGACTTCATGATCGACGAGTACCAGCTCTGGGAGTCGCGCGCCGCGGGCGCCGACGCGGTGCTGCTGATCGTCGCGATCCTCGAGCCCTCACGGCTCTCCGACCTGGCCGCCGCGGCGAAGGGCCTCGGACTCGCGGCGCTGGTCGAGTGCCACACGGCCGGTGAGCTCGACGCGGCGCTGGGCGCGGGCGCGCGGATCGTCGGCATCAACAACCGCGACCTCCGCACGTTCGAGACGCGGATCGAGACGACGCTCGAGCTCCTGCCGCTCGTCCCGCCTGGGCCGATCGTCGTGAGCGAGAGCGGCTTCGTCGACCCGGCCCAGGTCCGGCGGGTCGTCGAGGCGGGTGCCCACGCGATTCTCGTCGGCGAGGCGCTCGTCACGGCCGGCGACGTCGCCGCGAGGATCCGGGCGCTGACGCTCCGGGCGGTCGCACCCTGATTGGGGGCCATGGTGCGGGTGAAGATCTGTGGGATCACGAGCCTCGAGGACGCGACGACGGCCGTCGAGGCGGGCGCCGACGCGCTCGGGTTCATCTTCGTCGAGGGCACACCGCGCTTCGTGACGCCGGAGCGGGTCGCCCCGATCGTGCGGGCGCTGCCGCCGTTCGTCACGCCGGTCGGCGTCTTCTGGGACCATCCCGCGGGCCACGTCAAGGCGATCACCGAGGCGTGCGGGCTCCGGGCGCTCCAGTTCCATGGCGACGAGAAGCCGGAGGACCTCGACGGCTACCCGCTCCCGGTTATCAAGACCATCAAGCTCGCGCCGTCGGGCGAGCTGGGCGGGCGGCCGGTGTTGAATCTGATCGTGACCGAGCGCTACCGCAAGTGCGCGGCCGCGCTCTTGCTCGACAGCGCCGCGCGCTGGAGCGAGGGCGAGGCGCGCCAGCCGATCGAGTGGACCGTCGCGCGCGAGCTGGCCAGCCAGCGGTGGCGGATCATCCTCTCCGCCGGCCTCACGCCCGAGAACGTCGGCCGCGCCGTCGCGACGGCACGCCCGTACGCCGTGGACGTCAACTCGGGCGTCGAGGCCGCGCCGGGGCGCAAGGACCCGGACAAGGTGTGGCGGTTCGTCGCCGAGGCGAAGGGCGCGCGATGACCACGCTCCCCGACGCCCACGGCCGCTTCGGCCGCTTTGGTGGACGCTTCGTCCCCGAGACGCTCATGGCGCCGCTCCACGAGCTGGAGCGCGCCTACCGGGCGGCCCGGCGCGACCCGACGTGGGAGCGCCGGCTCGCCGGGCTCCTCGCCGACTACGCCGGCCGCCCCACGCCGCTCTACTTCGCGCGGCGGCTCACGGAGCACTGCGGCGGCGCGCGCATCTATCTCAAGCGCGAAGACCTCTGTCACACGGGCGCCCACAAGATCAACAACGTGCTCGGCCAGGCGCTCCTGGCCTCGCGCATGAAGAAGCGTCGCGTGATCGCGGAGACCGGCGCGGGACAGCACGGGGTCGCAACGGCGACCGCCGCGGCGCTCCTCGGGCTCGAGTGCGAGGTGTACATGGGCGCCGAAGACGTCGAGCGCCAGGCGCTCAACGTCTTCCGCATGCGGCTGCTCGGCGCGCGCGTCATCCCCGTCGAGACGGGAAGCCGCACGCTGAAGGACGCGATCAACGAGGCGCTGCGCGACTGGGTCACGAACGTGCGGACGACGCACTATCTCCTCGGCTCGGCGCTCGGTCCGCACCCGTACCCCGTGATGGTCCGCGACTTCCACGCCGTGATCGGCCGGGAGACACGGCGCCAAGCGCAGAGGACACTGGGGCGCCTGCCGGACGTGCTCGTCGCGTGCGTGGGCGGCGGCTCGAACGCGATCGGGCTCTTCCACGCGTTCATCCGCGATCGGCGCGTCCGGCTGATCGGCGTCGAGCCGGGCGGCGAGGGGATCGCGACGGGCCGTCACGGCGCGTCGATGACGGCGGGCCGCATCGGCGTCCTCCACGGCTGCATGAGCTACCTGCTCCAGAACGATGACGGCCAGATCACCGCCGCGCACTCGATCTCGGCGGGGCTCGACTACCCGGGCGTCGGGCCCGAGCACGCGTACTACCGCGACGCCGGCCGGTTCGAGTTCGTCTCGATCACCGACGAGGAGGCGCTCGAGGGGTTCCAGGCGCTGACCCGTGTGGAGGGCATCATGCCGGCCCTCGAGTCGGCGCACGCCGTGGCCCACGCGATGCGCTTGGCGAAGACGCTCCCGAGGTCGAAGGCGATCGTCGTCGGGCTCTCGGGTCGCGGGGACAAGGACGTCTACGTCGTGGCGAAGGCGCTCGGGCAGGAGGTCAGATGACGGCGCCCGTGACAAAGTCTCGGCTCGCGGCGACGTTTGCCGAGCTCCGCGCGCGTGGCGAGCGCGCCCTCGTGGCCTACCTCACGGCCGGCGATCCCTCGCTTGCGGCGACACAGCGGCTCGTGCTGGAGGCGGTGGCGCGCGGCGCCGACGTCATCGAGCTCGGCGTGCCCTTCTCGGATCCCATCGCCGACGGCCCCGTCATCCAGCGCGCGGCCATGCGCGCTCTCGAGCGGGGGACCTCCGTGGCGCGCGTGCTCGAGACGGTCGCCACGCTGCGGGCGGAGACGGCCGTCCCCCTCGTGCTCTTCACGTACTACAACCCGGTCCTGGCGTTCGGCCTCAAGGCGTTCGCGCGGACGGCGGCCGACGCGGGCGTGGACGGCGTGATCGTCGTCGACTTGCCCCCCGAGGAAGCGGGCCCGTTCGCCGCGGAGGCCGAGGCGGCGGGGCTCGACCTCGTCCACCTCGTGGCGCCGACCTCGACGCCGCCGCGGGTGCGCGTCATCGCCCACCGGAGCCGCGGCTTCGTCTACGTCGTCTCGCGTACGGGCATCACGGGCGAGCGACGGGAGCTACCGCCCGACCTCGAGGCGCAGATCCGTGCGCTCAGGCGCGTCACGACGAAACCCGTCTGCGTCGGGTTCGGTATCGGCCATCCCGACCAGGTGGCGGCGGTGGGGCGGCTCGCGGACGGCGTGATCGTCGGCTCGGCCATCGTCCGCCTGATCGAGGAGCGCGCCGGCTCACCGAGCCTGGTCAAGGATGTGGGCGAGTTCATCGCGGCCCTCAAGGTGCCGCTCCGGGTACGGGTATGATCGACCGTTCGAACGAAGGGGGACGGGGGGCGTAGCCCCCCTCCGAGGTCTATGGCCTGGTTCCGACGCAAGACCGACGGGTCCGAGGGCACGGCGAGCCGCGTCCACATCGCCGAGGGGCTGTGGATCAAGTGCGACTCGTGCAAGGAGATCGTGTACCGCGCCGAGGTGGAGCGCGCGGGGCGCGTGTGTCCGAAGTGCCACTATCCGTTCCGCGTCTCCGCGCGCGAGCGCGTGGCGCTCCTGGCCGACCCCGGCACCTTCGAGGAGCGCGACAGCCATCTCGAGTCCACGGATCCGCTCGGGTTCAAGGACACGAAGAAGTACCGTGACCGCATCCGCGCCGCCGTCCAGAAGGCGAAGACCGACGAAGCGGTCATCACGGGCGTCGCGCGCATCGGCGGCCTGCCCGCCGTGCTGTGTGTGTTCGAGTTCGGGTTCCTGGGCGGCAGCATGGGATCGGTCGTCGGCGAGAAGCTCACTCGCGCGATCGAGCTCGCCATCGACAAGCACCTGCCGGTCGTCATCGTGTCCGCGTCGGGCGGCGCCCGGATGCAGGAGGGGATCCTCTCGCTCATGCAGATGGCGAAGACCTCCGCCGCCCTGGAGCGCCTGGGCGCGCGCCGGCTCCCGTACGTCTCCGTCCTGACCGACCCGACGACCGGCGGCGTCACGGCGAGCTTCGCGATGCTCGGCGACGTCATCCTCGCCGAGCCGCGCGCCCTGATCGGGTTCGCCGGACCGCGCGTGATCGCCGAGACGATTCGCCAGTCCCTGCCCGAAGGGTTCCAGCGCTCGGAGTTCCTGCTCGAGCACGGACAGCTCGACCTCATCGTCGACCGGCGTGAGCTCAAGGAAACCCTGCGCCGCATCCTTGGGTTCTTCGTCGGAGAGCCGCCCCAGTCCGGCTAGTGACCACTCGCTGCGGGTGACGTACGCCGAGGCCGTCGCCCGCCTGCTCGCCTTGCGCGGTGGCGAGCACGCGGGGATGCGCCCTGGCCTCGAGCGGATCGAGGGGCTGCTCGCGGCGCTGGGCCATCCCGAGCGGCGCTACCGGCTCGTCCAGGTCGGCGGCACGAACGGCAAGGGTTCGGTGGCCGCGATGCTGGCGGCGATCCTCAAGGCCGCCGGCCACCGCGTCGGGCTCTACACCTCGCCCCACCTCGTCTCGTTCCGTGAGCGCATCCGCGTGAACGGCGAGCCGATCACCGAGGACGCCGTGGTCGACGGCGTGGAGGCGCTCGGCACGTTGGTGGCGCGTCTCGACGCCACGATGTTCGAGGCGGCGACCGCGCTCGCGCTCGACCACTTCGCCCACGAGGCGGTGGACGTCGCGGTTCTCGAAGTCGGGCTCGGCGGCAGGCTCGACGCCACGACCGTCGGCGTCCCTGCCGTCACCGTCGTCACGCGCATCGACCTCGACCACCAGGCGGTGCTCGGCGCCACGCTCCGTGACATCGCCGCCGAGAAGGCGGCGATCATCCGGGCGGGCGTCGCCATCGCGGCGTCGCAGGCGCCGGAGGCGACCGCGGTGCTCGAGCGGCGCGCGACCGCGGTCGGCGTCCCACTGCTGCTCGCGGGACGCGACCTGTCCGTCACGGTCGAGCACCGCGACCTCAAGGGGCAGCGGATCACGTGCGCCGCCCGCGGCTGGTCCATCGCCCACCTGCGGCTCGGCATGCTCGGAAGCTTCCAGCCCGAAAACGCGCTCCTCGCCGTCGCGGCGGCCCGCGCGCTCGGCGTCGGCGATGCGGCGATCGGCGACGGGCTCGAGCGCGCGCGGTGGCCGGGGCGCTTCCAGGTCCTCGGACGGGACGGCGGATGGCTCGTGCTCGACGGCGCCCACAACCCCGCCGGCGCCCGGGCGCTCGCGACCTCGCTGCGCGACTTTTTCGGCGCCGCCGCCGTCACGTTCGTGGTGGGAATCCTGCGTGACAAGGACGCCGGCGCGATGCTCGACGCGCTGGCGCCGCTCGCCCGCCGGCTCATCCTGACCGCATCGTCGAGCCCGCGCGCGGCCGAGCCCGCGGCGCTGCGCGCGGCCGCTCCCGCATCCATCCCGGAGGTCGAGCTCGCGCCGTCGCCGGTCGAGGCCCTGGCGATGGCGGCTCGCCCGCCGTCGACCCCGGTCATCTGTGTCGCGGGCTCGCTCTCTCTCATCGGCGACGTCGTGCGACACCTCGCGGGGAGCGATACTCCTTGCTCCGTCGAAGAGGGGGCTGATAGCATGGGGTCCCTTTCCTGACGAGGACTTCCGGACACCGATGCGATGCCCCACCGCGGTCCTGCTCCTCCTCGCCGGCGCCCTCCTCGCCGGTCCCCCCCTCGCCGCCGGGGAGGCGCCCGGCGCGATGGCTGTGCGGACCAACGGCGACGTCACGATCCTGGCGGACCGGATCGAGCAGGTCGGCGCGGACAACCTCCTGGTCGCCACCGGCAACGTCGAGGTCACGCGCGGGACGACGCGCCTCTTGGCGGACCGCGTCGAGATGAACCGCGAGACGGGCGACGTGGTCGCTCAGGGGCGGGTCTTCTTCTACGACGGCGACGACCAGCTGACGGGCGAGCGCGTCGAGTACAACGTGAGGACCGGCACCGGCGTCGTCTACCGCGGCCGGATCCGCGTGGCGCCCTCGTACCGGATCGCCGGTGAGCGCCTGGAGCGGATGGGAGGGAGCGTCTACCGCGTACGCCGTGGAATCTTCACGACGTGCGACGACGACGAGTCGCCCGCGTGGTCCTTCCGCTTCGGTGAGGCCACCGCGGACCTCGACGACCTGATCTACGGGACGAACGCTTCCTTCTGGGCCAAGGACGTCCCGCTGATCCCGTTCTTCCCGTTCTTCGCCGCGGCGATCCGGCGCGAGCGCCAGACCGGTTTCCTGCCGCCGGTGTTCGGCACGTCGGGCCGGCGCGGGTTCTTCATCGAGGTCCCGTTCTTCTGGGCGATCTCGGACAGTCAGGACGCCACCCTCGGGCTCGACTACTTCGAGCGCCGCGGGGCCGGCGGCTCGGCGGACTACCGATACATCCTGTCGGAGCGGGCGCGCGGTTCCGTCGGCGGGTTCTGGGTGCACGAGGGCATGCAGGACGGCGCCGACCGGGGCTGGGGGCAGCTCCGCCACGACTGGCAGATCGCCCCCGGGCTGCAGTTCCGCGCGGACCTGAACGGCGTGTCCGACGACGGCGTGTTCCGGCTCTACCAGGACTCGCTCCAGCAACGGGCGGCGCAGCGGGCCGAGTCGAACGTGTCGCTCACGCGGACCCTGCAGAACTGGAACCTCGTGGGCCGGGTCTTCGCCTACCAGGACTTGACCACGCCGTCCCCGGTCGAGCTCCAGCGGCTGCCCGAGGTGTCGATCCAGGGCGTGCAGCAGCCGCTCCCGGGACTTCCCGGTGTTCTCTACCAGATCGACGCGAGCGCCGTGCACTTCTACCGCGAGCTCGGCTCCGACGGCACGCGGGCCGATCTGCGGCCGCGGCTCTCGCGGCCGATCCCGCTCGCGGGCTACGCCACCGTGACGCCGTTCGCCGGGGCGCGCGTGACCGCCTACGATCGGACGGTCACGAGTACCGGGTTCTCGCACGGCGTCTTCATCGAGCACACCGACGACCGCGAGCGCGTGCGGCAGCTCGCCGAGTTCGGATCCGACCTCGAGACACGCGCGACACGCGTCTGGGAGCTCGGCGGCGCGGGGGGCCTCGACGCGCTCCAGCACTCGATCGAGCCGCGCGTGCGCTACATCCGCGTGCTCGGCTCGAACCTCTTCAGCCTGCCCATCTGGGACGAGCGCATCGACCACGTCCCCGAGGCGGACTGGCTCGAGTACTCGATCACGAACCGGCTGCGCGGGCGGACGGTCAGCGGGGAGGGGACCGAGGCCGTCCGCCAGGATCTCGCGCGCTTCACCGTGGCGCACGCGTACGACATCGGGCGCGCGCGGTGGGGCAACCTCGCGGGTGACCTCACCGTCCAGCCCACGAAGATGCTTCGCTTCCGGGGCGACATGAGCTACAACGTCGAGCATGGGGCTTTCCAGGCGGGGACGACGGACGTGGAGGTGACCCTGCCCTTCGTGACGGCCAGCGTCGGGACCCGCTTCGATCGGCGGACGCCGTTCGTCCCGGACTGGGTCGAGATCCCGGGCACCTACAACTCGGGCCTGCCCATCCCCGAGCAGTCCAACGTGAACTTCCTCCAGGGGGCCATCTCCTCGGAGGTCGTGAGGAACCTCGTCCTCCGCGCGTCCACGAACTTCGACGCGCGGACGGGCACCTTCGTCGAGACGCGCTTCGGCGCGGACATCAAGTTCCAGTGCTGGGCGCTGGTGGTCGAGTACATCAATCGGAGCCCCGAGTTCGCCGGCAAGACCGCCGACAACGAGTTCCGCTTCTCGCTCAACCTGCTCGGCGTGGGCGGCGTGCTGACCACGCGGGTCGGCGCGAGCGACTCGGGGCCGCGCCTGAAATGATCCCGTTCATCGACCTGGCCCGGCAGCACGCGGCGCTCCGCGCGGAGCTGCTCGCCGCGATGGGGCGCGTGCTCGACTCCGGCCAGTTCGTCCTGGGCGCCGAGGGCCGCGCGCTCGAAGACGAGCTCGCGGTCGCGTGCGGCGTCCGCCACGCGGTGGGCGTCGCGTCCGGCACCGACGCGCTGCGCCTGGCGCTGACGGCGCTCGGCGTCGGGCCGGGCGCCGAGGTCCTGACGCCCGCGTTCTCCTTCGTCGCCTCGGCCTCGACCGTCGTGATGGCGGGCGCCACGCCCGTCTTCGTCGACATCGATCCCGAGACCTACACGCTCGACGTCGCGGCGGCCGAGCGCGCGGTCACGCCGCGGACGCGCGCGATCATCGCCGTGCACCTCTACGGCCACCCGGCGCCGATGGACGCGGTCGCGGCTCTCGCGCGGCGGCACGGGCTCGCCGTCGTCGAGGACGCCGCGCAAGCCATCGGGGCGACGTGGGCCGGACGGCCCGTCGGGGCCTGGGGCGACGTGGCGTGCGTCTCGTTCTACCCGACCAAGAACCTCGGCGCGTGCGGCGACGGGGGGATGGTGCTGACCGACCGCGACGACATCGCCGAGCGCGTGCGTCGCCTCAGGCATCACGGCGACGGCGGCCGGTACCGGCACGTCGAGCTCGGTTACGCGAGCCGGCTCGACGAGCTCCAGGCGGCGGTCCTCCGCGTCAAGTGGAGGCGGCTCGGCGAGTGGACGGAGCGCCGGCGGCGCCTCGTGGCCCGGTACCGCGATCGCCTCGCCGGCCTGCCGCTTTCGCTGCCGCTGGAGCGGCGAGAGGCGCGGCACGTCTATCACCTCTTCACCGTTCGCCACGCGCAGCGCGACGCGTTCGCCAAGGCGCTCGCCGATCTCGGCGTGGGGAGCTCGGTGCATTACCCGCTCCCCGTGCCGAACCAGCCCATGTTCGGCGGGGACGAGCGCCGGTTCCCCGAGGCGTGGCGAGCCGCCCGCGAGGTGCTGTCGCTGCCGTGCTTCGCGGAGCTCACCGACGACGAAGCCGACACGGTCGCGGCCGCCGCGCGGAAAGCGTGCGAGCTGATATGAACTCCACCGCGGCTGCCCTCACGCAACGGCTCGCGGCGACGCCCACCGTGGGGATCATCGGGCTCGGCTACGTGGGCCTGCCGCTGGCCGTGGCGTTCGCCGAGTCCGGCGCGGCCGTGATCGGCCTGGATGTGGATCCCCGGCGTGTGGCGAGTGTCCGCGCCGGCCAGAGCTTCGTCGAAGACGTGTCGACGGAAGCGCTCGGCCGCCTGGTGCGGGCGGAGCGTCTCGTCGCCACCGACGACGTCGCCGCCCTCAAGGACGCGGACGCGATCGTCATCTGCGTGCCCACGCCGCTCGGCAAGTCGAAGGAGCCCGATATCTCGTACATCGTGAGCGCCGCGGACGCGGTCGCCGGTGTCCTCCGCCGCGGCCAGCTCATCGTCCTCGAGTCGACGACCTACCCCGGCACGACCCAGGAAATTCTTCAGCCGCGCTTCGAGGCGCGGGGGCTCAAGGCCGGCGAGGATTTCTTCCTCGCGTTCTCGCCCGAGCGCATCGACCCGGGGAACCAGCGCTACACGCTGAAGGACATCCCCAAGGTGGTCGGCGGCCTCACGCCCGCGTGCCGTGAGCTCGCGACGACGCTCTACACGCGCGTCACCCGCCAGATCGTCCCCGTGTCCGGGCCCGGGACGGCCGAGATGATCAAGCTCTTCGAAAACACGTTCCGCTCGGTCAACATCGCCCTGGTGAACGAGTTCGCGATCATGTGCCGCCGCCTCGGCATCTCGGTGTGGGAGGTGATCGGCGCCGCCGCCACGAAGCCGTTCGGCTTCATGCCGTTCTACCCTGGGCCGGGGCTGGGTGGGCATTGTCTGCCGTCCGATCCGCACTACCTCTCGTGGCGGCTGCGCCTCGAGGGCTACGAGCCGCGCTTCATCACGTTCGCCGATGAGATCAACCGCCGGATGCCGGCGTACGTCGTGCAGCTCGTCGCCGATGCGCTCAACGACCGCGGCCGCGCCGTCCGGGGTGCCCGCATCCTCGTCCTCGGTGTGGCCTACAAGGCCAACGTCGCCGACACCCGCGACTCGCCGGCAATCGAAATCATCCAGAGTCTCGGCGCGAAGGGTGCCGTCGTCGCCTACCACGACCCGTTCGTGCCGTCGCTCACGCTCGACCGCGCGACGCTCGACTCGGTCGCCTGGCGTGATGCCGATCTCGCCGGGCGCGACGTGGTGCTGATCCTCACGCCGCACGCCGGGTACGACTGGGGTGCGATCGTGCGCGAGGCGCCCCTCGTGATCGATACCCGCAACGCGACCGCGGACGTGCCGCCCGCGGCGCACGTCATCCGCCTGTAGTCGGGGGGAGAGGTCGGGTTCACTCCCGCCACCATCTGATTAGCGCGCCAAGGGGTGCAAGACGTCGATCGCCCAGCCCACGTCCAGGCGCTCCCCCAGCCAACCCGGAGTGGCAGTCCGCGCATGCAGGATGAGCCCCTCCGTATCGCGCCACGCTCGCAGGATCTTGATTGGATCGTCGGGCACCTCGGAAGGAGGCGGGACCTCGGGTAGAACCCGCCCATCCGGGCGGCGGAACCGAAGCTCGCCGTCCGGCTGTCGATCAAGCTGGTAGCCCTCTTCGTGAACCGCGCGGTGGTGCCGGCGACACAGCAAGGCGAGATTCGAGAGCGTGGTGGGGCCCCCTTGCGCCCAGTGCCGGATGTGATGGCCCTGCCCGAACCGGAGCCCGCAGCCCGGGAACCGGCAACCGCGGTCGCGGTGATGAAGCGCTCTCCGCAGCGCCGGCGGAATCGTGCGTGTCCGGGCGCCGACCTCCAGCAGGCGCCCG
>WNFW01000172.1_pt1 | contig 62042 bp, 60 predicted proteins | sample 5400131 | NCBI WGS metagenome assembly WNFW01 (sample SAMN13153362, study PRJNA577476) | soil metagenome | isolation source: 20 cm soil or saprolite under grassland replicate 1 | place: USA:California | collected 2016-06-15
GTACGGTCAGGAGTTGGGCGGATTACAAAGGGCATCGACGCGCGCTTTCGCCGCCGCTAGATCCAGCCCGTCGCGCGTGCGCAGGAACGCCACCGCGTCGATGATGCGACCCTCCTGCACCAGCATACGGGCCGGATCGACGGCGACCGGCCGAGGCGCGTCCTTGAACACCGCCTCAAGTATCGTATCGCGCATCGCGTTGTAGCGCTCCTGGTCGGGCTGGTAGCTCACCGTCCGCGGCAGGACGGCTGACGGCGTTACCAGGCTGAGGCGACAGGAGATCACCTCCCAGCTATCCGGCGACGGAGCGAACTCAACCCTGACATCCCATGATGTCCACGAACGCAAGACGCGTGCGCTTGACCCGCAGCACCTCAAACCGGCGTATGGCACAGGTTCGCCCGATCTTGTCGAATGTCACGTCGGTGGCACGCAGGAAGGCCAGTCCGAACATCAGGAACAGCGCGGCTGGAATCAACTCGGTGGGTTGATCGCTGTCGAAAGCCAAGTGAACAGGGAAGACCGCGGCCGCAGCAAGGCAAACCAGCGAAATCCACAGCGTTCGGTCGCGAAGTTTGAGGCACAACGATGTGTTTTCGGATATGCGCATTGGCGGTTCCGACCTGACAGCCTGTCATCGTGGTGCGTCGCGTTCGGCTGCGTATTGGTATTACAACGTGAACAGCCCGCACAAGAGGCGCTCGGCGGCCTCCCGTTTCGCTGTCTCGCTCAACCCGACCGCAAAAGGTGAAGCAGCACAGACCGTCGCGAACCTGGCTCGCCCCGATTGCGCCATTAATCAGCTCTTTAAGCTTGGCACAAGTACCGGCCGGAATTGCATTTCAAGATTTCGTGCAGACGAAATCCTGACGGGAATTCCTCGGGCAAAGTGGGGTTTGCACCATATCGCGATCAACAACAGTGGAACCCGGGTTTTGATCGCCGACACAGGAAAGCAGGAGACACGCATGAAACTGGTCGTCAATTTTGCGACGCTGGCAATGTTTGTGATGGCGCTGATCGCCGTCCCCTCGTTTACCCCGGCTTTTGCCGCGGGAGGCGGCGGAGATCCTCCTTCCTCTACCACGCCGGAGCCGGACGGCAAGGCCACCCCCACCACCCATAAGGGCAAGAAGAAGGCCAGCAAGCATTCGAGCCTCGATGACCCCGCGTTTGTTCAGGGGTACCGCGCGGCCTATGCGACGATCTACGATCGCAACGATTATGCCGGCGCGATCGAGCAATTGAAGGCGCTCGGCCACGATGATCTCGCGAACGTCGCCAATCTGATCGGCTACTCCTATCGCAAACTCGGCGATTACAAGCTGTCGCAGGTCTGGTACGAGCGCGCGTTGAAGGCCGACCCGAACCACGTGCTGACCTGGCAGTATTATGGTCTGTGGCAGATCGAACAGGGGAATCGCGATCAGGCGCAATATCACCTGAACCGGATTGCCGCGATTTGCGGCACCGACTGCGCGGAATATCGGTCGCTGGCCGCGGCCCTCGAGAAAGCACCCGGGACCGGCCTGGTTTATTGAGCCATTGTCCGATCTGGCGGGTGCAGGCACCCGTCAAACGGTCGGGCTACCCCCAAGCCCAGGTTCGGACTCGACCGAGTCTAGTTAGGCGCGACGCCGGCAGCAGCGAAAGCGTGCAGAAACGCACCGCCGCCGGGGGCGCGCGGGTGCCGGAGCCCAGAGTCTGGCTCGACCAAGCCTGTTATCGGTCCGCGGGGAGCGCCGATCCGGTGCCGCCGACCCAAACCTGCAGAGTGACCGGCGCGCAGGTTGAACAGAAAAAATCCAGTAAATCCAATATCATATAAAATTGAAGTTTCCGAATTAATCCAACCTTAGATTCCGTGGCCTATTTTTGGGGTCGTCGAAACCACCTGAAAACCCCCCATGGAGGCAGTTTTGAAGCGTACCTTGTTGAACTTTTTCTCGGATGAATCCGGCGCCACCGCGATCGAATACGGCCTGATTGCCGCCGGCATTTCGCTCGCGATTATCGCAGTGGTCAATGGCCTCGGCACCAACCTGAACACCAAGTTCACCACGATCAACGATTCGCTGAAGTAAGTCGCTTTCTCAGCATTAAGAAATATATAACCGCTAGAGCCCTCGCCGGACTGCATCTGGCGGGGGCTCTTTGTTTGCCAAGGTCAGGGCATGACGCTGTCGCGGCACTGATTTCGGATCGCGACGCGGTGCGATTTACCCGGATTGCGACCGCGACGGCCCATCCACACGGCCGCTCGACATGCACCTCCGAGCGGTCAATTCCGGTTAGATGGACCGCCGTATCAGGCAAGCGTGGAATCGTCACCCCGCCGTCGGAGAGCCAAATGCCTTGACCTTTCGATGTGCAGAATTCCCGCAGCCCTCACCATACACAACTGTATGATTCTACGATCGAGGCGTCGACCTGTGTCAACACAGTTGTGAATGGTCGGTCGTCGCGGGCGATGGTTCAGGTGTTGGGCGTGTCGTAGCTCGACAGCCACCCAACTCGCAGCCAGAATCTCCCAGCCGGGACGCAATGCTATGCGCTTTTGTCGATGGCGTTGTCGGACAAGGCACACTTGTGGGCGTCCGGAAATTGACCCTAAAGTCCCCTCACGCGGCGCTAAGAGATTGCCGAGGCCGCCGATCGATATCACAAGGGGATCATTTGATCATGGCTGGCAGACCGCAACTACCGGATCGCGCGCCTCGAGCCAAGGGTGTGCCGATCGCCCTCGACGGGTTGCTGGTCGTGGACTTCACCCGGGTAGTCGCCGGCCCGGCCTGCACGCAAACGCTGGCCGATTTTGGCGCCGAAGTCATCAAAATCGAGAATCCCGATGGCGGCGATGACACGCGGGCCTATGAACACGCCGAGCTCGGCGGCGAGAGTGCTGCTTATCTCAGCCTGAATCGCGGCAAGCGGGGTATCGTTCTCGATTTCACCAAGCCTGAGGCGCGCGAGGTGGCGCTGGAATTGATCGCGCGGGCCGACGTGGTGGTCGAAAATTTTTCCTCCGGCGTGATGCAGAAATATGGTCTCGACTATGCGTCGGTCGCGCCGCTCAATCCGCGGCTGGTCTATTGCTCGATCTCCGCCTATGGCCGCGAAGGTCCGTTTGCCAGTCGCCCGGGCTTCGACCCGATCACGCAAGCCGAAAGCGGCTTCATGTCGCTGAACGGCTTTCCTGACGGTCCACCGGTGCGGACTGGATTTCCGGTTGTCGACATGGCGACGGGAATGACGGCCTGCAATGCCATCTTGCTGGCGCTGCTCGCCCGTGATCGGCTCGGCCGCGGCCAGCACGTGGAGGTCGCGCTGTTCGACATCGCGCTGGCGATGACCGGTTTTTACGGCATGACCTATTTGATGACGGGCGTGAATCAGAGCCGGTTCGGCAATTCGCCGAACGGCTCCCCAACCGTCGGCGTCTACGAGGCGGCGGACGGACCGTTCTATATGGCCTGCGCCAATGACAGGCTGGTGCGCCGGCTGATGACCGAGGTGCTCGGCCGTCCCGATCTCGTCAGCGATCCCGAATTCGCCTCGAGGAAAGCGCGATCGGCCAACAAGGAAAAGCTACGATCGCTCCTGGGCCAGATTTTTTCGGGTGACCTGCGCGATAACTGGATCGCGAAGATGAAGGCGGCCAACGTGCCGGTCGGCTATCTACGCACCATCGAGGAGGCCTTCAACGCGCCTGAGGTGCGCGAGCGCCATCGCCTCAGCCAGATACCGCATCCGACCGCCGGCACAGTCCCCAACATCGAGACGCCGCTGCGTCTCGGCCTGACGCCGGCCGCCGATCCCGTGGCAGCGCCCTTGCTGGGCGAACACACCCAGGCAGTGCTGCGCAAGACACTCGGCTATGACGATGGTCGCATCGCGGCGCTCGCCGAAGCAGGGGCTTTTGGGAATATCCGAGGCAAGAGCTGACTTTACGCGGGATCGCGTGAGGTCAAACCACCGTTCGGTGACAATCCGTTCTCATATCAAGGGGATGGGCGACGCTGTGGCGTCGCGCCCTGGCTCGGGACCTGCGATCGGAGCGCCGCACTGGCGAACAATACCAATTGCACCGACGAAGTCGCCGGGACCGATAGCCGATTTGAATATCGATATCGATCGATCGACAACCGAGCGCGCCGATCGTGCCACGTCCGAAAGAATCTGGCACGATTTGGGCGATGCTGACGCTTTTTTTGCCTATCAGTTTGGCTTGCCGCGCCAGTTGTTCCTTGGCATACTTTCAACCTCGTCGGGTTCGGCCCGGTCAATTTCCAGGCGTGCCATTCGAAGTATCAAGGTAGCTGTCGTCAGGCCGAGACGTTCAGCTTCTTTAGCGGCGGTATCGACCTTTTGGGCCAAGCCCTCACGTTTACCTGGATATGTCATTCCTGTTCCTCATTGAAGGTGCGAGATGAAGAATCCCACATTTATTGCAGAGCTGCAGCAGAGGCTCGGAGCTCCATCGAGCGAAACGGTTGAAAGCCTGCGACTGTTGAAGGCCTTCCTCAGACTTGAACCAAACCAGCGCTTCGAAATCATCGAGTTAGCCGAACGTCTGGCGGCCGACCCGGCGTCGGGGCCCGGAGACGGAGGCTCCTCATTGTCGTGAAAGGCAGCTCTCGCTGCTGGCCGATATGAAAGTGGGCGGACGCGTCGCAATCGCATAGATCGCATCATCCAGCGCCTCTGATTGGTGAAGCGTGCCGGCTGGCAAAAGAATGGTATCGCCGGCAACGCAGACGCGCTCGCCACCCTCCCACATGAAGTTCAGCCTGCCGCTGATGATCACCAGGATCTCATCCACCGGATGGGTGTGGAACCGATGCACCTTGCCCGCCGTATCGCGTTGCAATTCGATGCTTCCCTGCGCCGGAAGCAATTCAAGGATGACGGGATCGATCGAAAATTCCGTTTTCGTGCCGGCGATGATCTGCGTCATGCTGCTTGCTCCCTGTCTTCGATTTGATTGGGCTTGGTCTGCGCAAGTTTGGCAAACGGGCATCCAGCTTCCGCGTGATTGTCATCAGGGAGGAAGTATTGTTGGTACTCGCGCCCATCATGGTTGCCGTAGCGCCCGAGCAGCGGCGAGGGACTGGTGCTGTCATAAGGAATAAGCCGCTTGCGCACTTCGGCGAACGCCGCCGATGCGGCCTTCTCCGTTCCGAGGATCTTTTCAAACACCCACCGCGGCTGGAAAGTGAGCATGAATGCGCTCGAACGGCGGCTTTGCCGCATCACATGTGCGGGCGTGCTGCACACCACGAATATCGGTTCACCCGCGAACGAAAACTCCCACATTGGATGATCGACCTGTTCGGGGATCGTGTCCGGCCAGGGGGTCTTGTCGAGCCGCGCGAGCTGATCGAGCGTCAGCCACATTTTTCGGTAGTAGGTGTCCAGCGTTTGCACCGGCCGCGGCCGGGTAAATACCACCAGTGAGGTATTGGGCCCGAGCGAACGGGATTCGGCTACATAATGTGCGAGCTGGGTGCCGAGATTCTCGACGTCGAACGGATCGAGAAACAAATATCGCAACTGGTCGGCGCGGTAGCCTGTGACTCCGAAAATACAGGGAAAGGGCCTTGCCTCGCTGCTCATCTGTGCTTCAAATTCGGAGAACAGGACGCTTTGCCACGAACTCACCGCGTAGTGCGAGCCGACTTCAGCTTTTCTCAAATAGAAACGCGACATTCTGTCCCCCTCAGTTTTACGCTACTTGCCGGACCATCAATTTGCTCCTCATCAGCAACGGGCCGGCGATGCCAGGCAACGACATGAGCAGCAGAATTCCGATGAGCGCGCCGTAGCCGGCATCGCCGACCGAGCCGGGGCCGTGCCCGATGCCGGTGCCTGCAAGCCGGCTGACGCCAACCATGGCGAACCCGATGATGGGTTGCGAGACGCCCGCGAAAATCCCCGCGGCCGTGGTGTTCACCGATGCACCGACCCCAATCAGATCGGATGTGTAAAGCCGTTTGGTGCACTTCAGCACCAGCGGCACGGTTCCGCCGGCGACAAGTCCGAGGCTTGCGAACATCACGGTGACGTAAACAAAGCCCAGTCCATGGACCACCGGCGGCAACAGCATGGCGATCAGGATCATGCGCAGCAAGCAAATGCGAATGAGAGCGGTATCGAGCGCCGCCGCCGCCCGGTCGGCAACGTGGCCGAGAAAGATCGAGCCGATCGCATTGCCGACCATGAAGGCGAGCAGGGGGCTGCTCGCCGCCGACGGCGAGATGTTGAAGAAATGCGCGACCATCGGGATTCCCCAGACGCCGGACAGTGTCGTCACGACGGCGAAGTGCGACGCGAACGTCATGGCGCATCCCCAGTTCGCGACTTGCGAAAGCGATTGCCGGCTGGCCGCGAGAACGCCGCCCAGGGTCTTGGTGCTGCGTGATGCCGGATCCGGTTTGAGCGCCAGCGAAGCAAGGGCGAGGTTGGCCACGCCAACGCATGCGATAAAGACAAAACATGCGCGCCAGCCAAAGCCCGTCACCGCCGAGGCGAGCGGCGTCGTCGCCATCACGCCGCCGACATAGCCCGACACCTGCGAGATACCCGACATCACGCCGAAGCGCTCGTCGGCGAAACTGAGCGCAACAAGCTTTAACAGCGCCGTGAAGACCAGCGCATCGCCGCAGGCAATGATGAGACGAGCGACAAAAACGTCTATCAGGTTCGGCGCCAGTGCAAATGCAGCACTTCCGAGTGAAGACGCCGCCATGCTGAAAAGCACCACGCGCTTGACACCATAGCGGTCGACCAAGAGGCCGGCGGGAATCTGCATCAGTGTGTAGCCCCAGAAGTAACTTGAGGCGAGCATCGCAACGCCGGCGGCATCGGTGCCGAAATCCTGCATGAAGCTGAGACTGACCGACTGCGGCGACACACGTTGCAGGAACGCGATCGCGTAAGCTGTCGCCACCGCGGCCCAAGCCAGATAGGCGCGATCCCCCGAGCGGTCGGCCCCCGCCAATACGGCGTGTTGTTCGGTTATCGCCATCATGCCCTCGCAATGCCGACGGAGAACAGCGCGTCCGCCGAATCCGGGATCACACGCTGCATCGCGGCATCAACCAGCAACGCCGGGCCGTGATAGGCCTGCCGCCGATGCTTGATATGACCATACGCGCCGCGCATGATCATGCTGGGAATTTCCAGGCTCTTGCCGGGATAAAGCAACGAACACATCTCGACGCAGGCCGCCTGCAATGCGGCGTCCTGGGAGTCGCCAAGCAGGGAGGGAGTAACTTTTTCGCAAATCCTGGCATTCGCCGCCCACACGATGGGATTGCGCGTCCGCCATCCGTAGAGGATGCCGGCGTCACTCGCGCAAGCGCCGGAAGACTGCAGAATTTCGGTGGTGAAAAACCCGTAGAGACCGCGTCCCTGATGGACCGGGAGCACCTCGGTGCCGCTTCGGTAGACGGCGAGTTGGCCTGCGATCCGCAGCGTCCGGTAGACCGAAAACGCGACCAGTCCGGAACTGGCGTAAACGAGTATGAGGCTGAATCTGCTGTCGAACGGGGAAGACGCCGCCGTCCAATGCGGCTCCGTCGCCTTCCAATTGACGGCGATGATGTTGTTCATCGCGTCCATCAGCGGCTGCCGTTCGCCCGGGCTGACAAGCGAGGCGTCCGGAAAACTGTAGGTGGCGTATTCGGCCCAAGGAGATTTGACAGAACCGTATTGGCTGCGCAGTTCTCGCAACATGTCATCACCCCACCGTTCAAGAAAGCTATACAGGCGAGCCTTGAATCGCTTAAAGGACAATATGCCCTCGAAATCTGCCAAGCCCCGGCGAGCCGACTTGCGTGAAAAAACGTCCGCAAGGCGCGTCGCGATTGTCGCTTTTCCCGGCGTGACCCTGCTCGACATCTCCGGTCCGGCGCAGGTGTTCGCAGAGTTGCGGGAAATCGAATTGCCGGGTGCGAGCTATTCGCTGTCGTATCTTTCGACCTCGGGGGGACTGGTGCCAACCGACGTCGGGATGATGGTCGATACCGCGCCGATCGCCAGCGTTCGCCCAAACCAGGTCGATACGCTGGTGATTCCGGGCGGCCCAGGCATCTGGGAGCTGCGGCAAGATAGTGTCTTGATGAACTGGATCTCGCAGGGGCTGCCGAAGGCGCGACGCGTTGCATCGGTGTGCCTTGGAGCGTTCGTGCTGGCGTGGACGGGCGCGCTGGATGGCAAGCGTGCCGTGACGCATTGGCGGTATTGTCCGAGATTGGCGGATGGCTTCCCCAAGATCAGTGTCGAGCCGAATGCAATTTTCGTCAAGGACGGGCGCGTCTGGACATCGGCCGGTGTAAGCGCCGGCATCGATCTGGCACTGGCCATGATCGAGGAAGATTACGGCCACACCACTGCGCTGGACGTCGCGCGGAGGCTGGTGGTATTTCTCAAACGCCCCGGCGGCCAAAGCCAGTTCTCTACCGTGCTCGCCGCGCAAGCGTCTGATGTCGAGGGGCGTTTCAGCGCGTTGCACGCCTGGATCATCGAAAATATTGCCGGCGATCTCAAAGTCGAAATGCTTGCCGAAAAAGCCGGAATGAGTCCCAGGACTTTCGCCCGCACCTACGCCAGCCGCACCGGCATGACGCCCGCAAGCGGCGTCGAGGCACTGCGGGTGGAAACCGCGCGGCTGTTGCTCGAAAGCAAGGAAATCGGCGGCGTGGTTGAGGTGGCGCAGCGGGCAGGGTTCGGCGATGACGAACGCATGCGGCGGGCTTTCATGCGCCATCTGGGCGTATCCCCTTCGGAATACCGAAGCCGCTTTTCGGGTTGAGCGGCGAGCTTATTGGAGCGTCGCAGCCGGACTTTGAGTCATCGCGGCTTGCCCCGCACACCCGCCTCGCCAGCGCAGGAGGTTGGCCTTGCACTCGGCGCCCGGGGGGGCGCGGCGCGTCTCAAGAAAGCGGTGACGGGGGGCGGCTTCAAATGCTTCGGCAGAGCGGCAGAAACACACCCTTCAACATGTTGCTGGAGGCTGGGCTGTATTCCCGGGATGTCCCGCCCGGTCGCAAAGTGCTAGTCTTTCCTTTGTCGCAAGGCGCGGCCTGGTGAAATCGTGAGGGTCCGTTCGACCGTGCAACGAGCGCGCCTATGAAGGCGACCGAACAAGTTTGACAAGACAACCGACGAGGACACCATGGACTGGCTCTCTTTTCTTGTCATACCGGTCGTTGTTTATGTCATCGTATCGCTTCGCGTGCTGAAGCAATATGAGCGCGGGGTGGTGTTTCTGCTCGGCAGATTTTCCGGCGTGCGCGGACCGGGACTGACGCTGATCTTCGCTCCGTTCCAGCAGATGGTGCGGGTGTCCCTGCGCACGGTTACCATGCAGATCCCTTCGCAGAAGATCATCACCAAGGATAACGTTTCGATCGATATCGCGGCGGTCGCCTATTATCACATCACCAATCCGGAAAGGGCCGTGATCGCGATCGAGAACGTCTATAACGCGATCAATCAGATCAGCCAGACCACTGTGCGCAATGTGGTCGGGCGGTTCAGCCTCGATCAGCTGCTGTCGGATACCGCGAGCATCAATGAGGAGATCAAGAACGTCATCGACCAGCATACCGAGCCGTGGGGCACCCAGGTAACGGTAGTCGAGATCAAGGACATCACGTTGCCGGACAACATGCAGCGCGCGATGGCCAGGGAAGCCGAGGCCGAGCGCGAGCGGCGCGCCAAGATCGTCGCCGCCGAGGGTGAATATGAGGCGGCCATGAAGCTCGGCCAGGCGGCGGACATCATCACGCAACATCCCGTGGCGCTTCAGCTCCGTACCCTGCAGACCATGGCGGAAATCTCGGTCGAGAAGAATTCGACCATCATCATCCCCGCCCAGTTCATGACCACGGTGCAGGAGGCGATCGCGTTCATGTCGAAGGATTCGGCGTCGAAGTAGCCCCGACCGAACGCGCGGCAGCCGGGAGGGTCCTGCTCCGGCTCTGCCCGTTGGCGTATTCAATGTTCGTTCACGTCCGTACGTTGCGGTGGCGGACCCGCCAACGGAACGAGCAACAACCCAAGCAGCGCCACGCCAGCAAGCAGCGCCCAGGCCTCGTTGGTGCTGAGAGCGAATGCCGCCTTCTCGACCATCGGGCGAACATAGGCCTCGACGGTGGCATCCGACACGTTGGGGGGGCGATGCGTGAACAAATGCAGATCGAGGCCGATCGCCTTCGCCGCGGTGACATCGCCCGCGATTAGCCGGTCGCGCAGGGCTTCTGCGTGTCCACCGGTGCGCCCATAAAGGATCGTGTCGATCAGCGCGATGCCGATCGCGCCGCCGAGATTTCGCATCAGGTTGAACAGGCCGCTTGCGTCGGGCACCAATGGTTCGGCCAGCGCGCCCAGCGCCAGCCGCGTCGGGGGCAGCAGGCAGAACATGATTGCGACGCCGCGCAAGACCTGCGGCCAGAACATCTCGTCGAAGTCGGCGCCCCGGCTCTGCAATGCACTGCAACCCAGTCCGAGGGCGAACAGCCCGAACCCTGCTGCTGACAGCCAGCGCGGATCAAGCCTGCTTTCCAGCGCGCCGGCAATCGGCGCGGTCACGAGTTGCGAGACACCAGTCACGAGCATGATGGTGCCGATCTCGAATGCGTCGTGATGTCGTACGTATGCGAGGAAGACCGGCATCAGATATACGGAGCCGAACAGTCCCACCCCGAGGCAGAAACTCAGTGCGCAGCCGATCGCAAACGAACGGTTCTTCAACGTCGACAGCTCGACCACCGGCTGCTTGGCCTTGAGTGTTCTGATGGCAAAGCCGGTTGCCGCGGCGGCACTCAGCGCGAACAGCATGAAGCAGAGCGGCGAAAGCCAGCCGTCCTGCGGCGCTTGCTTCAGAGCGATCTCCAGGCTCGCCAGCGTTGCGGCCATCAGCGCCAGAGAATATCCGTCGAGTGTAGCCAGTTCGGCGAAACGAGGCCTCTCCTTCGGCAACAAGCAGGGTGTTGCGGCTGCCGCCAGGACGCCGGGAGCGACGTTGATCAGGAACAGCCAATGCCAGGACCAGGTCTCTGTGATCCAGCCCCCAACCACCGGCCCGACTGTCGGCGCCAGCACGGCCATGATGCCGGCCATCGTGGTGGCGATTGGGTGCAACCGGATCGGAAACAGCAGGAAGATCGCGGAAAACACCGCCGGAATCAGCGCGCCGCCGGCGAAACCCTGGACTACGCGGAAGCTGACTAGCGTCGGAAAACTGCCGCTGAATGCGCAGCCGATGGAGGCGAGGGTAAAGGTACTGATCGCAATGACGAACAGCCATCGCAACGTCAGCATGCGTGTAAACCACCCGGTCAGAGGAATGGCGATGATCTCGGCGATTAGATACGCGGTTTGGATCCAGCTCATGGCATCCCGCGATATCGGGAGAGCATCCTGGATCGCGGGCAGCGAAGTCGCGACTACCTGAATGTCGAGGATCGCCATGAACATCCCGAGGCACATCAGGACGAAGCCCACCCAGGTGGCTGCGCTCGGTTTCGTAACCCGTTCGCTCACCACGCGCCACGCACGATCGTCTCGCGGGACGCGGCGAGGGCGTGGTTTTCGGCGCGTATGCGGATCGCGAGAACCGCGGCGTTGAGCATTGTAAAGACGGCGGCCAGCAGCGGGAGATCCAGAGCCAGTGGCAGCACGGCGATCTCACCGGCCACCACGGCGTAGTTGGGATGTGACAGAAATCGATAGGGTCCGGCCGACACCAGCGGTTGCTTCGCCAAAACAATGATCCGCGTCGTCCATCGCGAGCCGAGAGTCTGCATCACCCAGAAGCGAAGCCCCTGCAAGACGAGATAGATGAGCAAGGCCACGATACTGACCGGTTGATCGTGTCCGAATACCCACAGCGATATCAGCCATGCGAAGTGTATCGCAACGATGAGCGGATAGTGCCGGGGGGCGATCTCGACGGCTCCTCGGGCCATCAGTCTGCGGGTGTTGTAGTGCGAAAGGACGAGCTCTCCGGCGCGCTGCAGCGTGACAACCCCGAGAATGAACTCAGCCGTTGTCACGCGGCGTGCCGCAGCGTGACGCAGCTTGCGGTGAAGCCGGGTCCGAGCGCTGTCAACAGCGACCTTGCCGGAAGCCCCTGCACGTGCGCTCGCTCGAGCACGAACAGCACGGTGGGCGCCGACATATTGCCGTAGTCGGCGAGAATTTGCCGCTCGTGCTCGAGGGTACCTTGATTGAGTGAAAACGCCGTCTCCAGCGCACTGACGACCCTGGTGCCGCCGGGATGGCAGATGAACCGGTCGATATCCGCCATCGACAGCTGCATGGCGGCGAGGATCTGCACCACGGCGGGGTTGAGATGCGCGATGACGAAATCGGGGATGGTGCGGCGAAAGATCACGCCGAAACCTTCGGGATCGACGCTCCAGCCCATGATGCCGAGCGTATCGGGCCAAAGATGCTCGCCACAATGCTCGATCTGCGTCGCACCGCCATCGCCCGCCCGCAACACGACCGCCGCCGCACCGTCGCCGAACAGGCTGATTGCGACAATGTTGGCCTTGGTAAGTTCGTCGTGGCGAAGCGCAAGCGTGCAGAGCTCGATCGTCACCAACAACACGTTGGTGCCCGGCCGCGCTTGTGCAAGGTGCGAGGCGATCGACAAACCCGAGATGCCGCCGGCGCAGCCGAGACCAAACACCGGTACACGCATGACGTCGGATCGAAATCCCATCACGCGAGCGACACGGGCTTCCAGACTTGGCGTCGCAATTCCGGTTGAGCAGACGGTTACGACGGTGTCGATATCGCTGCCGGCGAGTTGTGCCTTCGCCAACGCTTTCCCGGCGACGTCGACAAAGAGCGCTTCGGCACCCCCGAGAAAGGCCTCGGTACGTTCCGGCCAGCCTCGCGGTTCGAGATACCAGTCGAACGGCTTCACCCCGTGACGTTTGACAATTCCGGTGTTCGAAAAAATGCTCGAATATCTTTCGAATTCGGGAAAGCGCGGTCCGAGCGAATCCCATGCCGCCCCCAGGACATCCTTCTGCAAGAATACGTGTGGGGGGACCGATGTCGCCAGGGAGACCAGGGCAGCCGTGGGCATCGCGAGATCTCTCCTGCCGCTTCAACGCTAAAACATCGGCACGGATCGTTTATTCCAGCGCCCGCGAAGGCCATCAGGCCAAATGGGACACCAGAACGTGACACACGCTTTCCTGTGCAGCCTCCAGGATGTGGTCAGGAGGGCCCCCAACGTGATCAAGGAGCAATGAGGCGATTTGTCGACGCTGGCAGCGCTGAAGCCGGACCGCAGGGAGGCCGCGCGGAGGGGGCAATCGCTCGCGCTCAGTCGCCGTCGCTGAGAATCCGCTTTCGGTCTGCACTGTTGAAAGTCCGGCATCTGGAGCCAGATTCTAGACGCTCCAGTCACGTCGGGCGGCCTCGCGGAAGTCCGACGGCGTTGCCCCAAAATGGCTGCGGAAGACGCGACTGAAATAGGAAGCATCCCCAAAACCGTTGTCGTGAGCGATCCGCGCAATACTCAGGTGACCATATCGCCGGTCAAGCAGCATGCGATGCGCCTTTGCCAGGCGTTCGACGAGGACGAAGGAAGAAAATGAGGTTCCATCCTGCTCGAACAGCTTTCGCAGATAGCGCGATGAAATTCCGTGGCGGGACGCAATAAGCTCCGCCGACAGGTCGCTGCGGCCGAGTTCGCCGAGAATGTCAGCCCTGATGGAGCTTAGTCGCGCGGCCTGGCCGTCGCGGTGTCGCGCCATTTCAGCGTAGTCACCATGCGCGCCGAGCGCGAGCGCGGCGAGATCAAGGACGTGGTCGGATACGCTCCGTCCGAGCTCGGGAGTCGCAAGTCCGTGGCCGGATTGAACGATATCAAGATACCGGATCAGGAGACGCAGCGCTGCATTATGGCTCGGAATCGGCCGTCCGAAGGACTGCGAGAAATCGGGAACAAGCGCGGCTATCGCCTGGCGCGACAACGCGAGCGTCGTAAAACTGCCGACGGTATGCATGGTGCTTGTGGAAGGATCCGATGGCGTCAATATGCTGGCGCTGCCGACGCCATCGATCACGTCCTTGCCGAATTGCTTGACCGATGCGATCCCGCTTCGCAGCACGCTGAGAGCGACGATATCTCTTCCTCGCCCGGCGAGCTCGCGCGTCACAGTGTAATGCGCAGGCGATCGTGATCCGGCTGCGATGCTCACCTGAGGCAGGATGTTGAAGGTCACGTCGGCGTGGAATGGGCGATCGCCAATCGGCTCGATATCGACGTAGGCGATGCCGCGCCCATAGATCTCGCGCCACGTCGCAGACGTGTGGTTTCGGGAAATGCCTTGGTGGAAATATGCGTATGGCGAAGCGGCTCGATGTCCTGCATGAAATCCGGCTTTTTACAATCATTTTACAACCAAGATATGCGGTTAGTCGCCGTGCATTGGCAACTAGTTCAATTGTCTTTCTTACCCGGGAGCCGAATCGGTGCTGGTTACTTCTTTCCGCCCCAGATTAATTTCAAACAACAAGCCTTGTCCGGTAACGAGCAATCACGGCCACCTTGTCAAGAGGAGGGCCCCGTATCTTGTCGGGGCCCTTGTCTTGTGGACGGGTCTTGTCTTGTGGAAGGGTCTTGCACCGGTCCTTGAAGCAGCGCGCAATGCTTTCCGCCGCTGTTCCTTCCGGCGTTATTGTTTGTCGGCGCCGGCGTTGCCCTGACCGGACGATTTGCGCGCGTAGCCCTTGTGGGTGCCGGAGCTCATGCCCGTTGTCGTACCAGACTTCATCTTGCTGGATTTCATCTTGCCGGACTTCATCTTGGTATCGGTAGCGCCCGGTCCGACATTGCCTTCGCTCGACGCGCCGGGGGCCGGCTGCGTCTGGGCGGATGCGATAGCCGTCGCAGCGAACAGCGAAACGGCAACGAGGGCTGGGACAACAAGCTTGGATCGCATGAACGAATCTCCTGCTTTCGGTGATGATGCGGGAGTTAGAACTTGCGATGCGGAGTTGGGTTCCAGGCCGGTTCTGCTTTTTCGGAACCGCAGGGAGGGTATTCCGGCTCCGATCGCGCCTTCGGTCCGGGTTCATCCGGACGGCGAGCGCCGAAGCGGCCGAAAATAGATCAATAATCTGAGGGGCGGTCGGGGCAAATACTCCGGAAATGTGGTAACTCTCCACTCAAACCGGAGGAGGACGGCATGGTCGAACCAAAACTGGAAGTCCCGGCCGAACTGCGCGAGTTGGCCGAAAAGACCATCGATCAGGCGGAGAAAGCATTCGGGATGTTCTTCGACGCAGCAGCCAAGTCGATGGTGTCGGTTCCGTCCCCGGGCACGGAAATTTCCAGGCAGGCGCTTTCATTCACCGAACAGAATATGAAGGCTGCGTTCGAGCATGCGCGAAAGCTGGTTCACGCGACCGATCTTCAGGAGGCCATGCGAATTCAATCGGAGTTCTTGAGGAGTCAGTTCACCAATGCCGGCGAGCACATGAGACAGATCACCGGTGGGGTGATGTCTGCTGGCAAGGACGCATCGAAGGGCAAGTTTTAACGGCTGCGACGGTGGCTGGAACCTTGCGGTCGGCGATACGGGAGCGCATCAACCAGGCGTTACGCTGGATGCACCCGAACGATAATTCCCTGCCCACAAAATGGTCTTGCATAGGTTTACGCGCTGCTCTTCAATCACTCAGCAGGTCCTTGATGGGCCACCGGGTGACTTCACTCGCCGTCCGTCAACTTTTCTGCTGATCCCTGTCGGCTCCAACCGGCAGGGATTTGCATTTGGGTTGCGAACTGATCGAGCTTACGGCTGTTCCGGCAGCGCAACCAGGAAATCCGGTGCGCGGCCGATCGTTTCGAGATCTTCATCTCCGACGGCCGTTCTGCTAACGCCGCCAAGCCGGAGGTGTCGTGCGAAATGGCCGGGTCCTGGAAAACCGTGCGTCAGGGCAAATCGCAGGTGCACTTTTATCGAATTGGTCGGGTATTTCCCGCGCGTGATCGAGCGCTATCCCGCTTTGTAAAAACCTCCGTAGAATGGGGGCTTAACGGCGGCCTTTGGCCGGCGATAACGGGATTTGAAGTCAAGATTCAATGGGCCCGTGCTACCCCAGCGCACGACGCCAATAAATCATACTAGTAATACAATCTTACTATAGACCATTTTTTCATTATGACATCTAAATGTTTTGCCAGCCGTGATCCTGCTCGAAGAAGCAGGACGGCGGCTCAAAACAGCCAGGGAGCGAAAACCTCATGACTCTCAGAACTTCTCTTGTCGCCGCGCTCACCGCGCTCACCCCACTCATGGCAACCACCGCCTCCGCCGCCAGTCTGACGGTCGGATTCTCGCAAATTGGTTCCGAATCGGGTTGGCGCGCGGCCGAGACGTCTGTGTCCAAAAGCGAGGCTCAAAAGCGCAACATCACGTTGAAGATCGCCGACGCCCAGCAGAAGCAGGAGAACCAGATCAAGGCCATTCGCTCTTTCGTCGCGCAGGGCGTTGACGCGATCTTCCTCGCGCCCGTCGTTGCGACAGGCTGGGACGCGGTGCTCAACGAGGCCAAGGACGCCAGGATTCCGGTCATCCTGCTCGATCGTGATATCGAGACCGCGAACAAGTCGCTGTATTTGACCGCCGTCACATCAGACAGCGTTCATGAGGGCGTGGTCGCCGGTGAATGGCTGGCCAAGAATGTCGGCACCAAGCCTTGCAACGTGGTCGAGCTGCAGGGCACCGTCGGCGCCAGCGTCGCCACCAACCGCAAGAAAGGCTTTGACGAGGCGATCGCAAAGCATTCCAACATCAAGATGATCCGGAGCCAGACCGGCGATTTCACGCGCGCCAAGGGCAAGGAAGTCACCGAAAGCTTCCTGAAGGCCGAAAATGGCGGCAAGAACATCTGCGCGCTGTATGCCCACAACGACGACATGGCTGTCGGCGCAATTCAAGCGATCAAGGAGGCGGGCCTCAAGCCCGGCAAGGACGTTCTCATCGTTTCGATCGACGCGGTGCCCGACATCTTCAAGGCATTCATCGCCAGCGAGGCGAACGCCACCGTCGAGCTGACGCCGAACATGGCCGGACCCGCCTTCGACGCGTTGATTGCATTCAAGGAAAAGGGAACAGCGCCGCCGAAATGGATCCAGACGGAATCGAAGCTCTACACGCCGACAGACGATCCGCAGAAGATCTATGACAGCAAGAAGGGTCTTGGCTACTGATTGAAGCCATGGACCGGGCGCGGCCGGGCTTTGCCCGGCCGTTCTTGATATGCGCCGCTTGCCGCGGTTGGTTTATTCCTCCTATCGAGGTTTGGGCGCGGCTTCCAAGGCGGTCGTTGGAAGGTGTGGACTATGGTTTCGCGTCCCAAACAAGCTCGCCCCCTGCTCGAAGTCGCGGGCCTGACCAAGAGCTTCCTGAGACAGCGCGTTCTTGATGGAGTGGACTTGGCGCTGAATTCCGGCGAGATTCATGCCTTGCTGGGTGAGAACGGCGCCGGCAAATCGACCCTGATCAAGGCCGTCACCGGGGTTGTTCAACGCGATGGCGGGACGGTCAGGATCGATGGCGTGGAAATCATGCCGCGCGACGCCGAGGAGGCAGTGCAGCTCGGCATCGCCACTGTCTATCAGGAGGTCAATCTCCTGCCCAATCTCACGGTTGCCGAAAACCTGTTCCTTGGCCGGCAACCAACGCGGTTCGGACTGGTACGTGACCGCGAAATGCGCCGCAACGCGGCTATCCTTTTGCGGGGCTTCGGGCTCGCCATCGACGTCGGCGCGCCACTTGGCGAATATTCGGTGGCCGTGCAACACCTTGTCGCGATTGCCCGGGCCGTCGACATGTCCGCGCGCGTACTGATCCTGGACGAACCCACCGCGAGCCTCGATGCGCACGAAGTCGACATTCTGTTTGGCATCATGCGTCAGCTCGCGGCTCGTGGTATCGGCATTCTGTTCGTCACGCATTTTCTTGATCAGGTCTATGCCATCAGTGACCGCATCTCCGTGCTGCGGAACGGCCAACTCGTCGGCGAGCGCGAGACCGCAGCACTTCCGCGGCTCGATCTTGTGCACATGATGCTGGGCAGAGAGCTTTCAGAAGTGACCGCCGACCGGGAGCATAAGCCGATCGACGAGACCAAGGCGCCATACGCGCTGTTCCAGCATTTCGGCAAGCGGCGCTATCTGGCGCCGTTCGATCTGGCGTTGAGGAGCGGACAGGTGGTGGCGCTCGCCGGTTTGCTCGGTTCCGGTCGAACCGAGACCGCGCGGATGGTATTCGGCGTTGAACGCGCCGACACCGGTACGGTGAAGGTCGCCGGCGAGAAGGCTCGCATCGGCTCGCCGCGAGATGCCGTTGCCCTTGGATTCGGCTATTGCCCGGAAGAGCGCAAGACGGAGGGCATCATTGCCGAGCTGTCGGTGCGCGAGAACATCGTGCTTGCCCTGCAGGCGCGGCGTGGCTGGATGAAGCCGCTCTCCAGGCGAGAGCAGGATGAAATCGCGCGGCACTTCATCACGCTGCTGGACATCCGTCCCGCCGATCCGGAGCGGCCGATCGGTCTGTTGTCGGGCGGCAATCAGCAGAAGGTGTTGCTGGCACGCTGGCTGGCGACCAGGCCGCGATTGCTGATCCTCGACGAGCCAACCCGCGGCATCGATGTCGGCGCGCATGCCGAGATCATACGCCTGATCCGCCAGCTTTGCGCCGACGGACTTGCGCTCCTCGTCATCTCCTCGGAGATCGAGGAGGTCGCGACCTATGCCGACGAGGTCGTCGTCCTGCGGGACCGCGCGCATGTTACCACCTTGAGCGGCGAGGCCATCACGGTTCCCACCGTGTTATCGACGATCGCCGCCGAGACGCACGTGGCCTGGAGGGGATGACCGTGATGTCGTTTTGCATGCCAAGGATAGGCACTCCGCAAACCCTGGCTTTTATGTCTATCCTGGCTGCGGACCGGCTGGTCTCACCGCAGTTCTTCGATATTCGCCTGCAGGATGGACGCCTGTTCGGCAGTCTTATCGATGTCTTCAATCGCGGCGCTCCGGTGGCGCTGCTGTCTCTCGGCATGGCGCTGGTGATCGCGACGCGCGGAATCGATCTGTCGGTCGGCGCGGTAATGGCGATCGCGGGCGCTATCGCCGCCTGTCTCGTCGACAGCCATTCGCTGCCGGTTGCGCTCGGCGCGGCGCTTGGCGTCGGATTGCTGTGCGGCCTCTGGAACGGCTTCCTGGTGGCGGTGCTCCGTATCCAGCCGATCGTCGCCACTTTGATCCTGATGGTCGCCGGTCGAGGCATCGCCCAGCTCATCACCGAGGGGAGGATCGTCACCTTTTCCTCGCCGTCGCTCGCCTGGTTCGGCAACGGATCGGTTCTTGGCATTCCCGCGCCGGTCGCTATCACCCTGGGAATGCTGCTTCTAACCTTGTTACTGGTTCGAGGCACCGCGCTCGGCATCCTTATCGAAGCGATCGGAGCCAATGCCCGTGCCAGCGAACTTGCCGGTGTTGGCACCCAGGCGATAACGATCGCCGCCTATGTCTGGTGCGGTCTTTGCGCGGCGGTAGCCGGAGTCATTTCCGCCGCCGATATTCTTGGCGCCGATGCCAACAATTCCGGTCTGTGGCTTGAGCTCGACGCCATTCTCGCCGTGGTCGTCGGCGGCGCCTCGTTGTTCGGCGGGCGTTTCAGCCTGGTGCTTGCGGTGCTCGGTGCGTTGATCATTCAGGCCATGAATACCGGCATCCTGCTTAGCGGCTTCCGTCCGGAGCTCAATCTGGTGGTGAAGGCCGTCGTTGTGATCGCGGTTCTGCTGCTGCAGTCGCCGCGGCTTTCCGGTTATTGGTTTAGCCGGAACGGGGCGAGCTGATGCGCCGTCTACTCCCCGTTCTGGTCACTACCGCTGTCTTTGTCCTCGGCTTCATACTTTGCTCGCTGCAGTTCGCAAATTTCGCTTCCACGCGGGTCGTTGCCAATTTTCTCACCGACAATGCCTTTCTCGGCATTGTTGCCGTCGGCATGACCTTTGTCATCATTTCGGGCGGTATTGACCTTTCGGTCGGGTCGGTCATCGGCTTCACCACCGTCTTCCTTGCCATCGCGATCCAGCGTTATGGCATCCCGCCCTTCGTCGCGTTTGCCATCGTCCTTGTCATCTGCCTGCTGTTCGGCGCCGCGATGGGTGCGGTAATTCACTACTTCGAGATGCCGGCCTTTATCGTCACCCTTGCAGGCATGTTTCTGGCGCGCGGCGCCGCCTTTTTGATGTCGACGGAATCGATCCCGATCAGCGCGCCGCTCTATAGCGATATCGGCTTGCTCACGATCTATCTTCCGGGCGGCGGCCGGCTGCCGCTGATTGCGATGATCATGCTCGTCGTTTTCGCCGTGGGTGCCGTGCTACTGCATTTTACCCGGTTCGGCACCAACGTCTATGCACTCGGCGGAAGCCGGTATTCGACGGCGCTGATGGGCGTTCGCGTGGCACCAACGATCATTCGGGTCTACATGCTGTCGAGTGTGCTGGCCGGCCTTTCGGGTATAGTCTTTTCCTTCTACACCGCGGCGGGTTACGCATTGTCCGCCGTCGGCGTTGAGCTCGATACCATCGCCGCCGTCGTCATCGGCGGCACCCTCTTGACCGGCGGAGCGGGCTTCATGTTTGGCACCCTGATGGGGCTCCTGATCCAGGGCCTTATCCAGACCTACATCACCTTCGACGGCAATCTGTCGAGCTGGTGGACAAAGATCGTGACCGGCTTTCTGCTGTTTGCCTTCATCGGCCTGCAGCAAACCCTGGTGCGCCTCGCAAAGCGGCCCACCGCCGTCACCGCGGGAGGAGCCCCATGATCCGCAATCTCGTCGTGATTCCGGCAGGCCGCGGCCATTCCAGCCAGGCGGAAGTAACCCGGACGATCGGGATCGACATCATCGCAGGCCGTTATCCGGAAGGAACCGGTCTGCCGCGCGATGCAGAATTGACATCGATGTTCGACGTGTCACGAACCGTGCTGCGTGAAAGCGTCAAGACGCTGTCGGCGAAGGGGTTGCTCAGCTCGAAGGCAGGCGTCGGTACCCGGGTCAGGGAGCGCTCGGCCTGGAATATGTTCGATCCGGACGTGCTCGGCTGGCACCTTGAGGCCGGAATCGACAAGCGATTTCTTCGCGATCTCGCCGATATTCGCCTTGCCGTGGAACCGCGCGCTGCCGCGCTAGCTGCCGAGCGGTGGGCGGGCGATGCCATCGCCATGTTGCGCGACAGCATTGTCAGGATGCGGAGCTTCGCTTCGGAGACCATCGAGTTCGCTGATGCTGATCTGCGGCTGCATCTTGATGTTGCAACGATCTCGGCCAATCCCTTCATGAGGTCGATGGGTGCCGTGATTGAAGCGGCGCTGCGCGCATCGTTCCGGCTGAGCGCCCCCACGGAAGGAACCGAGCGCGAGATCACGATCGCGGCGCACGAGCGCATCGTCGATGCAATCGCCGACCGCGATGCGGAAGCGGCCTCCGCGGCGATGGTGGATGTCATTCTCAACGGCCTGCGCCGGCACGGCGCGGCCGGCTGAAAGCTCCGAGCCCGGTGCAATCATCGTAGCGGCGGGGACGGGAAACGAAAACAGGGGATAGTCATGGGAAACTCCAACATTCAGCGGCCCTACAAGGGCGTATTTCCGGTGGTGCCGACTGTGTTCGACGGCGACGGCCGGCTCGATCTCGAAGGGCAGAAGCGCGCCGTCGATTTTATGATCGACGCCGGTTCGCACGGGCTCTGCATCCTTGCCAACTTCTCCGAGCAGTTCGTGCTGACCGACGCTGAGCGCGACCTGGTGCTCGACACGGCATTGAACCATGTTGCGGGCCGCGTTCCGGTGATCGTCACGACTACGCATTTCGCCTCCCACATCTGCGCCGAGCGCTCGCGCCGGGCGCAGCAGGCCGGGGCCGCCATGGTGATGGTGATGCCTCCCTATCACGGTGCAACCATCCGGGTCAGGGACGCCGCAATCTACCAGTTCTACCGAACGGTTTCGGATGCAATCTCGATTCCCGTCATGATTCAGGATGCGCCGGTGGCTGGCACGCCGTTGTCGGCAGCCTTCCTCGCCGGCGTGGCGCGGGAGCTCGAGAACGTTTGCTACTTCAAGATCGAGGTCCCCCAGACTGCCGCCAAGCTGCGCGAGTTGATTGCCCTTGGCGGAGAGACGATCGAAGGCCCGTGGGACGGCGAGGAAGCGATCACGTTAATGGCCGACCTCGATGCCGGTGCGACGGGAGCAATGACCGGCGGTGGTTACCCCGACGGCATTCGCCGGATCATCGATCCGTATTTCGCGGGGCACCGCGACGAAGCCGCCGCGGCCTACGAGCGGTGGCTGCCGCTGATCAATTACGAAAATCGCCAGTGCGGCCTCGCTGCGTGCAAGACCCTGATGAAGGAGGGGGGAGTCATCAAGCACGAGACGGTCCGTCTACCCCTTCAGCCGCTACATCCGGCGGTTCGGGCGGGATTGATCGAAATCGCGAGCCGCCTCGGTCCGCTCGTACTGCGATGGGCCAAATAGGCGGTCGAGGTTGCCCTGTCTTGCGCGCCTGCCTGGGGCTGGTTCATGCTTTGCGCATTCTATTGGCATGCCGTGGCGCGAGCATCGCCAAACCGCGTTCGCAAGTTCGGCTGAAAGAACGAGAGCCAATCGATCCGGACAGTGATTCCCCAGATTTCGCGAGCCGATTAGATCGGTTTGCATCGCTTTGTTGACGCCGTTTCGCTAGAGTGCTCTGAACCATATTGTGAATCCCGTCGGGTTGGTCCTCAAAAGTCGGGAAAAATTGCCGTGACTGCCATACGCGTTGCCATCGTTGGTCTCGGAAAGATTGCCAAAGACCAGCACATTCCCGCGATTGCCGAGACCGCGGGCATCGAACTCGCCGCCATTGTCAGCCGCAATGCCTCCATCGATGGCATCGCCCATTACGCGACGCTCGACGAATTGCTCGAAAGTGCGCGCGATATCGATGCCGTTGCGCTCTGCACACCGCCGCAAGTGCGCCACGCCCAGGCGGCGACCGCGCTGAAGGCCGGCAAGCATGTGCTGCTGGAAAAGCCGCCGGGCGCGACGGTTAGCGAACTTACGCCCCTGATCGCTGTGGCCAGGCAAACCGGACGAACCCTGTTCGCCAGCTGGCACTCCCGCTTCGCTCCGGCGGTCGAGCCGGCGCGGGCCTTCCTTGCCGGCCGCCAGATCAGGTCGGTTTTCGTCGAATGGAAGGAGGATGTAAAAGTCTGGCATCCGGGTCAGGGCTGGATCTGGGAGCCGGGCGGGCTCGGGGTGTTCGACCCCGGCATCAACGCGCTTTCCATCCTCACCCGGGTTCTGCCGCGGCCTTTTTTTCTCACCGAGGCCGATCTGTCCTTCCCCGGCAATCGCGCCGCGCCCATAGCGGCCAGGTTGGCCTTTTCCGACGATGCCGGTGTGCCGATTCTGGCGGAATTCGATTGGCGCCAGACCGGGCCGCAGACCTGGGACATCCGCGTCGAGACCGATACCGAGACCCTGACGTTATCCGCCGGCGGCAGCCGCCTCGTTGTTGACGACCGAACGCTGGTTGACGAGAAGCAGGCGGAATACCGCGGCATCTACCGAAGGTTCATCGAACTTGTCGCAAGCCGAGTATCCGATGTCGACCTCTCGCCGCTGGTCCATGTCGCCGATGCCTTCATGCTCGGCCGGCGCCGAGACGTCGAACCCTTCATCGAGGGTTGAGCATGGCGCGGTCCGACAAACCACCAATGCCGAAAGTAGTTCGCGAGGGGTTCGGACGTTTGGCGGATGGCACCGCGGGCGAAATGGTGAAGCTGCGTGGCGACAATGGCTTCGAGGCGCGCATCATTACCTATGGTGCAGCGGTGCAGGCGATCTTTGCGCCGGATCGTGCCGGCCGCGTTGCCGACGTCGTGCTCGGGCGCGATGACCTTGAAGGTTATGTCGCGGTTCGGCGCTTCCTTGGCGCGACGATCGGGCGTTATGCCAACCGTATCGCGAACGGCGCCTTCGAACTAGATGGCAATCATTATCGATTGGCGACCAATGATGGCAACAACGCGCTGCATGGCGGTCTCGCGGGTTTCGATCGCAAGAGCTGGATCATTACAGCCATCGGCGAGAAACCTGCGCCCTTCGTCACGCTGTCCTATGTCAGTGCCGATGGCGAGGAAGGCTATCCGGGCAGGCTGCAAACCAGTATCACCTACAGCGTTTCCGGCGACATGGAGCTCTCGGCGGCGTTCTCGGCGGAGACCGACAAGCCGACCATCGTCAATCTGACCAATCACAGCTTCTTCAATCTGTCCGGTGTCGAAGCCGGCGGCCGCATATTGGATCATTATCTCACGATCGCGGCGGATACCTATCTGCCGGTGGGCGCGGCTGGCATCCCGCTGGGCGCCCCGAGCAAGGTTGACTGGACGCCTTTCGATTTCCGCAAACCACATCGCGTCGGCGTGCGCCTGCGCGATGTGAATGAGCAGATTCAAATCCGCCAGGGCTACGATCACAATTTCTGCCTGCGCGGCGGCGCCACCGGCGACCCTCGCTTGGCCGCCCGTTTGGAGGACCCGAAGTCGGGCCGCGTCCTCGAACTCCTGACTAATCAGCCGGGGGTGCAGTTTTATTCGGGCAATTTCCTCGACGGGACCGTGACCGGAAAATACGGCCGCGTTCATCGCCAGTACGACGCGTTGTGCCTGGAACCGCAGGCCTATCCCGATACGCCTAATCGTCAGGACTATCCGTCGGCGCGGCTCGATCCCGGACAGATCTATCGTCACACCTCGCTGTATCGATTTTCCGTAACCTGACGCCGCGGTCGGAGGAAGCAGGGTCGCATGGAGGAAGTCGCCACTACGGTCCTTTCCGGACACCATTGCCTTTTGGGTGAGGGCTGTACCTATGATCCGGCGGCCGACACCGCCTGGTGGTTCGACATTCTCGAGCAAACTCTGTTTCAGGCTGACCTTGCATCCGGTGCGGTCGCCTCGCATGCACTTCCTTTCATGGCCAGCATGCTTGCTTTCATCGACGACCGGCGTCAGCTGCTTGCGACCGAAAATGGCCTCTATGTCCGCGACGTCACGGACGGCCGCCTTTCGCTACACACGCCGCTCGAAGCCGACAATGCGACAACGCGCTCAAACGACGGGCGAGCGCATCCCTGCGGCGCGCTCTGGATCGGGACCATGGGCCGCAGCGCGGAGACGGGCGCTGGCGCGATCTATCGGTTTTATCGCGGCGAATTGGTCCGGCTCTATGGCGGCGTGAGCATACCGAATGCCATCTGCTTTTCGCCGGATGGCGCAACCGGCTACTTCGCCGACAGCAGGGAGGGTATTCTGCATCGCGTCGCCCTTGATCCCGCGAACGCCATGCCGATCGGAGATCCCGCGACGCTCTATGACCATCGCGGCCGAACCGGCAGTCTCGACGGCGCCGTGGTTGATGCCGAGGGGCTGATCTGGAATGCCCGCTGGGGCGGGTCCTGCATCGATGCCTATACACCGGACGGCGAGCGCGTTCGCACCATCCGGGTGCCGGCGACGCAACCAAGCTGTCCGGTCTTCGTCGGCAGAAATTTCGATCGCCTGCTTGTCACCTCCGCCGGTGAGGGAATGGACGGGCAGGCCAAGGCGGCCGATCCGCGGCACGGCATGACTTTCATTCTGGATACCGGTGCCATCGGTCGTCCCGAACCCCGCGTGAGGCTGGCATAATGCAAAATGTTCGGCCGTCGCGTGCTCGTCTCATATCAATCGTCGGTACGAGCGCTCTCCGCACAGGCAAGACCGAATAAACAAGACATTCAAATAAATAGGAAACGGGAGGCGTCATCGCGCCTCCCGTGTTCGCTGTGCCATACCATCCCGGTTCAGGATTCCGAGGCTACTTTTGAATGCAGGTGTCGGCAGTATCCCTGGTGCATTCGTCAAGGCCGGTAAATACGGGGTCGTCGACTTTCTTGCCCTCGACCAGATCGATCATGACCGACGGCGCCTTGTAACCCATCTCGAACGGACGCTGGCCCACCAGCGCTTCGACGCGGCCTTCCTTGGCGATTGCAACTTCGTCGCCGATGGTATCGGCGGCGACGATCACCAGCGCCTTGCTGGCTATCTGCGCCTTATATTGATCGGTGAGCTGGCGATAGGGCTGCGGCGCGCCGAACAGCGGCCAGCCGCCTTCGATCACGAATGCATCGAGCTTGGGATTGGCAGTGAGGATGTCTGACATCGCCTGCACGCCCCGCGGTCCATCGTCATTGGTAAAAACCGGACAGCCCGCGATCTCAGTCCAGCCGCCTTCGCCCTTGAGGCGGTCCAGACCCTTCTTTCCGGACAGCGCATCACGTGTTCCGGATGCCCGGCGCAGAATGTTGTCCGCCGCGGCATTGCCCTCGATCAAGCAGACCGTTCCGCCATTCGGCTTGGCTTTCTTTAGATACTCGCCGAGCCGGAAGCCCATTAGATAGTTGTCGGTGCCGAGATAGGTCTTGCGCAGCGCCGCGTCTTCTTTTTTCAGGTCAGCGTCGAGCGTCATGACCGGCATCCTGGGATTAGCGGCTTTGATTGCGTTGGCAATCAACGGTGCGTTGGAAGGCGAGATCGCAACGGCCGTGGTATCGGACTTGCCGAGCATGTCCTGCACGATCTGGGCTTCGCCGGCCTCATCCGATGTTGAAGCCGGTCCCGTGTAGAAGCAATAATAGGGCGAACTCGCGTTCTCTTTGTTCCACTTCTCGCAGCCTTGGTGAATAGCTTCAAAGAACGGATTGTCGAGGCCCTTCACGACAATGACGAGCTGCTTCTTCTGAGCCATGGCGGAACCGGCCGACAGGGCCAGCGCTGCAACAGTCATTGCCAGTAGCGTGCTTTTCATTTGTTTCACTTGTCCCTCCCACACTGCAAGCGGACGATTGTTCGTCCGTTTCCCAAAGCTGGTCTCATCCAGAACTGGTTTGTTTCTGGCCTCGTTTGATCGGTGTGCCCGGCTCGCGCAACAGTCCATATCGGTGCCCCAACGTATCGTTCATTCCGTGCTTCGCGAGCCCCGGGGCGCTACCGTGCGCCACGCAGGAATAGGCAAGGAAAAGGAAGCGGCTTGCTGCGAGGGAGTGCTGTCCCCGGGGCATCCGTAGCGTGTCGAGGTTGCGCTCGAATGTGATCCTCGACCGCGACGGCGGAGTCCAATTCAAGATATCGATATTTGCCTCACCCAAAAGATTAATTCGGCCCCGCGATGAGTCAACGGATTTGTTCTGAAAGAAATATGATGAAGCCCTATTTGGTGCGCTGCACCACCGTGAAATGATTTGCTCGCGAGCAGGATCACCTTGAATCACGTGGAGAAGATTGACTGCATTTAAGCGCTGTAATTCAATGCTTGCTCTTTCGACGTCGTGACTAATCCCGGACATCCGGTTGTCAAAAGCGGCCGGCGCGCGGCCCGCGGCTCGGCGAGAGGCGAACGCTGATATGGCTCTTCTTGAACTCAAGAATGTTTCGAAGCATTTCGGCGCCATTCATGCCCTTAATGATGTTTCGCTGTCGCTTGAGCCCGGCCAAGTCGTGGGCCTGATGGGCGACAACGGCGCGGGCAAGTCCACGCTCGTCAAGATCATCGCCGGCAACTTTCGTCCGACGCACGGAACGCTGCGGATGGAGGGGCGGGATCTGTCGATGTACCGGCCGATCGAAGCCCGCCAGCATGGTATCGAGATCGTTCATCAGGATCTTGCTCTTTGCGACAATCTGAGTGCCGCCGCCAATGTCTTTCTCGGCCGCGAAATCCGCAAGGGCTTCGGGCCGTTCAAAATTCTCGACTACGCCACCATGTATCGCCGCGCCGGCCAAATCTTTGCTGAGCTGCGATCCGAGACGCGGCCGCGCGAACTGGTCAGAGAAATGTCAGGCGGACAACGACAGGCAGTGGCAATTGCCCGAACACGGATTGCCGACGCCAGGATCGTCCTGATGGACGAGCCGACCGCGGCCATCTCCGTTCGGCAGGTTGCTGAAGTCCTGAACTTGATTCAGCTGCTGCGCGACCGCGGCATCGCCATCGTCCTCATCAGCCATCGCATGCCGGATGTGTTCAGTGTCGCCGATCGCGTTGTGGTGTTACGCCGGGGCCGCAAGGTAGCCGACAAGGAAGTGACCGCCAGTTCGCCGGAAGAGGTGACCGGGCTGATCACCGGAGCCATCGAGCACGCCTTGTAGGGATCGTCAGGTAACGTCTGAAAAGCGAAAGTTTTACCGATGGACATTCAATTCGACGACGGAGTGAGACGCAGAAGATTTCCGGTGCTTTTCTGGCTGACATCGCGCCAAGCATTCTGGGTTTTGCTCGCGGTGTGTTTTGCCTGCATTTTCCTGTCATTCGCCACGAATTCGTTTGCGACGTCGAACAATATTTTCAATGTTGCGCGCAACTTCACCTTTGTCGCGGTCATCGCGCTGGGCATGACGATCGTGATCATTACCGGCGGCATCGATCTGTCGGTCGGCTCCGTGCTCTGCCTGTGCAGCATGATTCTCGCTGTCGTGATGCACGCCGGCTACGGCATCGAGGTCGGTATCGCTGCGTCGCTGGGAACCGCGCTTCTTATCGGCGCCATCAACGGCGTGCTGATTGCGTATCTGGGCATCCCGCCATTTGTCGTGACGCTTGGGATGCTGTCGATTGCACGCAGTCTGGCGATGGTCGCGTCCAACAACACCGTCGTGTTCCAGTTCGGACCTGATCACGACAAGCTGCTGTTTCTTGGCGGCGGCGCATTGCTGTTGGGAATTGCCAATCCCGTCATCTACATGCTTCTGCTTGCGCTGCTGACCGGTTTTCTGCTGCATTTCACGAAGTTTGGCCGCCATGTATTCGCGATCGGCGGCAACGAGCATGCAGCGATAGTCGCGGGCGTCCCGGTTCGCCGGACCAAGGTCGCCGTCTACATGATTTCCGCGCTTTCGGCCGGTATTGCAGGCGTGATCGAAACAGGCTGGCTCGGCGCCGTCACCACCAATCTCGGCTCAGGCATGGAGCTTCAGGTGATCGCCGCTGCCGTGATCGGGGGCGCCAATCTCGCCGGTGGCATCGGCACAGCGTTCGGCGCCTTGATCGGCTCGGCGCTGATTGAAGTGATCCGCAACAGCCTCGGGCTTTTGGGCATCAGCGCGTTCTGGCAGGGCACCTTCGTCGGGTCATTTATCATCGTTGCCGTCACCTTCGACCGGATCAGAAATTTTCGCTTTCCGGACTGAACGAGACCTACGCGCAAGCATCCAGGATTCCATGATCGAGCGTGGCTGCAACGGGTCGCTGCGCACATGCGAGCAAAGCCTAGCGCCGGCGCGCCACCGCTATGCCGAACAAGAATGCGACAAACAGGCTCGCGAGCGGCGCTTCCCGGGTAATGGCGCTGATGGTGGCGAGTGGCCCTCCCGGCTGGCGCGCGGTTGCGATTGCCTCGCTGAGCCTGTTAACCGCGGCCTGCAGGCCTGCGGAGATTTCCGTGACCGTGCGCGAGACATCGGTCGCGGTATCGATGGCGCGTTCCGCCATGCCGGGCTGCAGTGTCGGTTCGGATGTATCGCTGTTCACTTGCCGATCTCACTTGTAGATGCGTATGAAGCCTAAGACCCCGGCCCGCGGTGAGGGCTGAGGCGCGACGAGGCCGCCACCTTTGGCTATCCGCGGCAGGCGCCGTGGCAAACGGCGAATGACGGCCTCACTTTAACGAATGCGGGAATGAGGATTTGGTTCCCCAGCCTTGAGGGAGCCTGTCTCTCTTGTTGCCGTAACCATTTGCAGAGCGAAGAATCGTTGCCGGCAGGAAAGAACAGTGCATTCGTGTCACCGCCATCATGGGACGCCGTCATGTCGGGAGAGGCTCGGGAAGGCTACCTCAAGAAAGGTTGCGTAAACGCCCAGCGAGGAACCTTCGCGGCAGCAGTGGTTTGTCAGCAGAGAGCAATCGTCAGGCTGGTACGATGAACAAAGATCATTCGAACGGAAAGATCTGCAGTCCCATCGTGATCGCGCTGGCTGTTGCCGTGTTCGGCGTGCTGGCAATGCTGGTTGTCGACCATGGCCCGTGGAGCAAGCCTCCCGTCCAGACCGCGGAAATGCCGAACTACACGACTACCCGCTCCGCGGCGCAAGCAGTGGGAGCTACGGTGACGCCGACCGCGCCGAAGCTGCAGATCGAACCGGTCGCTCCCGGTCCGAAGCCCGTCCAACCGGCAAACCCGACTCCCGGTGCCATCGCACCTTAAGGTTCGGGCCGCTGCGGCCAACGATCTTTCCAGGCGACCCCGTGTTTTCTTAAGGGGCACATGCATGCCGGCCCTCAACGGATGCTGACAAACGCACCCCATATCGCGGCGAGAATGGCACCGACCAGAACGTAGAACGGATTATCGCAAAACGTGCTGCCATATCGGCACATTTCTACGCCCAGAGAACCGATTTCATGATGGCTGGCGGCGTAGAACAGACCCGAAAGCACCACCAGCGCGGCGGCCACGTAATACATCGGACGACCTCCATGGCGGGATGCATCGTCGCGCGTCGGCGAGGATGCAACAAGTAACAGCGAATCTTCATCGACGGCAGCAACTAGCCCGGGCCGACAGGTCTTCGATAATAATACAATCGCGCGCGGGCCCGCCGGCGCAGCGTTCGGTGCAGGTGGCAGCCAAACGAGAAAGACCGTCTTCCAGGGCTTTCAACTCCGCAAGCTTCCGGCGCACGTGGGTCAAGTGCAGCTCCGCCACATCGCGAGCCTTGCTGCAGTCTCGTTCGGGGTGGTCAATCAGCGAAACCAGCTCGCGAATCTTTTCGATAGGAAGCGCGAAATCCCGGCAGCGCCGAACGAAGGTGAGCCGCTTGAGATCGCTCTCATGATAGAGACGGCGTCCGCCCGGACCGCGTCGAGCCTTCGGAAGCAGGCCTATCTCTTCGTAATAGCGCACTGTCGGAACGCTGCTCCCGCTTCGCTCCGCCAGCGCGCCAATCGTTGGTATCGGTAAAGCTGACAATCCCTGCCCCCGAAAATGTGATTTGGACCTCAAGTTACTTGAGGGTGTAGGCCTCCGGCAAGATCACCAAGGAAAGTTGTACCGCCAAATCGGCGGACGGCACCGTCTTTGCCGAGTTCTTGCCCGCCCCAACCTTTCACGCCGTCATCAACCCACGGATGTCAGACCATGAATCTCAACCTGAGAGCCCTTATCGTGTCCGCAATTCTAGTCGTTCTCGCCTCGCCTGCTGCGCAGGCGGCTGGTCCCTTGCCGTTCGATGCCATCAGGTTCGAAGAGGCGCGACAATCGGGAAAGCCCGTTGTTCTCCAGGTGACTGCCACCTGGTGCGGGCCCTGTCAGCGCCTGAGGAAAGTCGTTAGCGGACTTCTGGAAAATCCCGGATTCAAGGACCTTGTGGTTTTTGATGCGGACTTCGATGCGAACAAGGAGGCATTGGTCAAACTCAACGCTCACACGGTGACAACCCTGGTGATCTATCGGGACAACGCTGAGATCCTGCGCAGCGCCGGCGAAACCAGGTACGATGCGGTCGAAACCGTGCTCAGGAAGGCGATGTGAGAACGGCAATGGACTACGCAAACATACCGCTCGCTCTGTTCGCAGGGTTGTTTTCAATTCTATCTCCCTGCGTCCTTCCGTTGATACCCGTTGTCCTCGGCACTGCGGTGTCTGAACACAGGCTTGGACCGCTCGCGCTGGCGGTCGGACTTGCAACGTCCTTCACGGCCATCGGGTTATTTGCTGCGACGATCGGCTATTCGATCGGACTAGATGACGGGTTTTTCAAACTGGCTGGCGCTGTTCTGTTGGTCGCTGCCGGGCTTGCGCTTGCGTTGCCGCGCCTTCAAACCCAGCTCGCGCTCGCAACCGCGCCGCTAGGCAACTGGACCGAACGAAAGTTTGGCAACGCGGCACTCGCCGGATGGCGCGGCCAATTCGGTGTTGGACTGTTACTCGGCGCAGTCTGGAGTCCATGCGTGGGCCCCCACCCTGGGCGCCGCCTCCGTTCTCGCCGCGCAGGGCCGCAGCCCGGGCTTGGTCGCGCTCACCATGCTGTCATTTGGTCTGGGAAGCGCCATTCCATTGATAGCTCTAGGGCTCGTATCTCGTGAGGTGATCGCGCGCTGGCGGCACGGCCTTCTCTCGACAGGCAGAAATGGTAAGCTCGCTCTGGGAGCCGTCCTGATGGTCAGCGGTCTGCTTATCCTGCTTCGTTTGGATCAAGCGCTGGAGGGCTGGCTCGTCCGCGTTGCCCCTTCATACCTGCTCGATTTGAGCGGACGGTACTAGGCATCTTTGCAGCACCACAACCTTTCGCGAACAGTGGGCCACCAGGGCGGCGACGATTTCTACGGCAAGGGAGGCCTGAAGGTTTCGTTCTAGGCGTATGTTCAGCCGACTGTCGTATCTTTTGCGCGAAACGGAACGGGGCACGGGGCTACGGCAAGTGAGTTCAATTCAAGCGAGTTCAATTGTCGCCTTGGTTTGCCGAGGAGGCACCTGATGCCCTGAGTGCGGCGTCAATTTTCGATCGAGCCCTGCGCGCGGCCAGAGCAGCGAGCCTCGTCCTGGTCTTGCCGGTTCTGATGCTCTCGCCGATCTGAAATTGCCATTGCCAGACATCAGGTTCGGCAACGACCGAAACGCTATATTGGATTCCCTTGTGGACCACGAACGCCTCCATCTAAGGTTGGGGAGGGACGATATTTTGCGCCCTGATTCAATCCGGGTAATTACGGGGCAACGAACCGGCGCCGGCTTGCGCCGTCGGGCAAATGATCTGCATATGTGCGCCGTCGCGCAAACCATCCCCAGCAGGACATTAGGACGTTTCGGTGCTACGCCTTGAAAGTGGTTCTTGCTCCCGGATGGCGTTGAACATCGGGCACATTGGAACGGGAAAGAAGCGACGAGCGGCCAAAGATGTCGATTTCGTGCCTATGGCAGATGGGGCCAGGTCCGTCGGGAACATCCAGGTTTAGAAGGACTATCCGTGCCGTGCCGCGAAAGGCAACGACTGCGTTCGGTCGGCCGGCATGCTGCGTGGCACTTGCCGGACTACTGTCCTTCTATTTTTCCGGCCTTGCTGTGGGCAAGGACGCCGACGACAGCGATGACCAGCCGGCAAAGGCTGCTTCGGCGCTGCCGAACATTTATCTGGACCTCAGAACCAACTACGCGACCGTTCCGGCCAACGCGCTTTCGATCGGCCTTGGCAATCAGGCCTTGTTCGCGACGCTCCCGGTCCTCACGACGCTTACGTCGCTTCCGATGCTGCCCTCGCGGCCTGCGCTTCCGACCCTCTCGTCGCCGTCAAGTCAAAGTATCGGCGTTGATGTTCCGCTGACGGTGGATCTCAACGATCGTGTCTCGGCGTATGGAGGTTTCAGCGGCAGCGCATCGCGCACCAGCATGGCCGACTGGTCAGCGTTCACGATAAGCAGCTGGAATGTCGGCTTTCAGGCCGATGTGTATCAGCAAAATGGCGGCTCGATCCCAACCATTACCCTGCAGTCCACCGTGACAAGATCGATACCTGACGCCCCGCTTGCCACCACGTCCATCAATACCATCCTCGAGTTCGATTACGCGCTGAACCAGGACGAAACCCGGGGACTGCTCGCCGGCGTCCAGTACACAAGAATAGCAGTCGATACCGCGCTCGCAAGGATCAACCCAAACGTCGTCGGCTATGTCGGCGGGTACTATCAGTGGGATAACAACTGGAAGCTCTCGGGCCGCGTCGGGGTGCAATCATTCGCCGGCGCGCAGCTTCTCAACCTGACGCCGTTTCAACCCTTCACCCAGCCGATCGTAAGGCTGGATCTGGACCGGATGGACGATAACGACAACCGGCTGTTTGGCGTCACGGCCCAGATCTCATGGGTGCCGAAGCCATCTTACCAGTTGACCGTCAGAACGCCGCTTTACATGGTCAAGAATTAGAGCCTGAAAAAAAGAACTTGTCGCGTCGGGCAAATCAGATGCATAGGTTCAATATCGCCAGAATCAAGCCCGCGCCGGGAACCCGGCCGCGGGCTTTTCTCGACCTCGTTCAATTTTTCCGGAACCAAAGCGAGCGTCAGTGCTTCTAGCGTGAAGGGCAGAATGTGGACGAACGAGGAGTAAATACATGAGGACACTCACGATCGCGCTCCTGGCGGGCGCCGGCGCGTTGTTTGCTGGCAGCGCGAATGCCGCTGACATCTACACCACCAGCGAGTATGCGAATCCGGATCTGTCGCTGGTGCAGCCTGTTCGCATGGTCTGCAACGAGGACGGACGCTGTTATCGGACCCGCGGCGGCAGCCGTGTGATCGTCCGGGATTCCTACGGTTACGCGCCGCGCGAGCGATATATCGAGCGCCGTGACTACCGTGATTGGGACGAGGGTCCGCGTGCCGGCGTCGGCTTCCGGGCGCCTGGCGTAAGCGTCGGTGTCGGCGTCGATAACGATCGCTGGTAAGTCAACCGACCAGAGCGACTCAAAGAAGTCTTGTCTCGTTGGGCAAATCACCTGCATAGCTTCAACGTCGCAAAAAGTGAGCCCGCGCCGGGAAACCGGTCGCGGGCTTTTTCGATCGGACGGTAATATTTGCATCTTACGGAACCGGAAGAGTACGAGCTTGCACCTTTGTGCCGCCGCAATTTCGAGGTTTCGTGCGCCTGCGCTTGAGTCCCAAGGAAATCGCGATGAAGATATTGCTTGTTGCAGCGCTGATCGCAGGGTCATTTATTTCGTCCGAGGCGAGAGCTCAACGTGCCGGCGATGCTGCGCTGGGCGCGTTGTCGGGAGCCGTTGTCCTGGGACCCGTGGGTGCGGTGGCGGGTGCGGTCGTCGGATATACCGCGGGGCCTTCGATCGCACGGTCTTGGGGGCTCAGGCGATCCGCATCGCACGCTCGGGCGCGGCGTGTCGCCCAATCGGATTCGCCTGCACCTTCGCCAGCCAAGACCGCTGAAGCGCACCCCAGCAAAAACGCCGCGCCGCCAGTGCAGGGATTCCAATGAAGAGGGTTCAGGGCTGCATCGGCGGCCATCGAGCATTTGACACGTCGGGCAAATCACTGGCATAGTTTCATCATAGCAAGAATTTCAAAGCCCGCGCTGGGAAACCGGCCGCGGGCTTTTTCAATCGGACGGCGCTCAGCACGACACGACGCTTCATCCTCCCATGCTTGCGCATTACCGCGAGAGCGTCGCAAGCGGGCGTCGTCCGAGCCTTTGCTCGATCAGCTGGCACGCGCGAACGTGCCGGCGCGCGGCGTGGCCCAGGTCCACGTCCGCGGCGGCCCTCGCGACGAGGATAGGGTTCGCGCCTGAAATGATCGCGCGGAACGCAATCATGCCGCATATTTGAATTCACACAAGGAGAGGCAGGCATGACCGCGTATCTGATATCGATCTCCCTGGTCGGCCTGATCGTGATCGCGGTGTGGGAGGGATTGTCGTGAGCGCGATCATTCAATTCGTCACGCGGCCCATTGTCATCCCGGATACATTGTAAATGCGCAAGGCAAAATCGATCACCGAAATCCGCTCGCTGGCGCGCAGCCATACGCGCACCGCGCTCAATGTCCTGGTCCGCGTCATGCGGAGCAAGGACGCGACGGCCGCCGCAAAGGTCTCCGCCGCCAACGCCATTCTGGACCGTGGCTGGGGCAAGGCGCCGCAGGCGATTGCGAATGGTGATGACGGCGCTTTCGAATTGATCCAGAGAATCGAGCGCGTCATTGTCCACCCTGAAAATTCCGACAGCTAGGATATTCGAGCCGCTGCTCGCGTCATCCCGCTACAAGGGTGCGTACGGCGGCCGCGGCTCGGGCAAGCTTCTGGTGTGGGACAAAGTCTTGGGACTTGGAACAACTGACCCTTTGGCGGGATTTGCATCAGTCACATCGAACCTTGTGGTGTCGTTCTATTTCGCCAAGCGCGGATTTGAGAATGTTGCGCGGATCATCAAACGATGACCGGGGATCATCAAGCGACGAACGCCATGCGCAACGCGGAGATCAAGGCGATCATCGCCGAGACGTTGGCCGAACAGCAACGGCTTCATCACAATGATATCGACGCGGTGGTTCTCCGGACCATCGCCACCATCCTGACCTCGTTCGGGATCGAGGAAGAGGACCGCAAGGAATTACGGGCGGATTTCCAGCACTTGAGGCGCTGGCGCAAGAGCGTCGAACAGGCGCAGAGCTATACATTCAAAGCCGTCATCACCATTATCGTCACCGGCTTTGTCGGAGCAGTGTGGCTCGGCGTCAAGGTCATGCTCGGCAAATGATTCGCCTCACTACGATGGTTGCAGTCCTTCTGCTTTCATTTCCGGCGCATGCCTTTCCCTGCTGGGTCGTGAGGAAAGCTGTGCGCAATATGGCGAGACGGCGGTAGAATCCTGGGCGAGAGCAAAAGGCATTCCCGACAAGGAAATCGAGAAAGCGAAACGATGCCTAAGGTGATCTCCTTATCGTCCCGATCGGGACTTTGGAACGTCTGATCTATGTATAAGATTCGTGCGGTCGACGGGCATGACGATGAAATCGCGGATACGCTTGCTGACCTTCACCGCCTTACATTCTTTGATGGCGCCTCCATGCCCGAATTCGATTGGGGATATTGGTGGCTGGCGTATCGGGAGGCAGTGCCGGTCGCCTTTGCAGGCGTCGTTCCGTCGACGTACGTTTCCAACGCGGGATATTTCTGCCGTGTCGGCGTATTGAAAAAATGCTGCGGAAATGGGCTTCAATTGCGCCTGATGCGCGCGCTGGAGGTGCGTGCGAGACGCAATGGATGGAGTTCCGTGGTTTCGGACACCACTGAAAATCTCGTTTCCGCCAATAATTTCATCCAGGCCGGCTATCGGCTGTATCAGCCACAAACTCCGTGGGCGTGGCCGAACACGCTGTACTGGCGTAAATCCATCGGGTGAAAGTGTAAATCCAGTAAGTGCAAATTCACCAAATGAGTGGCTACCCGCCGCTCCCAGAACTCTCAAAGCGCGCCCGGTGGCCTGACGGCCACCGGGCGCTTTTTTCGTTTCCATGGTCCTAGGCGCCTGATATTACGTGCAGCAGCGTATCCTGTGCGCTGCGATTCAACCGGCAAGCGGATCTGACCTGTATCTATTTCGCCCCGCCGTGCCGCGCAGGCAGCCGATCTCTGCAAAGCCCCAGATCGTGAGCGCAAAACCTGCCAGAGCCAGGATATAATCGAGCGCCATGCCCGCTCTTCCCGCAAACCATTCCACTTTCGCAAAGTGGCCGAGCATGCCGGGTACCACGTAGAACACCAGCAGCTACCACGCGCTCTTGTCGCGATCATGCAACCGCTCGGTGTGGATGGCGAAACCCCACATCAGCCACGGGATGACGACAATGATTACCACAATGATAAACAGCGGTGCGGCGATTCTGGCGGCGCTGACAGGATGACTGCGGCAAATAGGCCTGCGACGCTAAAAATAAGAAGCGAACGCCAATATTGGGCTCGGCCGATACGAGAACGATCGCGCGGGGCTCAGCCGCAGCGCGCGCCACACTGTACGAGATCGATCTCGCGGTCGCCAAAGCTGAGGGGTTATTCGCGGCCCCCGGGGCGCTCGGCGGAGCTATTATCAGCTGTCGCCACAATCAGATCCAGCATTTCCAGCCGCCCCTGGGGCGTTTGGGTATTTGAAAAGCAGGATCGTCTGAAACGGGGTCCTGAGCCAGGTTAGAGAATAAATCACAATTCTCTCAAAGTCTTGGCCAGCGCAATGGGCCTGTTGCAGGTGTCTTCACCCAAGCGAGGCCCATCAAGGAGGACGGCAATGCCACTAATAGAAGTGCATGTCATCGAGGCATGCATTTAATCCCGAGCAAAGCGTTACTCGGAAATTGACCGAGGCCAGGTCTCGAAGGCGAGAACGTGTGCTGGGTGACCTTGGTCAAGGTTTCGGAAGTCATGAGCGGCAAACGAGGTATCGGCACGGCTGCTGACGACCTGAGCCATCAAGGATCTTGCTGCGCGTCGAAGGGGCGGCGTGGGGCCTTCCGGAGTTGTTACGGGCAGCCCTAAGCACGGCTGCAACGGTCATGCAGGGCGTCCAATGACCGCAGCGTTGCGCGTCACCGGTGCTGCGGTCATTTTTATTACTTTCATCTGCGCCAACATGGCAGAATACGCCTCGAAATCAGGTCAAGAGGTACTGTCATGAAAGCGATTGCTGGCGCGGGATTCGCGATATTCGCCTCTCTATTTTTTGCCACTGGCGTTGCCACGGCGCAACCCGCCAATATGGGCTGTTCGCCCGAGAACCTGGGGAACGGGCCGCAGACGCTGCGGTGCGAAGGTGGCGTCACCATCGTCGCTGAAAATGGTGCGCGATATACCCTTCTGGATCGCGATCGAAATGGCCGTGTGGACTCCGTCGAGCTGAGCAGCAAGGCCTTGTTGCTCGAGGTTCCAAAAGGAACAGGCGCAAATCGCTTCGAGGTCATGACACCGCAAGCGATTGCGGCGGTGCGCGGCACGAAATGGGCGGTCGATACCGCGGAGGGCAAAACCTCCGTTTTTGTGGTCAATGGACGGGTGGGCGTGGCGCGCCGCGCCGGTGCCAACCGTGTCGTGCTCGGGCCCGGGGAGGGCGTAGATGTCGATACAGCGAATGAGTCGTCGACATTTCCAGACACTAATTGCGGTTTTCCTGAGCGGTCTTTGGGGCGCAGCCGTGTATTTTGCGCACGAGCGAGGTCATCTGACTTTTCTCGATCGCATCGAATCCGCCATGACGGATCTTCGAACGCTGGCTCGCGGCGTACGGGTTCCGCCCGACTTCGTCACGATCGTCGCAATCGACGACGCCGCGGTTAAGAAGGCTGGCAGTTATCCGCGAATCGATCTTGCCAGACTTATTGATGTGATCGCGCGACTGCAGCCGAAAGTCATCGCCATAGATCTTTTGCTGGTCGATCCGGGAACCGACGATGGCGATGAGGCGCTTGAAAGATCGCTGGCCGGGCGCGCGAGCGTGATTGCGGCGGCGGCGGTGTTCACGCAAGCCAGCCAGTCGGTCGCCGCGGAAAAGGACGGACCGCTCTCCGGTTTACCGAAGGCCGAGAGATTCCTGCTGCCGCTCAAGAGATTTGCGGAGCAGGCAGAAATCGGCATCGTCAATATGACGACCGACAGCAGCGGTACTCCAAACTCCATCCCGATGCTGTTTCGAACGCAAGACAGGATCGAAATGTCGTTTTCGCTCCGCGCGGCTGCGCTGGCGATCGGCAAGGAACCGACCATCGAGCCGAATCAGGTCATGTTCGGCGAGCGATCCGTTGCCACCGGCGCCAATCACGCACTTCCTATTACCTTTTACGGTCCGCGCGGCACCCTGCGAACGATCAGTGCGGCCTCGGTGCTCGACGGCGAGATTGCTGCAGATGCCATACAGAATAGAATTGTTGTTCTCGGAGCCACGGTCCACGGCGGCGGTGATTCCTTCCCGACCCCGTTCGATTCAGTAATGCCGGGCGCGGAAGTCGTTGCAACCGGGATAACGCATCTGATGGCTGGAGACGCGATATTGCGGAATAAGTCGGTGCGCCTTGCCGACGGTATTGTCGCGGTGCTGCTGCCGATGATCCTGGTCGGCTTGCTGGCATGGCGCCGAAGCGCGATTGGGCCTATCGCGACTCTCGTTGTTGTGATGGTATTTGCGGCAGCGAACGTCTTCGCGTTTTCTAGGGGAATATCGCTGAGTGCAGCGTTGCCGGCCGCGACTGCTGCGCCACCAACGGTTCTTTTCGCCGCCGTGCAGCTTTGGTCGGGTGGGCGACGGGAGCAATATATTGCGAGCAGAAATAAAGTGCTCGCACAATTTCAGGCGCCGGATGTTCAGGAGTGGCTAGCCCAGGACCCCGGCTTCCTCAAAGAGCCGGTACGCCAGGATGCGGCGGTAATCTTCATCGATCTTTCCGGCTTTACCGCGCTTAGCGAGAGGCTCGGACCGGACCCGACCCGCGAGTTGCTCAAGGATTTTCATGCTCTGGTCGACAAGGAGGCGGTGAGTTCGGGGGGAATGATCCCCAGCTTTCAGGGTGACGGCGCGATGATCCTGTTTGGGCTGCCGCAGGCTACGCCGGGCGACGCTCGTAGGGCGGCTCAATGTGCCACGGCACTGTGCATCAGCGTTGAGCAATGGCTTGCGTCCTTGCCGCGGCCAATCGGTTCGAGACTTGGATTTAGGGTTGGAGCTCATTTCGGAACCATCGTCGCATCGAGACTTGGCGGCGGAAGTTATCACCACATCACAGCGACCGGCGATACGGTGAACGTAGCGAACCGGTTGATGGAAGTAGCAGCCGATCGCGGGGTCGAACTTGCCATCAGCGACGAATTGCTCCGCGCCGCCAGCCGCGATAGCTCACTGTTTGACGTCGGCGCGCTCACTGGGCCGATCGAGACGCGACTTCGAGGCCGTTCCAGTTCGCTTGCGGTTTGGCTCTGGCGAAGCAACTCGGGGAAACCGTCAACAGGCCTGGCCGGTTAAGGTGCGGCTGTCGTGCTTCAGCTGCGCGGTTTGTGCATGTTGAATCTCAAACTGCGAAAGCGGCTTGAATGAGATAAGTGCCCGGCTGTGGCGCGGCAGCGCGACGTTTTTGAACTTGACAATTTATAATTGCGGCTGTCCACTTGCCAAAATTCTTGATTTTGGCCTGTCAGGGAGTGCGGGCGAACTGCGATTGCTATTGCTGCCCGTCCCAATTTCTGACGGGCGTCTACAATATTCTTAGAGGTGCCGAAAGATTTGACCGTCGCTGCGATGTCAGCCGTGGCGTGTTCGCGCACATTCCAATTTGCCACAAGGGTGTTCGCACCTGAAAATATCATTGATTAAGACGTAAGAGGGGAGCGGTCATGTATCTTAATCGTTCGCTTGCCGTCGGAATTGTGGGCGTTCTGGTATTTGCCGGCTCGCTTGGGCAGGCACAGACGACACCCCCAGCACCGGCGGGCAATGTGTTGGGGCATCCCTGCAATCTCCTGCACGATCTCGTACCGTCCGATCCAAATAATCCCGCGACCTCCGACCGGAACAAACAAACGCCTGTCGATGCGACGACGAAAGACAAGATACTAACCTCCGGACTCCCATGCGCGGAAATCATCAGCGCAAACGGGCCCGATCCGACAAAATCGTCAATTGAGAACCGGCAGCGCGGCTTTGACTTCTATTCATGGCTGACATTCATCGCGCTCAACTCTCCAGCCAGCAACCCCAAGGGCATCGGAAGCTCGAAGGCCGATACGCCCACAATTTGGGAGGACAAGAAAAATTTCATCCCGCTGCTCGACGTGATGTTGCCGGGCGGAGCCAAGCCAAATTGGGACACCAGGATTGTTCCGCCAGCGTGCCAGAGCAAACACGAAGCCAATAAGGGCGTGATGGTTGTCAAGATGATCGAGGAGAGCTTCAATCAGCCGTTCAAGACAGGACCACTGATCGATCAACGAAACAACTACGCGATCTTCGATATTCTGATGAACAGGGCGATGTTTGACTACATCGTCGATGACAAGCATCCGCTGTACAGCCAGGCCCTTCAGGCGAGCGGACTAAACTCGAATCTGAGAATCGACTTTCCTCCTGGACGCCACGACAAGAAGACCGGTAGCGGCGCCGGAGACCCCGGATCTATCATGATCAAGGTCTCGTGGAAAATTCTGGATCCCGAGGACGACAACAGCAAATTCCACCACGTCCAGGCGCTGGTCGCGATGCCGCGCACCCCCGATGAACAATCCGATCCGCCTTGCCTGGAAAAGACACTGGGGTTGGTCGGCTTCCACGTCGTCCATAAAACGGAAGATCGGCCGCAATGGATCTGGACGTCGTTCGAGCACATCGACAATGTGCCGGAGAAGAATGATATCGATGCGCACAAGGCGGACCCGGTGGCGCACAAGCTAAAGCTCTACAATTTCTTTGATCGCGCCTGCACCGACAATTGCCCGATCAATGAGGCGCCGCCGCGCCCCTGGGACCCGGAGCACAAAAACGGCCTGAAATTTCGCCTCAAGGAGAACGGAGGGGTCTTGTTCAACAGCCAGATTGTCCGGACCACTCCCTTGACCAAGGCCACAAACGACATCAATGACGAATTCGATGCCATCCTGGGCGACACTGTGTGGAAAAATTATATTTTGATCGGCACCCAGTGGCCGAGCGGCTTTCCGTGCACTGCCGATCACTCTGTGCGGCCCGACGCGCCGGATCCCAGGACTGATTTCGACAAGCAGCCCGACATGAACTGCGCTCCGGCGCCGACCTTTCTGGCAAATTCCACGCTCGAAACCTTCAGCCAGGGTACAGTTCCTCAGGCGTCGTCGAGCTGCATGGCGTGCCATGGCAACGCCACCAGCTTTCTGCGGCGTCCGAAGGATTCCAAAGACCAGAGCGACTCCAAAGAAAAATTCATGAATCAATCGGATTTCACTTTCATGCTGGAAAAAGCGCGCTGAGCCGAGCTGAACGCACGACGTCCACGACAAACCGAGGACCAACGATGAGCAAGTCAACGCATGGAGAGCCTGCGCAAACGACACAAAGTGCAATCGACCACGATCACGCCGCTGGGATCAGCCGCCGCACGGTACTGGCGGGAGCTGCGGCCACGGCTGCGGCCGTCACCATCGGAGCCGACACCCCGGCGGTAGCGCAGAGTGCTGATTCCAAACAAGACATGGAAACATTTGTGACGTTGTCTGCAGCGCTTACCGGAATAGCTCCGAAGCTGCTCGCACCCGAAACCGATTCGGTCGGGATCAAGCATGACTATTTCAGCTGGGTGAACACGAAGCAGCCGGTCGCGTTCGCGAGGCTCTTGCAAATCACCAAGACCGCTGCGATCCAGAATCCGGCGGGCGATGGCGCTGACAGCATCATCAAGCAGGCCGACGTCGACAGGTTAGTCCAAGCCATGGAGTCGAACGCCGATACCAAGTTCCTGGTGCGCAGCATCGTGCTAATGTGGTACCTCGGATCTTGGTATGAGCCAGCCGATTTGAAGGCGCTCGCAGGCTCAAGCCCGCCGAGCTTCATCGGTCACACCGTCATATCCCCAAAGGCCTACACGCAAGGCTGGCTATGGCACGTCGCACAGGCCCACCCGATGGGATACAGCGACATGCAATTCGGATACTGGACGCGAAAACCTGCGCCGATCGAGGATTTCATAACTTCCAGATCAAAAGGTAAAACCTGACCATGGCCAACGACGATATCGACGTCGTGATCGTAGGGGCCGGCTTCGCCGGCGCGCTGATCGCAAATGAGCTCGCCAAGCAAGGCAAGAAGATAGTGATTCTCGAAGCTGGTGGCGGGGTTCCAACCAATATCAACGACTACATGGAGCGGTTCTATAAAGCACAAGACAAGGTGCCGGAGGTTCCCTACACACCACCGCTTACCAACACGGACGGACATTTCGATCAAGGGGTCAACGACCCCGACAAGGTGCGGGCCGGCCGGCCGACCGTCCGAACGTTGGGACCTGGTGCGTGGAACGATCCCAAACAAAGCTACTTCGACCAGTTGACCAAAAGGGAAGACGGACAAAAGGCCACTCCCTTCAGCAGCACTTATGACCGTGTCGCTGGCGGCACCTCGCATTGGCTTGGCACCTGCCTGAGATTCGTGCCAAACGATTTCAAGTTGGGGTCGCTCTACGGCAAATCGGTCCCGGACCTCGTGGACTGGCCGATCGGCTATGAGGATCTGGTCGACTGGTATGGCAAGGCCGAAGCCGAACTGGGAGTGTCGGCAAACGTTGAGGAGCAAGCATATCTCGATATCACTTTTCCACCGCAATATGCCTACCCGATGCCTGGAATTCCGGAATCACTGACCGATAAGGCGATCAGAGCCGCGCTTGAAAACCTGATTCCGGCCGAAACAGCTTTCCTGAAAATGGCGCAACCGCCGACAAAGATCAACGTTGTGGGAACGCCGGCGGCACGCAATTCGCAGCCCTATCGAAACCGGCGCGCCTGCGCCGGTAATACCAACTGTATCCCGATTTGCCCGATCCAGGCGAAGTACGATCCGACCATCACCCTGAACGAGGCGCTGAGCCACAAACATGTGACGATGATGAAGCACACCGTCGCTCGGGAAATCATCCTTGATGCCGATCTTCGCAACGTCAGCGAGATCCGGTACACCAGCTACAAGCTCGGTTCGAACGAAACCGCTACAGCCTCGATCAAGGCCAAAATCTTCGTCATCGCAGCCAACGCCATCGAAACCGCACGACTGCTTTTGATGTCGAAGGACGAGGCACTGCCGTACAAGACCAAGACCGTAGCCAATCGCAGCGGGATGGTCGGCCGGAACCTGATGGACCACCCTTATTATTTGGCGTGGGGACAGCTGCCGTTGACGGGAGCCCATCAGCTGTGGCCTTACCGCGGCCCGCTCATCACCTCTGGAATTGAAGACCTGCGCGACGGTGCGTTCCGCGGAGAACGCGGCGCGTTCCGCATGGATATCGGCAACGAGGGCTGGAATTTTGTAATGGCGGGGATTGTGGGCTCCGATCCACACACCACGGCGATCGATTTTGTCAATGGCGTCAATCGCAGCCTTTTTAAACAACCCCCGCGCGACGGAGTGGGCGTGTTTGGCCCGGCGCTGACCAAGGCGCTCAATGACAACATCACACGGCAGTTCCGCATAGGCTTCCTGATCGAGCAGACGCCGAACGCCCACAATCGCGTCATGCTGTCGGAACACACGGACGGCCTCGGACTGCCGCGGCCGCAGATCGCCTACAACATCTCGCCCTATGAGAAGCAGGGAATTGTCGCCGCATACCAGCTGAAGGAGCTAATCTTCCGAAGAATGGGAGCGACGGACTACACCAGGGTCGCGGACGACGATCCGACCCGGTTCGAGGAGAAAATCAACGGCAACACCGTTGCGCTGAACTACGGCGGCGCTGGTCATATCATGGGTACCTATCGCATGGGCACCGATCCCGACCAGTCTGTAGTGGATTCATACCAGCGCTCGCACGATCACGACAACCTTTATCTGGTCGGCAGCGGGACGTTCCCGACCGGCGCCACCGCGAATCCCACCTTGACGCTTTCGGCTCTGGCGCTGCGGACGGCGGAGCGAATTGCAAGGAGGGTCTGAGCTGGCCTGCGAACCTGTCATCATACGCTGATAGGATGGCTGCATCTGACTGTCCGCTTGAAGTCGATGGAGGCATTGATATGTCGATCGTACCACAGGTGCCACGCCAAGGCGGCGCGCGCGTGCGATCGGCTCTCATTATCGACAAAGCCCTCAAGTGGGCATGCAACTACTCGGCTTGGTATGACGGCAGGCGCAAGAACATTTTTCGCACTGACGGAAGACCTAAGGCAAAAAGGGGAGCGAAATGTCTGACGCTCAGATGCGTGCTGGTCGCCGCCGCGTCGCTGCGGCTTTTTCCAAATGGTGGAAGCATGCACTCGCCGCTACGGTGCTGATCGTCTTGCTGGCGGCGGTTGGCCCGGCCGCCATTCACGCTGCCGAATGTCCCGCGCCGCGCGAGCCGCGTGTTGCGGCCTCCGAACAGCCGGCGATCAATATCGATAAGCACAAGAAGCAACTGCTTGCCTATCAGGCGACCACCTACAACGACGACATTTCACTGGTGATCGCAGACGCACTCGCCTATGTCCAGAGCCACGCCGACCAGGTCAAATGGCCCGCTGTCGTGCTCGATATTGACGAGACTTCTCTGACGAACTGGGAAAACCTCAAGGACAACAATTTTGGCTTCATCAAGGGCGGTCCGTGTCCGCTGCAGCCGCACATGGCCTGTGGTTTTGACGAATGGATCCTCAAGGCCTCCGCTCCTGCGATCGAACCGACCCGGACCTTTTTCAATACACTAAGAGCCAGGAATATCGCGCTGTTTTTCATCACCGGCCGCCGTGACGGTCAGCGCGATGCGACGTTGCTGAACCTGGATCACGCCGGATATCAGGGTTGGGCCAAGCTCGTCACCCGGCCGGACAGCGATACCAATCCATCGATCATACCGTTCAAGAGCGGAGAACGCGCCAAGATCAGGGCCGCGGGTTACACGATCATTGCCAACATCGGCGACCAACAAAGCGATCTCGACGGCGACGGCGCCGATTATTGTGCCTTCAAGCTTCCCAATCCGTTCTACTTCATCGAATGAGAAATCGAAGCGCATCTTGAATGGCGGACGTCATAGCTTGTGCGGCGAACCGCGATAGCCTTCAACGTCGGCGTAGTTGTAGAAGGCCCTTGCCCGATCCAGGCACTCCTGATTGGTCATAATTTTCTCGTTATCTGGCTTGTTCGGAAACTTCCAATGGCGAGATTCAGGACCGAGCGCCAGCGTGTCGAGCCTGTTGCCGCCGTCCGCGAAGATCTTGTGAGCTATGTCGGTACACAGAAACGACGTGATCGAAGGACCAAAATCAGGCTCTCCGTTCTCGGACACAAAAAATGCGCCGTCCACATTAGTTGGGTCCTTCGCATTTGCTGCTTTCGCGGATTTCATCTTCGCCATGAATTCGAGATTGGCGTCGTTGAGCATTTTGAATTCAGCGAGTTGGACTTCCGAGGCTGCGATGGGAATTGGAGCGCCCGGCAAACTCGAAACCGGCTTCCCTTGCCAGTCCACAATCGGCTTGCCCTGCGCGTCCTTGGCCTCGATGCGGTTAGCCAGATTGTACATGATGTTGCCGATCTTGTAGGCGGTAAAATCGTTCTGGATGTAGACGATCTGCTTGACACCGGCCAGCGACATCACACCCGAACACTGCGCGCACGACTCCAGCGAGGTATAGAGCGTGACGTCGGAGAGCGTGGCGAGATGCGGCTTGTCGGTTGTCCTTTTGGTTTTCCAGCCGTCAAAGACATCGGTGAGACTGAAGAGACGCCGGACCATTCGCGACTCGGCGTGTTCGGCGGTACTCCGGAAAAAGTCGTTGTGGTTAAAATCGAAGTCGATGATGTCGCCATTGCCGTCGACCGCGAGGCACGCGATGTTGTGGCCCAGATAACGATCCCAGTTCACGCGGAGCGGACCGGAATTCTCCGCCATATCGCCGCGATAGCGTTGCGGCTTCCCGGAGGCTTCTGTCAGGTCGATCTGTTGCTGGCGAAGCGGATAAGTGCCGACCGGTCCACGTTTGTTACCATTCCAGAACCGGTGAATCAGCTTCATCAGCAGATAGCAATAGATCCGATGCCGTTCCTTTGCCATCTCGTTAGCTAGTTCGGGTGCATCCTTGAGGATATTAAGTTTGACCTCGACCAGGTCACCGAGCTGCCTGTTCCAGTTTTCAATCATCGGCGTCTGAATGTCGAAGCCGGGAGGCGGCATCAGAGGCGATTGCGCCAGCGCGGGCGTTATTGCCCCGGCAGAAAGCGCGCTTGCGGCGCCGGCGGCCGCGGCGCTGGTCGCAATGAAATCACGCCGATTGACCTTTTCCTGATCACCCATTGCATGGACTCCATCTTTAATGTCTAGGATCAGTAAGAGAAACGAACAATTCTCGAGCGAAAATGTGCGAACCGCGACGGCGGTTGTTCCAGAGTATTTTGTCGAGTGACGGGCTGCGGCCGGCCGACACGCTTTCAGTCTTTCTGCAATTCAACAATTTTAACGTGCCGTGTGTCGCAATTCAACCGAGACTTTCACCTTCGTCCATTCATTCCGGACGATTTCGGCTTGGCCAAGCATGACTTCCAACGTCCGGTGAAAAGCGGCCTCCGCTTTCCGTTTGGCTGCCATCTCGGCTCAGGCTCTAGCCGACCAGCTGCTGGCTGTGCTTTGATGCGGGACGGCTGGAGCCTAAAACAACAAGCCGAGCAAAACGGCGATCGGCGGCGGTTGCCAAAGGCCAAAAAAGCCAAGGGGAGGATAGGCCATTGCAAGCGCCCGGCCGTACGATGCTGGCCAAGATCTGGGACCAGCACGTTATCGCTCACATGAGTGACGATACCGATCTTCTCCATGTCGATCGTCATTTGCTGCACGACCTTGGCGGGTCGCGCGGTCTGCTCGATCTCAAGAGCCGCAACCTCAAGGTCCATAGTCCGGAGCTGACTTTCGCAACGCCAGACCATGCGATTTCGACGCAGCGCGGTCGGGCCGGCACCAGCAAGGTCGGGCAGGAATTGCTGGCGGGCTTGAGGACCGAGACCTCAGCCACCGGCATTCAGATGTTCGATGTCGACGAGCCCGGCCAAGGCATCGTCCACGTCATCGGACCTGAACTTGGCCTGAGCCTTCCCGGTTGCCTGATCGTCTGCGGAGACAGCCATACCTGCACCCACGGCGGGCTCGGTGCATTGGCCTTCGGCATCGGATCGAGCGAGCTCACGCATGTGCTGGCGACGCAGGCCATCATTCAGCGGCGGCCGAAGACAATGCGCGTGAGGTTTGAGGGCCGGCTGCCATTGGGGGTGACCGCCAAGGACCTCATCCTCGCGCTGATCGGCCATATCGGTGCCGCCGGCGGAACCGGCTGCGCCGTCGAATATGCCGGCAGCGCCATCCGCGATCTGCCGGTGGAGGGGCGGCTCACCATCTGCAACCTTTCGATCGAACTCGGCGCCAAAATGGGCATGATTGCGCCGGACGAGAGCACGTTTGAGTATCCGCGCAGGCGTACCTACGCGCCGAAAGGCGAAATGTGGGAGCGGGCAGTCGCGGCGTGGCGCCAGCTGCCGAGCGATCCAGACGCGGTGTTCAATCGTGAAGTCGTCATCGATGTCGAGTCCATCATTCCACAGGTGACCTGGGGCATCAGCCCGGAACACGTCATCGGTGTCGATGGACATGTCCCTGATCCTAAGGCGATCGCCGATCCGGCGCGTCGTGCGGCTATCGAGACCGCGCTTGATTACATGGGGCTGACGGCCGGCGCCCCGATCATCGGCACGCCGGTCGATTGGGTCTTCATCGGCTCATGCACCAATAGTCGGCTGAGCGATTTACGTGCCGCCGCGGAAGTCGTCCGTGGCCGCAAGGTCGCAACGGGCGTGCGCGCCTGGGTCGTACCGGGTTCGGAGACGGTCAAGCGGGACGCTGTTGCCGAAGGACTGGATAAACTGTTTACCGACGCAGGCTTCGAATGGCGCGAACCGGGATGCTCGATGTGTCTCGCAGCCAACGGTGAAACGGTCGCTCCCGGCCAGCGCTCGGTGTCTACTTCCAACCGCAACTTCGTAGGACGGCAGGGGCCGCGCGCCCGCACCCATCTGGCGAGCCCGGCGACCGCGGCAGCTGCGGCGATATCAGGCGCCATCGCCGATGTCCGGACCATGGAGCGTTGAGCATGCCGAAACCGTTCAACAAATTAACGGCAATTGCCGCGCCGATCATGCGCAGCAACATCGATACCGATGTCATCATCCGCATCGAGCGGCTCGTCGGAAACTCAATTCGCGGTGCGCTCGGCAAATGGGCGTTTGGCGCGCTGCGCTATCTGCCCGACGGCTCGGAGAACCCGGAATTCATCTTGAACCGCGAGCCATATCGGCAGGCGGAAATCCTCGTCACCGGTCCCAACTTCGGCTGCGGCTCGTCCCGCGAGGGGGCGGTGTGGGCGCTGCAGGAGCTGGGTATCCGCGCTGTGATCGGCTCGGGCTTTGGCGATATCTTCTTCGCCAATTGTTTCCAGAACGGAATTCTTCCGATCGTCGTCGACGAGGCGATTGTCGGCGGCCTCGCGACCGAAATCGAGATCACCCAAGGCGCCGGCCGGATCGGAATCGATCTGGAACAGCAGACGATCACCTCGCCGGCGGGCAAGCGCCACAGCTTTGAGATCGATCCGCGCCGGCGCGCCGGACTGTTGGGAGGGCTCGATGAAGTCGCGCTGACACTGCAACGCGACCACGAAATCAGGGCGTTCCAGGCGACCGACCGCGACGAGCGGCCCTGGATATACTTTGCAAGGAAATCGGCATGAACAGTCTGTCCAACATGATCAAGGTGGCTGTGGTCGGCGGCGAGGGCATCGGTCCTGAAGTAACCGCGCAGTCGCAGCGGGTTCTCGGCTGGTTTGCCGCCAAGCGCGGCGTGCCAATGGTGCTGCGCGAAGCCCAGTACGGAATCATTCCGTATCTCGCGACCGGCAAGGTATTGCCGGACGATACCGTCGAGGCGATGGAGGAGGCCGACACCATATTCTGGGGAGCGACGGGCGGACCGGAGACGACTGAGGTTCCGGCCGCCGCGCGTAAGGCAGGAAGCCTGCTGTCGCTGCGTCGCAAATACGATCTCTACGCGAATCTGAGGCCGATCGTCGCCCATCCGGCACTGGCCGCATCGGCGCCGCTCAAGGCCCGCGTGCTGAAGGATGTCGACTTCGTCATCATTCGCGAGCTGACCAGCGGTATCTACTTCGGAGAGCCGCGCGGTATCGAAACGCTCGCCGATGGACAGCGCCGCGGGTTCAACACCGAGCAATACACCACCGACCAGATCCGCCGCGTCGCGCGGGCCGCGTTCGAGCTGGCGCGGACACGAAAGGGAAAGGTCTGCTCGGTGGACAAGGCGAACGTTCTCGAGACCAGTGTGCTGTGGCGCGAGGAAGTCATTGCGCTCCACGCTGCCGAATTCTCCGACGTCGAGCTCACGCATATGTATGTCGACAACGCCGCCATGCAGATCGTCCGGCAGCCGTCGCAATTCGATGTGATAGTGACCGGCAATATCTTCGGCGACATTCTTTCCGATTGCGCGGCGATGGCCTCGGGGTCGCTCGGCATGTTGCCGTCGGCTTCGCTTGGTCCGGTCGACCGCTTCGGCCGTCGCAAGGCGCTTTACGAACCGGTCCATGGCAGCGCGCCGGATATCGCGGGCAAGGGCATCGCCAATCCGCTCGGCTCTATTCTCAGCGTGGCCATGATGCTGCGCATGACGCTCAACCGGCCTGATGACGCGAATCTGCTCGAAAGGGCCGTGGCTGCGGCCTTGTCGGCCGGGGCACGAACGGCCGATATTGCCGAACCGGGTGCAGCAAGACTTTCGACCCGGCAAATGGGCGATGCCGTGCTGAATGCGCTCGAGCGGGTTTCCGACAGGGAGAAGGAGCACGCGTGATGACGATGCACGTCACAAGACGCTCGGCGCTGATAATCGTCGCGGGCGGCGGCGTCTCAATGGCAGCGGGGCGCGCACGGGCCGAGGACAAGGCCGGGCGCGTGATCTATCCGGTCGCGGTACCCGTTTATCAGACCCAATTTGTGGCGGACAAAGTGGGGTACTTCAGGGAAGCCGGCCTCGACTGCAAACTGATCCAGGGCGGCAGCGGCGTCAAGACGCGCGAGATCATCGCCTCTTCACAAGGCGATATCGGGATCGGCGACATCACCCATCCGATGCAGCTCAGCAATCACGGCCGCAACGGACGCGTCTTGATGCCGGTCGACACGCGCAGCAGTTCGGTCATGTTCATCATCCGCAAGGATCTTTCGGATCAGGGCATCACGACGCTGGACGCGCTGACCGCCTGGAAGCGGCCGGACGGTCGCAAGCCGATCATCTCGGTGTCGTCATTGGGGGGCACCAACCATGTCTGGGCCTCCTACTACATGGAAACCATGGGGCTCGACCAAAAGGTCACCTGGATCGGCACCGGCAATGTGGACACCATGCTGGGTTCACTCAAGACCAAGCAGGTGGATGTACTGGTGAGCTCGCTGTCGCTGCTGAATGAATCGATGGAGCAGGGCTGGGGAACGCTGTTGTTCGACGGAACGGACGAAGCGATCTGGAACAAATATATCGGCGGCAAGGTTCCGGTGACGTCTCATTTCACCCTGCAGTCGACGATCGACAAGGATCCGCCGAAGATGCAGGCGTTCGTCACGGCCCTGTGGCGCGCTACCCAGTGGATCAAGGCGCACTCGCCTGAGGAAATCTACGGAGCTATCGAGCCTTATGTCGGCAGCACCTCGCGCGCCGCCAACATCCTCGAAATCACGGCGCTGCAAAAAGTTGCCGACTATGAAGCAACCGTCGATGCGGCAGGCTTCGCGCGGGGCGAAAAGGTCTGGTTCCGGGAAATGACCGGTATCAAGCCGCTTACCATTGCCGAAGTCGTCAGCCCCGGCTTCGTCGAGGCGGCACGAAAAGCGTATCCGGGTTGAAAGTGCAGGGGATGCCCGTGACGCGGCTGCATCGGCTGCCGGATGTGGAGCGTATCGACGTCAGGGGATTGAGCAAATCGTTTCAGCTGGCGGGCGCGGCGATCGAGGCGGTGCGCGATGTCTCCTTCAGTGTCCGCCGCGGCGAGTTCGTTGCCTTGCTGGGACCGTCGGGCTCGGGCAAGAGCACCATCCTCAACATGATCGCGACATTGGTGAAGCCCACTGCCGGCCAAATCCTGATCGACGGAACGCCGATCATCTCAGGCAGGGCGACGCCCAATGTGGGCTATGTGTTCCAGCGCGATACCCTGTTTCCCTGGCGCACGGTCGCCGATAACATCGGCTACGGCTTGCAATTGGCGGGCGTTTCTGAGGCGCAGCGCAAGGACCGCGTCGCGGCCTGCGTAGCACAGGCCGGCTTGCAAGGCTTCGAACGCGCTTATCCATCAGCCCTGTCGGGCGGCATGCGCCAGCGCGCGGCATTGATGCGAACACTGGTAGTCGAGCCGCAGATATTGCTGATGGACGAGCCATTCGGCGCGCTCGATACCCATACCAAGATCGATATGCATGATGTCTTGCTCCGAATCTGGGAACGCGAGCAGCAGACCGTCCTGTTTGTGACGCATGACCTTGGCGAGGCATTGACACTGGCCGACCGCATCATCCTGTTCTCGGCGCGTCCCGGCCAGATCAAGGATATGTTCGAGGTGGATTTTGCGCGGCCACGCGATGCGGTAAAGGTGCGCGAGACGCCGCGCTATGCCGAACTGTTCCAGCATATCTGGCACTCGCTCGGCGAGGAATTCGTCAAGGGTCGCAGCCCATGAGGATCCGTCGACCGCTCAGCACATGGGTCTGGCAGGTACTGATCTGCGTCGTCGTGCTTTCGATCTGGCAATGGGGATATGACCTGCATACCACATTTCCCCGGCTGGTACCCGATCTGCTGGATCCTTACTTCGTGTCCAAACCGTCGGATATTTTCGAGCACTTTCTGATCCTGAGTTGCCTCAAATCCAAGCTGGGCGTGTTCAATAATTGGTTCAACGGCGATTTTGCCAGGTGCATGGCGCGCAACGACAACAATCTCTGGATCGCGACCGCCATCACGCTGAAAAACACGTTCTTCGGGTTTGCGACCGGCGTGTCCAGCGGCTTCGTGGCCGGGTTGGTATTGGGGCGCTCGGATCGGCTCAGCGCCATCTTCCAGCCTTTTATAACGGCGGTAAATTCGATTCCCAGGATCGCGCTGGCGCCGATCATCGTGCTGGCGTTCGGCATCGGCGACACCTCGAAGGTCGTGACGTCGTGGATCGTGGTGGTGTTCCTGGTATTCTTCAACACTTTCGAGGGGGCGCGTTCGATCGACGAGGGTTTTGTCAATGTGGCGCGGCTGCTTGGCGCCAGCGAATGGCAGATCACCCGTACCGTCGTGATCCCCTCGACCATGGCCTGGGTGTTCGCTTCGCTTTCACCCGCGATTTCGTTTGCGTTGATCGGCGTCATCGTCGGCGAATTCATCGGCGCGGAACGGGGGATTGGACGCCTGATTATCGAATCGGAGGCGCGGGCAGAGGCATCCGGAATGATGGTTGCGGTGATCGTGCTGATGCTGGTAGGCGTAGCACTCTCCGCCATGATCTGGCGATTGCAGGCATATCTGTTACGCTGGCAGCAGCACAATATGGTGGAGTAGGCGGCGGTCGCGCGCCCTGTCACGGACGCGCCTGGCGGCGCAGCCGAATTTTGAAAGGTAAAGGGTTCACCGATGAGCATAAAAATCTACGGATTTTGGCGGTCGATTGCGTCGTTTCGTGTGAGAGTTGCTCTCAAGCTCAAGGGATTGTCGTTCGAGGAAATTCCGATCGACATCCTCTCCGGCGAACAGTTCGAGCCGGGTTATGCAGCCGTCAATGCCGAGCGCGTGGTGCCGACACTCATTCACGACGGCCATTCGGTGTTCCAGTCGCTGGCGATCATCGAATATCTTGACGATATCCAGCCCAAGCCGCGGCTCATGCCACAGGACGCCAAGGAGCGGGCCTATGCGCGCTCCCTGGCGCTGATGACGATTGCCGACGCTCATCCGCTGACGACGCCCCGCGTCCGCAATCATCTCGCCAAAACCTTTGGCGCCGATGCCAAGGCGATCGAGGACTGGGGCAAGCATTGGACCGGCGAGGGGCTTGCGACCTATGAACGGCTGCTCGCCCGCCGCGCGCCGGCTCCCTTTGCCCTTGGCGCGGAGCCGGGCCTCGCCGATATCTGCATCGCCGGCCAGGTCGTCGGCGCGCAATATCTCAAGCTTGAACTAAGCGCTTTCCCGGTGGTGGCTCGTTTGGCCGACCGCTGTTTTGAGATGCCGGCGTTCGCGACATCTCATCCGTTCGAACAACCGGGGTATAAGACGGCAAGCGCGCACCACTGACGGCATCCGAGAGTCAGAGATCGAGGCCGAGTACTCGCGCGGCGTTGCCGCCTGTGATCTGGGCCAACGTCGCTTCGTCCATGCCATGTACCCCCGCGACATGTCCGATCGGATTATATTCGGCCATGTCGAAAGGATAGTCGGTGCCCATCATGATCCGGTCGGGGCCGAAGACGTCGATCATATATGCCAACTGGTGATAGGTAAAAACCACGGTGTCGAGATAGACCTGGCGCAGATAAGTCGTCGGCGGCAAGGGCAGGTCACCGTGGGAATCCTGCCGCGCACCCCAGGCGTGATCGATGCGGCCGGAATAGCCGGGCAGATAGCCGCCGCCGTGCACGGCCATCAGCTTCAGATCGGGGAAGCGCGCCAGCGTTCCTGAAAAGATCAGATTGTGCAGCGCGAGCGTCGTATCGAGCGGATTTCCGAGAACATTGTTGAAATAGAAATGGGTCAGGCGCTCGCCATGGGTGAAGCCGTTCGGATGCATCATGATGAACGCCCCGAGCTGCTCGGCCTTGGCAAAGAAGCCGCGGAATTCTGGATCGGACAATTCCCGGCCATCGACATTGGTCAGGATTTCGACGCCTTTTAATTTCAGGTCGCCCATGATGTAGTCGAGCTCACGGGCGGCCATTTCCGGTTCCTGCAGCGTCACCACGCCGAGCCCGACAAACCGGTCAGGCTTGCGCGAGCAATATTCCGCCACGCCGTCATTGGCGAGGCGATGAGCGGTTTCGGCAATCCTGGGGTCGATCGAATGGTAGCACTGGCCCGGCGCCGGCGCCACGAGCTGAACATCGATGCCCATCCTGTCCAGGTCGAACAGACGGCGATCGATCGTCGTCATGACTTCGCCGACGTCTTTCTCCTGCTGCGCATTGATTTCCCTCGTTGCGGCATCCGCAAAATAGGCAAGTGGAATCCGGCTGATATCGATATGCGGCTGTACCAGCTTGGCGGCCTGGGGAACCACGATGTGGGCGTGGATATCGATCGTGACGGATGAGGGGCGCCGGGCGAGGCCGTCGGCGTCGTGAATACGTGCGGCGGTGCGGCCATAGCGGTTCTTGCGATCGATCATTTTGAATCCACTCTGCGGTTTCCTGGAGTTTGTTGGGTGTGACGACAACACCGCGCCGGCTACGATGTGGGTGGGGGATTGGAGCGCCGGATCCACGTCGAGATCGCGGTCGCGTCAGCATCGCCAAGGCCTGCCGCTTCGGCTTGCTCATAGCAGGCCAGCGCGCTCGCAGTGACGGGAAGTCCGGCATGAATTGTCGAGGCGAATTGAACCGCGGTGGCCAGATCCTTCTTCGCCGCGTTGAGGCCGAACGCGGCTTCGCCGAGCGGCGCTCCGCCCAATACCTTGGCGATAACAGCGCCGCGCCCTTTCATCGCGGTCGGCGTGCCGGCGGTGTCGGACAAGATATCGATCAGCCGGTCAGCAGGAAGGTCGAGCGGCCTGCAGATCGCCAAAGCCTCGCCAAGCGCCTGCCAGTAGACCAATAGCGGCAGATTGACCGCGAGTTTCAAGGTCGCGCCGGAGCCGAGCTCGCCGACATGTTCGATGCGGCGGCACATTTGCTCGAGAACCGGCATCGCCCGCGTGACATCCGCTTTCGCGCCCGCGACAAGACCGAACAGCTTGCCTTCTTTCGCCGGACCGATGCTTCCACCCACGGGACATTCAACAAAGGCAGCACCCTGCTGCAATATCGAAGAGCCGTTCGATTTCATGGTGTCCGGCCGGACCGTGCTCATATCGATCACAAGCTTGCCCGCGAGTTTGGCGGTCAGAATACCGTTCGGCCCGCGGTAGACGGCTTCGGTTGCCGCGTCATTCAGCAGCATCACGATGGTGAGCTCGTAACTTTCCACGAGTTCCGCAGGGGATGCGCACAGCTTTGCTCCGGCATCGACAAGGGGTCTTGTCTTCTCTGAATTGCGATTCCAGACGCCGACTTCATGCCCGAGAGACATCAAGCGCTGTGCGATCGATGATCCCATTCGTCCTGTTCCGCATACGCCGATTTTCATTGCTGGCCTCATTCAGAGAGTAGCTTGATGGTTTTCCTGCTTCGCTTAATGGGTGTGGACGATCCCGAGATTTTGGGCGATCAGCTCCTCGTTTTTCAGAATGTCGCCGGTTGTTCCGGCAAACACACAGCGTCCCGTATTGAGGATGACTGCCTGATCCGCAACATCGATCGCTAACTGGATATTCTGTTCGACCAGAACGATGGATTGTCCTTCTTCCTTCAACCGTCTGATAGTGCGGCCGACTTCGGCGACAATCAGAGGCGCAAGTCCTTCCGATGGCTCATCGAGCAGCAGGACCCGCGGATTACCCATCAGCGCGCGCCCGATCGCGAGCATCTGCTGTTCGCCTCCGGACAGCGTGCCGGCATATTGTGCGTGACGCTCGCGTAGCCGCGGAAACAGCGTGTAGATCCGCTCGACATTCCACGGCTTGTCGGCCGTGCCCGCTCGCTGCTGTGCCACCATCAGGTTCTCCCGAACCGACAGAGATGGAAAGATGCGGCGTCCTTGCGGTACCAGACCAATTCCGAGGCGCGAGATACGTTCGGGGCTCAGCCCTTCGATCGATTCCCCAAACAGCCTGATTTCGCCCTGTCGGGGCTTCAGAAAACCGATGATCGCCGAGATGCAGGTCGTCTTTCCGGCACCGTTACGTCCCAGCAGTGCCAGCACGCCGCCCGCCTGCAGCGAGAAGCTGACGCCGTGCAATATGTGACTGTCGCCATACAATGCATGCACATTGGTTAAACTGAGTGCGTCAGACGCCAAGATACACCTCACGCGTTCGCGGGTCCGCGATCACGGCATCGCGGTCGCCGTCGACGATCACGCGGCCGTAGTTCAGGAGCGTAACGGTTTCCGCAAGATCAAGGGCCGTGTCCATGTCATGTTCTATCATGATTACGGTGGTTTGCCGCGGGATCGCTGCGATTAGCGACTTGACGGTGGATCGCTCGGTGTTTGAAAGACCCGCCAGCGGTTCGTCCAGCAGCAATACGCGCGGTTTTTGCGCAAGTGCCATGGCGAGCTCAACGCGTCGCTTTTCACCATAGGCAATATCGGATACCGGATGCGCGGCCAGGTGCAAGAGCCCGACGGCATCGAGGGTCCGACGGGCCTCGGTCGCGAAACTACCGTAAGATGAGAGTGGCCGCCACATCTGCCATCGCGCAGGCCGCAGACCAAGCAGGCCGAGCGTGATGTTGTGTTCGAGCGTATCGCCTGAAAATAGCGTGATGATCTGGTAAGTACGCGATAGCCCAAAATGCGCTCGCTGGTATGGAGCAAGATACGTAACGTCGGTACCGAACAGCTTGACCTGTCCCGAACTCGGCCGCATGTCGCCGCTGATCTGATTGAACAGAGTGGTCTTGCCGGCGCCATTCGGGCCGATGATCAGGCGGCGTTCGCCCGGCCGCATCGCGAGAGACACGTTTTGAGTGACCGACAGGCCGCCAAAAGCCTTGTTCAGGTTGACGATCTGAAGTGCATAATCGGGTGTCTGCGGGGTCATCGCGGCTCCCCGCGTATTCCCGTCAGCAGTCGGCCGAAGCCCGGAACGATTCCGGTTGGCATCACCAAAACGATGAACAGGAACACCAGGCCCAGCAGCATGTTCCATCGTTCGATATAGGCCGAGGCGTAGTTCTTCAATAGCAGCACAAGTGCAGCGCCGACCACCGGGCCGCCGAGTGTTCCCGAGCCGCCGGCTATGACGCCGAGCAACGCCTCGGCCGAACTCGTGATGGACAGCGACGTCGGGTGGATAAATTTGTTGTAATAGACGTAAAGCAATCCGGATACGCCGGCCCAGAAGCCGGCATAGATGAACGTGATCCATCGGATCATCCAGGGATTGAAGCCAAGCGCGGCCATCCGGCGCGGCTGATCGCGTACACCTTGCAGCGACGAGCCGAACGACGACAACACGAAGATCATCATCATCAAGAAAGCAAATGTCGCCACGATCAGTGCAAACCAGTAAAACGAGGTTGCGCTGTCGAGCGGAATGCCGAACGGCATCGGCCGGGTCAGGCCGGCCACTCCATTGTCGCCGTTCGTGACATTGGACATGCGATAGGCGAGGCCCCACAGCACCTGCGACAAGGCCAGCGTGATCATCAGAAAGCCCAAGCCCGTGGCGCGGAGTGCGACAACGCCGAACAACGCTGCCATCGCGGTGGTGCCGGCGATCGAAATGATGGCGGCCGCGCCATGTCCAAATCCGTATCGACTTGTCAGCAGTGCGCAGACATAGGCGGCGACGCCGAGATACGAGGCGTGTCCAAGCGACGTCATCCCGCCAAAGCCGACCAGCAGGTTCAGGCTGAGCGCGAAAATCGCTGCGATCAGGATTTGGCTGGCGAGGTTGATGTAGAAATCGCCCGCGAAGAAGGGCGGAAGCAGAAGCGATGCTGCAATCAGGGCTACACCAATCCATTTCATGAGCCGACGCGCCCGAACAGGCCCTGAGGCCGGAACGCAAGGACAAGGATCATCGGCAGGAACAGGATGATGTAGGCGAGCTCCGGAAACAAAGCGGTCCCGAACGTATAGATGAATCCGATAATGAAGCTGCCGATGAACGCACCCAGCAGGCTGCCAATGCCGCCCAAAATGACGACGATCAGCGCCAGCGGAAGCATGTCGGCATCAAGCCCGGGATAGGCGGACAGCACCGGTCCGCCCAGCACGCCGCCGGCGCCGGCGACACCTGCGCCCAGGCAAAATACCGTCGTGAACAAATTCGAGACGGGGATTCCGACCGCGCGCGCCATCTGGCTGTCGTCGACGCCGGCGCGGATCATCGCACCCAGGCGCGTCTGCTCCAGCAGGAAATACAGTGCGATCGCCGCACCGACGGCGCATCCGACCAGCGCCAGCCGATAGGTCGGAAACACGAAACCAAGGACCCGCGTCGGCGCTCGCAAGTTTTGCGGCGTCGGCACCGGTATCGAATCGCCTCCCCATAACACGAGGCAGGCATCGGAAATGATGAAGGACATACCGAGCGTAACCAGCACCTGCCCGAGCGGATTGGCCTTCAGCCGGGTCAGCACCAGCCGCTCGAACAGGCCGCCGATAGCAGCGACGGCAAATCCGGCCCCGATCGCCGTCACCCAGATGTTCAAACCATCGTAGCTACGCAGCGCGACCGCTCCAAAATACGTGCCGAGCATGAAGAACGCGCCGTGCGTCAGGTTTGCCAGCCTCATCAGGCCGAAGATCAGCGAGAATCCGGAGGAGAGCAGAAACAACAGACCACCAAGCGACAGGCTGTTGAGACCCTGGATGATCCAAAACTGCATCGTCTGCCGATCTTTTCCGAACGGTTGCGAGATCCCTGTCTGCGCAACAAAAGCAGAATTATTGCTCCAGGTTCTTTGCCGGCGGATAGTCGCGCGAATAGACCGGATTCTTCAGGAACGCGGTTCTGTCATAGGTCCAGAACTGGCTGACGTCGGGGTAAGCCTTGATGATGGAGTTAACCAGCCGCCCGTCGCTTCTCGTTACCTTGCGGATATAAACGTCGCCGATGGCGTTGCCCAAATCGTCGAATTTGACGATGCCGCGCACTGTTTCCACATCACTGCCGCGGATCGCCGTCATCAGCGCCTTTTTGTCTTCGACGTTGCCTTTTATGGCTTTCAACGCGGCTTCGAGGACTTGGGCCGAGACGTAGGTGCCGCCAGCGTAATAGCCCGGATCGTATTTGAATTGCTTGCGGAACGCCGGAGCGAACACCTTGTTGGGCGCATTGTCCAGTTCGGCGGAGTACCAGCTCGTGGTCAGAATCCCGAGCGCCTCGTCGCCCATATTGCGGAGCACGGACTCATCGAGCGCCGTCATGCCGCCGATGACGGCCATCTTGTCTTTCAAGCCATATTCGACGAACTGACGAAGGAAGCGGGATCCATTCGCCCCGGCAGTGCCGAGAAAAATGGCGTCCGCATTCTTCACCTGGGCGACGTAGCTGCCGTAGTCCGGCGTCGCCAGCGGCGTGAACAGCTTTTGAATAATCCTGCCGCCATTGTCCTCGAACACGCGCTGGAACCCGGCGCACATTTCATGTCCGTAGGCAAAGTCGTCGGCAATGGTGACGATCTTCCTGTACTTCAATTCCTTGGCGGCATATTCGGCGAGCGGGTAGGCGCATTGCGCCGAGGTCGACGTCGCGCGGGCAAACCATGGACTCGGGTGCCGCTGCGTCATGTCCTCCGCTGCTGCGACGCCAAGTGTCGGCATCTGCTTTTCATTGAGGTAATCGGCGATTGCGAGCGCCTCAAAGGCGGCGAGCGGGCCGATGATGCAATGGACGTCGTTCTTCTCGACCAGCTCTTGCGCCTTGGTGCGTGCGGTTGCCGGCGCGCCGGCAGTGTCGGCGACGATCAACTCGATCTTGCGCCCCGCCAGCGTATTGTCGCGCTCCCTCAGAAACATCGTCAAGGCGAGTTCCATGTCGATGCCGCCGGAGGCCAGCGGTCCCGTCTTGGCTGCCAGCATGCCGACGCGGATCGGTCCGCTGTTCTGGGCAAAGACGAGATGGGGTGCAGTCAGGCTGGCGACACCCGCACCGGCAACGCTGCCGACAAATTGCCGTCGCGACATCGTCATTGGATCCTCCCCGGAACTCTGCAACCGAATGTCAGGCTGTTTTATTGATTGGGTGATTTATCGAACGGAAGCCATAAATGATCAAGCGATAACCACGCCATCAATCTGGCTTGCTGGAAATTTTGGCAGCCCCGAGCGGAGGACAGGTCGAAATCCGCGGCCGGCTTTGATGCAGTGCGGTATTCGGGCGCGCGCCTTTTTGGCCACTTGTCCCCCCGCCGTTTGGTGACCGCCTCGAACCCGATGCAAGACCGCTATTCCCGACTGTCCCTATTCCGAGCGCCGGACTTGGGGTCACTGATGATGGATTTCTTTAATACTTCGAAGACCGCGGCCGTGTCCTGGTCGCCCAGTCCCATTGCCATGGCTTCTGCGTAGACCGGCTGCGTCAACGTAAAGAGCGGCGTTGCGCAGCCGACGTCATCGGCGAACTCGGCAATGATCGCCATATCCTTTTTCCAGGTCGAGACTTTCATGGTTGCGGGCTCATACACGCCCTCGACCATCATCGGCGCGCGCATCTGAAACATCCGCGAGCCGCCGGCGCCCGGGCCGACCATCTCGACCACCATTTTCGGATCGAGGCCGGCGCGCTCTGCCAAAATCATCGCCTCGGCAGTGGCGACGTTGTGGATCGCCACCAGG
>WNFW01000061.1_pt1 | contig 61811 bp, 72 predicted proteins | sample 5400131 | NCBI WGS metagenome assembly WNFW01 (sample SAMN13153362, study PRJNA577476) | soil metagenome | isolation source: 20 cm soil or saprolite under grassland replicate 1 | place: USA:California | collected 2016-06-15
CCCAAGGAATAGGCTCAGGAAGAAGGGCCACTTCGCGCAGCATGACCTCCACGATGTGGCGGATCGTATCGCTCGGATCCTTTGGTCGGCGGCTACGACCCAACCGGCGATAGATGAAGAGCTGCAGTAAATTGAAGGCCAGCGTCCAGATAAGCAGGAGGGCGCTCAGAGCATTTTGTCCGTGCCGAAACACGTGCGAGAGGTTCCAATACTGCGTCCACTGATGAAAAGCGGTGTTTTCGATGTGCCAACGCGCCCGGATGATGCGGAGCGCCATTTGGCGACTGATCTGGCGGGCGCGCTTGCCGATGACGGCGAAACACCAGGTAGTTGGCTTTTCTTGGTCCGGCTTGGTGACCACGGCGCGGATCGCGCGGACTTTTCCTAAATGTTCTGCGGCACATTTAGGAAACTATGTGCTGAAAGTAGATATGTGCAGTCGATGTCCTAAGTCGCCGGGTGTCAACGCGTGCGCATCGATGCACTCAGCATAATATCCTCGGGTTGGTTGGCGGGGCTCGGGTCAAGATTGTCATACGCGCGTGTCTTTGGGGGTTACAAGGAACGGAGCCAGTCAAGCAGGCCCTTGTTCTGCTGCCAGGAGGGGATCGTCTGGACTGACGAAGGCTCACTGATTTTTTCCAGGGCCTTGCACTTCATCTCCAAATTGGCCCTCGCGTAAATCTGAGTCGTTTTGGCATCCACATGGCCGAGGAAGTCGCGGATCATGTCGAGCGAGATTCCGCTCTGCAACAGGTCCATACCCTTCGTGTGTCTCAACTGATGCGGACTTACGGTACGGTTCAAACTCGGACACTTGCTTCGTGCCAGGACGACATATTTGTGAAGGATGTAGCGGATTCCCGAACGGGTCAGTCGCTCGTGGCGCGCGTTTTGGAAAAGCGGCTTCTCGAACTGTTCGGGATGATCGAGTTGGTTTTCCTGCAAGTGAGTGCGTAGAAGCTGAACTGTGTTTCCCATCAAAGGCACAGCGCGCATTTTGCGCCCCTTGCCCAGAAGGCGAAGCTGCGCGGGTGGATCCAAACGCACGTCTCCGACGGAGAGATCGACCAACTCCTGAACACGCGCCCCAGCGTCGTAAAGGACGCTCAGCAAGACCGCATCTCTTCGACCCTGTGGCGTGCGGAGATCTGGCTGTGCCAAGATCGCGGCCAACTCTTCTTTGGAAAGGTAGCCGACGGTTGGACGAGCATGTTTCCGGAGCGGGATGGCCAGGATGTTTTGACACTGATGCATACGGGCCGGCTCTTCCGCCTGAACATATCGAAAGAATGCGTGCAAGGCGGCAAGGCGATGATTCCGTGTCTGGGGTGAAGACTTTCTTTCTCGCTCCAGATAATCCAGGAATGCTTCGATGCGTGGAACGTCGACCTGCTCGAGACGCAGTCTTTCCGGAGCAATTCCCTGCACATCACGGCAGAATCGGAGCAGGAGAGTGAACACGTCGCGGCAGGCCTTGATGGTATTGGGGCTGACATTCCGCTGCGCGGCCAGATAGTGTGTCAAAAAGTTCGTCACGTGGACGGAGAAATCGGTCGGTTTCATGGTTCGACCCTCCGCGGAATGACGTCGCCAAAGGCCGCCTCTGATCGCGCCGTAATTTCGGGAAAAAGCTCGGCGGTGAGATGCAGGTAACGCTGAGTTCCGGAGAGATTCACATGCCCAAGGTAGGTAGCCAGCAGAGGAAGTTTGGCATCCAGATCCGCACCCTCTTGATACCAGCGTCGTAAGACACGGACGGCGAATAGGTGCCGAGCGTCGTGGATCCTGGGCCCCTTGCCTCGGCCGGCGTGAGGAATTCCGCACTGCAGCAGCAGTTGACGGAACACCATATAAACCGTGCGTGGGCTCACGGGCCCCCCGCTTAGTCCCGGGAAGAAGATGGCATCAGGCGAGCGCTTTTCAAAATGGGCCGCGTACTTTTGCAAGCGGTTTACGAGAGGCAAGGCGGGAGGAACGAAGCGATCTTTGCGGAATTTACCCTGGCGAACCGTGATAATGCCTTGATTTAGATCGATGTCTCGAACCCGCAGTTTTAGCACTTCTCCGACACGAAACCCGCAGCCATACAGGAGCCGAAAAACTTCAGGCATAATGAGATGCCGCAAAGGTGAACGCGCCGTGGGCTCGAGTCCGTCCGTGGCCTGAAAGAACTTTCGAAGCTCTTCGTCGGCCAGCATTCTGGGCACGAAAGTCGCCGGCGTTCGAGCCGTTAAAGTGGAATCGGGCACATACGCGGAATAGCCAAGGCGCAGCAAAAACTTGGAAAATTGCCGAACGAGAGTGATCCGTTGCTCCTGGGTTTGTACACTTTCGTGAGCTTTCTTGGCTAGCCATTTCCGAGCGATGGGCCCCGGTAACTCACAGGTCGCCAACCCCTCCTGCACCAAAAACTTATCGAGATGCCGCAGCATTCGAGCCGGCCCCCGATAGGCGTACCCACAGGCATGCTTTTCCCGAAGAAATTTCTCCATGCAGACAGACAGAACGCTCTGGAACTCGTTGGATGGATCAGTTGACATGATTCACCTCCGAATCCAACGCCACACCTCGCAAGGCTTCTACATCCGCCTTGGCGTAGATACGTGTTGATTCCAAACTTGTATGACCCAAGATTTCCGCAATGGTTGGAAGCGGCGTGCCCTTTTCTAGAAGCCGAGTCGCTATAGTGTGGCGAAGCGAATGGAGACCCTGCTTTTGTGGGCTCCGAAAGGTGATCCCCGCCAGCTGGCGCCAATACTTGATAATGTGGTGGAGACTGTCGTTGTCCCTGAAAGGATCAAACGGCGGGGTCACTCTGAGGAATACCTCTCGGTGTGTCGTTTGGGGACGGCCCGACTTCAAGTAGTCGATCAAGGCCTCACCGACCTCGCTGGTCAAAGACAGAGTCAACGGCGTGCCCGTCTTCGCTTGCGTGATTTCAATGGTCGACTCCGCCCAATGAAGGTTCTCCAGTTTCAGCGTGCGAATATCCCCGGTGCGCAATCCCAACCGACATGCCAGTAAGAGAATGGCGTAATCTCGTTTCCCTTTCGCAGAACTGCGATCGACCGCACCGAGAAGCCGGACGAGGAGTTCCTGATTCCATACCGATGGAATCGTTGCATTCCTGGGAACACGGATTTTTGGCAGCTCCGCACTGAGATCCTTTTGCAGAATTCCACGCATGGTGAGAAACCGGAGAAGAGAACGCACACGCGATACGATTGTGCGGACCGTCACCGGCTTCAAGTGATCCCGACAGAGAATGAACTCAGACAGATCCACCGCCTGAATTTGCTCCAGTGTCCGCGCTTTTCTGGAATGGAGAAAATCCAAAAAGATAGTCAGCTCTGTGGTACACCGGTGAAGGGTCAGCGGTCGAAGGTGAAGCCGATTCTTACAATACTGTTCGTAATCATGAAGTGTTTTCTGCATGGCTGGAACAAGGTGGATAGCCTGCACCTTCGTGAACGGTCGTTCAATGCGCCCCTTCTTAGCGAAATCGGCAAGCATCTTTACACCGAACGTCATATGCCGACGCCAACCATCGCCTCGCCCAACTGCCTGCTCTTCGCTGACGCGATATTCCTCTAGAAAGCGCGCCACCAAATCCGCAGAAAACTCGTCGCCCAGTTCCTTCCGGTGGGAAAATTCGATGAGGTGTTCCCACATTGTTCGATACCGATTCCGTGATCGCTTCCTATAGCCCAACCGCTCGATCTCGCCCAGTGCATCAGCGACGAGTCGCACGAGGTGCAAGTTTTCCGAATGGGTTTGGTCCATGACGAGCCTCCTCTGAGATGTGTGGGCTTGGGATCCTGCTGGAGTTGATGACGAACATATGCGACGAGCGTGGACTCGGTGATCTCGGCAAGCGGCTGATGTTGCGGTTCGAACCAACGGGCGAAATCGAGGAGATCGTAGGCGTAGATGCGCAGCGACCGCGGGGAAAGTTGCCGGAGTCTTTGACCGTCGAGGAAAGCATTCGCCCAGCCGACCTCTCCTCCCTGCTCGTCGCACACGCGATGCGGGGAAGCGCCGGCAGGCACGGCAGACTGATAAATCACGGAGAGCTTCATCGACGCCCCCAGCCCCACTGTTCCAGCAACTGCTTGACGCTCTCGAGATCGAAGGCCGCGTCGCGCCGTGCGGTGCTGCGCACTGGGGGGAGAGAGGAACTCGAGCGCCAAGCGTGGGCGGGCAGCGGTGGAGAAGAGTGACGCGTTTTCCTGGGAGAGCAGGCGGGCAGGTCCAGCACTTGGTAAATTCCGGCTTCATAAGCGATCAGATCTCGCGCCACCAGTTCCTGGCGGGCTCCGTCCAATTCATGAGGAAAACGAACGTCCAGCAATTCCGCCAGACGCGCGTCGGAGTAAAAGCTGACTCCATCCTGGTTGGAGACCGCCACCAGCACGAAGTAGAGCAGCTTTTCCAAGCGGGTTAAGCCTTCATCGAACCCCTCACACAGGAAGCGGTGATCGATCCAACTGAAGGAACCGCGAATGGAACGTCGGCGATCGGGTCGGGGTGGTTGGGGTCGGGACTTCGGCATTTTCATTCCTCCGCGGGCTCAAGGTAGGGGCAGAGGGCGGGAAAAGCCATCGAGTCTTGTGGAACTTACAGGGGACCTGCCGCGATACTTTCCCGCAACCCTATGAAGTGTCGAGAGTTACAAAGATATCGCGGCTTGTGGAACTTACATGGGCAATGCGGAGGGAAGTCTTTTCGGATTCGATAGTTACGTGCAGATCGCTGCTTGTGGAACTTACAGGTGCCGATCTCAGCCGCTGGCGCCATTTTCGGACGGAAGCCGCGTTGCGCTGCACGTAGTCGGGATGTTGCTGGCGGTAGTGCTGCCTGTAGGCGGAGCGCGTTCCGTACTTTTCCTTTTGCAGCGCATAACCCCCGCGAAAGTAATTCGGGTTCCCCATCCGCCAGTGCTGATTGGATTTCCTCTTCTGCTTGCGGCAACAGTCCAGTCGGCCACAGGTCCTTTGCCGCTGTTTGAGCCGCGGATGGGGATGAAACCAACGACGACAGAAAGGACACCTTTGCCTCGGGAGCATACCTTCCCTCCAGTGAATCTCTGGAGGAGAAAACAAAACCGGCGAGAAAGAAAATCGAAAAAGAAAAAGGGAAAGGCTATCGAAACTGAACTGAGCAAGAAGGGAAGAAAATCAGAAGCCTGAAGAAAGCCGTATCTGAGAGCAAGTTATTTTCCGATGGCCGGTGAAGTGGCCCATCGATGGCCACTGAGGAGTGCATCATGAGATTCTTATGTGCTGGGATCCAATAGGAATGAACTGATCGGCAAGCACTTACACCAGCAACTCTACATAACGCCCCACGGCACATAGTTTCCTTTGTAGCTATCCAGCGTCTCGATGTCATCGACATCCCAGAACTCCACGTGTTCTTTCCGGTCCGCATCGTCGCAGCTCTCACACCGCCCCTCGATCTCCCAGAGGGTGAGTGCATCTTTGAGAGGTTCGTTCTTTTCCTTCTTGAGCACCAGGAAGCCGCCGTAGCCGTAATTGGTGAGCTGCGTCATGACCGGTCCATTGGCATAGAGGGCATCGCCGACGATGGCATCGATGAACCCTCCGTAGGAGTCGTGCAAGGAAGCGATCAGACGCCGCCCAGCCGTTAGTTCGCCTTCATGGCCGACGTGCTCGGGGTCGTCATCGCGAAGAGCTTCCTCGTTGCGCACCGCTTCGATCCCCAGCACCACATCGATGACCGGGCCGAGCAGCAAGGCCACGACATAACGGTGGTAATACTGCTCCACTTCTTCGGCTTCACCGTCGGCACGCTTCGTTTTGACCTTGCGAACCAGACAGCTGGGGCAATGCCGCTGGTAGGAGGAAAACGGTTCCCAGCCGTCAATGGCCACGCAGCGCAGCGGTCCGTAACCGTCGCGAAAGGTCTTGTTTCGCTCCGCTTTGCCGATCACGTCTTCGATGGCGTTGCCGATGCCCTGCAGTTCGAGTTTGTCGAGAACGTTGGCCACCACGTCGGCGCTGAAGGCCTTCACCTCCGGCGTGGGCTGACGCCCAATGAGCTTCTGAAAATCGCTTTGCTTTAAATCCCCTTCCAAGGCGTTGATGCTCGGGATGCGCAGCACCGCCGTGTGAAACAAGCTGTTGACCACGTCGAAGGTGGGAATTTTCGGTGCTCGCCGGGTGTCGACGAGGCTGGCTAATAAATCGGGTAGGCCAAAGACATTGCTGACGTACTTTTCAAATTGGTGGAGTTTGCTACGGGAACCGTCGATCCACTCGGGCAAGGCGGCGCCGCGCAACTGCCGGCGAAGAGCTTCGTCCCGTTCCCAACAGCATCGTTTATATTTGATGCCACTCCCACAGTGGCACGGTTCGTTCCGGCCCAGACGGGGCGGAACGACGACGATCTCACTCACCCTGTCTGAAGCTTCCTGCTTGCTCAGGGTGAGTCCCATCATCAGCCGTTCGAGAGTCCCGCCCGAAAACTAGATCGACCGTTCACGTCTTCTTCTTGCGCTCCTTCTTCGTGGAGTGCCGACGCCAAAGCGCCAGCAGTTGCGCATTGGCAGCGAAAACCTCGGCGGTGGCTTCTTTGAACTCGCGTCCCTGCTCGACCAGTGGGCGGATCTCCTCCACCCATTCGTTGGGAATCCACTCGACGCGCCTCTTGCCGTTGGCCATGAACGTCAGCGACCACATGGGATGTCCGTCTCCTCCCTTGGCGCACCAGCAAGTGGGTGTTCCGCAGCGGCGGTGCGTGAGGGCGAGCGAGCCAGGTAAAGCGTCGGGAGGAATATGCAGACCACGGAGCAAGGCGTACTTGCGCTGGCGCAAGCGAGAGGCGACATCGCCTTTAGCGTCGTACCATTTCACTGCATGCATTATTGCATGCAGTCATACCACTGTCAAGCGCTTTTTCTCGCTGGGGGAATTTGCGCAACGCACGCCGCAGAGATCTTTAATCCCTACGTGGCATTACAGCCTTGAGCCGGAACTCCTGGTGCCCGAGCCGCGGGCGCGCCTTCCGCGGAAGAGCTTCGGCCTCGATTCTGTACGCGATGTGGGCAGTTGTCGTGGGACGGCGGAAAAGTGTGGGTGCAAGGGCACGGCTTCTACAGCCGTCAGGTCTGCGGCTTAAGTGCGGGGTGGATGGTGATTGGGGTGCGGCGGTACCTGTGTCGGAGGTGCGGCCACACCATGAGCCGATTGCCCGATTGGCTGCATCCGTGGCGGTGGTATGCTGCGACGGTCATCGTGGAAACGCTCTATCGGCACGTGATTCTGAGGGAGACAGCACGCGCGATCGGCGCGAGATGCGGACGCGGCGATAGGCAGGAATGGCGCAGTCTGCGGCGGTGGCGGGCGCAGTTGTTGGTGTCGCCGACGTTGTGGGGTTGGCTGGGATCCAGACTGGGCATCCGGAAAGCGGCCGAGACCCGCCAACAAGGCCAAGCACATCTGACGCGATGGCTCGGCGAGATGCGCCTGGCTTGGGAATCGCCCGCCAAAGTTCTCGGTGCGTTGGCCGTGGCGGTGAGGTCGAGCCTAAACGGGCTGGTGCACGACCGGCATTCGGCGTGGCCCGCGACGCAGTTCCGTCCCGGAACCGATGGGGGTTCGCCTTCCGGCGCCAAGCCGACGGCGGTGCCCACAGAGGAAGACCCTGTGCGCGGGCCGCCGAGCTAGCCATGCTGGGTTCCATCACGCGAATGCTTGGAGTCCTGGATTGGAGCGTTCTCCTACGTGCTAGAAGACCCAGAACGGCAAATCGCCGGACGCCGGAATTCACAACTCGGAGCCTTGCACGCGATTCACGCACAGGGTTGGATCGGGTGGTGACCTCGTCTGTTTCTTTTTTGTACCAGAGCCACTAAGCACCGGATCAGAAAGCCCTGTAAATGATTCTACTGGTCAGTCCTCGAATAGGGCGCTAGGGCGGCGGGCGGGCTTGGTATAACCGTGCCATTTGCGGAACCGATTGTACCCAGATGGCTCTTTTGGTGCCCGAGGATCCACACTTTTCGCTTGACATCCTAAGTAATTAGTACTAGAAAACTGCCTATGCGCCCCAAGAACAACACGCTTACCCCCCAGGAACTCGAAATCATGAAGCTCGTCTGGCAGCGCGGCGCCGCCACCGTCCGCGATGTTTACGAAGTCCTGCTCGAGCGCCGCAAAATCGCCTACACCACCGTCATGACCATGATGAAAATCCTCGAAACCAAGGCCTATCTCAAAAAGCGCCGCCAGGACCGCGCCTTTATTTACCGACCCGCGCACCCCAAAAACCAGGTCATCGGCGGCATGATCCGCGAATTCATCGATCGCGTCTTCAACGGCTCGGCCGAACCTCTCCTCGTCCATCTCGTCAAATCGCGACACCTGAGTGAAAAAGATTTGCAAAAGATTGCGCGCATGGTCGAGGAGAGCGAATAAGGATACCGCGCCTGAGCGGAAGGAGTTGTCTACGGAATTGCCTCTGTGGTTTTCAAACCTGGCTTTTTGGAGCCTCCAGGTAGCTGTTCTGGTTCTGGCGGCAGGAATTCTGGCCCGCGCCCTGCGGATTCAGCAACCGCGCGTTCTTCTCGCCTCCTGGCGATCGCTCCTCGCCGTCAGCCTGCTACTCCCGTTGCTGCAGCCTTGGCATCACCCTCAAGCCGCTCCCGCGATCGCCATCTCCGCTGACTTTGCCGGTCTCCCGCTTTCCTCGGCCTCCACTCCCGCCGCAACTCACTGGCATCTTCCCAACCTTCAAACGTTCGCTCCGGTTCTTGGCATCGTAATCCTGGTCGGAATTGCGTTGCGCCTTGCCATCCTCGCCCTCGGCCTTCTCAAGCTTCGGCGCCTCCGTCAGGCCTCCTCCCCAATCTCCTCTTCCGCGGAATCCGCTGCGATTCTCCATGCCGTGCGCATTCTTGTGTCCGCTCCCGCCGAGTTTCGCCTTTCCTCTCAGGTGGATTCACCTGTCACTTTCGGCTTTTGGGCCCCGCTTATACTCCTTCCGGAGCATTTCCCGTCCTTGGAGCCCCGCTTCCAATCCGCGATTGCCTGCCATGAGCTGCTTCACGTCCGCCGCCGCGATTGGGCTCATCATCTCGGCGAAGAAGCCTTTCGCGCCCTATTCTGGTTTCATCCCGCCATCGTTTGGCTCATCTCGCGCGTCCGTCTGGCTCGCGAGCAGGTCGTCGATTTCGAGGTCCTCCGGCTCACCAACACGCGCAAGTCCTACCTCGAAGCCCTGCTTGAGTTCACCAATGCCCGCCCATCGCTCGCAGCCATTCCAGCCCCGCCCTTTCTCGCCGAACGCCAGCTCGTCGAGCGAGTCTCACTGATGCTTAAGGAGGTTCGTATGTCTCGCAAAAGACTGATCGGTTCGTTAACTCTCGTCTCGTGTTGTCTCGCGCTCGTCATCGTCCTCGCGGTGTGGGCCTTTCCGCTTAAAGGCGCCCCCATCGCCGCTCAATCTGGACCGAAAACCGGCATCGCAGGAGGTGTTTCTGGCGGCGTAAAGTCAGGAGTCTCCGGAGGCGTTGCTGCAGGAGTGGAGGGAGGTATCAGTGGTGATGCCGCAAAAGGCTCATCGGTCGATGAACCCAATGTGGATATATCGACAATCTGGACCGACACCGTAAAGAGAGGGTCGATGATGCGTCAGGTTCGTGGTCTGGGTACCCTCGTTCGTGCAGACGGTTCCACAAAGTTGGTTGCCAGAGTGACTCTCCCGGCCTCCATGGTCGTCGACGTAAAGCCTGGTCAAGACGCCTTGGTCGAGACGCAAGAAGGCCCTTTCGCGAAGGGCCACGTTAGCAGCATCAGCCCATCCGCATCAGGCGATACGCGCATTGTGAACGTCGTCCTTGATGCTGTGTCCGAAGGCACGAGTGCGGGTCTCAAAGTCGACGCCACTATTAACATCGAAAGGCTCGAAAACGTTCTTTACATCGGACGCCCGGTGAATGGCCGCCAGAACAGCGAAATTAGCCTCTTTAAGATCACCGACAACGGCGCGGAAGCCGTCCGAACCCAGGTAAAGCTCGGCCTCTCTTCGGTGAAGACCATCGAAGTCCTGGACGGGCTAAAAGAAGGCGACAAAGTCATCATCTCCGACATGTCCAGCGTCGAAAGCGCGGAGCGTGTCCGCCTTACCGACGAGAAACATCTTTCTTCCCACTAGTTTCTATCGACCACTTGCAAGACGCCCCATACGCTTGCTGTTCAGTGGCAGGCGTGTGCGGGCCTTGCCATTTGTTTGGAGTTCCTTCCCGCTCGGGCCCGACGTGCACCAATCGTTGATCCTTGATCGCTCTTCCCGTATGGTGAAAAAACTGATTCCGGTCACTGCCCTGAGCAACAACTCATTGCTCAGCGCCCGTCGATGATAAATCAGGCGCAGGGGGGCTTTTGTCAGGGGAGATTCCCGGCATCCTTAATATGTGCTCATTGTGAGCCCATCGCCCGCTGTGCCGTCGATTTTTATGCCGCTTCCCTCTCGTAATACTTCAAGGCCGCCCAGTCGTTCCCGGCACTGTACTGCTCCCTCTTTCCTTCTTGCCTTCGTCTGAAAAGGAAACAATATGCGATTTTCCCTGCCCTGATGGTTCCGCTCTTCATGGTAATGCAGTAAATATTGCTGCAAGGCTCGCCTCAGCGATGACTCTCCAAATAGAATGAGCTTTGCCAGGCATTCCTCTTTGACTGATCTCACCCAGCGTTCGCCATACGAGTTCAAATTCGGGCTTCTTGCTGGCAAGCGAATCGGCTTCACGCTTCCCGATTCGATCAGTTCACGAAAGGATTCGCAGACTTCGTATCTCGGTCATGCAGCAGATAGCGGCAGCCCTTCAGGCATCCCCACTGCTCCATGGTCAGGTTTCGAGCCTGCTGCTCCAGCCAATCGTGGTCCGGGTATGGCGTGAATCCTACCAGGCTCACTCGGCGAGTCTCCAAGTGAATGAAGAAAAGCACATAGTAGGTCAGCAACCCTTTGAGCGTCAGGACTTCCGCCGTGAAGAAGTCCATCCCGACCAACACGTCCCGGTGTGAGCGGATAGAGTCTTTCCACGAAACGGTTTGCTTGCGCTTCGGAGCCGGAGAAAGCCCATGGCGACGAAGAATGTTGCCCACCGTCTGATCGGACAGCGGATGGCCTAGATTCGCCAAGGCACCGACGATCCGATCATAGCCCCAGCGAGGATTCTCATTTGCCATGCGCACGACTAAACGCTCGATTTCCTCAGCAACCCTGGGTCGGCCCACTCGCTTGCGAAATCTCGATCCATTAAATTTGTTTGCGATGAGCCTCCGATACCAGCCCAGAATCGTTTCCGATTGCGCTGTGGACGCCACTTCTTCCAGGCCTTTCGTCCCTGCCGGTGAGCGATCTCGGCCAATGTGGCTTTTTCTTCTTGTGAGAGTAACAGCCGACCCTTCACCTGGGCTTTCAGGATGCGGTTCTCCGCCGCCAGATACTCGTTCCGTAACAGAAGTCGTTGGTTGACCGTTCCGGAAACGTAGGCCAGCAGTTGCGCCCAAGTCATTTTGGACCCTTTCTGACCGCATTGACCGAGTCGTGGAAGGAGGATTGTAAGTGCTATGGGAGCTTTAGCGAAAGCGATTTGAAGAGAATCGAGGAAACCGCAAGTTGTGCCATCTCAATCCATTCGAGTTCTTTGACCATACGACATCGAGCTGTGAGATTGGAGAGGGGCAATCTGGATGTGACAAAGGAGATGGTCCGTGATGCCGGCTGGGAGTCCCTTGTGGAAACGTGTTGGCAGGACTTGCTCTTCGGCTTGCGAACGATGATCAAGTCTCCCAGCTTTACGGCCGCCGTTGTGCTCACACTGGCGCTGGGCATCAGTGCAAATACTGCGATTTTTTCGGTGATCGATACCGTGCTCCTCAGACCGCTCAGCTATCCAGATCCTGACCGAATCGTGCAGTTTCTGTTGAAACCCCCGCAAGGCGGAGCTGTTCCCAGCTCATCCATAGCTGATTTTCGTCTCTGGCGAGAGCACACCCGCGCATTTGAGGATGTGTCAGCGTACGATTTCGCAGGAAACGAGCTGAGTTTAACCGGTGACGTGCCGGAGGAAGTTCGCGGTGTTCATGTCACCGCAGACTATTTTCGATTGTTCGGCGCTTCAATGTCTTTGGGACGCACATTCACCACAGAAGAGGCCAGCCCGATTGGCGGGAATGTGGTGGTCCTCAGCTATAGACTCTGGAGGGGTCGCTTCAACAGTGACCCCAGTATCGCGGGGAAGACAATTTCTCTGAATCATGAAGCGTATACAGTGGTTGGCGTCGCGGGGCGAAGCTTTCAAAGCGATCCGGCGGCAGATTTGTGGGTGCCCTTTCAGTTTGCTATTCAGAGCAACGACCCGACCCACTCCGTTCAAGTGGCGGGGCGTCTGAAGCCCGGCATCACCGTTGCACAGGCGAATGCCGAATTGAAATTGGCCGCGGCCGAAACGCGGCGCAGTCATTCTTTTGTCGATTCGAATTTCGACTTCGAGGTGAAACCAATCCGCGACGTGATCGTGGGTAATGTGCAATCGTCGCTGCTGATGTTGGCCGTAGCGGTGGGCCTTGTCCTGCTCATTGCCTGCGCGAACGTGGCAAATCTGCTTCTTGTTCGAGCTACTGGTCGAAAACGTGAGTTCGCTATCCGCTCAGCGCTCGGTGCAGGACGCATCCGCATTGTGCGTCAACTCCTTACAGAAAGCATCCTTCTGTCATTGATCGGTGGCGCGCTGGGAGCGGTGATTGGCCTGGCTGGAGTACGCGCACTCTTAGCGATGAATCCTGGCAATATTCCACGCATCGGACAGATCGGCGTATTTATTGGCGTAGATTGGCGCATACTGGTCTTTACGGTAGGGTTGTCACTGTTTACAGGAATTCTCTTTGGGCTGTTTCCAGCTCTAACCGCATCGCGGCCGGATCTGAACAGCGCACTCAAGGAAAGTGGCTATCAGCAGGGCGCGGGCTTCGGGCAGAACAGGGTGCGCTCTTTGTTCGTCATCAGTCAAATGTCTCTGGCTGTCGTGCTTCTCATCGGAGCTGCACTTCTGATTCGTACCTTCATCGCGCTGCATGAAGTGAATCCCGGATTTGATCCTCACCGCGTGCTCAGGATCGACATGTCGCTTGCCGGAAAGCGGTTTGCGAAGACAGCCGATGTATCAGGCTTTGTGAATAATGCACGCCTTCGCATCAACTCCATTCCCGGCGTCCAGGATTCAGCTATGACATGCAGTCCGCCGTTCACAGATCGACTCGGCCTGCCTTTCACCGTGGTTGGCCGATCTCGGGAAAACTCTTCCAGCGCGGGCGACGCCCTGTGGATGGACGTGTCCCCAGGCTACTTCGATGTTTTCAAAATCCCGGTCCTGCGTGGCCGTACTTTTACTGAGCAGGACAACGAAGGTGCGCCACCCGTGGTTCTCATCAACGAAGCAATGGCGAAACAGTTCTGGCCAAATCAGAATCCGCTTGGTCAACAGATCGTCATTGGCAACGGCTTGGGCCCGCAATTCAAAGACGTTCCCAGGAAGATCATCGGCATCGTAGGGAATACCCGCGACGTTAATTTGAGCAGCCCGCCTGATCCGGCGATGATCATTCCGCAGGCGCAGGAATCCAACGAAATGACTGCTTTCTGGAACCAGTTTGGTCCTGCCTATTGGCTGGTGCGCACCCGAGTGCCGCCACACCAGATGGCATCCCTTATCGCCAAACAACTGAGCGACGCCAGCGGTGGCCTGGCCGTAGGGCATATCCGCTCGATGGATGAAGTAGTGGGGAGTTCAATTTCCCGGCAGAACTTCGATATGCTCCTGCTCACCATCTTTGCCGCCTCGGCGCTGGTGCTGGCGATCATCGGAATCTACGGAGTCCTGTCCTATACCATTGCGCAGCGCAGCCGGGAGATCGGCGTTCGCATGGCGCTAGGCGCCGGCCGAGCCGATCTTCGCAACCTGGTCTTGCGGCAGGGGATGCGATTGGCAATCGCCGGAGTCTTGATTGGAGTATGCGCAGCAGTCGGCCTTGTGCGCTTCATTGCGAGTTTTCTTTTTGGCGTTACGACGTGGGATCCAATCGTGTTTCTGTCCGTGCCTTTACTACTACTCAGCGCGGCATTGGTCGCTGTATGGCTACCGGCGCGGCGAGCAACGCGGATTGACCCCATGCAGGCGTTACGAAGCGAATAGGAGTTTGTTGTCGGCTGGTTCAGAGAGATTTTCATACGCCGCCGTCGCTATGACGAGCTTTCGCGCGTGGGGGAGGTCACAGCCCATTTTGCGAAAGACCATGGATTGAGCCCGCTTGCTGAAATGATTTTGAGCCGGAAGCTGTTTCATCGCAACCGGCTCTTTTCGAATAGTTGGGTGGAGCTCTCTGAACGCAAAGCGCTCCGGCAAGTCAGTTTCCGAGTTGCGTACTGTTCGGCAAGCATCCGGCTGAAATAACGTGGAGGCGATGCAAGAATCTGGCAATCCTCAGCTTGACGAGCAGGCTACTACGCGGTACGTTATTACGCGAGGCGTAGTAACCATGCAAGATCCAACCATTCTCATTCTCGCAAGCCTAGCCGATGGGGATAAGCACGGCTACGCAATCATGGAAGATATCCAGGTCTTCGCGGGCATTCGACTCGGCCCGGGCACGTTATATGGCGCGATCTCCCGTCTTGAGCAACGCGGCTGGATTCGAGCTGTCAAATCCGAAGCTCGCAGGCAGCCGTATCGGATCACCGCGGAGGGTGGTCAGCATTTGAAGGAACAGCTGGCGCTGTTGGGACAAGTTGTTCGGACCGGAAACCGACGAATGAGAGAAGCATGAGAACCTTGATCCGTTGGGCGGCCAGGTTGTACCCGCCAGCATGGCGCAACCGTTATGCCGCTGAATTTGATGCGCTTCTCGACGACATCTCTCCCTCTTTTAGAGACGTGTGCGACGTACTTGGGGACGTGCTCCGAGTGCGCGCGACTACCTCTATTGATGCATGCCTGATGTTGGCACCAGTGTCCCCGATGAATTTGCGCTTACCCGTCGTCGCTTCTCTTACCGCACACGCAGTGATGATAACCATCGTCCTGTTCGCAGTCTGGGGTCACGTAACCACGATGCCGTTGCATGTAGTTGCGCCGTTGCCTCCGCCTGCCCCGGAACCACCACCCCAAGTCACTGACGCTCGCGTTTTTCCAAACGCATTGACGTTGTACTCTTCGCTGCCGCTTAAAATCCCCGCTCAGGGCGGTACGCTTCCCCTTGACGTTGCGGACGGCGTGGGAATCAACTTTCTGTCACTCCCGGACATCGGGGCCACTTATCGCCAAGGGAGTACCGAATGGCGAGTCTGGCCCGCGCAAGCGTTAGAAAGTTTCGTCGTCCGCCGTGTGCTGCCGGAGTATCCCCACGGAACAAACGCGCGCGGTGCAGTGTCAGTATTCCTCGAATACTTGATTACGCGGGACGGCTCGGTGAAAGTTTTGCGAACCTCCGGACCGCAACCCTTCGCTGGCGCCGCTCGATCGGCGATCGAACGCTGGGTATATCAGCCTCTGGAGTATGAGAATCGCTCGTGCGAAGTAGTTAGTCGAGTAGAGGTGAGGTTTGATAGCGAGTTTGCCCGCTGAGCCACTTCGCGCTGATTCGTCGCGCAGCGCGGCATCGAACGAACCTAGCGGTCTGGAGAAGACGATATGTTGATTCCAACTCTTGTGATTCTGTTTGCTTCCTTGGCCACACCCCAGCCTCAAGCCGTAAATACTCCCGATACGCCCGCCGGGCATACGCTTAAAGCTTGGCTCGACGCCTTCAACAGTGGCGACCGCGCCACGGAAGAGAAGTACCTCAAGACTTACGATCCCGAGCGCTCGCTCGACGACGAAATGCGCTTCCGTGGCATGACCGGCGGCTTCATCCTCACGCAAATTCTTAAGAACGAGCCGCAACGGATCGAGTTCATGGTCAAGGAGCGCAACGGCGACACCGTCGCCATCGGCAAGATGGAGGTCAAACCCGGCGAGCCCGCCAAAGTGGCCAGTTTCGGCTTGCGTGCCGTTCCGCCCGGGACCAAAGCCGCCGACCTAAGCTTCAAAATTGATGCCGCCACACGCGCTAAAGTGATTGACGGAACCGTCGCAGCGCTGAACGACACCTACGTCTTCCCCGAAACCGCCAAAAAGATGGCAGGAGCTGTCCGCGCGCATCAACAGAAGGGCGACTACGATGCCATTTCCGACGGCGACGACTTCGCCAAGCGACTCACCGACGATTTCCAGGCCATCAGCCACGATAAGCACCTGAGCGTGATGTTCAGCCCCGCCGCGCTGCCGGATTTCGACAACCAGAAGCCCGACCCCAATCGCGAAGCCGAAGAACGCAAACAGATGGAGCGTGTGAATTGTGGCTTCAAAAAAGCGGAAATTCTGGAAGGCAACATCGGCTATCTGAAGTTCGACTTTTTCGCCGACCCTGGCATCTGCGGGCCTACGGTGGTTGCCGCGATGAATTTTCTGGCCAACGTCGATGCCATCATTTTCGATTTACGGGAAAACGGCGGTGGCGATCCCAAGATGATCGCTTTCATCTCATCTTATCTCTTTGCGGAGCGCACGCATCTGAACGACCTTTGGACGCGCAAGGGCGATGTCACCGACCAGTATTGGACCGACCCCTACGTTCCCGGCAAACGCTTGGACGGCAAACCGGCCTTTGTGCTCACCTCCAAGAACACCTTCTCCGGCGGAGAAGAGTTCACCAACAATCTGAAAGTGCTGAAGCGCGCCACGATCGTGGGCGAAACCACCGGAGGCGGCGCGCATCCCGTCCGCGGCCATCGGATCACCGAGCATTTCGGCATCGGCGTGCCCTTCGCCCGCGCCATCAATCCCATCACTCACACCAATTGGGAAGGCACCGGCGTGGAGCCCGACGTGAAGGTTGCAGCAGCTGATGCGCTTTCGACAGCAGAAAAGTTGGCCGGAGAAAAAGCTCAGCCCGCCAAGTCTTCGATGCAATCTGGTGGACGAGAGGGGATTCGAACCCCCGGCCTCCTCGTTGCGAACGGGGAATCACTAAAGGTAAGACGCGTCGCCACAATCAGTTAGCTTTTTGAAAAGGCCGTGAATCGCCCAACTCGCCCAACCAAATCGTAGAGCTTCTTCACTAGCCGTCAGCTCATCTCCAATACCTCCACCTTCTTGGGAAGGGAGACCCAGCATTTCCATTGGGTTCGAATCCGACGGACTTGGACTGAAGGACTGAAATTACCCTGTCCCTCGCCACAATCATCGCCGAACAACAATGTTACAGCAGCGAAGCTAGTCGGCTGGAGTTTTGGCGAATGACAGGTCGGCAACCCTTCCTTTATCCGACTACGGAAGAGTTGCCCGTCATCGGGGAGCAACCGGTGTTCGGCTCCTGGCACATCCTACGTTAGCAGTGGCTCTAGCCGGTCGCGGGGCGTGGATCGTAATGGTTCTGCTGCTCGATGAGCTCGCCGTTTTCAACGCGAAATGCGTCGAGGGCATAAAGCGTCTTGCCGTTCGCGAGGCTAATCTCGGCTTGCCCGGCAACCCAGCCGCCATCGCCGGTGTAGTAATGCAAGAGTTTAAGGCTGCGGACTGCGGGCAGGATGCTGGTGAAAAAATCGAGGATCGCTTTGCGTCCGCGTATCAGCACACTTTCGCCGCCTGCAGGATTGAGTGGAGTCCGCAGCGTCGCATCCTTGGCCCACGGAACTCGCGACATGTCTTTCGCCGCGATGCCATCGAAGTACGCCTTCACACTCTGCTTTCGCTTATTGTCGTTCATAGCCGCTTCTCCCCTATTTGGGCACTTGCAGAGCTAGCGGGAAGTCCGGATTCATCAGGGAACTTCCGCCATCAACCACTATCGTCTGTCCGGTAAGAAACGATGCCTCGTCAGTGCATAGCAGCGCGCACACACATGCGAAGTCCGCTGGCGTAACTCGCCTGCGCATGGGCGTCCAACCCGCGTGCACCCAGTCCTTTATAGCATCTTGCACCTCTTTGGGTGCCTGCCCGATTAGCGTGGTTTCATCGGAAGCACCGGGGCTGACAGCGTTCACAGTGATGCCGTCGCGCGCAAGAGCAACCGCGAAGTACCTGCAGGTACTCTCCAGTGCTGCCTTGGCCGAACCCATACTGACCCACGGCTGCCAGCCACCTGTTTGTCCTCCTGGTCGGTAAGACAAGGCGAGAATTCGGCCTGTGCCTACCGAAAACCTCGTCCTGGCCCATTACGGCTCCCGCAGGGCACATGTAACATGTTACACAGCCTCTTTTGCATCTTGTTGATTTCAAATGTGCTTCTAAGTTTTGGCGAGGCACAGCCGACTGAACGGTAGTGCGTTTTGGCAAAGCACTAGAATGGTGGCCATAGAACTTCTCTTCTCAAGTTGCGACCCGGCTGGGCGATTCCTTATGGCAGGCCACTCAAAAAACGTTTATTTCGCGCAACACATCGTCCTCGTTCGACCGAAAGACGTAATGATCTGCATTTGCTAATCGAACAACGTGCGCGGAGGGTAGCGCAATTTCGAATGCTTTTGCCTGCGCACCAGAGCGCGCCGAATCGACTGCTTCCACTGCGGCACGCGCAGCTGGGTCATCCTTAAAGAGTTGGCCTAGGTCGTGAGGAACCGCGAAGATGGCAAGGATAGGAACCCGGATGTCCGTGTACTTCTGTTGGCCTGCTAAGACCGCTTGAGCTGGAATAGAAAACCCACCCGGTTGTTGCTGTTGCGCAGGCATTGCTTGCAACTTCTTTTGCTCCTCCTGCAGGTCCTTTTCGAGTTGCGGAAGACTCGTTTGCAGCAGCTCCTCTACCAACTGCTTTTGGTCTTGTGGTCCCATCCCAGGGATTAACTGCTCCAGTTTTCTTCCCAGCTCAAGGGAATCGATAATTAAGTCTCCCCGCGAGCTGTCGTAGTAGGCATAAGAATAGGCAGCATCGAGGTAAATCAGACCTGCGACCTTATCGGGGTACCGGCTTCCGATGGAGCTCAGTTCTTCGCCGGCAATAGAGTGCCCCACCAGCACGGGCCGATTGAGCTTGAGTGAGTTGACCACTGCCAATACGTCATCACCAAGTCGGTCGGCTGAGTAGTTCCCGTTAGCGGGCGCCGGAGCACTGGAGGCGCCGAATCCGCGTCGGGTGATGCCATAGACGTGGTAAGTCGCCGTAAGTCTCCGTGCAAACTGGTCAAATACATGAGCATTGTTTCCGAGCCCGGCCAAAAAAACGAGGGGCCGTCCCGAGCCACCCCAGTCAACTACTTCCAGCTTGACGTTCTTGTCCACAGTTATAAACGTGGATTTGAAACGCGCTAACGAGTCGCGCTGCCATACAGTCTCTTTGGTTGAACGCTGCAAGTGGGCTCTTAGTGATGTGCAGGGTATAGGCCGCGGACCTGCACCGATCCTGAGAGCTTCCTGCGAATCACGGGTAATGTCGTCTGCCCGAAGGGTACTCCCCGACAAGCTCACGACTGCGATTATCCCCGATAATATTTTTTTCATGAGCGACCTCCACTCATCGGCGTCATTCAGCTCTCTAGGTCTCGGCGAGTCTAAGCGGCATTGCGGAATCATATCAACGGTGGCGGAGGTATATACACGTGGTTAATGGTATCAGGAGGGACTATTGAAGCGACTGGATGACTTGTAAAAGAGCGAATAGGCCCACTGCAAGCTTTTCCTCTGTCAACTCCTGATAACCGCGTTTAATCGGGACTTACGAGTGCCAATGCTTCATCCAGGTCGGGAATCAATGTCCAGGATCGGCTCCCTCAATTTTGGCCTTAAGGCCAGCCAGAGATTCTTGCATCCACTGAATATCTTTTTCGTCATGGCTACGGAAAATTTTCCACCCTCCGTCGGAATGGCACACGGTCTCAGAGACCATCGATACACTCATGGCATGATCCTCGGGCGACAGAAGGAACGTGTTGACGCGGCGGCAATTTGCAACTGGCGGGTTAGTCCAGTGGGCTGTGTTGTAGGCGTCCGTTTCTTCGTTGCTGAATGGCTTGGAAATCTTAAGCTGCGAGGCCGTTTCCGAGTCGCGCGAGTAGCCACTTCGCGCAAACATTGCCAGCGCCGCTTTCTTGATCAGTTCCGGAGCAGCCGGAATCACGACGTGAACAGGTTGCTTTTCCTGGCCGTAGCCAACAGCGCTAGAAAGCAATAATACTGCCGCTGCTACAAGTGATCTTCGCATTTGTCACGCCTCCTATGCGAGATTGTACGCCTGGCTTCGGTGATGTGGATAGATCGTGACCGTGTTCAGGTGTCCGATCTCCGTCCCGTCCCAGGACTTCTCCGATTAGCGCGTTCTATCAGGACTTGAGGCCAAGAACGTTTTCGGTTTCAGCTTGGCGCAGAGTGGTTTGGCTGTATTCTGAGTGATCAAAGCCATGCCAACACAATCCAAATGCAGCCATTGTGACCCGCCCGGCAGTGGTCTTTGTAAGGATTGCCAAACGACCGCGAACCGGAAATGCAGGACGTGTTACGGAACGGGGAAATGCCGATACTGCAATGGCATGGGCCTTGAGATGTCCGCTTTGGAAAAGGCTAAGGACATCTTTTTGTCCCTCTGGTGGATAAGTTGGTTTGGAATTATCGGCGGATTTCTTATGGTGGGTGTCTGGGAGTACAGAAACATTTCCCCGGAACGAGGCCTTTCGCCCCGCTTTTCCTTAGCGCTCGTGATAGTCACCAGTCTTCTTTGGGTTGTCTTCTACGCTGTGGGCGAAAATGCACGAGCGAAAGTGGATGGAGCACAAAACGAGCAGGTTATTGTAAACCTTCTCACAGTGACGGGAACGTTTCTTGCAATCATTACCCTCATGGAAATCTTTTTCTTTATCTATATCGCGCCACGGGTCCATTGACACGCAGTTCAAATATTTGTTCTAAGTCTGGTAAGTTCTATAAAAAGGAAAGTCAAGAAAGAAACGTCCCCCACGGCTGGAATTTCCAGGAAGTCCCTTGTGGGAAGGGATCCGGCAAGAGTCCTCGGTAGGAGTGTTTGGCACGCTCGAGGTCGGTTGAAAGATGGTGGACGAGAGGGGATTCGAACCCCCGGCCTCCTCGTTGCGAACGAGGAAAAATCTAAGCTAAGGCTCGGTGCCACAGTCACTTAGATTTTTGAGGAGGCCGTGAATTGCCCCGCTCGCCCCGCCGACGTTTCAGAGGATTTGCTCTGATCATCAAGGGTTCATCTCATCTTCGCGCTCCCGCTCCCGCTTCGCATCCTGGACACCGGAATCGTATTCATGGCGTGCCCACTCACGGATGCGTTTGAGCGGATCGTTAAAGAATGGACGCGCCGCAGCCGCTTCGTTTTCGCGTTGTTGCGCCATATCGCCGACGTACATCTGGAATGAGTGAGTGCCCGCGCAAAACTCCGAAAACGTTAGGCGATCATCCTCAAATCTAGACAGCACAAATTCCGTCAATTTCGGCACAGTGGCCTCCCCTGCTCCGTTGATGAATGGAACGGGAAGGTGGCGCGCGATGCGATGCCCATTTGTCAAGGCTTTATGCTTCGGGCGGAGAGTAGGCTGTAACTCCTTGTCAATACGTGGTTTATGGAACTTCGTCCGCCATTCTAACTCTTGTGAATGTGGAGTTGACATACAACTCAACATTTGCCATGATGTTTGAGTGATTGAAGGGGGACCAGAGACATGACATTCGGAGAACTGCTGCGGGAAAAGAGACGCACTGCGGGCGTTAGCCAACGAGAGCTGGCGGCGGGTGCAGGGCTGGACTTCTCCTATATCAGCAAGCTAGAGAACGGCCGAATACCTCCTCCCGCCGCGGATACCGTTGTTGCTTTGTGTCGTATTCTGAAAATCGAGCCAGAAGAATTGCTGGCTGCCTGCGGAAAACTACCTGCGGATGTTCAAGCCAGCGTCGGGGCGAGCCAAGCAGCGCAGTCATTCTTACAAAACGCTAGTCAGATGAGCTTAACGGAGAACGAGTGGAAAGAACTTAGCTCGTCTCTGAAGCGCCTTCGCGATAGCTAGGTCTTTGGACGAATTATGGTACAGATGAATTTGCGTTTCACCGAAATTCCGGAGCTCGAAGGAACAACCGACGCTTATGCTGGTTTGAATTGGTCATATAGTCGGCGGGAAGCACTCGAGGACTGCACACGGCGCTATTTTTTCCAGTACTACGCATCTGCTTTGCCCAGCGGCGACTTCAAGACGAAGGTCAATTTCCTTAGGGGCGTGAAGAATCGATATCTACGTACCGGCGAGATCATGCACCTGATGATCGCCACGCACTTTAAGAAATTAAAGATCGGAAGAAATCTTTCCGAAGATTGGCTTATGAAATGGGCAAAGGACCTTCTGGCGGAAGATCGGAAATATTCCCTCCATATCCGAAACGGAGGTGCGTCCGCCCACCAACAATTCCCACCCACAATTCTCGACGAAGTTCTTAACGGTTCGAGAGACGATGAAGTTCTTCTGGATCACGCAGAAGAGCAAATGCTGGGAGCGATCCACAATTTTTTCCGCACGCCCGCCTTTGCAGAGTTCCGATCGCTTGGAGCTTCACCGGAAGCGCGCATTGAATGCAAGCTGTCTCTTGCTGGCTTTCCTGTCCCGGTTACGGGAAAGATAGACTTGGCCGCCGTTTCGGGTGCGCATGCAACAATTGTCGATTGGAAGATTGGTGGCTCGTCTGATGGCGGTACAGAAAGTCTCCAGCTCGCGACGTACGGTCTCTGGGCCACTACGGAATTCAGGACGGACGAGAAAAACGTGCGAATCGTAAAGGCCCATCTGACCACAAAGGAAGTGGTGCAATTCAACGTCGACCTCAACGCGTTTGTAAACGCACGAGTGAGAATTCTTCAAGACCTTGAGAGGATGGTCATATTGCATCGGTACGGAAAGTCCGGCGTGATCGATGCCTTTACCCCCAATCCACAACAGGGGGTCTGTCGCTTATGTCCATTTCGAGGTGTGCCCAGAAGGGAAGGCGGCCGTTTATGCTTGAAACCAATCTGAAAATAGTCAGCGGCGGGATGACTGTCCGCGTTCCCGTCCGCTACGCACGTCTAGTAGGCGCGCATCTCTCAAGCGAGATTTCACAGCGGACCTGTAATCTTCTCGGGTCTCGTTATCAACTTGCGGCTAGGCCCGTCCCTGGCTCCGAGAACCAATTGATCGTGCTGTCAGACACAAGAATCCCAAGTCTTAGTATTGAAGAAGAGAACCAGACCGTCACCGTTGAAGATCTGGGACGCGAAGGAGCCGAATTAGGACTGGGCGATGAAGTGGGCAAGGCAGTGATATCGTCTTTGCTGGAGCGTGCCTTGATTGCCGGTTTACCACACTCAACAAATTTGTGGCGACTGGACAGTCCGCGCAAATGGCTCGAACGCGACCCGTTTTCGACTCGCGACGGCATCGAAGCTTATCGAAGATTTGAAATCTCCGGCCTATTGGTGGACTCCGTGGGATTGGCAATTAGCGTAGATATCAGCACGGCGTTTCTGGCAAGCCAAACGCTGGACTACTACCACGCCAGCGGAATCCCCTCCGAGGAAAGCAAACGACGGCAAGAAGTGTTTTGTCGTCTTACAAGCAGGCAGAAAGGACAAAAGGGAACCCTTGTCTACCGTGTGGGTTTGAGTGCCCGTGTTTGCTATTTTGAAAAAGCCAATCCAGGACAGACTTGCGGACTTACTCCCGAAATCAAAGTGCATGGCGTAACCTATCGCAATCTCCACGAATATTATTTGCAACGCCATCCGGAGGCTAAGATCAAGGAGAACGAACCGGCTGTCCTTGTCTCATTTCAGGGCTTGGACGTTCCCGTTTGGGTTGCTGCTCGCTTGCTTAGCGTGCGTGTCATGAATGAATCGTTGCCGGATTCCCTGACATCCGTGGACAAAATCGACCCGTTGTCGCGCATCCGCTTGATCGACAGATTCTGGCGACTGGTCGGTGACAATCCGTTTGGGATACCCGCCATCACCGTGTTGCAAGGTTATTATCGGCCTAATGTTGAGCGCATCGTTTCGGTGGATCTGCCCAAACTGGAATTTGCGAATGGCAAGATTCTGGAGCCGCCGACGCAGAGAGATGCACACGAATATAAGAAGCATTATCGATCCCGGAGTGAACTTCTCGATTCGGTCGGCGTATACAGCTTTCCGCCTGCGACCAATCGCACGATTCAGTGTGCGCATCCAAACGATATTCCTAGCGAAGCAGCGAAGCAATTAGCCGGTGACGTCGCGCGCGCGATTTCTAAGTGGACAAAATTAGACTTTCGGCCAAACCTAGTGCCTTACGCGTCGCTCACTGATGCCACGGCGAAGCTCCGCTCTGCTTCTTTGGCAGGGACCGTGCTTTTCGTGCTGGACGAAAATCCGGCCGCGTACTATGACAGCGCATTTCAGTTGCAGGGCTGGCGCCTGAAAAGGGTAACGAGAGCTTCGTTCCGAAAACACTACAGATACTTGGAAGAAGGGGCTTGGGACCCGAAAAAGAAGGCAATGGATCTCCGCCGCGGTGGGCAGAAATGGGACCAGTACGTACGAATGGTCTCACTCGACCTCCTTCAGCAAATGGATGGAGTTCCATACCGTGTTGGCTCTCTCGGCGCATTTGAGAGCCAGCTAGCAATTGACGTCGGCTACGACCGCCGCCACATCGCCATTTCTCTATTGGTGGCGCGCGACACCGCTCTGAATCCGAACTTCCGGATCGCCACGGAAGTTCTTGCGAAAACCGATCACAAACTAGAAACCATCAACCCAACAATTCTTTCCGACATGATTCTTCAAATGTTCCACAGGCTCTTTCGGGGTAAATTCGATCCACTCCAATCGCTCTTGGTTGTGCGAGATGGCGAGTTTCGGGGCCAAGAAAAAACTGGCATCTATCAAGCGCTTCTTCAGCTCAAAGACAAAGGGTTCTTGGCACTCGATGCGACCACGGCTCTTGCCGAGCTTCACAAGACGAGTCAAAAAAGCATCCGCCTTTGGGAACGGGTAGGTGACAATGACGTGAGAAATCCACTTGAATGTCACGCCGTGATCATTTCACCGAATCTTGCAGCGCTCGTAACCACTGGTGAAGCTACCCTCCATCAAGGTACCGCTGAACCTATGACTCTCGTATGTGATGGTGAGGGGGAATCATTGCGGAGAGCGGTAGAAGCCACTGCGATCGGTGCGCAACTCAATTGGGGTAGCCCAGGTGTTGCTCAACGTCTCCCAGTGGTATTCAAGCGCACCGATGAGGAATTGGAGGTTCGGTATTCGCAAGAAATTAGGAGGATCGCATAGGAGGATGATATGGAGAACGCAGGCAAGAATGATTGGCTCGCTTCTCAAAGCTTAGAACGATCACTAGACGTCATTTCGGCTATCAACCGCATTTCTATCCACGCAAAATTACGCCTGGCAGGAATCGCGGATACTACTTCACCCGACGAATTGAACTCGGCCCGCAGATCGTTGACCGCGTTTCTCGGAACGTTGAGTGAAGTCATCGAAAAGGCAGGCGGAACACAGGACAAGATTGCTTTTGGAGCCGATCCTAGATTGGGTAGTCTGGCTCGAATGTTCCTCGTGCTTCCGGGGCAACCCACTGGGGCGGTGTCATATCGCTTAGAAGATCTGAAAGACCTCAAAGCGCTGCTCGACGCGGGCGATTCGGCAGACGATGAAGCACTAGTTAGAAGCTTAACCTATTTTCGCTCCGTTCTCGAGCAACATGCCCAGGCGGATGCGGCAGTTGTCTTCAACGAAGTATGAAGATAAGAGAAACCCTCCAACGCAGAAACCACGATGTTAAGCAAGACCTCGATCAAATTGTGGCCTTGGTTTCGAGGACGCAAATTCCGGTCGAGCTGGAGCCTTATCGCATCGCTTTTTTGGCCAGGACCCGGCTTTTGTTGAACTCCTGTCGCGAGAACCTTGCATTGCTTTTAACAGGCGAGGATTCACTGTTGGCCGACGTACTAAGCGAAACCTCGACTCTCGTCCAATACACGCGTCTGCTCAAATTTCGATATTTACGCGGCCTCTATCGTGCAATGGACTGGGACCGCGTGTGCCTCAGAACGATCACTTGGCTTCACAAAGAGCATGAACAGACAAAAGATTATCCAGCGGTCTTTGCCGACGATGATGTATCGATTGTCCCTTCGAAAGGGCTGCCCTTCTACTTTTTTCCCTGCCTCGAGCAACGTGGACTCAGGTTTCAACCATTGTTCTTTCACGAATTTGGTCACCTTCTCTATAAGTGCCATGAATCGGAGCTGGATTCTCTCGTAGGCGACTTTCAACAATTCGTGGAATCGGAGTTGCTCCCCGTCTCACAAAGGAACGACCAGTATGCGCAAGAGCAGACAAAGGTCCGACAATCGATTGTGGAGACGTGGTACAAGTGGATCCAGGAGTTCTTCTGCGATGCTGTTGGATTCGAAATCGGTGGCCCCTGTTTTCTCTATGCTTTCTCAGAATATATTGCCAAGTTCCAATCCGCAGACTATTCGCGACAAGCTCCGGACTTGCATGGCAGTTCACATCCCGTTTCCTCGCTTCGAGTCAAGCTGCTGATGGAGCGCGCACAACGAAAGGGGTTTGAGAAAGCGGCGAATTGGATTGGCGAGCGTTGGAACGACGCGGCCGTTCTCCTCAACGTCGCCGAGGATCACCACGGTTTTTACGTAGCTTCCTTAAAGGCTCGGTTGACTCAGACCCTTGACGACATGCTGATCGAGGTAGCTCCGCGGCAATTCACAAACGAGGAAGCTACGGGACATGCGTGGGATGCCCCGTCGACAAATCTTGTCGCGCTTCTGAATCACGTTTGGATTCATTACTTCGCAGGCCCTTCCATGTTCGAGCCGTGGGAATCTCACGTTCTGGACCGCCACTATAACTTGAGATCGTCCGCTTAGGTTAGCAGCTTGTTGAAGAATCTGGTTTTCAAGGCTTTCGGCTTTGAATCTCAGACTATTGATGTGTTTGGCCATCAGGGAGTGGCTTCGAGGCTTTCTCGACGGAGTAATCGACATGCTCGAACACAGTTGGCTCACCCGGCAAGCTACGTCACGAGGCAAGCAACTCCCATGAACGCCACTAGGATACTTGTTCTCCTTGTTCTCTTCTGGTTTCCTTGCACCCCATACCTTCGTGCTGCTGAGCCTTGGGACGCACCCTTTGCCGCGAATCCGGCTAAATCTTCGCCGGCGCACCCCTTGACAATCTACAATCGGTGTTGTAGATAACCATAGTATGGCGAAACCGAACGATCTCGTCCAAGGAACCCTCGACCTTTTGATCTTGAAGACTATCTCGCTGGAACCGAAACATGGTTGGGCGATAGCCAAGCGCATTCAACAGATCTCAGGAGAAGTGTTGCAGGTGCAGCAAGGGTCGCTCTACCCGGCTTTACATCGGCTGGAACAAAAAGCCTGGATCAAAGCCAAATGGAAGGAAACCGAGACGGGACGGCAAGCCAAGTTTTATTCGCTGACCGCCGCAGGCCGAGCGCAACTCGAAAAGGAAGCTGAGAACTGGTCTCGCTTGTCGGCGGCCATCAATCTAGTCGTTGAGACAACGTAAGCGGTGAAGTCATGGTGTGGGCTCGTCGATTCTGGCTCAAGTTGCAAAGCTTATTTCGTCGCAGTCGAAGTACGCAGCGATTAGACGACGAAATCCAGTTTCATCTCGAACAGCAAATCGTCGAAAACCTCGCCGCGGGCATGGGCTCTGAAGAAGCCCGTTATGCTGCCATGCGCACGTTCGGCAATCCCACAGTTTTGAAGGAAGAGGCTCGCGACACCTGGGGCTGGGCCTGGCTTGAACAAATCGTCAGCGACCTTCGCTACGCCCTGCGGCAACTAAGCCGGAGTCCCGGTTTTACCGTCGCGGTGGTTCTTTCACTCGCTCTGGGGATCGGCGCCAACACGGCGGTCTTCAGCCTTATTGATGCCGTGATGTTGAAGATGCTGCCGGTAAAAAGCCCGGAACGCCTTGTTCTTCTGAACTGGGTTTGCCTAAAAAGGCCGGCCGCCATGGCGGTCCAGTCCGGCTATGTGGATAACAGTGAGACGGGTTGGCGCAGCCCGTCGTTCGCTTACCCGAGCTTTGAGGAATTTCGCGCGCAGAATCACGCCTTTGCCAGCATTTTCGGATTCACCCCACTCAGCCATGCCACTGTCAACATCGATGGGCAAGCCGGCCTCGGGGGAGGCGAACTCGTAACCGGCGATTATTTCAGCGGTTTAGGTGTCTCGCCGATTCTGGGCCGCACCATCAACGACGAAGACGCAAAAGCTAGCTCCCCGCGCGTCGCAGTCATTAGCTACGGTTATTGGTCGCGGCAGTTTGGGAGCAGCCCAGACGTCATCGGCAAACACATCGCCATCAACCTCGTGCCCTTTACAATTGTCGGAGTTGCTCCGCCCGAGTTCTTTGGCGTCCAGCCTGGTCGCGCTATCGACATTTGGGCCCCTCTCGTCGACGATCCCAAACTCCTGCCCTGGGGTCTCGATAACCGCTCTCCCTTCGCCTCCCGAGACTGGTGGTGGCTGACGATGATGGCTCGGCTGAAGCCCGGCGTGACGGAGCAACAAGCGATCAGTGAGCTGGACGTGTTGTTCCAGCAAAGCTTCAGCGCCCTAGCAACCGCATCCGTGCGGCCCGAGACTACGCCTCATATCGAACTCGAACCAGCGAGCAAAGGTCTTTCCTTCTTGCGCGCGCAGTTTTCGCAGTCGCTCCAAATTCTGATGACCGTGGTAGCTCTGGTCCTGCTGATCGCCTGCGCCAACGTGGCCACACTGCTGCTTGGGCGATCGACCGCGCGACAAAAAGAGGTAGCGGTTCGCCTCTCGCTCGGTGCTTCCCGGCCGCGCCTTTTGCGACAGCTCCTTACTGAGAGCGTCTTTCTCGCAGGCCTGGGTGGCGCGCTCGGCATACTTTTTGCCAGTTGGGGAAGCCGTGTCCTTTCACTATGGATGTTCAGCGGCGGAGAGCCGCTCCATTTTGAAACGCAAATGGACGCCAAGGTTCTGGGCTTCACGGCGGTCGTTTCTCTACTGACGGGCATTTTCTTTGGTCTCGCGCCCGCCCTGAGCACAACGCGCGTCGAATTGACGCCGGCCCTAAAAACTGGAGCAGGTGCGGTTGCGTTTGTCACGCAAAGAACGCGGCTAGCGCTCGGCAAAATCCTTGTCGTCTCGCAAGTGGCCTTGTCCCTGCTCCTATTGATCGCCGCAGGCCTATTCGTCCGCACCCTTCAAAACCTGCAAAATCAGAGTCTCGGGTTCGATCAACGCAATTTGCTGCTGTTTGCTCTGGACCCTACTCAGAACGGTTACAAGGGGCAGCGGCTCATCGATTTTTACGGACGGCTGCTCCAACGGCTTCAGGCTTTGCCCGGCGCTACAAATGCGACGATGTCTACCGTAGCTCTGGTTTCGGGCAGTCAAAGTCATTGGCCTGTCTCGATTGAAGGGCTCAAGGCCGATCCCGCGAAGGATATGGGCGCGGATTGGAACAACGTCGGGCCGTCCTTCTTTGAGACCATGGGAATTCGCCTGCTCTTAGGCCGCGGCGTCGAGTGGCGTGACACCTCGAATTCTCCCAAAGTTGCCGTCGTAAACGAAGCGTTCGCGAACCATTTCCTTGACGGCCAGGACCCCGTTGGTCATCGGTTTAACTTTGAGAAATTTGACGGCGTCTACGAGATTGTCGGCTTGGTTCAAGACGCCAAGTATGCCAAGCTCCGCAATTCGGTTCTCCCGACAGTCTACCTTCCTGTTAGCCAAGTGCCCTTCCCGCTAGACGACGTTCATTTTGAAGTGCGGGCCGCAGCCGACCCGCTGTCACTTATCCCTTCGGTGCGTCGCGTCGTGCGTGAGCTAGACAGCAACTTGCCGCTCTCCGAAGTCAAAACCCAAACGGAGCAGATTGCTGAAACTCTCGTTCAGGAACGGCTCTTCGCGCGGCTCTCCAGTTTCTTTGGCGGTCTGGCCGTTCTGCTTGCATGCATCGGCTTGTATGGGCTAATGGGATACATCGTGACCCGGCAAACCGGCGAAATCGGTATGCGCAGCGCCCTCGGCGCCGAGCGGCTTGATATCTTCGCAATGGTTATGAGGAAGGTCCTCGTCCTGGTAGCTCTCGGTGTTTGCGTGGGTGTGCCTGCCGCGCTTGCGGCGACTCGCTTGATTTCAAGTTATCTCTTCGGCTTGAAAGCTACAGATCCACTAACGATTTTTCTTTGCTCGCTTCTAATGCTGGCGATCGCCACTCTGGCCGGTTATCTGCCGGCCCGACGTGCCGCTAGCGTCGATCCGATGGTGGCGCTGCGGTACGAATGACGCTGATCTGGAGGGTGATGAAATGACGTGGGCCCGACGATTCTGGTTAAAGTTGCAAGCTCTCTTCCATCGCAACCGCAGCAAACAGCAATTAAACGACGAAATGCAATTCCATCTCGACCAGCAAATCGCAGAGAACCTTGCCGCCGGCATGAACCCCACAGAAGCCCGCTACACCGCGATGCGGACCTTCGGCAATCCCACGGTCCTCAAGGAAGATACCCGCGACACTTGGGGCTGGATATGGCTCGAACAATTCGCACAGGACCTTCGCTACGCCGCACGCATGCTGCGCAAATCCCCCGGATTTACTCTCTTCGCTATTCTTACGCTCGCTCTCGGCATCGGTGCCAACACCGCCATCTTCAGCCTCATTGACGCTGCTCTTCTTCGTTCCTTGCCGGTGCGCGATCCCCAACAACTAGTAGTCTTTCAATGGGCCGCTCTCCATTCGCCAAACACAAATGGACAATACAGCTACATGTCCTGTCCGTCGTCGAATCCCACCGGGGAACACGGCTGCTCTTTTTCCTATCCCATGTTCCAGCAATTTCAGTCTCTTCAAGACGTTTTCTCCAGCCTCACTGCTTTAGGCGGCGACGTGGGGCTCAACCTGAGAGGCAACGGCCCCGCCAGCTTTGTGCATGGAGAACTGGTCTCAGGAGAGTTTTTTGACACACTCGGTGTCTCAGCAGTGGTCGGCCGGACCTTTGCTCCTTCGGATGACAAGCCAGGTACGTCAGGAGTCGCAGTGCTTGGATACGGCTATTGGCAGAGCGCTTTCGGCGGCGATCCCGCCGTAGTCGGAAGAACAATTTGGCTGAACAATGCCCCCGTGACGATTGTGGGTGTCGCGGCGAAAGATTTCCCTGGCTTGGATCCGGCCGCAGCCCGCCCGATCTGGCTTCCGTTATCGCTCCAGCCGAAACTTGGAAAAAACCTGAATGGAAGTATGGGCGGGGACAAGCCGTCGCTTCAGGCAGGCGACGACAACTGGTGGGTGTACGTTGTTGCACGCCTCAAGCCGGAGATTCCCTTAGGGAAGGCGCAAGCGGCCGCCAACGCTTTCTTCCACAGTGATGTCCTGGAGACGACAAAGAAATTATTCAAGGCCGAAGATGCGCCGCGGCTGGCCCTCCTGCCTGCGCCGCAGATCATCAGGGGACTGCACGATCGGTTTTCGACACCCCTGACAATTCTGATGACTGCGGTGGGCATGGTTTTGTTGGTGGCCTGTGCCAATGTTGCCGGGTTGATGCTCGCGCGGTCCGTCACACGACAGAGAGAACTTGCGGTGCGGCTGGCGCTAGGCGCTGGACGAAAAAGGATTGCGCGGCAATTGCTCACCGAAAGCCTGCTTCTCTCTCTGGCGGGGGGCGTATCCGGAATTCTGCTCGCCTACTGGAGCGTACAGTTTCTTGTTGCGTTTATGTCTCGCGGAGGATTGTGGCCCTCGCGTTTGTCGGCGCATCTGGATCTGCGCGTTCTCGCCTTTACCGTGGCAGTGTCCATTCTCACCGGAATTTTATTCGGCCTCGCTCCTGCGTTTCGCGGAATGCAACTGAATTTGACACCTGCGCTCAAAGAAAGCCCTACAACCCTTGCGGGCGGCGCATCGCACCGATGGGTGAGTTTCGGCGGCAGCTTGGCGGTAGCTCAGGTGGCACTATCCGTTGTCATGCTTTCGGGCGCTGGCCTGCTGGTGCGTACACTGGAAAATTTGAAAAGCATCGATCCCGGTTTTGATACGCAGAATATTCTGCTCTTTGCAATGGATCCGACCCTCAACGGCTATACGGATGCGCAAATTCATGGCCTCTTTCTTCAACTACAGCAACGCCTCGAAGCTCTGCCCGGCGTGCTTTCCGCCAGCTACTCTTTCGATCCTCTGTTGAGTGGCGACCTTTGGTCGTCAACGTTCAAGATCGAAGGGGAGGCGCAGAACACACAGCACATAACAGACGCGCTGCAAGTCGGACCGAAGTTTTTCGAAACTTTGCATATTCACGTGCTCGCTGGACGGACCTTGAGCTCAAAGGATTTCACTTCAGCACTCGGGTCAGCCTGGTGCCCCACGGTCGTCAACGAAGCATTTGCCCGTCAGTTCTTTAAAGAGCAGAATCCGCTTGGCCGGGGGATCAGGGGTCTCGGAGATAAATACCCGAGTTGCGAAATCGTCGGTATCGTTGGCGACGCGAAATATCAAACGCTGCGGAGCGAAATGTCACCCACGGTTTACGTGCCGCAAACAGAAGGCAGTGCGACGTTTGAGGTTCGAACAATCGCAAACCCCGAAACGATCATTCCCTCGGTTCGCAGCATTGTGACCCAACTGGACAACAACCTACCCCTCTTCGACGTTAAGACTCAGTCTGCGCAGATTGAGGGATCGCTTTTTCAGGAGCGGCTAATTGCGCGTTTATCGAGTTTCTTTGGCGGGCTTTCGCTGTTGCTCGCTTGCGTCGGCCTCTATGGACTGCTCTCCTACGAAGTGGCGCGGCGGACCCGCGAAATCGGCATCCGCACGGCCTTGGGCGCACAGCAGCGCGATGTGCTCCATCTCGTTGTTGGACAAGGAATAGCGCTTTCTGCTGTGGGCGCAGCAGTGGGCGTCACCGGAGCTCTCGCCTTGACCCGATATTTGAAAAGCTTGCTCTACGGAGTTCGCCCGACAGATCCCATAACCTTTGTGGCCGTGGCTTTGCTTCTCACGCTGGTGTCCCTAGCGGCTTCATACATCCCGGCGCGGCGCGCAACCAAGGTCGACCCGATGGTGGCCCTGCGGTACGAATGACGCCTGTCTGAGGGGTGATGTTATGGTGTGGCCTCGGCAAATTTGGCTTCGATTACAAACTCTCTTCCACCGCGGTCGCAGCACGCAGCGATTGGACGACGAAATCCAATTCCATCTCGAACAGCAAATCGCCGAAAACGTAGCCTCCGGCATGAGTCCCCAAGAAGCCCGCTCCGCCGCCATGCGCGCCTTCGGCAATCCTACTTTCCTCAAAGAGCAAACGCGCGGCACCTGGGGCTGGATCTGGCTCGAACAAATCGGCCAAGACTTTCGATACGGAATTCGTATGCTGTCCAGAAATACGGGATTTAGTTTAGTTGCGGTTCTTTCGCTGGCATTGGGCATCGGAGTGAACACCACCGTCTTCAGTGCAGTTAACACTGTGCTGTTGCGTCCCTTAGCGTATCCGGATGCTGATCGCTTGGTGCTCGTGCAGTATCGGTCCTTGCATGCGGGGAGCGGCCGCTTCGAACTTACCCCGGCGGCTTATCTGGAACTTCGGCGGACGAACAAATCTTTCGAGGGGATCGCCGCCTTTAGTGCGTCTGATTTCAACTTGATTGGAACAGGCGAGCCTGAACGGTTGAGCGGCCAAATGATCTCCCCGTCCCTCTTTTCGGTGCTCAAAGTGTCCTCGCAGATAGGACGCGGATTTACGGCCGAAGATGAAAAAGATGGGGCGCCTCGAGTCGCCATCCTCAGCTACGGCTTGTGGCAACGCCGCTACGGGGGACAGGAGAGTGTCATCGGCCAAACAATCACCCTCGATGATGAGTCGTTTGAGGTGGTTGGTGTGGCCCCACGCGGATTCGATTTCCCGGAAAAGGGGACGGATATATGGGTACCGAAGGTTTTCGCAGCCAGTGAGTTGCGCGACATGAATTCTTATTATCTGAGGGTCATCGCGCGGCTCAAAACGGGCGTGCCATTCGATCAAGCGCAGAGCGAGTTGAATACTTTCGCTCATAATTGGGCCCAGAGCTATCCGGAGAACGGGGATCTGGCGTTGACTCTGACGCCTCTTCGCGATGCAGTGGTGCAAGGTTTTCAACAAGCGCTAGTCGTCCTTCAGGTAGCGGTCGGTTTCGTTTTGCTGATCGCGTGCGTAAATGTGGCCAACCTGTTGCTGGCCCGATCGGCCGTACGTGAAAAGGAGATAGCCTCGCGCGCCGCTTTGGGCGCCAGCGCACGGCGCCTCATTCGCCAGCTTCTAACGGAGAGCCTCGTACTCGCACTTGGCGGTGGAACTTTTGGTTTGTTTCTTGCGGCGTTGGGGATTCGGATTTTGAAGCTCATGAATCCCGGCACGATCCCCCGCCTCGATGAAGTCAGCATAGACTCGTCGGTACTTGCGTTTACATTGGGCATTTCCTGTCTCGCCGGGTTTGCGTCCGGGTTGGCTCCTGCATTGAAGTTAGCAAGGTCTGACGTGCAACAGACACTCAAGGAGGCCGGACGTAGCTCCATCGGATCCGGCGGGCGGCGGTTGCTCGGGGTGTTTGTAGTCGCCGAAATAGCCTTGTCCCTGGCGCTCATGGTAGGAGCGGGTCTGCTCATTCGGAGTTTCCTGCGGTTGCAGGATGTAAGCCTGGGATTCACGCCCGACCGTCTGTTGACGTTGCAAGTAAACCTGCCCAAGGATGAGGCGCAGGATTCGCCGCGCGTCGCGAACCTCTTTCGAGAAGTAATTGAGCGGGTGCAAGCGTTGCCTGGCGTGCAAGTGGCTGGCGTAGGCACGGCACTGCCGGTGATGGAGCTGGGAATTCGGTCTAGCTTATCCATTGAGGGGCAGACCGACCCTCCACATGGACAGCCCCCAAAGTTGGCCAACAATCGTGTAGTGAGCCCCGGCTACTTCGGCTCTCTTCGAATTCCACTCGTCGAGGGTCGCCTTCTTTCGAGCCAAGATACGATTCAAGGCCTGCCTGTCGCAGTCATCAATCGCGCAATGGCCAAACGCTATTGGAGCAATGAGGACCCGGTTGGACAACGATTCCGATTACAGGCAAGCGGCACGCCCCTGCCTTGGCTTACGGTGGTGGGGATCGTCGGCGACATTCACCAAGGTGGATTGGACACCGCTCCCGTGCCCGAGTTTTACACGCCTTTCACTCAGGATTACGCTCCGTTCGCCGTGCCGCAGGTGCTCTTCGTCCGAACCGATGGGGACCCCGTGAGCCTCGTCGGCGGCGTAAGGGATGAAATTGGGGCTGTGGACAGGAGTCTACCCGTTTTTGCGATCCAGACCATGGACGACGTTCTAGCGCACTGGCTAGGGCCGCGCCGTTTCAACCTGCTTCTCTTGTCCGTATTCGCGGGAGTGGCGTTAGCGTTGGCCACAGTCGGGATTTATGGGGTGATGTCCTATTCTGTCAGCCAGCGCACCTGCGAATTTGGAGTCCGTGTGGCTCTTGGGGCGCAGCGCCGTGACGTCCTCGCGCTTGTCATCCGGCAAGGGCTGGTGCTAGCGATTATTGGAGTGGTTGTGGGCCTCGTTGTATCGTTCGCATTGACGCGCTGGCTCGCGACTCTACTCTTTGGTATCTCCGCTACCGACCCGTTCACCTTTTCAAGCGTGGCAAGCCTTTTCACGTTGGTTGCGTTTGTAGCCTGCTACTTTCCTGCGCGGCGCGCCATGAAGATGGACCCTATTGAGGCGCTGAGATACGAGTAGGTCATCTGGAGGGTGCTGCCATGGTGTGGGCTCGGCGATTGTGGCTTCGGCTACAAACTTTGTTCCGTCGTGAACGGGTCGCTCAGCGATTAGACGACGAGGTGCAGTTTCATCTGGAGCAGCAAATTGCGGAAAACATTGCCGCCGGCATGAGCCGCGAAGAAGCCCGCTGCGCCGCTATGCGCGGCTTCGGCAATCCTACATTCCTCAAAGAAGAGACCCGCGACACCTGGGGTTGGACCTGGCTCGAACACTTCGCCCAAGATTTGCGTTATGGCCTTCGGGCGCTGCGAAAAAATCTCGGATTCACGGCTGTGGCGGTGCTAACGCTCGCCCTGGGAATTGGCGCGAATACGGCCATTTTTCAACTGATCGATGCGCTCCGCCTGCGCTCCATTCCTGTGAAGGAGCCGCAGCAACTCGTTATCGTGCAACTGGCCGACAGCACCGGCGTCAGGGGAAGCCAAGCCAGTGGTTATCCTGTTCTGACCAATCCGGTCTGGGAAAAACTCCGCGACCAGCAGGACGTGTTCTCCGGCGTTCTCGCCTGGGGCAGTAACAGTTTCGGCCTCACTCCCGGCGGCGATGTTCGGCTTGCTCAAGGCCTTTTCGTCAGCGGTGATTTTTTCCACGTACTCGGTGTGCGGCCGTTGATGGGCCGCGTATTCACCACTTCCGACGACCGCCGCGGCTGCGGCTTGCCGGGAGCCGTGGTTAGCTATGCTTTCTGGCAACGCGAACTTGGCGGCGATCCGTCAGCCATCGGGCACAAGCTCACGCTTAACTACCATCCCGTCGAAATCATTGGCATCACGCCTCCCGGTTTCTTCGGGCTCGAAGTAGGCAGCTCCTACGACGTTGCCGTTCCCATTTGCTCGCAAGCGGTTCTATGGAGCGAAGGCACCTGGCTCGACGAAGGCACGGTCTGGTGGCTGAACGTCATGGGACGGCTGAAACCGGGCTTGACGCGCGAAAAAGCAAACGCGCAGTTGGCAGTGATTTCACCAGGAATCTTTCAAGCCACGCTTCCATCCAACTATCCCGGCGAAAACGTGAAGGACTATCTCAAATTCAGGCTCGAGGCCGTTCCCGGGGGCAGTGGAGTTTCCTGGCTGCGAATTCAATACTCAGAGTCGTTGTCACTTCTGCTGGGCACCGCAAGTTTGGTTTTGTTAATCGCTTGTGCAAACCTCGCCAATCTGATGCTGGCACGCGCCACCACGCGCGAGCACGAATTCACTGTGCGCTTTGCCATCGGCGCCTCGCGCAGCCGGCTCATCCGGCATTCGATGACGGAAAGCCTTCTTCTTGCGTTGCTTGGCGGTGCGCTGGGACTTTTCCTCGCTGGAGCACTTAGCAAATTCCTGGTGGCCTCCCTGGGCATGGAGGGTGATGCGCCTTTTCTCAACCTTAAGCCAGATTGGCGCCTGCTCGCCTTCACCTTCGGACTTGCCAGCCTTACTTGCATCTTGTTTGGCTTGGTGCCAGCGCTGCGAGCATCGCGCGTTTCTCCCGCAGAGGCGTTCAAGTCCGCCGGCCGCACAGCGACTGCAAGCCGCAAACGCTTTGGATTTCGCCAAGGGCTGGTCGTCTCGCAAGTTGCGCTGTCACTGGTGCTCGTGGTCGGCGCGCTGCTTTTTTCCGGCAGCCTGCGCAATCTTCTCGCCGTTGACGCCGGTTTCTCGCAAAAGGGAGTCGTCATTGCCGGTCTGGATCTCTTCCGTCGTCTAAATGTTCCATATGCAGGGCGGGTCGCATTCAAGCAAGATTTGCTGCAAAAGATCCGCGCTCTTCCTGGCGTCGTTTCGGCTGCGGAGGTGGAGATGCTTCCCCTTAGCGGGAGCAGCACGGATAATGAGGTCTGGATTCAAGGAACCAATCCTGCCAGCAGAGTGGTTTCTCTGTTCAATGCGACCAGCGATGGTTACTTCAAGGCGATGGGCATTGCGCTGCTTGCGGGCCGGGACTTTAGTTCGCAGGACACGGTCTCCTCTCCCAAAGTCGCGATTGTGAACCAAACCTTTGCCAGCAGACTTGGCCTAGGGATGAATCCCATCGGAAGGACATTTCGGCGGCAGGCTACTCCGTCGGAACCGGAACAATCCTTCGAGATAGTAGGCTTGGTTGCCAACACAAAGTACTCCAGCTTGCGTGAAGAATTTGCCCCCATCGTGTTTCTCTCCACGTCTCAAGACCCACAGCCTGCCCCCTTTGCTCAATTCGTGATCCGCTCGGCAGCGCCCATGGCCGAAACCGTTTCAAATGTCAGAAGCCTTGTCGCTCAGGCCAGCCCGCTGATCACGCTTGGTTTTCAGCCCTTTGAAACCACGATCCTTGAGGGCCTGACACGCGAGCGCCTGATGGCTAAAGTCTCGGGCTTTTTCGGCCTGCTCGCTACGCTAATCGCCGCCGTCGGTCTTTATGGTGTGATGTCTTACCTGGTCGCGCAACGCACGAATGAAATAGGCATCCGCGTGGCGCTCGGGGCGCAAAGAGCAGATGTCCTCTCGCTGGTACTTCGCAACGCCGCCTTGCTCCTCGCCCCGGGGTTAGTCCTCGGTGCGTTTCTGAGTGTGGCCGCTGCCCAGGCGGCCAGAGCAATGCTATTTGGCTTGAAACCAAGCGACCCTGGAGTTCTCGTCGCTGCCATGACCGGGTTGGGATTCATCGCCCTTTTAGCGAGTTTCCTTCCTGCGCGACGGGCGTCGCGAGTCGATCCCATGGTGGCCTTGCGATTCGAGTGAACCGCGACACGCCCCGCTAGCGTCCCCTAGTGGATTTTTCTTGTTGTTTAGATTCGCTCAGCAATTCACGGCCGAAAACACCCTTCAACCACTCAGGAGCACTATGCGTTGTTTTGACCAACTCCCCCGCGATGAAACGTGCCACCAGCCGGTGCCCCCTCCCATTTGGTGTGTTGTCATAAACCAGAAGATCGTCAGCATGTCGTCGCGCCTCAGCCAGACTCGTCATGGCCTCGTCATACGACGCTGGAATCGTGCCCAGCGGCACGGCTTGTCCGCCGCGACTCATCCGAACAAGGATTCGTCCGACATTCAGGTTAGGGTCTTCTGTGCAGATGAATAAAACCTTTGTTGTGTAGCCGGCCTGCCTCGCGCTTTCCAACAGTTCCGTGTCCACGGTCAAGTCTTCAACAGCGAACGAGCGTCGCTCGCGCAGCATCGCATCCCGTTGGTGCGGAATCGGTGGAACCAACGTGGGAAAAGCTTCTTTTAGGTGGGCATCGTAGAAGGTGGTCTTACCCGCCCCGATGGGGCCTGCTATCACAACAAGTGCTGGTTTTTGTTCGCTCAGCGTAAATTATCCTTATCGTGCAGTTTTTCGTGTGACAGCCGTTTCTGATTCCCGTTGGAACTTTCCCGCGACCAACATCACTGGGAATCGCTTCCCGGCAAGAGTGACCTCAACAGTCCTCCCTAACTTGCGGTCATACTCAAAGCGTGTGCCGTCTGAGAACTTTCCCGTGGGGCCGTCTTGGAGACCAGTGAGAGTCGCAAGAACTTCGAATAATTGCTGCCGCTCCGCAGAACTCATTTTGTCGTAGGTAGCCTTGGTTGGGCGCCGTGTTGGCCTAGATGAGCCTCCGAGCCTGCCATGCCCGTCTTTCGAGTAGTGAGCCGCCAACCCGCTGTTCACGAGTTGATTGATGGAGCAGTTGCGTGTCTTTGCTGTGCGATGAAGGCTCCTGATCAGGCGGCGCAGGAGGACCACCTGTGTCTCCCTCGCCGTTTGTTTCTTCTTGCCTTGGAGAGCAACCAACTTCACCGTGTTGAGGTTCACGGCGAGGAGCGCGTCATTGATCGAGGCGGACAAATCACCTTGATACCTGCGCTTGGCACGAAGCAGTTTGTCCAGCCCGATCAGCAGGCGGACGTTGAAGACATCGAAACCGACGTTTCTCCGGATTGCCACAGGCTGCACCAGCATCCTTTGAGGAGTTCCCGCAGTAGCGCTGCCGCAACGGTCTCTTCCATACGATATATACATGGCCCTGGTGTGTGCTTCAACCAGGGGATGTGGAAAAGATGTTTTCACCTTGCTTTCGTATGGTTGCCGAGGCCGCTGGGCGAGAGCATCCTTTCTCATTCTTGCGTCCCAGACGTGAGGACCTCCTCCAGCGTAGCTTTGTTCCGCGTCGCTACCTCCTGAGCGGCGAGGCGGAGAATCTTTGCGTATCTGAGCCTGGCCCGCGCCCGGGCCGCAGGCAGCACCTCCTCTGGAGGTTCAATTACGCAGGTCAGAACGTACTGCAACAGCGAATTTGTGAGGGCAACTTGGGTGTGTACCAAAGTGAATAGGGACTGTACCTCCTTTGCCATATTCGCGAGGGTGGCCGCAATGCGGGCCTCTAGCTGGGCTGTCGCTTCCGTGTTATCGCCCTGCCGAAGTTCGAGCTCACAGGCAGTGAGGATAAAGGCCTGTTCGGAGCGAAAGCCGCGCTCACTGGCAGCAGAGCGCACGCGGTCGCGAAATTCCTTGCTCGGGAACAACAAATTCCGCTCGATTCGATGTTTTTTCATCGGATTGCCTCCTCTCTTAGTTGGTGGCGCATTTGTGGCACAAATCGCTCGAAAGCAGCCACCGCCCATGAGCATGAAACGGTTTCAGTTAGCCCTAAAATCCTGCGCAGCATGGCCACATCCCTTTATGTTCCAATACCCAGCTTCGACGCATAAATTCACGCACATTCTTTCGTTCCTCCTGTTATTTGCGTTTCAGAGTGTTTTTCTCGGAGGACAAACGCTGATCGACTGAAGGTTTGCGCTGGCAACCGTATCCATTCGTTTCCCGATGATGAAGTAGTGATGACATTCGTAGAGTGTGCCGAGCTCCGCTCTTTTTTTCGCTTTACGCGTGCGAATCAGCATGCTATATACATACACCATACTGAGCAACGTGCCATATGTCAACGCTCAACGAGTACCGCGCCTGCTTAAATGACCTGGCGGCCGCCACGCCCAGGAAAAAGGCCGCACTCATACGGTCTCTCCTCCCAAGCATCGAAGCAGCTCTCAGCTCTGGACAAACCCTGAAGGACATTTGGGTAGCGCTCGAGAAGAAAGGCCTAGCTATGGCCTATCGGGTTTTTCAGATGACCGTCTGGCGCGCAAGAAGAAGCAAGAAAACAACCGCGCCACGCGATTGGGAAAAAAGCAACGTCTCTTCGCCGCAGGAACCGCTGCAACAAAGCGAGCCGTTGAACGTTGAAGGACGCGACCCGCTAGCAAATCTAAGACGGTTGGAGGAGAACCGACCTGGATTTCATTGGCGAGGAACGAACAGCCAGAGAAAGGTGATGAGCAGAAGGGAGGCAGTTAATGACAAAGGCAAGCGGTAACGGAAGCGGCAGAACGGCGATTCACATAGCGCTGCAGGGGAAGGGAGGCGTGGGAAAGAGTCTGATCTCGGCCATCTTGTCTCAGTATCTTTCGTCGAAGGGTCAGGATGTGTGTGGAATTGACGCAGATCCAGTGAATCAAACCTTCTCTGAATATGGAGGTTTGCGGGTGGAATGTCTGAATCTTCTGAGGGAAGGAAGCATTGACCAGCGGGAGTTCGATCTGCTTATGGAGCGATTCCTGAAAGAAGAGGGCACGTTTGTGGTGGACACCGGTGCCTCGACTTTCATTCCTCTGTGGCACTACATCCTCGAAAACCATGCCCTCGATCATTTGCGACAGAAAGGGAAGCGCGTTTTCATCCATTCGGTGATCACTGGGGGGCAGTCGCTGAACGATACGCTAAGCGGCTTCGAGGCGCTTGCAGAGACCACGCGGGAAAAGAACATCGTGGTGTGGCTAAACGAATATTTTGGCCCGGTGCTACAGGATGGGGCTGGGTTTGCGGATATGGCGGTTTGCAAGAGGCACGCGAACAAGCTGCACGGGTCAGTGGCGATCGCGCGGCGAACTGCGGATACCTTTGGTCGAGATATGGAAGAAATGATCTCGCGCAAACTGACCTTCGACGAAGCCGTGAAGGGATCGGATTTCACGATCATGACCAAGCAGCGTTTGTTAGTCGTGCAACATGATCTATTTGAACAGTTGGATAGGGTTGGGTTGGTCTAAAGGCGATAAAGCTGTGGGCCTCAAGAGATCAAAAGGTCACTCGACAGCATACGCTGGCGCAGCGGCAAGGCTTTGCAGAATCAGAGGTGTTCGAAGTCTACGACGCGATCGCGAATCGGAGACGGATGGAAGCGAAGCTTGAGGGTCTCACCACCAACCGAAGACTCTAGACGGAACGCGTCCATGGAAAGAGGGAATCTAGAGCATACACAAGAATGATCGACGGATCGAAGCCGAAGTGTGAGGTGACTGGGAACAGGCTCTTGTTTGCAACAGAGCGTGCGATTTTGGCTCGTGAGCAAGGAACCCCGATTGTTCGCGCTCCTCCTGGTGTGACCTCACGAGCTTCCAGTTGATACAACTGTGAGCGAAGCTGTTACAATTCTCCCGATTGTGGCACCGCGCCGAAGGGGCAAAACCTTGGCACGGCGCACGTACCAGAAAGGCTACATCTATCAAGAGGGGAGAAACCGGTCGGATGCGTGGCTTCCGAAAGACCCTGCCTACGTGCAATTCTGGCGGGATGTACCGGGGGATGCAAATCCCAGGAAGCAGAAAGTTTGCCTTGGGATCTGTCGCACACGCACGATCGCAGAACGGGCAGCCGCCGAGAAGCTTGAGCAACTCGGCATCAATTCTACTCAAACGTTCATCGAAGCAACTTCTACCATTACTTTCAAGGATCAGGGTCAGATCTGGCTCAAGTCCTTGGCCAACCGCAAACGTAATCCACTCGAACAAACAACTATCGACACAAGGCGCTATGCCCTCGACAAGTGGATTTTCCCATTTTTCGGGGACAGACTCTTGACAGATGTGAACAATCTGGCGATGAGAGACTTCGTGGACCACATTTCCCACTTGGCGCCATCAACGATTCGGGACTATTCGAACATCGTCAAGGCCGTGGTGGCTTCAGCCATCAACGAAAAAGCCGAAGAACTGTTTCCGCGAAAATGGAACGAGGAGTTCATCGATGCACCAATCATCGAAAAACAAAATCAACCTTCTACAACTTCCGAAGGAATGGCGGAAATTCTACGGTATGCGGACGGACAGTTCCGTGTTCTTTACGCACTCCTCGGGGGCTGTGGCCCTCTGCGGGCCGGAGAAGCGCTCGGCCTCGAAATTGGCAAGCACATCTCGGAAGACTGCCGCACGCTCTACGTTCGCCAAAAAGCGAAGCGCGGCAAAATCCAGCCAAATCTAAAGACGAAGCACGGGGAACGAGACATTGACCTCTGCACGCCCCTCGCGGCAATGCTGCGGGATTTCATCGGCAGCCGCACCTCGGGGCTTCTGTTTTGCACCTCTACGGGGAAGCAGCTCCTCCAGTCGAACACTCTCCAAGACAGCCTTCATCCCATCCTGAAAAAGATCGAGCACGAAAAGGGTGGGTTCAACATCTTTCGGCGGTTCCGCATCACGCAGCTCGAGACGGCGGAGTGCCCGAAGGCCCTGCAACACTTCTGGTCGGGACACGCACCAACGCATGTCTCCGAACGCTACAAGAAACTACTCAAACAGCGTGATTGGCGACTCGAGTGGGCTGAGAGGATAGGGATGGGGTTCGAGCTTCCGGCACGCCCAGTTGCCCCGTACGCCCCGGTAATCGTATTTCCTAAAGCAGGTTAAGTTCTTTAGAATCTGGTGGACGAGAGGGGATTCGAACCCCCGGCCTCCTCGTTGCGAACCAGAAGCCCCGCCCCGGCCTCCTCGTTGATGCCTGTTGACCCCTGAACTAATACGTTGACAAATATGACAGTTAGAGTAGGCTCGTAGTGACAGAGGTTGACCGGCGTTGACCGAGATTCCGCCAAATGACAGTTTCGGGTAAACCCAGGGTAAACCTGGAGACCCCCTCGTTGCGGGCCCGTCAACGAGAAGCCCGCGGTAAACCTGGAAGGAAAAGCCCATGAACATCACCGAGAAGGCCATCGAGCGGTTGCAGCCCTCGACCGAGAGACAGACTTACCGCGACGACGAGCTGACGGGTTTCGGAATCAGGATTGAGCCCCACGACAGCGGCGGCCGGAAATCGTTTTTCTACAACGCCAAGGTCGGCGGACAAGTTATTTTCAAAAGTTTGGGGCAATGGCCCGCGACCAATGTCAAGGATGCGCGCGACGAGGCCAAAGAATGGGCCGGGAAGGCGAGCGCATGGAAGAAAGCAGGCTGCCCGCCAGAATCGAATCCGTTCGCAAAACCAAAAAAGCAAGAGCGCACCACCGCGCCGGTTTTTCGTCAACTGGTTGAGAGCTACATCAAGACCCATCTCCTCGATCCGGAAGTAGGCGCGCTGAACAAAGAGCGGGCGGAATACGACGTGCGGCTCCTGGTGAAAAATCATTTTGCATCGTGGCTCGACCGGCCAATCGACAAGATTGGTCCCGAGGACGTGCTCGCCTCGAAGAACGCGGCCAACGGCCGCTACATGCAGAACAGCGTGGTCGAGCTCGCGCGGCGCCTCTACAACTGGAGCGCAGGCAGCGAGAACGGCAAGGTCAACTTTTGGGCAGTACCTAATCCAGCGAAGGACATTGCGCTGAACAAGCCGAAGCCACGAAAGGAATTCCTCGAGCCGGACCTGCTGGTCAAGTTCAACGAGCAGCTCAAAAAGGAAAAGCACGCGACGACGCGCGACGTGCTGACGCTGCTGCTCGCGACCGGCGCGCGGAAGAGCAACGTTTACAGCATGCGATGGGAAAACATTTCGCGCGAATTGAAGATTTGGCATATACCGATCAGCAAGAGCGGCTCTGACTACGACGTGAGCTTGACGCAGGCGGCAATCGAAGTTCTGGAGCGCCGCGGCTGGAAAGAGCAAGGCTTCGTTTTTCCGGCGACATCGAAGTCCGGGCACACCCGCGACATCAAGAAACGTTGGAAGGTGTTCAAGAACGCGGCGGGACTCCCGAACGAAATCCGGCTGCATAGTTTGCGGCGCACCAAAGGCAGTTACGCCGCGCTGAGCGGCGAATCGCTGCAAAAAATCGCTGCCGTGTTGGGCCACAAGTCTCTCGGATCGACACAGATTTACGCCAGGCTGAACGAGGAATCGGCGCGCAAGACGAGCGTCGCGAGTGACGCGGCGATGGAAAGGATGATGGGAGAGGCCAAGAAGCGCCTGAAGGCGGCCGCGCGAAGGGCTCCGAAGCCGAAATTGCTGACGGCGGTGGCCCGTGGCTAATCCATTTGACCAGGTAATGCGCGAACTGGAAAGGCAACGCGAGGAAGCCCATGCCCACAAGCAGGCCAAGATTCGGGCCGGGGAAGAAGCCAGCGAACCGCAACCCACGAAGATGAAGATATGGAAAGGCACGCAGCGGGAATTTGGGGATCACATCCTGAAATTGTTCGCCAGCGGAAAGATCAAGGCCAGGAGCAAGACGAACGCTCTGGAGCAAGCCTGCCGCAAGTATTCGCTTCCGGATGGGAGGCGGATGAAGGCCAAGAGCATCATGAATAGCCTCTACGCTAAGGACCACGTCGAGAAGTAGCAAACATTGGCACATCGATGTGCCATCGTGACAGACATTCTCTCCTGTGCGACAAGGTGGACCAGGAGAGAAAAATGCAACCCGCCATACCACGACTCACAGAGACAGAAGCCGCTCAATACCTTTGCGCCAAGCCGCAGACGCTGCGCAAGTGGCGTTCCCGCGGAGTTGGGCCCGCATTCCTTAAACTGACGGGACAAATCAAGTATCGGTTAGATGATCTCGACAAGTTCGTTGAGCAGAGCCGCGTTGTGCCTGGCGAACGGCGTCCACGGCGCCGTCGCCGTGCAGCATAAAGGTTTCGTAAATAAGAAGGGCGACGTGTTCAGCGTCGCCCGGAAAAGGAAAATACAATGTCTACCGCAACCCTAGCAGTTAGCTCTCCGGCAGTCAATCACATCAGCCGTTTACGGCGGATACTTCGAAAACACAATCTTCGTCTTGTGAAGTGCCGCCAGAAACACTTTCAGTTCGAGGCGCGCGGTTATCAGATTCAAGGAACCGCCGTAGTCGCCGGACAGTGGTTCGACCTGGACCTGCCAGGAATCGAGGCAATCTGCAAGATCCTGGATTGCACCAAAGTTGTGCAAAACTTCTGAGGCATACGTTCGCGAGCCAAAACACCCATGGGCGATACCATCACGTCACCCGAATGCGTTCGGTAGATCGGCTCTAATTGAGGAATTTTCGACCGGGAGGAAGTAAACCATGAATCTTTTTGAGTGCGAGCTTTGCGGAGCGACGCAACAGAAAGCAATTCTGCTTTGCGGAGGCTGCGGCAAACAGATTTGCAATGTGTGTTTTGCCGTACATTCAGAAACGCATTCTTCTTATCAGTACAGAACGCTCGGGGGCCAACCGGTGGTGCCTCCGAGCAAAGGTGTGCAAAAGAAGATCGCCACAACTGTCAGGACGCAACTGCGAATTTTTTTCCCTGATTAGCGGGGCTTCTTGAATAGCTAACGCAACACCAGGGGCCGAAAGGAGAACAACAAAAAAGCCCCCGGCCGCCATCAAGAGAAGACAAGGCGGCCGGGCTGGAGATCGTCTTTAATGCCTAAGGCTAAAAGCTCTCTCGAGCCCGAGCGCGGCGTGCTATCCGCATTGCTACAGGATGTCGACCCCGCACCCGCGCTCGCCGAACTCACGCCAGCCGACTTTTCTTATGCCTTCTATAGACGTCTGTACTCCCACCTCTGCGAGCGCATCATCCAGGAACAGCCGCTGATTCTGGTCGCGATTCGAGAAGAGATGAATCTCGACGGCGAGGAATCGGCCCAGCTCGCCGCGTTGATGGACCCGTTGCTCGTGATTCGTAAACCGGGCGAGCTAGCCGCATACGTGGGGCTCGTGAAGAATGCCGCGAGAGAACGAGCCCTGAAATTAGCTTGTGTCTCCGTCGCCGAGAGCGATGGCGAGGTCAGCGCCGCCGCACTGACACTCAAACTCAAGTTGGATTCCTACTTTGCGTCGAAACTGCCAAGCGCAGACATCCAACTTGGTTCCTGCTCAGTCGGTGGACTCTACTCCGCACGCGAGAAGGAAGTCGAGTGGTTGGTCTGGCCGTTCGCCGCGATTGGCTTGTCAACTATTTTGGACGCGCTGCCAAAAGTCGGAAAAACGGTTTTCATCCTCCACGGCATCTACGCCAGCTTGTACGGGAAACCGTTCCTGAATTTCCCAACCAAGAAAATGCGCACGGTGTACGTGTCGGAACAAAGCCGTCCATCTCTCGCCCTGCAAATGCGCCAGGTCGGATTCACCGGCAGCGAAACGATTGAAGAATTGCGCATCATCACTCGCGAGGATTGGAGCCGGTTCGCCTACGCAGATTTTCTTGTCAAACTCGAAACTGAAATCCTGAAACCTGGCGACTACAACTTCTTGGCCGTCGATACATGGCACACCGTGGCCCGCCTCGAGGACGAGAAAGATGCGAGCGAGGTAAACAAGCTCGGTAATCTGACCTTGGACATCGCCGCCCGCAACAATATGGGACTCCACCTCAACCGCCACGACCGAAAGTCCGGAGGAGAAATCGGCATCAGTGGCCGTAACAGCATTCAACTCTCCGGATTGGTCGATACCATCCTTCACCTGGTTCGCTCGCCCAACCAGGAAAATCAACGGAAGCTTGAAGCGATCTCACGCGTGGGATTGCCGAACGAGCAAACCATCGAACTCTGTGGTACGGAGTACGTGAACTGGGGCGAGCCGACCACTGAAGCGCAAACGAATCAAAGCCGCGTAAACGCATGGGTCACAGAATTTCCCGAAATCTCGGGACCAGAGATCGTCGCCAGGTTCGCAGCACTGATGCCGCCCGTCGAGGTGAAGCTACGCTCTGCGCAGCGGTACCTAGCAGCCGCTTTGGAGCGAACGCCATGAAACGACATTCCCATGTCGCGTCATCCTTCGAACGGGCGATTTGTGCTCGCCTACGTAACAACAGTGGAGTAGGCGACACAGCCTTACGTAGTAGGGTTTTGTCGCGTGTCGCGTCACGTGTCGCCTATGTCGCGTCACATGTCGCCTGCCAAGACTGCCAGACCAGGAAAAAGCCAAAAGCCCCCCTTCCCCGCCCTGACAGGCGAAACGTTGCAGGCGGTCCAGGGCGGCGTCCGCGGCCGGGATGAGCTGGCGATGTCATTGCCCTCGAGGAGGTTGGGATGTGGGGCTCCGGAAGATAACCATGCCGTCAACATGAAACGACCGCAGAACGTCTCGTATTCAACGAGGATGCCGCGCTAGCCTTTTCAATGTTTTACGTGGCTCACTGGCATACGGTTTACCCAGGGTTTACCCAGGGTTACCCGAAGAGAGGGAATTGGGATGAAATGCTCGATTTGCACCAGTCCTAACCGCGATGCGATCGACGGCCGTCTTGCGATTGGTGGTCGTGGCAACTCGCTGCGTCGAATCGCCGCCGACTTTGGCTTTTCGCTCCGGGTGGTGTGGTCTCACAGCCACCACCGCACGCGAAACGAATCCAGCGGCGCTACGGCAGCCGACCGCGAGTTGCTAAGGCACTGGACTGCGCTTCACAAGAAAGCCTTGCGAGACGGCGCGTTGGACACGGCGGCGCGATGTCTACAGAGCATCGCGGAAATTCAGGCGCGCATTGAACTGCAGACCCGGCCAAAGCCGCAACCTGGCAAGCAGGCCGCCGACGTGTGCCCGCGGTGCGGCGTGCGAGTGCCGACCGGGGCCTGGCTTATTCGGTATGAAGATGCCATCGACAATGAGCCGCTCTCTTCCGAGGAACGCGACAACAGGCTCCTGGCCGAGTTGGCCGATGCCGTCGAACGGCATCAAAGCGACGAGCGATTTATCGCGTCCACGATGCGGTTGTGCGCCATCCTGAAGCGCGAACGGTTGCCCGCAGAGGTAGAAGCCGAGATTGACCGATTGGAGGAAAACGACCATGGGGATACTCGAAGTCTTCCGCGAGCTAGTGAAGCCGAAGGCCAAGCCAAGCCATACGAAAACGGCGGCGCCTGAGCCATCGCTTGAGCCCGCGCCGTCGAGCATCTTCACGCCGGTACGGGAAACGCGGGATAGCGTCCTGACGACGAGTTGCGGGCGCGATTCATACGGTCCCACGATTAACGAAGTCAGGGTCATCTCGGATCGCATGCTTGAACCGAAAGGTTGTGTGCATGTTTGGCAGACGATAGGTGATGGCGCCTCGAGCAAGCGTTGCCAGAATTGCGGTTTCCAACCAGGTTTGCCCCTGGCCGCTGCCGAGGTGGTTGCGAGCCGGCCGAGCGGGTCTCTAATCGAAAGGTTGTGGCGGAGGCGCGTATGACAATGACAGACGACGAAACGCTAGCGTATCTGCGCGAGCTGACGGGCGTACCGTGCCAGGAGTACTTGCACTTCCTCGAACCGGACGGAACGATTGCGAGCAAACGACTGCTCGATTGCACGCGTGCGGACTTGAGACGGTATATCGAGCAAACGATGATGCTGCCTATGTTGGTCGCGCGCGGAATCATCAGTCAGGCCACGGTCGATTTTATATTGGGCGGACAAGAAGGGCATGCCTAAACAGGATGGTGATTCATGTTCTCATTTCTAACAAAAGTTTCCCATAGCTCCGGTGTTTAGACCACCCACCGGGGAAAATCTGTGGGATATTCCAGTGCGAGTGCGTCCTTGCGAGCGCGCGAAGTGCTGGAAAAATAAAGGCGGGTGGGGCCCGGCCAGCTACCGGGCCCCTGCCGTAAATGTCTTTTGCCGAAAAGCAGCAACGCATTCAGTGGCGGAAGGGAGCGTGAAGCATGTTTACGTGGACGTGGTTCACAAAAATCTTCTCGAAGAAACCGAAACCGGAGGAACCGACAATGGAAACCATCACGGAAGTCAAAGAACTTTCACCTGAAGAAGTCGCACAGCAGGAGCTCGCTGTTGCAGCGCGACAGCACGACATCGCGGTCCAAGCGATGCGCGTTTTGACGAATGCCCGGGCCGTTGGACCGGGCGCCGTGCAGGCTGAGCTCGAGGCGGAACGGCGGATGGCCGGCACATTTTTGGTTTTGCAGAAAGCACTTGCGACCCGCAATTCATTCCGCCCGAAGTCGTGCATCGCGCCACGCCCGGCGCGGCGCTGAGCTTCCGGAACTTGGGCAATGCGCTGCATCTGGGAGGATTGATGCGGTGTGATGCCGAGGTCGCCGAGTGTTTGCTTTGCAGAAAAAGGGTTCGAGGTGCTCGAACCCTTTTTGCCGCGGCCCCGGGCCGCGTTCATTACCCGTTGCCAACTTGCTCTGCCATCAACTCGCCGCAGCGGCGCTCGGCTGTTAACCCGAACGTCATCAGGGGGGATTCCCACGGTGCGCGCGCTATGCCACGCTCGATTCGTCGAGTAAGCAACAAGCGGCGCCTTGCCCCGTTTCTCCTTCGTTCCGGGGCCGGGCGCCGCTACAAAAACGGAGGACCCACATGGACGAAAACGACAGGCGATGGCAAGCAGCGCATCAGCGTTGGTTCGACGAAGAGTATTTGCGACTCCAAAAATTGAATGCCCACCGCGGAATCGGCATCGAAGATGATGACCTTCGAAAAATCTCACACGAACTCCGCGTCTTTGTGCCGCCTCGATTCGAGGCCGCGATCGATGACGCGCGATTCCTTGAAGACCCATCCGTGCTGACCGGGCCGCATCCCACGCAAGTCTACCTGGCCAAACTGGAGGTGGACGAATTGAGCCGCGCGTTGGCAACCGACGACGACGAAAATGCGCAGGCGTTTTTCCGGAAATTGCTTGGTGGAGACGACCGGCAAAATGTTAGTCGCGCGAGCGATGACGAGAGATGGCAGCGATCGCAGCAGAATTGGTTTGCCCCGCAGGCCGTTCAGGTCATACCACTGAACGCGGCCGTCGCCGAGTATCTCGAAAAACTATTCGATGAGACCAAGCAGGTTCTCAACGGCCGTGTCACTTTACCGACCCGCACCAGTTCGCCGCCCACCGATGGCGCGCCGCTCGAAAAATCCGCTCACACGGACATGCTCGGGCGTATGCGGAAGATCTGGCACCAAATTAGCGCAGATGCCGACCGGGCTGGTGCGTCACTTGAAGAGAGCGAGTGGCGACCCATGCGTGATGCGATTTCCAACGGCGATGAGGATGCATTCTGTGCGATAGCCGAGCGGGTCCTCGCGCGAATCCGACTGGCCGCCGTCCCAGCGTAAGAAGGAAAAATTGGGCATGGGAATCCAGGAGTGGCCGAAAAATCGAGAAGCAGAATACCGGAAGTGGGAAGAAGCGCAAAACCCTGACGTTGCAATGCCGCGCAATCCACACGCGGACGAGAAAGAACCGGACGAAGAACCGGACGAGGACTGAAACGCGAGGGTGATGACAAAGGAATTGCGGAGACAGAATCGCCTATGAAAAACGTCTCCGCCAAGAAAAGAAAGCGAGGATGACCATGTTTCCGTTCAAGCCATTGATTCGTTCGCGCCAAAGCTGGGTGCAGCCCAGTCGCGAGTCCGACCGGAGCCCAGTTCCCAGCACGATGTCGACTGGCCAAGAGCATCACGGCCCGGCAGCCCATGAAATGGTGCGCGAGCATGTTCGCCATGAACGGCATCCGCATTCGGGCGAAGTTTACGCGCACAGAACGAGCACCGACGCAGCTCCTTTGTTTCGGCGCCCGGAAACGCAGAGCGAATCGCTCGAGCCAAGCGATCCGCGCCCCGATCCCGCGTGGCCGGTTCCGCATCCTCTGAGCTCTAGCGGCACTTCAGAGCTCTTGCGGCCGAGCTTGGGGGGTGAATTCCTGGTCCCGGCCGATCCGACCAAGGCGCGCTTCACAAGCACCCAGCAAGAATCTGGTCTTATCGCGCGCGCGCTGAAGTTTTTGCGAATCACGCCAGGTTAAGTAAAGGAGCGCAACCTGAATTATCAGCAACCTGATTTTCCACCAAGCGTCAGGACCGGGCGCGACGGCAGCACCGTTCTCAGTCCTGGCGTCGTGCCGAACCCAAGCGGCAATCCCATGGGGATAACCGGGCCGATTCCGAAATACTATCAACCGATCTCGTCCGCCGATGATCCCCATGGCGTCATCGGCCGACAGTGAGGCCTATGATCCCGGGTTGGGTTAACGAGCGACTTTCCCGCGCCCGGCGGACAACGCTGCCCGCCGCCTCTGACGACTGGCGCGGCGCGACGGTCAGGAGGAACCGTTGCACCAAAACGCTCGGCTTGTTAAAAGGGGCCGCCGCACTCCTGGCGGCCCCGCTCTTGGTTTCCGCAAAGAGTTGAAAGTTGTACGTCGATAGTTCCTGGCATGTACCGTGCGTGGCGGCTGAAGCGCGAGCGATGGTTGGCTTAGTCCAACTTGACGGTGCCGACGCCGTACAACGCTTAATCCGCATCACCGACGGACAGAAAGCGGCGCTTCGGGCATGGGCGCTCGAGGAACCGATGCTCGCCGCGAGAATCACGGAGTCGGTCCGCTACCGCGAGCGCGTGCTGGCCGAGTTCAACGCCCTGGTGGGCAATAAATCCTAACCCTCAACCCATTCTTGAATATCTCCCCGGTGAAGTCGCATTCGTGACCGGGATGTCGTGCCATTCAGGAAACGGCAGTATTCAGTCCAGCATTCCGGGTTGTCCTCGATCTTGACCCACTTGTCGAAGAACTGCGGGAAAGAGACCATCCGGTGCAGGCATGCAAAGGACCGCCAAATGTCGCGCGCAGGGGCCCGAGCGGAAATCGAAAACGACGATTGCGGGGCAATGGATCAAAGGGAATCTTCGCTCGTCAAGATAGTCGCGGTCACAGGTCAGTAGCACATGACCGTGCTTAAGCGCATGCGCTGCATGGTTCTCGTCTGGATGCCTTCTAAGTTTCTTATCTTGCGCCGTCGTCACCCGTGCCTTCAGCAAGCTTAAGAGTCGCGTGGCTCTCGACGGGAAATTCTCGTCGGTGTAGAAGCTGACTTTGGCTTTTCCCCGTTGGTATTCACGTACTTGTTCAGCCTCTTTCTTTGTCGGTGGATTTGCGCGGGAAAGATCACGCAGACTCATCCATGCCAATGTTGTACCTCCGCCGCGGCGATAGCACTATTTGCCCCAGGCCTTCTTGCAGAACGTGATTACCTTTTTGGGGGTCGGACGCGAGCACTCCTGCCTGGATGTCGGGCCAGCAATCGTCTTGAGCAAGCTTCGCGAGGTTTAACGGTCGCGGAGAACAATTGCAGATGTTCGGTGCCACACTCAAGAATCTGACTCGCGGAAAAGCTCTGCCTTATTCCAAACTCACGGCTTCGGAAGTATCGCCTTCTTAGAGCCACGTTTGCCTGTGGCTTTCACAGAAGTGCGGGGCACAGGCTTTGCTTTTAGGAGTTTTCCAAGCAGCGCGTCGAATTTCCCTTTTTCTACTTTCATGCTGCGATGGTAACATATTGGCGGGTCCGGAGGGATTCGGACCCCCGGAACGTGCGTGAACACGTTCATACGGATTATAAATCCGACGCCTTAAACCACTCGGCCACGGACCCGCCGCCAGTTGCTCCGGGGAAACCCCGGTTGACATCTGGTGGCGAGCGACAGAGAATACAAACGAAGCCACCCCTTGTACTGAGCAAGTGCATTGGGACCGCTTTCCGGGGCTTGGGCCGTTGACGCGGCTGCAAGCCCTCCCCAAACCTTCTTCTAGCGACTAACTTCCCTAATCTCTACTATCGGCATCTGAACCGTCTTGTTAACCTGCCACTCAATGAGGCCATACGTTGCGGCCCTGTCGGGCACTTTGTAGAAGAGCTTCCCTTTCTTCATAAGGCGATAGATGATCGAAGTCAAATACAAAGGCTTCAGTTTCTTGCCATACTTCTTACGAATTGCTTCCGAGATTTTGGAAATGTGCATTGGCTCGCCCTTTTCAGCAAGAACGGCGCGGACCATTTCAGGCTGAGTGGGTGTTCGAGATTCTGACGCGCTGCCCACGAGTTTTTGTTCTTCAGCCATTAGTTGCGCTGCAACACGCAATGCTTCTACCTGTTTGTAAAGAAGCTTCAGTTGCTCTTCTTTCTGGCGGAGTAAGCTCAAAATATCCTGCATACTGGCACCTCTGCCTATAAGTATAGGCACAGGATGCCCACACCTGTCAAATTTGGTTTTGGAAGGGCAGGCTTACCTTGCCGGACGTGTTGTGTTATAGCCTCGCAGCCTAAAGAGGAGGGCCCGTCGCAAACGCTCTAGCTCTGGGGGGGGGAACCTCCAACCTCCCCCCGAAATGATCCAATGAGCACCACCTGGAGGTTCCCGCCACCGGCATCAGAAGCAAGAGCATGCCGTCATCCATCAGACACTCCCCAGGGAACAATCGAACAGGAAGCGTGGAGCTGGCCGTCACCGCAGCAAGAGGCCGCGGCTTGCCTTAGAGTCGCGCTATCGAATGGCGGCGTCCGCAGAATGCGCGAGATCATCTCCATCTCGCCGCAGGAACGAGCCGAGCTCGACACGTGGGATCGCGGAGGAGCCGGAGGTTGCAAGCAGGGTTCGAGGTGCCATCGCCTACCGTGACGCCGTCCTGGTCGCGTTCGATGAGATCGCCAGGTGCGAGTCGCTTCCAGATGTGTGCCGAGAAGACAGTTCCCCCTATCCCACGTAGTTTGTGGACGGTAAGATAAAACGCTGTCCATGAACATGAAGGCGAAGCACTACTGGGCTCTTGCGATTGTCTTCCTCGCATCGCTCGGCCTGATCATCCTGTTGCACTTTTTCCCGACATGGCACGTTGTGAGCGACCTGGCAGGCATGAGCGCGATCGCATCGCTTTTTGGCGCGCTCTTTCAACTTGTTCGTGACCGCATCGCCTTCGACAGGTCCGTGCGACTGGAGGAAGGCAGGAATCGGTTCACTATCGGGACCACATCGCACATGGCCAGCGTGGCTTTCGACAAACACGTTTCATTTTGCGAAGAGTACGTCGAGGAGACGCAAAAGGCATTGGCCACCTTTGTCAGGGATGGGCCTAGCAAAAATGTTTTGGGCCATGTAGCTAACCTAAGAGAAACTCGGCAGAAATGGGCCGTGTGGTTAACGCCCGAGCTCGAAACTGTGTTGGGAAAGTTTGAAGAGGCTATTCGGAGCATAGGCGCTAAAGCCTGGTTGCTCGATGAAGTCCCTAAGGTTGATCAGCGCGCTAAGATTGTCGGGGAAATGTACGGAGAGTTTGCGGAGCTGATGGGAATAGAGAAGTGGGATGGAAAGGACATTTCGGATGAACGAGCGGTGGCGACCATAATAGGGAAGTTGCGAAAGGTCCTCGGAGTCGATGAGCTTACTCGCTTGAGGAACGAACTGGTCAAGCGTGCGCTGGAGAACCTGAAGAACTCCAGCTAAGACTTTGCCCCGGCGCGTTTGGTCGGAAAACACTTGATTTTGCCCCGATCTAATTTACTCAGAACGCTTTCATCGTTTCAGTGAGGTGCGGACATCGCCTGCATGTGGTTTTTGCCACCATTCGACTAGCCACCCACACGATGGATGAAGCGAGTATTGTATCCGCGCTGAATAGGGAACCCTTCAAAAAATCCATCGTAACTGAAAATATTGTCGATCTCATGGTGCTCCATGAGCACAATATTTGTAGCGTCAACTAAGCTAAATCGCCGGTCCTGACGCTCTCTGACCATTCTCAGAGATTTCATCAGAACCTCGTCGTCAACGGGCAGAAGTGAACTGCTCCATTTCCTGGGTGTCAGAAAGTCGTCTATCAAATCTTGCAGATTCTGTTGATCGAGAAGATTATCCCGTTGGATGTGCGCCACGGTTTCAGCGATTACAGCGGATGAGGTGTACAGGTGGGAGAACCGAAGAGTTTGGTCTCTGCATTGTATCGCCGCTGCGTGGTGGGCGTCACCCGGAACGTGGAGCGCGATGAAGCCCCCACTATCAATAAACACCCTCGGCGGTTCTATTGCGACCGTCGGGGGCATTCTCGATCATTCCATCCTGAAGAAGCGGGGATTGCGTTCGCGGTTCGCCTGTTCTACTTCACCCTCGCAGGTGTATTGCGTAATGTCCCCTTCTCTCAGGTAGTCCTCTGGTTTGATCTCAGTACCGTAGATGCCGCCTATTTGTGTGAAATTTTGTGGCTCAGATTCCGTTAAGTTTTGCTGCGATATGATCATCGTGATTTTAGCCATGTACTTCTCCTTTTCCTTGATCAAGTGTTTGGTTCGCTTACCCAAGCCCCAGCAACAACATTTGAATTCGGCCCCTTGGGGCCGGGTCCAATCACTTGGCACAGGACCCGCCTAGACGTTGCCGTGTCCAAGAATCCCGTCATCTTGAACGTCAGTGGGATCGGTGCCTGAGGAACCGGCGCTTCTTTTTCGAACACGCTCATGTAATATCCATTCAAGGCCTCACTAGCCTTGAAGGATTCGTCTCCTGGTTCTATCCGAGTGACGGGGAGTTTCAAATCGTTTTCAACCTCGTCACGCGAAATAAAGTAACTATGCGAGAAATACTGCCCGGCGAGGCGATCAACTATGTCTTCCGCGATTTTAGCTGCAAGAGTTTTCTTTCGAGTGGCCAAGACCTTTCTCGTGATGAGACGCGAAAGTTCATATGACTGTTCCAAAGCGCCTATCGCGAGTGGGCTAACTTCCTCAAATAACTTGTTCAGAATAGGACCAACCTTTTCCCCCTTAGGCACATTCCGTCTCATAAATTCCAGACAGTGTTTCAGGTCCTGAACAGACACAGGGATCGACACGTTCTGGGGGTCGCGCGGAAGTAGCGGATGAGTTCTAGTTGGGTCTACTGACCCAAGAAACGAGAAGGGACTCATTACTATCTCGTCTGCAGCGATTGCCACATGCGTCGCGCCACTCATTGCGTTCCTTGGGATAACGACCTCAAAGTCATCGCAGAATGACCTTAACAAGCTCACGATTTTCCAAGGGACCTCAGCCACTCCTCCGGTGCTACGTAGAAAGAGATCGAGTTTCGGCACCTTAGACATTTCAAGAAGGAGCGGCTCCAACTGGAAGATCATGTCGCCCGCGAGCATCGGATTTGTCGGTAGAAAGTCCACGTACACAAGAGACAGAACCTTCCCCGCGCGCACCTCAGCCAATCGTTCAATTAGAGCCTTCGAGCCAGCGGGTTTATTTGCATTGTAAAGCCCGCCCAAATCGATGTTGAACGATTGCGGTTGCACTGACAGCGGCGACTGTACTGGCGGTTGTCCCATACTTTCTTAACTTTCCATCGGCGACTGATACCTGTTAATGTGGAGTGTCGCCCGAGCAAGCTCCCCCTTCATTAATTATGCAAGGATAGGTCCAGCCACGTCAAAATATATGCTGTTTTATTTCAATGAGTTACGGCATTTCCGCGTCCGAGGGCGTCCAGAAAATGGCACATTTCGAGCATTCCCCCCCACGCGAACCCATCAGATTCCATCCGAAGGGGCGATACTACCTTAAAGACTCAAAATTGCAATGGGTTTGAGGTGACGAATCGGGCAGGCACCGATGGGAAGAAACCATCTGTTTCTGGCCCAGGGCTAAGCCCGACTCGGCGTTTATTTGGAAGCTGCGATCAGCCGATTGGTTTCCGTCCGTGGGCTGTCGGCGGGCGTGTGTCAGTTTTTGTGTCAGTTTTTCTTTGCGTGCGGTGCCTTCGCGTTCCCGTGCGTGCCGAAGGGTGCAAAGAGCCGATTGGAGTTGCCTCTAAGCCCCGCCCCACCGCTTGCTCAGACCGCTAGAATGGAACCTCATGCTCCGATGCCGCAGCGAGGTCCACCAGAAGCACTATTTGGGAGGCAGCCACAGCCAAGGCATACTCAGCAAGTTCTTTCGTCACCGGTCCGCCGGCCGCACCTCCGTGGCCGACTCCTTCTCCAGAGTTCCTGAAGCCGTACAATCCATCGAATGTCTTGGCAATCGGCTTTGGAAGCTGACCTGTTCCGGAGCCCGTGATTGACTTCACCACGTCGCCCAGCGTTGATCCCCCATCAGGAAAAAGAACGCGCGCGGCTGTCTCAGTGGCGCAGACGGCCTCTTTCGCAACGTTCTCATAGTCGGGCTGGAGCTACATTTCGGAAGTAGCGGAGCGCCTTGTTGAAGTGTGCCAAGGCACTAGACAGTCGCGGGTCGCCCAACACGAGCTGGGCACGACTGACTTGCTCGGCGGTATGACGCCGGCCACGCCGACGGACACGACCGTCAGAAAATTCGAACGCTAAATGCTCTTCGAGAAAAAGGCGCTGTAGTTCGTTGGCGGTGTATTTCTGAACCTCACTTTTTGGCGTCGTGATTTCCCACGCTTCAGCTTCTCCGGCGTAATAACCCACGTCTTTTGTCAGATGACTGTAGAGGCGTTCGCAAAAATCGTACACCTTGTCCCACGTGAGCCCCAACAACAGCCGTTCCGCAATTACAGGATCTCAGGAGGGATCAGGTCTGACTCGCGATGCGTTGAAGTTCTCCAACAACGTCACCCCATCCAATGTAGTTCTGATCTACGAGTCGGCGAAGAAGGTGAAGGAGGCCAATCCGCCGTCGTTTCGGGGCAGTCGTTGTCGATTTGTGCATGCGCACCACGATTCCGCACAGAAAAAGGCGGGATGACATCTTCAGCCAAGGGCCGCCTTCCAATCTGCTCGGCAAACGGTAAACCGGGAGTAAACCTGGAACAGAACCTGGACATGCCCGATTTCTCCGACCCTTCAAAGACCCGCATAAACATTGGCGATTTTGGTGGACGAGAGGGGATTCGAACCCCCGGCCTCCTCGTTGCGAACGAGGCGCTCTCCCAGCTGAGCTACTCGCCCACCGTTTCAGCCCGCAACCATTGTAGCATCAACACTCTTTGGGAGAATCTTGGGACAATCAAACGGCCAGCTTTTCAGCCGCAGCCTTGCGCTGTTCCGGAGTGAAGTGCGTGTAGCGTTCGCTCATGCGCAGACTGCTGTGCCCGATTTCCAGCTTGATGATTTTCCGTGGCATCCCTCCGCTCTCTATCGCCGATACTCTACCATGGCGGAATGCATGCATCGTGCCGACCGGGATTCCAACTTGTCTGCAAATCGGACTGAGCACGTCGCGATTCACGTCGCCGTTTTCAGTGGAGTGCTGTTGCGCGCTGCTACCGAAACCGGCTAATGACCGTTCCGGTTGTCAGCGATTGTGTCTGGAAAGGGATTGTGGGCTAATGCTGTGGAATCGTCAACGGATGAAACTAATTCGTGGCCTTTTACTCCTGGCCTTTCAAAATCCGCACGACCGCAAGGATTGTGTTCCAGTTGCGCGTGGTCACCGGCGCACCGAACAGCTTGTCGATCTGGCCGAGATAGCCGATTGTCTTCATGTGCCGACGGTACATTCCGAGCACGAACCGGTTCTTCGACGCGATCACTCGCACGAACCAGTCTCCACCTGGGGGAAGACTGATTGGGATGGAGGGCATGACGCGGACGGCCTTCGACAAAATGCTCACGAATCGAACAACATCAGCGCGTGACGGCTCAGTGCCAAATGGATTATCCTTCGCTAAGAGAAGAAGATCACGACCGTCGCAGAATACGACTTCGGCCTCGAAGGGCAACAGGTGCAGCAATTCAGCACGGAATTTTTCCGTGGAACCCGGTTTGCGAACGACAAACGTGCCAGCAGCGCCGACATTCACAACGTCATAGCCGCTCAGTCGCCTTGCCAGGACTCTAGGGCGAAACGTCCTATGTCCGCCGACGTTGATACCGCGAAGGAAAATGACAAGTGCCATAGTCAACGAAGAGAATCTCAACTCCGCGCCTGGCAATGGCTCCCATCACGCTCCGTGGGCCACTGCCAACAGGTGAGCACTGGCACCGTGGGCCGAGGGCTCTCGCTCAACTAGAGTCAAGAACTCCATCAGGCTCTTTCGTTGCGCGGGGTCATCCCAAGCCTCGCCGAGATGCGCTGTGCTCCACACTGGACCCTCAACAGCAAATATTTGGATATCAGCAAAACTGGCGTCATGAACTTCGGCTGCCAACTCTTCAGGGCGATGGAAGTAGGCAGTCGTGAAATAAGCAGCTTGATTCGTCGAGTTGCGGTGCTGACCTGTCGCCAGGTCACTTGCTACGATCTTGCGAAACTCAGCATCACGAAAGAATCCTCTCGCCAGTCCGTCGATGAGCGAAGCAAAACGCGAAATTGCGGCTGCGACTAGGACGCCCTGAGACTTGAGGATGCGGCGAGCTTCACGAAGGGCGATCAGTCGATCTGCACGTTCAACAAGATGATACAAGGGACCTAACAGAAGAACTGCATCGGCGCTGTTAGACGGAGCCGCTAGGCGGCGCGCGTCGCCTTTGGTGATTGAGCCGAGCTTAACACCTGACGATGTGGAACGGGCTTTTGCCTGCTCTAGATGAATTTCAACGGGATCGATGAGATGAACCACATATCCTTGCTCGCTAAGTGGAAAGGCGTAGGCTCCGGCCGCACCGCCGACGTCAAAAAGCACTGCGGGTGCGGGCGGAAGAACTCGAGCAAGAATCTCCAGTGTTCGAAGCCGTTCCGGCTCGCCATGAGCCTCGGATAGACGTTCGGACTCTCTGGTTTCTAGATAGTGGGCTTCAATTTCCCTCGGTAGCGACGATGATTGGTCGTTCACTGTATCTGTGCCTCAGCGCCAATTTCGTATTCACTCTGCACCAGGCCGCCTTTATAGGAGCGCGTCGCCACATGACGAAGACTGATGTCGCGCGGTATCGGGCCAAATAACGGAATACCTACACCGATCAGTACTGGCACGCGTGTGATCACCAGTCGGTCAATACATCCCGCCGCAAGAAATCTCTGAATGGTAACGCCGCCGTCTATATAAGCGTGTTTGAAGCCGCGGGACTTGAGCTGCCTTACGATTTCGGCCGGTTCTCCCGACATCTGCTCGACCACGCCGCCTTCGACTGATGAGAAGTCGAGCGGACGGCTGCTCAGTACAAATACCGGCTTTTTCCCGTAAAACCACGACCCAAATTTCAGTACAACTTCGAAGGTCTTCCGGCCGATGACGACCACATCGACGCTGCCGTAGAATTCCTCAAAGCCGTGAGGCTCCTGCCCGCCCGCATCTAAGAAATCGAGCGCATGGTCTGGCCGGGCCAGAAAGCCATCGACGCTCACTCCGCAGAAGACTGAGAGTTTTATGGCGGTCCTCCTGAGTTGGCCGCTAGTGTATTTGTCCAAGGTGGATTGAGCAAGGAATCCGAGTCAGAGAGGCTTTCGTCTCTCTGACTCGGTTAGGTGGATATGGCCGTCTGATGACTTTACGGTTGAAGTAACCGTCTATCAAGAGGATGCGCAATATTACGGCGCTCCTGTTCGTTGCGACCGTCCCTGACAGTGGCCCAGAAAGATTACTGCGTGAACAAAAACGGGTAGCAGAGTCCATCACGAACACAGCGCGGTCTCCGTCTGAAAAATCCGTCCGCGACGTAACCCATCAACTGCTACGCGACCTCTGCCCACGCCTCCGGGATGATCGAAAGCGCCAAGACGGGCGCGCGTTCGGATCCACGGGGGCGGCAGCCAAGCTCGGCATATCGCGGTCCACGCTGGAACCGAAGATTCGGTCGCTCAAAATCGACAAAATCGCTACAAGACTCATCCGGGAACTTGAGGGTTTAGCGCCACCTCATGGGATTCGCATTCACCGACTATATGATAACAAAGGAGTTTGCGGCGCAGCCCGGCCTTCTAAGTCATTGAAAGGAAAGCAATGGAGTCCTTAGTGCCCCTGAGATTCCTAGCATGAACCCTACGGACTTGTGGCTTGCTGCTTCGGGCTCGCGGTAAACTCATGCAAAAGCCG
>WNFW01000674.1_pt1 | contig 61584 bp, 47 predicted proteins | sample 5400131 | NCBI WGS metagenome assembly WNFW01 (sample SAMN13153362, study PRJNA577476) | soil metagenome | isolation source: 20 cm soil or saprolite under grassland replicate 1 | place: USA:California | collected 2016-06-15
GAGTAAGTCGAGCAGAGAAATTCGCCGGCGATCTTCGTCGCGGCATACGGGCTCAACGTTTGAATCAGATGTTCATCTTCCGAAAAAGGCACAGTCTTTGAGGCGCCGTAGACCGACGAGCTGGAGGCAAAGATGAATCGTTGAGCGCCGGTGACGCGCGCGGCTTCGAGCAAATGCAATGTGCCAATGACATTGGTGTCGTAGTAGAGCTGTGGGTGCTGAATCGATGGTCGAACACCAGCCCGAGCGGCCAGATGCGCGATCACTTCGAATTTCGCGCGATGAAACAACTTTCGTACTGACGCGCCATCTTGAAGATCGACATGGTGAACGATCACATCTTTGGCGAAACCGGCGATATTTGCCTGCTTGATTTGCGGATCGTAAAAATCGTTGAAATCATCGAGGATCGCCACGGTGTGTCCCGCCGCGAGCAACCGTTCAACGAGATGGGAACCGATGAAACCAGCTCCGCCTGTGACCAGAATTCTCATGTTGTCAGAAGTTGAATCACGAAGCACAAGAAGTGCACGAAGAAAATTATATCTGCCTAGCATTGTAGGGCGGCTGTGTCAGCCCCGAATGCTTCGGGGTTCGCAGAAACGCCCTACAATTCAAAAATTGCGCCAGTGCATCAGAAGATAAATCCAGTTTAGCACAAGCGCCGAGATGACTGCGATGCGTGCAAATGTTTTCGCCGTTTGCGTGCAAAAATAGATCCGCAAACGAGGTCCGCGCGCTGCGAGCGTCCCAAACGCATAGAGATCAAACGCTGTCAGGCCGCAGAGTGCTGTGAACACGAGCGGGTTCCATTTCAACGCAGCGAGAAAGTGAGCTTGAAAGAATTGAATCCCGCATCGCGTCATCCCGCATGTGAAGCAGGGCAAACCCGTGATTTCGTGAAACGCGCAGCGCGGCCATGGCAAACCCACTGCAAGCCACGCCGCCGCCAAGGCAAGCGACCCAAGTGAAACGGCCAACCAGATTAGTTCGTGGTCAGTTTCTCCTGGCTTAAGCGGGCGGCAAGAAAGCTGCATTTAAGCTTAATGCTGCGCGCTCCAAGTGCCCAAGACGAGGAAGATCAACAGCACAAACCCCCCGCAGCAAACGATCAGCGGCAATAGCACGGCAATCACGGCACGGCCGGTATCGATTTCGTGAGCGCGCGCTAGCCCGATGCAGTAAAGAACGACCTTCCAAATTCCGGTGATCAACCCGCCACAGAATGGGATCGCGAGAAGCGGGCTGATTGATCCTTCCGCGAAACAAACTACCCGGAACGTAGTCTCAAACGACTGCTTTGCCCCGCCGACAATCATCAGGCAGACATGAAGAATCGCCGAGACGACAAACATTCCAATCACCACAAAGAGGGGTGTCAAAACGAGGAGGAAAATCCAGCCGAGACCGCCGAAAACGTGTGCCATAGCGTCTTGCCGCTCCCCGAATAGCGCAAATGATCGAAGAACGAAATTGTAGGTGATCGCAAACACCGCGCCGAAAGTTCCACCAATAATCGCGTAGAGAAGTGGCTCGCGGAGACCTCCCTCGCGTTTCATTGCGGTGAAAGCGGCAACCGGTCTGGTCAAGACCATTTGCAACGTTTCGATAAACGCGCTCAACAATCCTTTTGTCTGTCGGTCGTCCCAGGGCAATCCGCCGCGTGGCGCGGGAGCATCTGATGTGGCACCGACCTGCGCAGGTGGTGCACCAGGCGCCGTGGCTCCCAATTCTGGAAACTGCGAAAGCTGCTGCCAGTTTGCCATTCCTTCCCGCCACCCGAGGTCCGTAGGAACGAAACGGCCAGTTCGCAGACCTTCACGAACTTCTTCTTCAGGAAATGCGCCCAAACTTGTTGCGCCCCGGTTAACGTGAATCATCGCCATAATGCGCTCGTTCTAATGAGACGGTCGCTGGAGGGCAAGGTTAAACAGGCGGGAAGTTAAAGGGTTAGGCAGTTACAAACGTTAGAAAGGGAATCCGTTCTAGCTCTTCGAATTTTTTAACTCTTTCGGTTTGTCCAGCGCTCGCCAGAAATACCAGGCGGCGACTGAGCGGTAGGGACGCCATTTTTCACCGAGCTTCATCAACTGTTTGGGCGTGGGGAGTTTTCGGCGACCGAAAGTTTTAGCGAAACCTTTGCGCACACCGTAATCATCAACCGGCCAGACATCCGGCCTGCCGAGATCGAAAAGGAGAAGCATCTCGACCGTCCAGCGGCCGATTCCGCGCACCGCAGTCAGACGCGTAATGATCTCATCATCGCTCATTCGGATAAGCGCGCGACCAGTTGGCACTGTGCCGTCGATTGTTTTTGCCGCCAGATCTTTTAATGCGGCAGTTTTCGCGCGAGAAAGCCCAGCAGCACGGAGTGCTTGATCCGGCGTTGCGAGAAGTTGTTCGGGATCGAGCCATTTTCTTTTCGGATAGAGAGCGCGGACCCGGCCGAAAATAGTGGCAGCGGCTTTTCCGCTCAATTGCTGGTATGCGATTGATTCGGCAAGGGCGTCGAATGGTCGAATGGAAACCGCCGGCGTGATGTTGTAGCGACGGGAGCGAGCGATCAAATCCGCCATTTGTGGATGGCTTGCTGTCAGAAGTTTGTGTGCGTGGTGGTGGTTCATGAGGAGCAAAAATTTACGACGTGCTCAGCGCGAGTAAATAATCTCGCCGCCAATCACTGTCATTTCATTCCGCGTTTCAAGAATTTCCATCGCAGGAATTTTCATGATGTCTTGTGAGAGAACGGTGAAATCAGCGAGCTTGCCGACTTCGATTGAACCTTTGTCTTTCTCTTCGAACACGGCGTAGGCCGGCCAGATCGTGAACATTTTCAGCGCCTCTTCACGCGAAACGGCTTGCTCGGGGTGCCAGCCCTCGCCTGACTCGCCCTTGGTGCTTTTCCGTGCAACGGCGGCGTAAAATTCAATCATCGGTTCGCCGCGTTCGACCGGCGCATCTGAACCACCTGCAACGATGCAGCCGCTTTTAATGAAGCTTTGCCATGCATACGTGCCGACGAGACGATCCATTCCAAGTCGAGCCGGGGCGAAAAACAAATCGCTGATTGCATGCGATGGCTGCATTGACGGGATCACGCCAAGCTTAGCAAATCGGGGGATATCATCTGGATCGACAATTTGCGCATGCTCGACGCGCCAGCGCGGTTCGCGAATTTTCCGTTCATCTGGTTGCACGGCTTTAAATGCCTGTTCGTAAAGATCGAGAATTAGTCGGTTAGCCCGGTCGCCGATCGCGTGGGTTTCCACCTGAATGCCGCTTCGAAGCGCTTCTTTAAATATCGGCCGAAGATCTTCAGGTTTCTCTCTGAGAAAACCGGAAGTTTCGGACGCGTCGCTGTACGGTTTCAATAGCGCCGCGCCGCGAGAGCCGAGCGCGCCATCGAAGAGCACTTTGATCGTGCGCTGGGTGAAATGATGATCGAACGCGTTGATCGTAGATCCGCCGCGCAAAAAATTCTGCGCATCTTCGCTAGGAGCGTAGACGGCGTTGACGAATCGAATTTTGATTTTTCCGGTTTCGAATTCTTTGCGGATAATGTCGATATCTTCCTTGTAACTTCCGGCATTCTGGATTTCGCACCAGCCGAGTTCGAGCTCGCGGTCGATTCCGCGCAGTAAGGCTTCCCGACGTTCTTCTTCAGTAGCTTTCGGGATATTTTTTGCGACAAGATCCTGCGCCTTATCGAGCAGCGTCCCGGTTGGCTGGCCGTTCTTCTTTAGAATTTGTCCGCCAAACGAATCCGGGGTCTTGCTGTCGATTCTGGCGATTTTAAGCGCGGCCGAATTAGCAATTGAGGCGTGGCCATCCGCGCGCGTGAGAAATACAGGATTATTTGGCGCGATTTTATCGAGATCCTGGCGGGTTGGAAATTGCGGTGGTTTCCAAAACGTTTCGATCCATCCGCGTCCAGTGATCCACCTGCCCGGGCCCGTTTTGTCGACGCGTTCCTTCACCCTGGCCAGAAAATCATCAAGCGAATTTGTCCCCTCGAGGTTCAATCGCATTTCGCGTTCGCCGATCCCGAAAATGTGGCAATGCGAATCGGTGAAGCCGGGCACAACTGTGCGGCCGCGGAGATCGACAATCTTCGCCGCGTGAAATCTTTTCGCGTCGTTATTTGAGCCAACGAAAACGATTCGTCCATCTTTCGTCGCTATCGCTTCGGCGTGGAGTTGGTGGTCGTTACCTGTGTAAATATTCCCCGTTGTGAAAAGAACATCCACCTCTTCGGCGTTCACAATTCTCCCAAAAAGTAATCCTGCCAGAAAGAAAACCAGTCGCCGTTTTCGTGCCGAGTTCACAGAATACCTTATCTAAATGCTGTAGCGATGATGCTGGTAGTTTCCTCTACAGAATCAACGGCACGCTTCCAGGCTTGACGTGCCGCCGAACTTTTGTCGTCATCAGTTTTGCCAATTGTTCGCTTTTCTGTATCGGACAGGCGAACGCTTTTTATCGGCATGAAATTGAATGATGAATTTTATTTTGCTACCGCCGGACAGATTTATAGAATCATGGTTTCCCCTCAGGCGAAGAAACGTTAACCCTTTTGGACCGTCTGAACGCAGCACATTTTGATTTCAACATTGAGTTGTTGTGGCGGCTGGTGTTGTCCAGCGAAGCCGCATTTGCGTGATATTCCATGGCCAACTTCTTTCCACGCTGGACCAACTGGATACCGCTCAAACTGGTAATCTGCGGCATCATTGCGGTCTGCGGATTGACCGCAGCGACCTGGTATTACGCGACACCAAAGTATACAAAGATCGGCTACGAACCGATCCAGCCAGTGCCGTTTCCGCACGACATCCATGTGACGCAACTGGGAATGGATTGCCGCTATTGCCACAGCTTTGTGGAAATGGCGGCGCAGTCCAATGTGCCGAATACCCAGACCTGCATGAATTGCCATACACAGGTGCAAAAAGACAATCCGAAGCTGGAGCCGGTGCGTGCGAGCTGGAAAACGGGCAACCCAGTGGAATGGGTGTGGATCTATCGCACCGTCGACTACGTTTATTACAATCACGCGGCGCACGTGAACCGCGGCATAAGTTGCGCCAGTTGTCACGGCCCCGTCAATCATATGTCGACGGTGTATCTGGCCAAGCCTCACAGCATGGCGTGGTGCCTCGAATGCCATCGGCATCCCGAAAATTTCCTGCGACCCGACGATCAGGTTTTCAATCTCGATTGGAAACCGGACGATGTGAAACCAGCGGAATTTGTGGCGAAGTACGGACAGCCGCATGATTCTGGTGAGGATTTTTCTAAGAAAAAGAAACTTACCCAGGCAGAGATTGGCCAGACGTTGAAAGAGCACTGGAACATCAATCCGCCGACGAACTGTCAGGGGTGCCACCGATGAAACGGGTCTTCCAACATCCACCGGAGCCACCAACCGGCAAGCATTACTGGCGCGGCCTGGGTGAATTCAGCGATTCGCCCGAATTCCGGCACTGGCTCGAGCGCGAATTTCCACAGGGCGCAGCGGAGCTGAACGGCGACGAGTGGTCGCGTCGCGATTTCCTGAGATTAATGGGGGCATCCATGGCGCTGGCCGGGGTCGGCCTAACGAGTTGTCGCAGACCCGAGCTGCATCTTGTTCCCTTCACAAAAAACGTTGAGTGGACGATTCCTGGAAAATTTCTCTACTACGCGACGGCAATGCCGCGGCGCAACGGCGCCATTCCGCTTCTTGCCACAACAGTGGACGGGCGTCCAATTAAGCTGGATGGCAATCCGTTGCATCCCGCTACGGGTGGGGCGACCGACACGTTCACTCAGGCGTCGATCCTGGACCTATACGACCCGACCCGATCCAAGCGGTTTGTCCATGATGGAAAAACGGCCAAGCGCGAAGATTTCGAAGCTTACCTTAAGGACCTTCGCAATAAGCTTCGCGCTGATCACGGCGACAGCGTGGCGTTTCTCGTGGAAGAAACGAATTCGCCAACGCGCGAGCGTTTGCGGGGAGAGTTGGAAAAAAATCTTCCCGGTATGCGCTGGTGCGTTTACGAGCCGCTATTGAGTCAGGGAACAATCGCAGCCACGCAGAATGCGTTCGGCGCTGGTGCGCGCGTGATTCCCAAATTCGATCGCGCCGACGTGGTTCTTTCGTTGGATAGCGATTTTCTTGATTGCGGTCAGGGTGATCTGGCGTCGGTCCGCGCATTTAGCTCGCGGCGGCGTGTGAGCACGCCTAAAGACAGCATGAACCGGCTTTATGTTGTGGAAAGTCGGTTCACGCTCACGGGCGCGATGGCAGACCATCGGCTCCGTTGTCCGGCCAGCCAGATCGCCGCGGTCGTGCACGCGCTGGCAACTAAAATCCTAGCGGAAACAAACGATTCAAATCTTGGTTCGGTGATGGCAAATTTCCAGGCGCCATCGAGTGCATCCGGGGCTGCGACCTTCGATGAGACTTGGGTCAGCGGTTTGGCAAATGATCTAATGGCAAAACCAGGAGCGAGTCTGGTGGTCGTTGGACCATCCCAGCCAGTCGCAGTGCATCTACTTGCGTACGCGATCAATGCAGCACTCAAAAATGTCGGACAGACACTGGTTGTTCGGCAAATCCCGCGTAACCCGAAAACGATCGAGATTTCTCAACTCGCGGCTGACATTAACGAGGGGCGAATCAAACACCTTTTCATTTTTGGAGGCGACCCGGTTTACAACGCGCCCCGTGGATTGGCGCAGGACAAACAAAAAAATCTCCCGCTGGATTGGTCTGAGCTGCAAAAACGGGTACCCGAGATTATCCGGCTCGGCTATCACGAGGATGCCACATCGGCATTGAGCCAATGGCACGTCCCGGCCGCACATTTCCTGGAATCATGGGGGGACGCGCTTACTGCCGAGGGCGATTACTTGTCGATCCAGCCAATGATTTTGCCGATCTTCGGCGGTCTTTCAGAGATCGAGTTTCTCAACGCGTTGCTCGGTGGACCGAAGATTGAAGGACCAGAGCTGGTTCAGGAAACGTTTCGCTCTACAAATCCGCCTGGGGATTTTCAAACTACGTGGTCGCGTTTCCTTCATGATGGTTTTGCAGCGCATGTTCAGCCGCGTGATCAGCCCTCGGGTTTCAGTACGAATGCAGGCGCCCCGCAGAATCAAAGTCCGTGGACGTTGCCGCCGGCACCGACAGCAGATTCACCAGAGATTGTACTGACAGCCAGTTATTCGATGGACGACGGCCGCTATGCCAACAACGGCTGGCTCCAGGAATTACCTGATCCCATAACGAAGCTTACCTGGGACAACGCAGCACTGATTAGTCCTGCGTATGCAAAGAAGCTCGGTGTGCTGACTGGCGATTTGATACAGATCGCAATTAACGAAAAGAGCGCCGGCGGCCAGCCGGTCAAACGCGAGCTCATCATCGCGGCGCTCGTGTCTCCTGGTCACGCCAATAATTCCGTCTCGATCCCGTTAGGTTATGGGCGAAAAATGCCGGAGTTCGACGGGCTGCCATATGCTGGTGGCGCGTTGAAGGAAAGACCAGGCATCGCCGAGCAGTCCGGCTTCAACGGCTATTTTCTGCGAACGGCGGCAAATCCGTATTTTGTCGCCGCTGACGGGAAAGCGATTGAAAGCGTGCAGGTGACCAAAGTTGGTCGCACGTACCCGTTTTCAATCACACAGGAGCAGTTCAGCATCGAGGGCCGCGGTCTTGTGCGCGAAGCGACGTTGGAAGGCTATCGTGAAAATAGCGAGTTCGCGAAAAAAATTCCGGGCGAGGAGGAATTGCCGCATCCGCCACCCAGCATCTACACGCATCCGCCGTTGAAGGCACCGCAGCAGTGGGGAATGAGTATCGATTTGAACGTGTGCACCGGGTGTAGTGCATGTGTGATCGCCTGCCAGGCCGAGAACAACGTCCCCGTGGTCGGCAAGCTACAGGTGTCGCATGGCCGAATCATGCATTGGCTGCGAATTGATCGCTATTATGCCAGCCGCAAACCGTACAACCAGGACCGGGGGGAATATCCGGAGGATCCCGAAATCGTGCATCAGCCGATGCCGTGCCAGCATTGCGAGAACGCGCCGTGCGAAGCGGTTTGCCCGGTCAATGCGACTGTTCATAGCGAGGACGGTCTCAACGTCATGGCTTACAACCGCTGTATCGGCACACGATTTTGCTCGAACAACTGCCCCTACAAAGTGCGTCGATTCAATTTCTTCGATTACAATCAACGGCCGGTTGGCAAAAGAAAGGTCGCTGGTGCGTTAAACGTTTACGAAGAATATTTCGCGCCGCTGACGACCAAGGGCGCGCCGGACACGATCAAGATGCAGAAGAATCCGAACGTGACGGTGCGGATGCGCGGCGTGATGGAGAAATGCACCTTCTGTGTGCAACGCATCGAAGAAGCAAAGATCGCGGCGCTCGCACGCGCAGGCGCTTCGCCGGAGACGCGGATCCCGCGCGATTCTTTCACCACGGCCTGCGCGCAGGCGTGTCCCACGGAAGCGATTGTCTTTGGCGATATCAAGGATCCGGAAACCCGTGTGTCAAAAATGAAACAGCAGGACCGGAATTACCGAATCCTCGACTATTTGAACGTCGTCCCACGAGTCAGTTACCTCGCGCGCATTCGCAATCCAAATCCGAAGATGCCTGACGCGCAAGACATTGGGGTCGCAAGTTTTGAGGAGAAATGAGCATGATAAATTTTCCGCATTCGATTTTCGACTTTCGAGTGCCTAGAGCGATCGGCGGTCAGCAATTCGTAATTTAATCATGCACGTAGTCCCAACCGCACCAGAAATCAAAGACCCGGAACAGCAGATCACGCGCGTACCGCTTGTTCTGCACCGGCGCAACTTTAGCTGGTTGACGGAAAGGATCTCCGGCGTGGTGGAACAACCCGCACCGCGCTGGTGGTGGGTGGCCTTCGCCATCACTTCAAGTGCCGCGACCTTCGGACTTTTTTGCATTGGCTACCAGATTTCCACCGGCGTCGGCACATGGGGAAATCAGATCCCGGTCGGCTGGGCCTGGGACATTACCAATTTCGTTTTCTGGATTGGTATCGGCCACGCCGGCACACTCATCTCCGCCATTCTGTTTTTGCTTCGGCAAAAATGGCGCACGTCGATCAACCGTTCCGCGGAAGCGATGACGCTGTTTGCGGTGATTTGCGCGGCGATTTTCCCAGGTATCCACGTCGGCCGGTTCTGGATGGCGTGGTATATGGCGCCTATGCCTAACAATTGGGCGATCTGGCAAAATTTCCGCAGCGCGCTGATGTGGGACGTGTTTGCAGTCTCGACCTATTTTACTGTCTCGGTCCTGTTTTGGTACACCGGGTTGATTCCGGATTTGGCGACGTTGCGCGATCGGGCAACCACAAAGGTCAGAAAGTTTCTTTTTGGAATTTTCGCGTGCGGCTGGCGCGGATCCAATCGCAACTGGCGCCATTACGAAATGGCGTATCTGCTTTTGGCCGGCCTTTCCACGCCGCTGGTTCTTTCCGTGCACAGCGTCGTATCGTTCGACTTCGCCTCGACGCTTATACCGACGTGGCACACGACAATCTTTCCGCCCTATTTCGTGGCGGGCGCGATCTTTGGCGGGTTCGCGATGGTGTTGACTCTTCTCCTGCCGGCGCGTGCCATATTCAAACTGCACGACGTGATCACTCCTCAGCACGTCGATAAAATGGCAAAGATCATTTTATTGACTGGTTCTTTCGTCGCCTACGCGTATTCGATGGAGTTTTTCGTGGCGTGGTACAGCGGTAATTCCTACGAGAAATTCGCCTTCTGGAACCGTATCTTCGGTCCCTACTGGTGGTACTGGTGGCTTGGCATGCTTTTCTGCAATTGCCTTTCACCGCAACTTTTCTGGTTCAAGTGGTGCCGGAGGAATGTGTTTGTTGTTTTCTTCGTCTGCATGTGTGTGAACGCAGGCATGTGGTTTGAGCGCTTTATCATTATCGCCGGTGGTTTGATCCGCGATTTTCTGCCATCGTCCTGGAGAGTGTTTCACCCGACGTGGGTAGACATTTGGACCTATATCGGCACGATCGGAATTTTCACTTCGCTGTTCCTGCTATTCATCCGATTTCTGCCGATGATTGCCATGTCAGAGGTAAAAACGGCAGTGCCGGAGGCGGACCCGCATTATGGCGGGCGCGCTACAGGAAAGGAGCCCGCGCGATGATGAGGACTCCTGCCGGTCACAAAGTGTACGCAATGGCTGCGGAATATCCCAGCGCGGCTGCCCTTTACGAAGCAGCCAAACATGTCCGTGATGCTGGCTTCAAACGCTGGGACGTTTACTCCCCGTTTCCAATCCACGGAATGGACGACGCGATGGGGTTGGGAAAATCGTGGTTGAGCGGTTGGGTTTTGTTCGGTGGCGTCACCGGTTTACTGACCGCCGCCCTCGTCGAATTTGGGCCGTCATCGATTCTCTATCAGCTGGATGTGCACGGCAAGCCTTGGAATTTTTGGACGGTCCCGGCGTTTTTCCCGATCATGTTTGAACTGACGGTCCTTTTCGGAGCATTCGCCGCATTCTTCTCGATGCTTGGCATGAACGGATTGCCCCGCTGGTATCATCCAATGTTCAATTGGGAGCGGTTCATCCGTGTCAGCAACGACGGATTTTTCCTTGCGATCGAATCGCGCGATCCACGGTTCACTGAAAACGGTGTTCGTGAATTGTTGGAAAGAAGCGGCGGCGAACACATCACCATCGTGCACGAGGACTGAATATGTTGCGCGGCTTCCTAGTGATTTTTATTTTGTGCGGGATCGCGATCCTCGCGGTGCTTGGATTTCGCGGGCGGAAGAGTACCGCTCCGCCGACCGAGGTTTTCCCGGATATGGTGCGCCAGATGAAGGTTCGTGCGCAGGCACCGCTCGGTCTTTTTGCGGATGGACGCGGGCCACGTCTGCCGGTCCCGGGTACGGTGCCGATTGGCTATGAGATGCCAAAGTTCGGACTAGCCTGGAAACCGGGGGCGGACGTGGGCCCCTGGTCTCACCCGCGCGCTGATTTTGGTTCCGGCACTGATTACTTCAACACCGGCAAAATGGGCGACCGCTGGGGAACAGGAATTCCAGTTCCAGTCACGCCTGAGTTGATGCAGCGCGGGCAACAGCGATTCAATATCACCTGCGTGATGTGTCACGGGGCTACTGCTGCAGGCAACGGGATCACCAAACAGTACGGACTTGCGACTGTCGTTTCGCTTCAAGATGAACGAATCCGCAAAATGTCTGATGGCGAGATTTTCAATACCATTACGAATGGCAAAAACACAATGATGGCCTACGGGCCAAACATCATCGTGGCTGATCGCTGGGCGATCATTGCATACCTGCGCGCGTTACAGCGCAGCCAAAACGCAACGGTGGTCGATGTTCCTGAGGATCGGCGCGCAGAACTGGAGAAACCGGCGTCACCGCCGCCGGCTGCAGCAAAATGAGCGAGCGTTCCCACACTGCCCCAAAACCCGAAGGCGAATATTTCGAGAGCAGCCGCTTTACAGGTCTCTCGTCGATCCTGGGATTAACTGCCATTGTGGCGCTGGCACTTTGCGTCGTTGGCGCATTTCTAAGTCCGCATCAATTCAGTTATTCGTGGCTCTTTGCGTTCGCATTTTTCTTCACGCTTTGCGCCGGCTGCTTTTTCTGGACGATTGTGCACCATGCCACCGATGCCGACTGGTCAGTGGTGGTGCGGCGACAGTTGGAAAACATTGGAGTGTTGCTGGTGGTGCTGGCGATCCTTTTTGTGCCGATCCTTCTCCTTCGACGCCATCTGTATTCGTGGATGGATATTCCGCCCGGTGTCGAACATTCGCTGGATGCGAAGCGTGCCTATCTCAATTGGTCTTTCTTTCTGATCCGCGCCGTCGTGTTTCTCGGCTTTTTCCTTTGCGCAGCGCTCGTTTTACGCCGGTTATCGGTAAACCAGGACAAGGATGGGAATCCGCGGTTCACCATCTTGATGCGCAAGGTCGCGTTTATCAGCCTGCCAATGTTCGCGCTTTGTCTCACGTTTGGTGCGTTCGATTGGCTGATGAGCCTGAACTATCACTGGTTTTCCACCATGTTTGGCGTCTACATCTTCGCCGGCGCGGCAGGGAGTTCGATGTCGCTGCTCGTCCTGGTCATCACCGCACTGCGGCGGGCTGGATATTTGAACGGTGTCATCACGCTTGAGCATTACCACATCATGGGAAAATGGATGCTGGCCTTCACCATTTTCTGGGCCTACATCGGCTTCGGCCAGTACATGCTCATCTGGTATGCGAACATTCCCGAGGAGACCCAATTCTTTATTACCCGAAACACTGAATCATGGTGGGCGCTGAGCACGCTGCTCGTGGTTGGACGCTTCTTTATCTCTTTTCCGATTCTGCTCATGCAATCGGTTAAGAAAGAACCGCGTCGTCTTTGCATGGTCGCGGGATGGATTGTGTGCATGCAAATGCTCGACATGTACATCATTGTTTTGCCCGCGTTACACGGTACGGGCGTGCACGTCAGCGTTTGGGATTTGCTTTCTCTCATCGCCATCGGAGCCACTCTCGGCTTCGTTTATCTGCGAATTGTGCCGCGGACTTCTCTCTTTCCAGTTCGCGATCCGCGCCTGATTGAATCTTTGAACCTGGTGAACTGAGATGGCTGAGACCGAATCGCTTCGTCAAGTTGCTCATGCGCGCGCTCCTTTGTCGGCGTGGTTCGGGATCGTGCTACTCTTTGCGCTTTTTGGGGTGATTGTGCTCGCAATCATCGGACCGTCGCCGCGTGGAACCGATTACGAAGAAGCGCGCGCCAAGAAGCGGATTGAGAATTTGACGACGCTGCGCGAGGAAGCCGACAAGGCGTTGACGACTTACGCCTGGGTTGACAAAAATAAAGGCGTCGCTCGGATTCCGATCGAGCACGCCATGGAGTTGACGGTTGCCGAGTTGGCGAAGCAAACGCCTGCTCCAGCGGGTCCGATTGCTACGCCCCAGGCGCAAGCAACCGCAAGCGCTCCCGCGATTACTGCTTCCCCGGCTTCTGCTACGTCTCCGAAGCCAGGCGGCGCACAAGCATCACCTCAAGCGGCTGCGTCTGCCGCGCCGCAAGGAGCGGCGGCCTCTAGTCCGCCGTCTTCATCGCCAGCCCAAGCATCGCCGTCTCCGGCCGCTTCCGCGGCGCCAACTTCACCAAGTCCTGCTAACAGCCCATGAATCCTGCCGGAATCCCGCTTAAAGAACCGTCTGTTTCCGTCGCCGCCGTTGATACGGAGCAGTTCGAACGCGCTCTGATTGACGCCTCGACACGCGTACCGGTGTTGATCTTTTACACTTCGGCGGTGGCATGGCTAATCCTCGGCACGCTGCTCGCCGGATTTGTTTCGTTCAAGCTGCACATGCCGGATTTGCTGTCTGACATCAGTTTCCTCACATGGGGACGCATGCGCCCCGCACACATGAACGTGATGGTGTACGGCTGGGCATCGATGGCAGGGATGGGCACCGCAATTTGGCTAATGGCGCGACTATGCCGCACAGTCCTGCGTTATCCGCTGCTTCTGGTTACGGGTGCTGGATTTTGGAACTTGGGCGTCCTCTTGGGTGTAGGTGGAATTCTCCTCGGCGATAGCACTGGTTATCAATGGCTCGAGTTTCCCAGCTATGCTGCGATTATTCTTTTTGTCGCTTATACGCTTGTTGCTTCCTGGGCGGTGTTGATGTTTCGGTTTCGGCGCGGCGAACAAATTTATATTACGCAGTGGTATTTGCTCGCCGCGTTCCTGTGGTTTCCGTGGCTTTACGCGGCGGGCCAGTTAATGCTCTTCGTTGTCCCGGTGCAGGGCGTGTTGCAGGCTGCTGTCGGCTGGTGGTACGCGAATAACCTGCTCTTTCTTTGGTTCGGCGCGATCGGTCTCGGCACGGCCTATTACATGATTCCCAAAGTGATTGGGCGCCCGGTGTACAGTTATCATTTGGCAGCGATCGGCTTCTGGAGCTACGCACTGTTCTCGAGCTGGACCGGAATGCAGCGCCTGGTTGATGGACCGTTCCCGGCCTGGATGGTCACGGCCAGCATTGCAGCCACGATCCTCACGCTAATTCCCGTCGCGACCGTGGGACTCAATCATCACATGACGATGCAGGGCTATTTTCCGCTGATGCGTTACAGCCCGACGCTGCGTTTTACTGTGTTCGGCGCGATGTCTTACACCGTTTTTAGTCTGGTTGGTGTTTTGATTTCGCTTCGCTCGGTGGCCCGCTACGTCAACTTCTCCCAGGCAAGCATCGCGTATTCGCACCTCGGTCTTTACGCATTTTTCACGATGGTGATTTTCGGCTCAATGTACTACATCGTGCCGCGACTGATTGGACGCGAGTGGCGCTATGCGTCGCTGATTAAACTGCATTTTTGGGCATCGGCCTACGGCATTGGATTGATGACGCTCATGCTTCTCGCCGGCGGTTTTGCGCAAGGCGCGAGCATGGAAAATCCCTCGCTCGCTTTCAGTGAGAGCGTCGAATCGGTGTTGCCTTACCTGCGCGGGCGTAGCTTATCCGGCATTTTGCTGACAGTGTCGCATTTCATCTTTGCGTATCACTTTGGATTGATGCTTTTCGGTCTGGGCCGGAAAGCGACTGTGCCCACATTTCTTAATCCAGTTGAAGCAGAAGGAGCTGAAGTAGCACACTAATGAAAGGACTCGCCCCTCTTTTTCTCGGAATTTTCGGGACGTTTGCGTTCTCCTGGGTGGGATTAACGGTGATTCCTAATTGGCAAATCGGACACCTCAGTCCTCAGTCTGACGAGGAAGGCACAGATATCTATCCGATGCCGCAATCGGGAATGGTTCAGCAGGGCGCGCATGTTTACGCTGCGAACGGCTGCATCTATTGTCACAGTGAACAGGTCCGCGCCGATTATGCGGGTGCCGATATCGAGCGAAAATGGGGCGATCGCCGGAGTGCGCCGCGTGATTACATTTTCGATCGCCCAGTTTTTCTTGGGAAGATGCGCATGGGGCAGGACCTTGCGAACATTGGTGCACGCGCGCCAAAGGAAGAGGAAAGTCCTTCACCTGCTGGCGGCGCAAGTCCCGCGCCGCAAGGAGCGGCGGTCTCCCCTGGGGCCGTAGTCTCGCCAACGGCGGCCAGTCCATCGCCTTCTACCGCAGCGTCGCCCGGTTCTCTTGCATCGAAACCGCCAGCCAGTGCGGCTCCTTCGAGCTCGCCGACGCCCAAGGCACCTGCAGCGGCAGGTCCCAGCACGGGTATCGCTTCGCCTTCACCAGGGGCGCCCGCTGCGGCAGCTGCAAGTCCGGGGGCACCACCTTCTGCTGGACCGCCTTGGCCCGAGCAGACTGCAGGCCTCCCACCAATGTATTCCGCTGCATGGCATCATGTGCATCTTTATTCGCCGCGCAGTATCAATCTTGACTCAAACATGCCGTCCTACCGTTTTCTCTACCAATCTCGCCGTATTAGTGACGCGCGTTCATCGGATGCTTTGCCACTTACCGGTTCCGACACGCCGCCGGAGGGCTGGGAAATTATTCCCACGTATGATGCGAAATGTCTTGTGGCTTACATGATGGCGCTTAATCAATCGCATGCTTTGAAAGACGTCAGGTCAGCCGGTGCGGCACCAACGGCATCGCCGGCGGCTTCGCCTCCGCCTGCCCCTGGAGGACAACCAGCAAAATGAACGAGAGCGCACCAACACCAGAGCCGCCTTCTGGCCAGGGGATGGATTACAGCGAAATCGCTGATGTGCAGGACGTTCATGCCGCGGTGCAGCGCGAAAAGCGTGAGCCACGTGTGGGCCGCGAGCCTCTTTCCATCTGGTTGATCGCAGTGTACGGACTTGCCGTATTTTTTGGTGGCGCATATCTCGGCCGCTACTCGGGAAATTTTAGCGGTGAAGCGCTTGACCCGTACGGAGGCGAAATGCCCACGATGAAAAAAGTTACCGGACCGCAGGGCGCTGAACAAGCTGCGGAACTTTCGCCGCACGATCGCGGCAAGAAGGTTTTCGCGGCCAATTGCCAGACGTGTCACCAGGCGAACGGTCTCGGGGTGGCGGGTCAGTATCCGCCGTTGGCAGGATCGGAGTTTACCACCGGCGGCTCACACCGAATGGCGATGATCGTGCTCAAAGGCTTACAGGGCCCAGTAAAAGTAAAAGGCCAGCAATATGGCACCGCCGTTATGCAGCCGTGGGACAAGACATTGACCGATCAAAAACTTGCGGACGTTATCACCTACGAGCGAAGCGAGTGGGGGAATAACGCGACTCCCGTTACCGCCGAGCAAATTGCCGCGTTACGCAAGGAACTCGCGACTCATCCAAACTCATTCACCGAACCCGAGCTCCTTGCGGTTCCAGACGAAGATCTTCCTGGCGGTGCTCCCGCGGGTGCTGCACCTGCCAAAGCTGCAAAACCAGGCGAGCCACCGAAACCGCAAGGCTAGCGCGCAGCTAGCCCGTCAGTGTGCGGGCGTCCCGCGTGAGAGGCCAGTCCGGCTCGGACTTTCGGCGTCACGCTTGGAATGCGCCTAGCCTTCTCGATTGGGCGTGCCGAGAATGTGACTCTTCGGCGGCATCATTACGTTGTCGAAGTTTTGGGTGAACATCGCGGCTGCAAAAAACGCGACGGCGCGCAATGTTTCCTTGCCGACATTGACCAGGTCGTGTCTTACCGGCGTTGGAATGGCAAAAACACTTCCGGCACCGACATGGTAGGTGCTGCCATCTTCCATGTGCAATTCACCGGTACCGGCGATGATGTACTGCGTTTCTTCGGTAGCGTCGGTGTGCCAGCCAAGCCGTTTCCCAGGCTCAATCTCGTAAACTATCGTGGAAGACGCGGTTGTGCCGTGGCCGCCAAACACGGCGAAAGCGCCAGCCCAATGAACTGACTGATCATTATCGGCCCAAACCTCAGTGCGCTTAAGTTTGTCGGATGCAACGACTGGATTCATGCGGCCGAGGCTAGAGACTGCCTTCCTACAGTCAATAACAGAAAGGCTTCCGGAACATTGCAGCCACCGTCCTACGGCTACGAAAGGGCTTCGGCGAGCACTTCAGCCATGTGCTTTGGTCGGATATTTGTGAGGTCGCTGATCTGATGCCGGCAACTTGTCCCGGAGGCGATGATTTGTGTCTCGCGCCCTTGATTCTCGATCTTGTCGATCAAATCCTGGGCCACCTGGATGGAGAGATCGTATTTCTCGGCGAGCGTGCCGAACGCGCCTGCCATTCCGCAGCATGCGGTATCGAGCACGGTCGCTTTCCTCCCGGGCAAACGTTCTGCGAGTCTTCGCATAAAAGCAGGATTCATGATCGATTTGGCGTGGCAATGCGGGTGAATCGCAATTGTCGCGGAGCGCTTATTGAAATGAAGGGCCTCCGGTTCTTGCACCAATAGGTCATCCACAAATTTTTCGAATAAAAAACAGCGGTCCGCTATCTCTTCTACACTTTCGATTCTTAGCTCGCGATAATCTTCTACGAACATCGACCAGCACGACGGCTCCAGGAAGAGAATCGGCGGTGCAGATGGTTGAGAGTTGATAGTTGAGAGTTGAGAGATGTTGTGCTTACCGAGCTTTGATACGGCGTCGAGATTTCCCTGACTAAAGGCTGGTCGCCCACAGCAGCGCCGGTTCTTTGCGAGGAAAACTTCGAAACCCAGAACTCGCAGCACTTTGACCGCGGCAATCCCGATATGCGGCTCGTGGTAGCGCACAAACGTATCGTCCCAAAGAATCACGGGGCCGCGCTTGTAGCCCCGGGCGTTGACCGCGGCGCCGGGGTCAGCGCCCCCGGCTACAGCGTACTTCACAAACCACTTATCGAATCGCTCGCTCGCGTATTGCGGCAGCGAACGCCTGGCAGAGAGTCCGAGTGTTTTCTCCATCGCGACACGGATAGGCCGGTAATTGAGAATGCGGTTTGCCAGTGACGGCGCCACACAGCCGATTTTGCCTAACAAATCGACGTTGCTGAACAGTCGTTCGCGCAAAGGCAACCCATCGCGCTGAAATCGCGCATGCATCAACTCCGCCTTGAGCAGCGCGAGATTCACGTTGGACGGGCATTCAGGTGTGCACCCTTTGCAAGAGAGGCAATTGCTCAGGGCGGCGTCCAATTCGGCCGAACGCAATGGATCATGTCCATCCACGCGCAGTTCCAAGGCGGCACGGATTGTGTTGGCGCGACCACGCGTGGACATGACTTCCTCGTGGGTGGCCATGAATGTTGGGCACATGACACCGGTCCTTTTAAGGCAACCTCCGCAGCCGTTACATTGCTCCAGGTTGCCTATGAACGAACGATCTTTGAATGCGAACGCGAGCATGGGCTCGAATGGGAGCTCCAGCGGTCGTGTGAAGTTTTCTCGCAGATGATTGTCGATTCTATGTGGCTGTAGCAGCCTCGCTGTGTCGAGGCTCTCGTCGCGCGATCCCGTGCACGGCGACGCAGTGCCGTGGCTGCACTCGAAGATTTTTCCCGGATTGAAAATGTTTGTCGGATCGAACATTCGCTTGATCTCGCGCATTACACCGAGAAGCTCATCGCCGAGTTGCTCCTGCATGTATTCCGTGCGCGCGATACCGACTCCGTGCTCGGCGGAAAGCGAGCCCCTAAAATCGCGCACCAACGCGGAGGTTTGATCTGCAACCTGCCGAAACTTTTTTAGGTCGGTTGGACTGTGCAGATCGAGCACCGGTCGGACATGCAAAAGTCCGCTGGCAGCGTGACCATAGTAACTCGCCTCCAGCCCGAGTGGTTTCATGATCGATTGTAATCCGTGCACGTATTCAGGCAGCTGTGCTGGACGAACGGCGGCGTCTTCGATAAACGCGACCGGCTTCGCCCCCCCGATGCCGCCGGTTAAAAGTGAGAGGCCAGATTTGCGCACAGACCAAACCAGATTCATTTGCGCAGGTTCCGTGAGAATCTTTGTGCGCAGGCCGATTCTTCTCGATTGTAAAGTCGATAATCGTTCGGCGACGTCATCATAGAATTCAACGATCAGAATCGATTCGCACGGCTCTGTATCGACCTCGAGCAAGTCGCGGGCCGCCTGAAAATGGAGCTGACCTTTGGTTTGATCGAACAAAGGACGATCGATGTGCTCAATGGCGGCGGGTTTAAGATCGAGAAGCTCAACGGTGGCCTGCATCGCTTCGTCCACCGAGGAAAAAAAGATCAAGCCCAGGCCTTTGCCAGCCGGCAGCGGCGAAATTTTGAGTTCGGCGGAGAAAATCGCGGCCAGCGTTCCTTCGCTGCCCGCGAAAATATTTGTGAGGTCATTTGGTGCATTCAGGAACCTTTCAATGCCGTAGCCTGGCCAGCGTTTTATCAGTCCCGGCGGCCAGCGCTCTGCCATCTCCGTCCTTCGTGCTTGAATGAGGTTTTCGATTCTAGCACGCTCGGCAGCGAGCGATTCATGCATACGTCCGATTTTTTCGATGCGCCCATCGGCCATCACCGCCTCGAGCGAAAGAACATGACAGGCCGTTGTACCGTAAATCGGGCAACGCCGACACGGATGCTGCGTTTTTCGAGATCAAGGTCCGTGATCTGGCGGTTGTACCGTGAAAACTCGACGATCAAACCTTCGCCGATCGCATTGCCCACCAGACTCGTGCCGGCGCCGCGCGGTGTAACGGAAACGCCTGCGTCAGCGGCTGCGCGAATGACTGCGCTTGCCTGCCGGGCGTCTTTGGGAAACGCCACTCCGATTGGTTCGATCTGATAAATCGAAGCATCAGTCGCGTAGAGCTGTCGCGTCAGGTTATCAAAGCGAACATCGCAACCGGTTTGCCTGATTTTCCTTTCCTGCGCGGAAGTCATTCGTCGAAGACAAATGTTAACCCGCAGCTTGGCGCGAGCGAATGGCAATTCGGCACGCCCGGCGGTCGCGCCCTACCACAGATCCATCTGCGTGCTTTCCTGCGTGGTTTCTGCAAAGCGGACGCCAGCGCCAATGAGGCGGACCGGTTTTCCAGTACGACGAAATGCTTCATCGAGAAGAGCGCGGAAATCTGGTAACGTAGGTGCGAGTCCAGCGCGCTCGGCAGTGGTTCGGGTGAAATCGTTGAACTTCAATTTCACGAATATTTTTGTGATATCGCGGGTTGATTCCTTTTGTGCGAGATCAGCCATCAAATCCTGGAAGAGTTCTTCCAGCTTTTCTTCACACTGTTCCAGAGTCGTCAGATCAACGGCAAATGTTTCCTCAGTGCTTAGCGACTTGCGGGGGCGGTCCGGTTCGACCGGCCGGTCGTCGATGCCCCGGCAAAGATCGTAGAGATCGAGACCGAATTTGCCGAAAAGATCGACGAGCTCGGGACGTGAGAAGCGTTGCAAATCGCCACACGTTTTTACGCCGAGCTCTTCAAGTTTTCGCTCGCTCTTCTCGCCGATTCCCCAGATCTGGCGAACCGGCAAATCTTTCATGAAGCCCAGCACCTCTTCTGCTTTCACTTCAAATTGGCCGTTTGGCTTGTTCATTTCGCTGGCGATCTTCGCGATCAATTTATTGGGTCCAATTCCAGCTGAGGAGGTCAGTTTCGTTTCTCGAAAGATCGTTCCGCGGATAACCTGGGCCAGCGGCCCCGGCGCGCCGGGGTGCGTGCTGACATCGAGGTAAGCTTCGTCAAGCGACAAGGGCTCGATCAGGGACGTGAACCGATACAAAATTCCGCGAATGGCTGCAGCTTCGCGACGATAAACGTCGAACCGTGTCGGTAGCACGATCAGATTCGGGCAACGTTGCAGCGCCATGAACGTCGGCATTGCCGAACGCACTCCAAATTTTCGCGCTTCATAATTACAGGTTGTCAATACGCCGCGTCGATCGCGCGCACCTCCCACGGCTACCGGCTTACCGCGCAATGAAGGCCGGTCGCGGATCTCAACCGCGGCATAGAAACAGTCCATGTCGAGATGAATGATGGAACGTGGTTGCTTCTCGACTTTCACAGGCGAAATCTGGCACAAGAGGCAAAGCTGGAGTAGTGGAGTAATGGAGTAATGAGCCTGTTCTTTTCCCAACACTCCAACACTCCGACACTCCATCGCCGTGCGACGCGCGTTTTTATGGTGAGGCATGGTTCTACCACTCTGAGCGCCGAGGATCGATTCGCAGGTGTGACGAATGTGGAGTTGTCCGACGAGGGGCGCGAACAAGCGCGGCGTTTGGCAGAGAGATTAAGTCGAGAAAAAATTGGGACTGTTTACGCGTCACCACTTGATCGCACAGTTGAGACCGCGCGGATTCTCGCTGCGCCGCACAATCTCGCAGTCACAACATGCGACGGATTCCGGGAAATTTCGCATGGTCATTGGGAAGGGATGACGCGGCATGACGTGGAAGATAAATTCCCGGAGGAAATGGCCGAATGGGAAAAGGACCCATACACATTTGCCCCAAAGGGTGGAGAGAGTGGGCTCGCCGTAACGGCGCGCGCGCTGCCAGCGTTGATCGATTTGATACGAGACTATCCCGGCGAAAACATTCTGGTTGTCTCGCACAAGGCGACAATCCGACTATTACTAAGCTCGTTGCTCGGATTCGATCCGCGGCGATACCGCGATAACCTCGACCAAAAACCGGCGGCGCTGAATATTGTCGATTTTCGAAACCCGACGCGCGCGCGTTTGACCCTGTTCAACGATACCTCGCATTATGATAAGGCCGCGATTCCGGAAATCCCGAAAGCGCGCTTGTCCAAATGGTGGAACATCCGCGCCTGACGTTGGTAGGGCGCGACCGCCGGCGCGCACCGCTTTTGGTCGTGGAAATGTTTTTTCGGCTTTGCAAACCGGGCTTCCCTCTAGATATTGAAATGATAACTTTTTCCTGAAATGGATTCTTCTGCTTCCGTCGAAACGCATCACGACCCGCACGCGCACGCTGGCGAACATGGACACCAAGAGCTTGGTTGGTGGCGAAAATATATTTTCTCCACAGACCATAAGGTGATTGGGATTCAGTACGGTCTTTGTGGTCTCTCGTTCCTTTTCTTAGGCTTTTGCCTGATGATGTTGATGCGCTTCCAACTGGCTTATCCGGGCCAGGCGCTACCGGTGATCGGCAAATGGCTCCCGCACATTTTCGGGCCTGGCTCAATGCCAGACGGAAAGATGACGCCTGATTTTTACAATTCGTTAGGCGCGATGCACGGCACGATCATGATTTTTGCCGGAGTCGTGCCTCTGGCGTTCGCTGCTTTCGGCAATTTCGTTGTTCCGCTGCAGATCGGCGCTCCGGACATGACCTTCCCGAAAGTGAACGCTGCAAGTTTTTGGGCGTTCGCCGTTGGGGGCGTGATCATGCTCATCAGTTTCTTCGTTCCCGGTGGCGCGGCCAAGAGTGGCTGGACTTCCTATACGCCGCTCGCGGCAATTGCGGATAGCGGCCCGGGACATAATCCGGTGTTCAACGGCCAGACGCTCTGGCTGATTGGCTTTATTTTTCTGATCACGTCATCGTTGCTAGGCGCCGTCAATTTCATCACCACGATCATTCAATTGCGCGCGAAGGGGCTGACCTGGATGCGCCTTCCATTTTTCGTGTGGGCGCAATTTGTCACCGCGTTTCTGTTGCTGCTAGCGTTCCCACCGCTCGAAGCTGCGATCATCATGCAATTGATGGACCGCCTTGCGCATACCAGCTTTTTTCTGCCGAGCGGTATGGTGGTAAATGGCGTGCCGATGTCCATCAGCGGCGGAGGTAGCCCGCTTTTGTGGCAGCACTTGTTCTGGTTCCTCGGCCACCCCGAGGTTTACGTGCTGATCCTGCCGGCGTTCGGCATCGTGGCGGAAATCCTCGCGAACAATTCACGCAAGCCGCTATGGGGATATAAATCGCTGGTCTTTTCGGTGTTGGTGATCGGTTTCTTGTCGTTCATCGTCTGGGCCCATCACATGTGGATGACTGGGATGGGCACGGCGGTCAGCGCATTTTTCCAAACGACCACGTTACTGATCTCCATTCCGTCAGTGATCATCTTGAGCGCGTTTTTCATTTCGCTTTGGGGCGGCTCCATTCGCTTCAACGTGCCGATGCTCTTTACCATCGCGTTTCTGCCAATGTTTGGAATTGGCGGTCTTACCGGCATCCCGCTGGCATTTAATTCGGCCGATCTTTATTTGCACGATACGTATTACGTGATCGCGCACTTTCATTACATCGTGGCGCCGGGCACAATCTTCGGACTCTTCGCGGGCGTCTATTACTGGTTCCCGAAAGCGACTGGCCGGAAGATGAGTGAGTTCTGGGGCAAAGTGCATTTCTGGCCGACCCTTATCTGCATGAACATGATTTTTCTGCCGATGTTTTTGCAGGGAATGGCTGGTATGCATCGCCGTTGGTACGACGGCGGACAGGGGTGGGGCGTCGCGACTGACCACACGATTTGGGGATTGACCGGCTTTCAATGGAATCAGCCGATCTCATGGGCAGCCTGGATTATGGGCCTGGCTCAAATTCCCTTCATCATTAATTTCTTCTGGAGCATCAAACATGGCGAAAAGGTGAATGACAATCCGTGGGAAGCGACCACTCTGGAGTGGACCGCGCCTTCGCCACCGCCGCACGGAAATTTCGTTCATACTCCTGTGGCCTATCGCGGCCCCTACGAATACAGTCTCCCCGGACGCGAACGCGATTTCACGATGCAAAACGAACCGGTGGAGCTGACTGAACGCACTCGCAGAAAGCCGCCGGCCGAACCAGTTCTGGCTTAGATCCGACGCAATGGAAATTCCGTACACAGTCTCCACCCGTCCCGATACCGGACTTTGGAATGCCAAGATCGGCATCTGGCTTTTCTTGGCGTCGGAAGTGATGCTGTTTGGCGCGCTTTTTTCCGCCTACATTTTCTTACGAATTGATGCGGCGCCAGGGACCTGGCCGCACGGACTACTGAACGTCCCAGTCGGCACGATGAACACGGCAATCCTGATCATATCGTCGGTCACTGTCGTGCTGGCGTGGGCGGCGCTGAAGATGAGGAGATATCGAGCCTATTGGTGGTACATGCTGGCCACGATCACGTGCGGGCTGATTTTCTTGACCGTCAAACTCGCTTACGAATGGCCGCAGAAGTTCGAGCACTTCGGCGCTTACATTAAACCGGATGCGCTCGCAAAGTACGAACAATATTTAGGTAACGAACGGCGCCTTGAAAAGGGGCTTGAACCGCGAATCGAGATCACGGGTCACCTGCATAGTCAAAATGCGAAGGAATACGAAGTCGCACTCGATCCGGTAAATGCTCATCCCGATGATCCGTCAATGGATCGGCCGCACTTTATACCGCTGCCGGTCACTGACAAAATCGCCACGATAGAGAAGGAAGATGTCCAGCGTGCAACGATGTTTCTGCCAACGCACAGCGCCTATTTTGCCAGCTATTTCACCATTACCGGCTTGCACGGTCTGCACGTGCTCGGTGGTGTGCTCGTGTTCATTTACATGTGGCTGCCGGTCAGCAAAAAACTCTACCAGCGCAATCCCGAGCATCTGGCGAATCGCGTCGAAGTGAGCGGCCTTTTCTGGCACTTTGTTGATCTGGTCTGGATATTTGTGTTTCCGCTCTTTTATCTGCTTTAGCCATGAACAATCCGCCTGATATTTCGCAAGATTCCAAGGAGTACGAGGAATACGCGCACGGCATACAAAAGCACGTCAGAGGTTATCTGATGGTGGGCGCGCTCCTGCTCACGTTTACCGTGATCACCGTCGCGCTGTCGTACGTCCATTTCGGTACCGACAAGGCAAACATAGCCATTGCCATGCTGGTGGCCACAATCAAGGCGGGGGCAGTTGCCGCCGTATTCATGCATTTGGCGGCCGAAAGACGCCTGATCTACCGCATTCTGATTTTTACGGGCTTTTTTGTGCTTGGCCTCTTCTGGCTTATTTTATTGGCGTGGTACGACTACCCAGTCTTTCACTAAATGTCGCTTAAAGGCTTCCATATTGTTTTCATTATTTTCTCGACGCTGCTTGCGCTGGGAGTGGGACTGTGGTGCGTCTGGGTCGATCTGGTGGAAGGTGCGCCAATTTATCTTGCAGGCGCCATCGCATCATTTGTGACCGCCGTTGCGCTGATCGTTTATGGCATCTGGTTCTACCGCAAAATGAAACGGCTGCGGATCATCACATGAAAACGAAGATTCTGTCAGCCTTCTTGCTATTTATTTTTTCGCCTGTTGGACAGGCGCTGGCCTGTCCGTTCTGCTACGGCGCGAAGGATGGAAAATCGACTGAGCACATGGCAGTTGCGATCTGGTTTCTTTTTGGCGCTGTGATGTCGGTTCTGGGCGGAATCGGAGCATTCAGTTTTCATCTTTGGCGGCATGGACGCATGCCTGCCGAACCTCACCATGAGATCACCGAGGAAGATCTGAGCAAATATGAGTAGCCTCGCGCTGATCAACGAATTTCTGGGAATGCCGGCCAATACAGCCTCATCGCATGGTTACCAAATCGATCACATCATTGAGTTCTGCCACTGGTTCATGGCGGCGCTTTTTGTTGGGTGGTCGGCGTTTTTTATTTTTGTTCTGATTCGGTTCCGGAAACGTCGCCAGCCTGGTGCGGATCATAAGGGTGTGACGAGCGGCATCTCGACGCATCTGGAATTTTCAGTCGTCTTGATCGAGGCGGTGCTCCTCCTCGGCTTCGCAATTCCACTTTGGGCCAAACGTGTGAATCAGTTTCCACCGGGAAAAGAAGCGCTGCTCGTCCACGTGGTCGCACAGCAGTTCAGTTTCAATTATCACCTGCCAGGACCGGATGGGCAATTTGGCCGGCGCGATATCAGCTTTGAGAGCAACTCAAATCCGCTCGGCCTCGATCCAAACGATCCCGCCGGCAAGGACGATATCGTGACGTCTGGCGAACTTCATGTGCCGGTGAATCGGCCGGTGGTTGCGGAACTTTCCTCAAAGGATGTCATCCACGATTTCTTTTTACCAAGCATGCGGATCGCGGGCGACGCAATCCCCGGTTCACTCATTCCGATCTGGTTCACTCCCATCAAGACCGGGACCGACGAGGTGATTTGCGGTCAGCTGTGCGGTTTGGGTCATTACGGGATGAAAGGTACACTCGTAGTGGATACGCCGCCGGACTATGAAGCCTGGCTAAAGGAACGCGCTGAGCTGGCCCGCGGCGCGCAAAGCGCTCCGTCGCCAGCGCCAGGCGCGCCGCAGCCTCAAAACAAACCGTCTGTACCTGTGGTATCGCCGACTCCCGGCGGGTAGTCGTTTCTGTAGCGGCGCTCTGTGAGTGCCGAATTACCAATGCTGTCGACCCCAAGAAGCTCGGCGGTCGGAGACCGTCGCTACAGTAAATGGCTTAACCGTTTCACGTGGCTCATTTGCGTGGCCGCACTGCTGCTTATTTGCAGTGGCGGAATGGTCACGAGCAAAAACGTGGGTCTCGCGGTGCCGGACTGGCCGACCACGTTCGGCTACAACATGTTTCTGTTTCCCGTTTCAAAATGGGTCGGTGGAATTTTGTTCGAACACACGCACCGCCTGATCGCGTCCGCTGTTGGATTCCTGACGATCATTCTGACGATCTGGCTTTGGCGCAGTGAAAGCCGGCGATGGGTGCGCAATCTGGGCCTAATCGCGCTGGCCGGCGTCATCTTGCAGGGGATTCTCGGTGGTCTGCGCGTCACGATGCTCAAAGATGAAATCGGCATCTTTCACGCGTGCGTCGCTCAAGCCTTTCTCGCACTGATGGTGGTGATCGCGCTTGTAACAACAAACTTTTGGCGCTCTCTCGGGGAAATTGATATTACTCCAAAGAAATTCGCGCCGATTCGAACACTGGCCATCGCAATCACAGTCGCGATCTATGTGCAACTTGCCCTGGGCGCGACAATGCGCCATCAGCATCGCGATCTATCGATTCTCGATTTTCCCACGGCAAACGGAGCGTGGATTCCCGATACAAGCGCGACAGCCCTCGCCAAGATCAACGCCTGGCGCGATGCGCGCGGCCTGTCGGACGTGGACGCTTTCCAAATTTGGCTTCAAATGTTACACCGTTTTGTCGCGCTGCTGATTGCAATCGGTGTCATTGCATTTTGTTCGCGCCTTTCGAGAGACGCGCGCCAGGTTCCGGCGCTCAAGCAATTGTCGATCTGGTGGCTCGTATTTCTTCTCGTTCAGCTGACGCTGGGTGCATGGACAATTTGGAGCAATAAAGCCGCGGACATCGCGACCGCGCATGTCGCCGTTGGGGCGATCATGCTATCCTTTGGTGTGAGTATCTCGGCTATGTGCTGGCGACTCGTGGCGGTGTCGCGACACGGCGCACTCGGCGAGCGCGCCCTACCAATTCCCGCATGAAAACCGCCGCGCTCGAAGTCGAAACTGCGAAACATGCGTTCGCGCCGAGGAGGTTCGTCACTGATCTCTTCGAGTTAGTCAAAGCGCGGTTAACGTCGCTTGTCTTACTGACTACCGCCGTCGGGTTTTATCTCGGATCGGGATCGACTGTCGATTATTCCGCATTGTTTCGCGTCGTCTTCGGAACAGCAGCCGCGGCTGCCGGTGCGGCGGCGCTCAATCAGTGGTGGGAACGCAAAGCGGATGCGTTGATGCATCGGACGAAAATGCGCCCTGTGCCGGCGGGCCGAATGCGACCGGCCGAAGCGCTCGCGCTTGGCTTTGTCTTCTCGATCTTTGGGATTGGCTATCTCGCGCTGACTTGCAACGCGCTGAGCGCCGTGCTCGCTGCGATCACAATCACGATTTACATCTTCGCTTATACGCCGCTCAAGCGCGCCAGCACGGCGAACACAATCGTCGGAGCCATCCCGGGTGCCATCCCGCCGGTGATCGGCTGGGCTGCCGCTCGCGGCGCAATTGATGCTGGTGCGTGGAGCCTTTTCTTAATTCTTTTGCTATGGCAACTCCCGCATTTCTTCGCCATCGCCTGGATGTACCGTGAAGACTATTCGCGAGCGGGTTTCCGCATGATTTCAAGCGATGACCTCAGCGGCGAGCGTAGCGCCAGTCAAAGCGTGCTTTTTTGCATCCTGCTTCTGATCGTGGGAGGCTTGCCGGCATTTGTTGGAATCGTCACGTTCGCGTATTTACCAATCGAATTGCTCCTTGGCAGTTTGTTTATCGCTGTCGCCATGCGGTTTTTAAGAGTCCGCACCAGAGAAGCTGCGCGTTTGTCGTTCGTAGCATCGATTGTTTACCTGCCGCTGTTGCTGGTAGCACTTGTCCTGACAAAATCATGAGCACAACTTCTACCACAATGAATCAGGCGCCGTCACGCAGCGGCATCGCTTGGAAACTGATCCTGATTCTGATTCCCATTCTTACTTTGCTACTGCTACTTTGGCTGCGTTACATCGAGGTGGCAGCTCTTCAGCAACGAACTGTTTCTTCATACGGAACAGTCCCAGCTTTTCAGCTGGTGAATCAAAATGGACAGGCGTTTGGTTCCGCGCAGTTGACAGGCAAAATCTGGATTGCCGATTTCATTTACACCACTTGCCCAGGGCCTTGTCCAATGATCAGTAGCCGGATGAGCGAACTGCAAAAGCCACTGGAAAAGACCGACGTGCATCTGGTTTCATTTAGCGTCGATCCGGAGAAAGATACTTCGCAAGTCCTGCGCGGTTACGCGGATAAGTTACAGGCAGATCCTGCGCGTTGGGATTTTCTAACAGGACCGAAGAGCGCGATCTACAAACTCTCGCACGATGGTTTCAAGCTCGCGGTTTCAGACGGGAGCAGCGAACAGGGAATTCCCGTGCATAGCACGCGGATGGTGCTGGTGGATCGGCACGGTCAGATCCGCGGCTATTACGATGCCACTGAAGCAGACGCCGTAACGAAATTGCTGGCAGACGCAAATCATCTGCTCCGCGAGCAACCGAAATAGCTGTAGCCGCGGTCTGTTTGTGACCGTCTAACGATGGATCGGCGTCAAAGACGGAGATAAACGATTTCAGAAATAGCTGGCGTGAGAGCGTTTTTGAAAATAGCCCAGCGTTTTAACGCTGGGTAAATAGTTTTTGCAACGCAGCGAGTCCCGGCCGGGACGACAGAACGCTTCAATCGAGTATTGATTCCTCGTATTCGAAATGGTGCTCCTGAAGCATCGCTATGAACTCCTCGCGAAAAGATCGCTTCCGGTGATGCTCAGTTTGATTGCTGATATAGATCACGGTTGCATCGACGCCAGAGATACTAACGCTGAAAGCGCCATAGCCTTTCTGCCAGGCGAAGAAATGCATCTTCGGAAATGTTTCTCGAATCCATTTGGATGAATTTCCCTTTAGAAGCTGCACTGCTTTGGCAACGGATAACGTTGCCGGCAAGCAGAGCAGAATGTGGACGTGATCGGCGGCTCCGCTAATGGCGAGCGCCTTCATCTGATTTTGTTTTGCGATGCCGCCAAGATATGGCCAGAGACGTTCGCGTAAATCTGGGATGAGCTAAGGTTCGCGATTTTTTGTGCTCCAGACTCAATGAATTAGGCAGCTCGCAAACGAATGCATGATCCGTTATTTCTGTCGTCCCCGCAGGGACTCGAATCCTGTTTATCGCAATAGACCCAGCGTTAAAACGCTGGGCTATTATCAATCTGGAGGGCGTGTCACCCCACCGGCTCTGGCCCGGTGCTCGGTCCCTCTTCGCAAACCATTCGCAGATAATCACGATATTCGCCTTTTGGTAGTCGATCGATGGTAGCGGCGAGTTGAGACTCCGTGATGAATCCGGCACGAAGTGCCACTTCCTCCAAACACGCGATTTTCAATCCCTGCCGGTGTTCTATCGTGGCGATGTAGTTACTTGCTTCGAGCAAGGTCGTTGTCGTGCCGGTATCGAGCCAGGCCACGCCGCGGCTAAGCAACTTCACATGCAACTGGTTCTCCTTGAGATAGAGCAAATTTAGATCGGTGATCTCAAGTTCGCCCCGCGCAGAAGGACGCAGGATCCGACACATCTCGACCACGCGTTCGTCATAGACATAAAGCCCCGGCACGGCGAAGGGACTCTTCGGTTGCTTCGGTTTTTCCTCCAGGCTGATCGCCTTTCCATCAGCATCGAATTCGACTACGCCGTAGCGTTCCGGATCGCGCACTTGATATGCGAAAACGCAGGCCCCACGCTCGATGGCCAGCGCGTCACGGTAAAAGTCCAGTTTCCCATAGAAAATGTTGTCACCCAGAATCAGTGAAGCGCCGCAGCTCTCGATAAATTTTGCCCCGATCAGGAACGCCTGCGCGATCCCCTCAGGCTTCGGCTGTTCGGCGTATTCGATCCGAATCCCAAGGTGCGAGCCGTCGTTCAGATAATCGCGCAACATCGGCAAATCCTTCGGCGTGGAAATGATCAGCACCTCGCGCAAGCCGCCAAGCATCAGTGTAGCCAGCGGATAACAAATCATGGGCTTGTCGTATATGGGGAGAAGTTGCTTGCAGACGATTTTCGTGAGCGGGTAAAGGCGCGTCCCCGCGCCGCCGGCGAGAAGAATGGCTTTCTTCATTTTGGATTTTCGATTTTCGCTTTTCGATTGCTGGCGCTCCAGCGCATTAGTAATTCCGCCCATTCCTGCCAGAAACGCGTTCCTGCAGTCAAATCGATCCCGCTCTTTTGACTGATTCGTCCAAGGGCCCGCTGAGGAGCCGAACGGAATGTTGTCTTATCAACGAGAAACGAACTGCTTAATTTTCGATCTCTCACACGGCCGCCTACGCACTGTGACAATGCGTTCTGAATCCACTCTCGCGGTAAAGACGGTCGCGCCTCAATCGTGGCGCTCACCGTAATATTGAGAAGTTTCTTTAAAATAAGCGCACAGACCAGCGCGCGAGAACTCGTGGCATGGACATGCGACACGTTTTTCTGCAGCCTGGCCAACACGAGAGCAAAACGCGCCTGTCGCAAAAAAATTCTTCCCGGGACGCGTGGCTCTTCCCGTGCTCGCTCTTCTTCCAATTTTTGGACAAGTACCGGATTAGCCCGCCATTCTGCCTCGATAACCATTGCGTCTGGCAGGAATTCCAGGTGTCGTGCAATTTTCTCCATCTTCTGGGTAAGACGAACCGTTGTATCCAACTCGCAGACAAATGGAATGATTACCAGATTGCGTCGATTCATCTCTTCAAGCTCGCGTTCAAGCAGCGGCAAATCTGTATCGGGCCACCGATCGATTAGATATGCGATTTTTGTAGCCGCCTCGCTCTGCGAAGCGCCGTGCTGAATGCGTTTTGTCCTGACGCCCGGTGTTTTTTGCAAACGCTCGATAAGCGGCGCCACAGTGTGCTCGATTCGGAAATGTTGTTCAATTCGCACACGTCCGGCACGACCGTAATGCAATCGCAATTTCGGGTCTTCTATGAGTCGTCCCAACGCTTCGGCCAGCGCCATCGTATCCTCCGGCGGAACGAGCAAACCTGTTTCGCCGTCCACAACGGATTCGGGAATTCCAGCCAATTGGGTGGACACGACCGGACGCGCAGCTGCCATGGCTTCGATGATCACGGTTGGAAAAACATCGCTGGCTCCTTGAGCGTCGGTTACTGAAGCGAGCGCGAAAATATCGGCAGATCTGAGTTTCTCCAAGACCGCTCCCTGCGACAGTGAGCCGCGCAGATGAACCCGGTCAGACAAGTTCAGCTTTCTGATCCTTGCTTCGAGGTCACCGCGTAACGGGCCGTCGCCGATAATTTCGCAGGTGAACTCAAGGCCTCGGCGCGCGAGCTCGACGCAAGCGTCAATGAGGTACTCAAATCCCTTGAACGCGACCAGCCGGCCGATGCTGATGATGCGCGGCACTTGGTTGATCACAGCTTCGGAGTTCGGCGCTGGGAAACGGGTCAGATCCATCCCGTTGTAGACGCGGTGAATCTTGGCGGCTGAATCGGGACAGCGTTGGCGAAGCAGGTCGCGGCTGTAGCCCGTTTCGGCCGCGATAAACTCCGCGGCGGCGCAGATTTCCCGTAACAGATCGTCATTGCCAAGGTCCTTCATGAAATCCTGTCCATGCGCCGTCACGCTGAATGGAATCCCTGAAATTTCTTTCAAGAACATCGCGGTATGCGCGGCTCGATTCGCGAAGTGCACATGGATATGGTCGACGCCACGGCGCTTGAAATGGTCTGCAAAGTAAAGGGCATTACGCGCGCGCTGCTCTGCCTTCACACCGGGGCCATATTTCCGCTCATGCCGGTCGACCAGGTTCTGCGGCCATTTGCCGTCCGTTTTCGCGTTTCTTTCCGAAATCTTCAAGATTTCTTGCGGAGGCGCGTAATGAATTGGGGCTCGCAAACAGGCGATGTGCTCGTGGCGCAAGCTGGTGAGAGGGGGATAGACCGAGCCGATTTCGAGTTCGAAACCGAGCCGTTCCAGCACCAACATCTCCGCGTCGCAAAACGTCTGCGAAAGCACGGGATACCGGGAGTAAAGATAGCCGAGACGCATCGAATCGGATGATTACGCGTTCCGGTCGAAAATAGCAATGGTAGGGCGTTTTTGTAGCCGCCTCGCTGGTCGAGGCGTCCCGCGCGTGGCCACCCGCACGGCGACACAGCGCCGTGGCTACAGCCATGAGCGGTTGGCTGCTCCCCTACGAAAAACGAACGTCCTTGCCCGGGTCCATCTCAAAGTCCAGATCCAGGGAATCCTCAATGTTCGGCTTGATCACTTCCTCCATGAATTTCACGAAAATGGGGTCTTCGCGAAAGATTGCGTACTTGTCCATCGACTCAAAATCGATGGCGATGAAGAACGGCCACGGCAATTCGGGGTCGATCCGTTTCCCGCACTTGATGCTCAAGACCTCGGGGATTTTCAGAAGCTGCATGCGCGCATTCATCATCATCGCCTCCACGCGAGCGGGCGTGACCTCGGGCTTGAGTTTATAGAGAACGACGTGATGAACCATGAGGGTAAAGCTAATAGGCGTTTCCAACGAGGCGCGCAAGTCCGAATCCATTGCCCTAATACTGCAGGGATTGTTTGACGGTTTCTTCCCCGAGAACAAATTGGACAACCCTTTGCTCTCAAGTCCGAAACAAGAAATAATGAACGACGAAAACGCACCCGCGACCGCCGAAGCAGAACCAGCGAATCCGCCCTCAAAGCCGTGGTGGCGCTTTTTGCAAAGGGAGGATTGGATCGTCGTTGGATGGGTTCTGGCTATCAGTGGGCTGTTCTTTGTCTTCGGCACAAAAGCCTATCAGATACTCGCGAACAAGTGGACCGTCGGGTTTCACGGTTGGCTCGAGTTGTGGAGTCGTTGGGATGGTGATCAGTATCTGCGGCTGGCCAAATTGGGCTACACCAACGATAGCGTATGGAAGGCATGGTTGTATCCACTCTATCCCTGGTGCATCCGATTTGTTGCCTGGATCGCCGGAAATTATGTGGTTTCGGGCCTAATCGTTTCCGGAGCGGCACTTTTTTTCGCAGCCGTTCTGTTGCGCAGACTCGTGTCGATTGATTTCGCACCTGAAGTCGCGCTGCGTTCTGTTTGGTTTTTATTGATTTTTCCTACGGCGTATTTCCTGCACGTATGCTACACGGAAAGTCTTTTTCTTGCGTTGGTCATCGGCTCCGTGTTTGCCGCACGACGAGAGCGTTGGTGGCTGGCGGGGCTGCTTGGAGCGCTCTCCTGGATGACCCGTGCCAATGGGATCATATTACTTCCGACGCTGGCGGTTGAAGCGGCGTGCCAGTTCTGGGCCACCCGACGCTGGAGTTGGAGATGGCTTTGGATAGGAGTCGTGCCTGCGGGTTTTGCCGTCTATCTTTTGATCAACTGGAAGGTTAGCGGCGCTCCGTTCGCATTTTTGGCGTCACGCAACGCGCTCTTTAGTGTGCGACCGTCATGGCCTTGGGTCGGACTTCGCAGCACGATTGGCGTTATTCAGCATTGGAAGCCGACTGACTCGGAGATCATTGGAACACAGGAATTCTCTTTTATTATCCTGGGCTTTATTTGTGCGGTCGCGTCCTGGGTCAAGCTTCGTCCGACTTATGCAATGTGGATCTCCGGTAACTGGTTACTGGTGACCGGTGCCTCGTGGCTTATAAGCATGCCTCGATACACGCTGGTGATGTTTCCGATCTTCATTCTCTTCGCGCTTCTGGCCAACAGCCGATTTTGGTATGCGCTTATCACCATGTGGTCTCTCTTGTTTTTTGCACTGTTTGCCAGTCTCTTCGTCTGGGGCCATTGGGCTTTCTGATCAGCTATCTCATCGTTTAATAGCTTCGATTGAAGCAATACGATCCCCGATGCCGGCCCGCCATGTATTATTACGCATGCGATCGGGAACGCGATAAATTATCAAAGCGCCGAAGCGATTCTCCTTATCTTGAAACACCGTTTCAAAATAGCGTTTGAACACTGGCTCGTTCAATTTATCCCTGAGGTAACCGGAGCGGAGGCCGTTATCGATCGCCACATAGCGTATACCATTTTCATTGAGAAGCCGAACTAGCTCGACCGGATCCTTCTCAGTGAACAATTTACCGTAGAGTGTATCTCGCGTGCTTAATGAATAACCCATTGACCAGGCGAAATACGGCCAGCCGTAAAAAATGCGGCGACCGTTCAGTAGAATGGGATGAATAACAAATCTATCCGTGAGGAACACGTCTCTGGGGCTGGTGTTGGCCTGTAGCCACTCCGATAACCGATTTTGTCTAAACGGCACGTCCACGATGGTATCGTTGTGAATACGGAACCACTCAATGGCGCCTCCAAACGTCACAACGAGGAGGAGAGCTACGGCTACGGACTTCCCTACCCAACGTATCTTGCCGACCCGCCAGATCGTGTAGGCGGCAAATAAATTGAGAAGAAGAACCCAAATGTAGAGAAACTTGTGATTGTTGATGATGTCAGTGCTTAACTGTGTGCTAAACGCGAGTATCGGCAGAATCAACAGTGCTATGAACAGCCTGCGCGGAAGTGTCATGCAGAATATGACCGCAGCTAGTCCTAACAGGAGTTTTTCCCCGAACGTAAAGCAGAAGTAGGATAAGACGCGCGACAGCGTAGGATTTTCGACCACAAGTCCCCAGTGGATAATCGAATTCCCGTGAGTGAATCCCTGATCCCTCAGAAAAAGAAATGCCAGTTGCGGCGCACTCACCAGCGCCGCAGTGATCAAAAGTGAAAGTATATATACACGATAAGGAAAGAGGACCAGCATCACAGCAACCACGGCGAAAGCTGTGGCGAAGGCGGCGCTATTCCACAACGGAAGCAATCCCAGCAAGAATCCGGTAAAGGCAAAGCTTACAATTTGATGTGGGGATTGTTCGTGCGATGAGTCGGTTTGAGTCTCACTTGTTAAGCAGGCAATTTTATGATCTGCAGCTTCAGGCTCTGCTCCCTTGATTTCGGCGTCGGATGCTTTGGCTACGTTCGTTCCGTCAAGTGTTGATGCGAACGGGCGCCGTCGCTGCCGACAGAAACCAACTAGAAAGGTCAACACTAGAAGGAAAACGCCGATCCCTACTATAAAGTGCCTTTGTACGTAGAAAATACTCAGTGACCATGTACCTACGGCTTCAGCTTTGTATGGGTAACCTGAGACGAGCCAATGGTTAAGATGTATGATGGATGCGAATGCCTGGGATAAGGAGTGTTGCGACTGGAGGAATGGGACATATGAAAGTGTAGTTGGGAAAAAAAAGAGCGACGCTGCAATTCGACCGACTACTCGTGACTGAAACAGCAGCTCGCCGAGCGTCATGATAAGAATTAACATGGCAAGAAGGGAAAAGACGCTTAAAAGATTAAGAGCCCAAGCCATGTTAAGACCCAGAAACTCAAGATTCCCTGCCTGGAACCAAAAAAGAAAATGGTAGCGAATAGGCTCGCCGATATAGTGCGGATATTCTGTGGGAAAGTTGTGGCCCACAGCGAAGCTCTGCATTAACGATAGATTCGGACCGAAATCGTTCCAGACGACAGACGCCATGCGAGCATTTCCATCCTTGAGCCAAAGGGTGCCAAACATTAGGTAGCAGGCAGCCAGAATGAAGCAGCCAATAAAGAAAGCGTCCCAAACCGTCGAACCTGAGGGCCGAGAGTCCGTCAATTTGGGATTAAACGCTGAGCGTGGTCGTAACTTGTAGATCACCAGACCCGCCAGTGCAAAGAACAAGATATTCGCTCCAAGCAAGGGTGTGTTGGACCATGCAAAGGCAAGCGCAAATAGGTATGTCGCCCATGTGCTTAACACAAGTCCAACCAGAAATGAGGCAGCGATGTAATGGTATACGGAGTTGAACCCGTATAAGCGTCGGCAAACGCAAGCACCCTGCATTAGGATCGTTGCCAGATAAAGCAGCGCTAACATTCCAGTTCGCCGAAGTTAAATGGAAGCCTTCGTCTTGGTGACGGAATCGCTAGGGGTGCACGTTCCTAGTCCAAAGAAATTCATATGTGGCGAGCGCATTGATCGCAACCGAAACAAGAAAGAGCGAAATTTCTATTACAGACAGTTTCGCAGGGCCATTGCCGGCTAATAGAAGAAACATCCATGGTAGAAGGATCGTGGCGTAGCGATAGGAGAATTGCCAGCCGCCAGGATTTCCATGAGACCACAACGCCGCGATCAATAAGCCAATCGTGATCCAAGCCACCGCCTTATACTTTCCGCCCTCACGGAAAAGAAGGAAAAGAAATGGACTGGCGATGAAGATGGAACAACCAAATCCATATGGCAGGATGTAAGGAAACTTTGGGATGGTGTCGCCGATTCCCTTGAAAAGCATGTGGTAAATGTTTCCAGGGATCGCGTGGAGAGAGAATAATCCGTGTTGATACCATGGCTCCTGGAGAACGCGGGGGATTCGTGCGTATCCAAAATCAAAGATGGAATGAAAGCGCGCGAAGTTGTATTCCGCTGTTAGAATCCCGAGGGTTATTGGCAGGACGAGAAATGAGATTAAGTCGGGTGCTTTTTTGCGAAGCCGTTGCACGATGTTGCTTAACCGGATCGGCTCGGTGCCATCGGGAATCGTGAACCACAAATAAAGAAAAATCGGCAGAATCAGAATCAATTCTGTGCGATTCCCAAAGGTGAGCGCGAAGAACGCTCCGGCGACGAAGGGGGATGATCGCACCAGAGTAAAATATAGCGCGCCTGCTTGTCCGAGCAGCGCGAATCCGAGAGCGATTTGCCAGGACCCACCGAATCCGAGATTACACCATGTCCAGGTTCCGAAGATGGGAAACAGCGCGAGAACAATTCGCCGGCCAACTGATTTGGTTTGGACGCTCGATAGACCAAAGAAGAAAAAAACGCATAGTCCCGCGATCAGCGCGGTCAACACTTGTGCAGGAAAACTGTGAATCCATCCAGCTTGCTGCAAAAGAGCGACTGGCAGAACGCTTAGAACGGCGCCAAGTGGGAATACAGAGTAATATTTACCTTCGAATGGAACCAGCTCGTTCAGCCACGAGCCGGGCTGCCTGTCGAGGCCAAGATGGCGATGCAACAAGGCCGATGCGATCCGGGCCGTGTAATCAAAGTCGTGCATCGTCGCCTTGGTTGTAAAAAAGAAGACCAATCCTGCGAGAGCGGATAGCCCTACAGCCAACAATAACTCCCGCCACTTATCCGACATGCTGATCACAATATGCCAATTTTAATCAAATCCTCATGCGTCTTTCCCTGCGCATGGCAGAAACGCCCGCGGCAGTGAATTCTACCTGCTATTTTAACGCAATGGAATCGGGCGAACGGGTGGCGTTGGGCGATGTCGTGGTGTTGGCCGGGGCCTCGGAGTCGGGGTCGGCGTCGGCACGATTCCAGGCAACGCAAAAGAATAAACCTTATAATCATTGGCGAGGTAAATGCGTCCGCGGGCAGCGATGCCGGTATTGAAGCGCCGCGAGCCGGACAGCAATTCGTCAGGCCCGCCGCCGGCATAAACAACATTGCCCGTATCGCCGTCAAAGCCGTGCAACCGTTGATCTCCGTCTACATCTGCGCCAACTACCCAGACAATAATGTCATTGGTGCCGTCAGTAGAGGTAGCGAAGGGAGCAGCTCGACCCGGCTGGGTCGCACTCCAGGCGTTTACGATGGCAGGTGGATTGGTTGCGGTGATGCGGAAAGCGGAGATCGTCGTGCTACTAGCGCGGAAGGCGACATAGGTGCCTTGCTTGGTTCGATAGGTTACTGCCGCTTGGACGATGTCACTGTTGGAAACCTGAGCCGAGGCTACGGGTGTACTGATGCCGCCCAGGTTGTCGCGATCAAGCAGATACGCATTGCGATCCTTTCCCAGGGCAACCACTAGCCTGGATGGCATTGCGCCCGGAACATCTACAAGTAATGGACCGCAACCACCAACGTCCTTGTCTTGAGTATCGAGGGTCAACCAATTGAGTGGCACCCAGTAATCGCTGGATGAGCCAGTAAAAATCGGGCCCGGCTGGAAACGAATCACTGCCTCGCCGCCTCCCCAGTTTCCTAACGTGTCAAAAGTATTCCCCGTAGTAACAAATGGATTACTGCCATCACTGGCTACGCCGCCTACTCCCCAAATTGCGCCGCCGATTGCGTCGGTGGCCCATGCCATGACACTGGCTGGATTATCTATCGATACTCCCACAAGCCAGCCATGATAAACACCGCAATCGAAGAAACTGCCGTAAGGCACATAAAGAATATTATCGACGATGCCGAGCGCGGGCCGTTGAGCTTGTATCGAAGATGTAAAAGTCGTGCCGTTATATACAGCAGTCTCGCCCACGTCGACTGGCCAGCCAGGATTGATCGCGCCTGTATCCAGGTTAAGAGAAAAGATGAGATGCTTCTTGGTTTCGCCGCCGTCTGGCGTGGTCATTGCATCGAAAAAAAGCGATCGCGAACCGAGGTCGATGACCGGGGTGCCGGTGATGCCAATGGGATCAACGTCCCATGGGCACGCGAGATCCGATAGCGAAACCGGAGTGCCCACGTTGATTTGCCAGATGATGCTGCCATCGACGGCGTCTAGCGCATACACGTTATTGGATTCGGTCACTGCAATCACTGTTGGCCTGCCACCCGGTCCATCATCGACGTAAAGCGGCTGCGCCCAGACATCGCCGACAATCGTGCCGTCGAAATTTAGATCGCGTGCCAGTTTAGCGGCGGCATCAAACGTAAATGCAGAATCAATGTAAAGGCCATCCCGCGAAGCATGGTTGTGATGCTGGGTCACGTTTACCTGCGCGTTTACCGGGGAAATTGCACTGAGAATGGCAATGCATGATCCGGCAATGACAGACGAGGAACTGCGAATTGGAGATTTCATAGGCAGCAGTTTGAGAGCGGAGGCGCCCTTTCTACCACAATGTGCTGCTTCCTTGTCAAGCCGTACAGCAACGGCTGTGCCGCGTTGAAATAGGAGGTTGTCCGGCAATCGCTTCGGTTGTCCTTTGAATTTGCGAGGCACGAGCACCTCCGCGCGATCATGTCGGGCCATCGGCAAGCGAGGCGCTTGCCGTACAAAGTTTGTTCTGAATCGCTAGCGCGGTGTTGGACGAGGCTGCGGAGCAGGATGCGGCCTCGGTGTCGGGGTAGATCTTGGAGTAGGAGTTGGAGTTACCGTTGGAGTAGGTGTTGATGTCGGGGTGGCTGTTGGCGTCGGAGTGGCAGTGGCAGTGGGTGTCGCTGTAGGCGTAGGCGATGACGTCGGTACCTCAAAAGCATAGACTTTGTTATCCCCGGCAACGTAGATGCGTCCCCGGGCTGCAATGCCGGTGGTGCTATAGTAATGCGTTCCTGCCATCAATTCGTTTGGACCACCGCCGTCGTAAACAATTGCACCCGTGTCGCCATCATACCCGTGCAACCATTGGTCGCCCCCTGTTTGATGATCTTCCGTACCGACCACCCAGACAATCATGTTATTTGTACCATTATTAGAGGTTACGAAGGGTGAGCCGCAACCGCCGCTGGCTCGAGTCACACTCCAACCACTGGCCATGTCGATGGCAGGCGGATTGGTCGCAGTAATGCGGAACGCAGAAAGGACGGTGTCGCCGTCGTTGTTAGCTCGGAACGCGACATATGTACCTTGTTTGGTCCGATAGGTGACAGCCGCCTGGAGGATCGTATTGCTGGCAACCTGAGCTGATGCTACAGGCTGGCTGATACCACCCAGGTTATCTCGATTAACCAAATATGCCTTGCGATCCTTACCCATCGCAACAACAAGGCGCGAAGGCGTTGCATCGGGTACGTCCACCAGTAACGGACCGGAGCCACCCAGATCCGAGTCACTTTGATCGAGCGACAGCCAGTTGGTCGGTGCCCAGTAATCGGTGGGTGAGCCGCTAAAAATCGGGCCCGGTTGGAAGCGAATGACGGCTTCGCCGCCGCTCCAATTGCTACCAGTGCCAGACGTATTGCCCGTCGTGACAAACGGATTCACACCATCGCTGGCGATGCCGCCAACCCCCCATATCGCGCCTCCGAGAGTCCCGGTGTTGGTGGCCGCGGCCCATGCTGTTACGGTGGATGGATCATCCATGGGCACTCCTACCAGCCAGCCATGCCAGAGACTGCAATCTCTCATGCTCCCATAACCAACATAAAGAATGTTACCCACAATGCCGAGCGCCGGCCGTTGCTGTTGAGTCAATGCAGTAAAGTTGATGCCATTGTATGAAGCAGTCGCTTCCACGTCCACGGGCCATCCCGGGTTAATCTCGCCGGTATCCACGCTAAGCGAGAAGATCAGCTGCTTCTTAGTCGTGCCGCCGTCGGGTGTAATCATGGCGTCCAAAAACAGCGCGCGCGAAGTAAGATCGACGACAGGCGTGCCAGTGATCCCCATGGGATCGAACTTAGTGCAGATGAGATCGTCAGCGGACACTGCAGGACCAACGTTTCGCTCCCAGACAACGCTGCCGTCAACCGCGTCGAGCGCATATACGTTGTTCGATTCGGTCGCGACAATGACCGTCGCCCTGCCGCCCGGACCGTCCTCGATATAAAGGGGCTGCGCATAAACGTTGCCGACAATCGCGCCGTCAAAGTTCAGGTCTCGCGTCAGATTGGCCGCAGCGCTTTGTGTGAAGGCAGAGTCGACGTAAAGACCGTCCCGCGAAGCGTGATTGTGAAACTGGGTCACGTTCACCTGCGCGCGTGTGGGAATAACTGCGCTCCAGAAACAGGCAAAAACGATTGAGAAAATGTAAAATCGAGACTTCATGCGGCAATGTTTAAGAATTTCCCGCGGCCTTTTACCACGCCGCATTGGCTTTGTGTCAAGCCGTATTACAAACCAACTGCGTCTGGCTCTGGGCATGCCGTAGGCCCTAAGATGAAATGGGCGATCGGATGTCCTTTGTCGTCAATTAGTGCCCTACGGCTGGATTTGGTCGGTCCAGAGGAACTGCCAGGTGCCTATCGCGTTGATCGCGACTGAGACGGCGAAAAGGGTGATTTCGGGCACAGAGATCTTTGCGGGCCCATTACCGGTCAGTAGAAGAAACATCCAGGGAAGCAGGATCATGGCGTAACGCCGGATTCCCATGCAACCAAAGCACAAGAGTTAAGAGAGCGATCGCGACCCAGGCGACTACCTTGTATCGTCCGCCCTGGCGAAACAGGAGAAACAAGAAAGGGCTGGCAAGGAAGATCGAGCATCCAAATCCGTTCGGTTGAATGTAGGGAAAGTAACCAATACTCTCGAAGCCTTGGAACAGCATGGTGTAGATATTCCAGGGAATAGCCTGGATCGAAAACAGTCCGTGCTTATACCAGGATTCCTGGGCTACTTCCGGAATGTGGATATAGCCAAAATCGAAAATGGAATGGAAACGCGCGAAGTTAAAGGCAGCAGTCAAGAGCGCGAGTGTTGCTGGCAGGCTTAGGAAACCGACCAGCATAGAGACCGTCTCATGAAGCTTGTAGCCGCCTCGCTGCGTCGAGGCGCGGGAAGAGTTCTCTTCCTTGGAGCACGGCGACATTCGCCGCGGCGAACAAGCTCCGCCGTGGCTACAACGACTCCAGAACAAATAGAGGTAAAGGGGTAATGTGATCAGTAGCTCGGTCCGATTCCCAAAAGCCAGGGTGAAGAAGGCTCCTGCAATAAATGGCGATGGCCGGACCAGGGTAAAGTACAGCGCAGCGGTTTGCCCCAGCAAAGCTAAACCAAGAGCGATTTGCCAGGCACCACCGAAACCGAGGTTACACCATGTCCAGGTTCCGAAAATCGGAAACAGGGCCAACAAGATTCGTCGAGATGGCGACAACGCGATAGAGCGAGTCGGCGAAGAGTTGTCCCAATCACCTTTGAATCCCCTGGCAAGTTGGAAAAAGAAATAAACGCACAGACCAGCAATCAGCGCTGCCAGGATATGTCCGGGAAAGCTCTGGATCAGACCTGCGCTTCGGAGGAGCGCTACTGGAAGCATGCTAAGCACTGCTCCCAACGGAAAGGCCGAGTAGTATTTGCCTTCCCATGGGATCATTTCGTTAAGCCAGTCAGGCGGTTTTTCCCGAAGACCTAGCTGGCCATGCAGCAGCGCTGAAGCAATCTGATTTGTGTAATCCAGCTCGTGTAGTGTTGCTTTGGTCGAGAAATAAAATGCGATCGCAGCAAACAGCGATACCGCTAGTGCTGCCGAAAATTCGCGAATGCTGTTACTCTTCATGGGAAGGCCGACCTAACAGCTTTTCCCAGACTGCTCTTGTCTGGGCGGGCACGTTTATATCGGCATTGACCAGCCAGGAGACGGTTGCCAGTGAGTTTATAACAGCAGAGAGCACAACTAATCCAACTATTATGTAACGCGACCATAGCATTGCTGCAGCGCCTGAACCTAGAAAGATAACAAGGCAGAAAATCAGAAAAGGATAAAGGTCGGTGCTGTAACGTTGGGCGAGCAGGAAATACGAAAGGATGCAGAGCACTTGCATAAAAAGAGCAACAGCAATACCCCATTCAAAGAGACTGGCCGCTTTACTTCGAAATAGACATACGAGCCCTGTAACCGCAGCAAAAACGAGCCAACTGGAAGACCACAGAAGCGAGATATATACCTCGCTGTCAGGATTGGAAAAGAGAGCAGGATAGTCATAGAAGTGGCGGTCTGCATAGAGGAAAGGCGCCTGGCGCTCGGGGGCTGGAAAGTACAGGCTAAAGTAATCAGCAAAGCTATAAGGGATACGGCGCAGGCTGAATACACCATATTCATGGGCAAATTCACTGTGGACCGGGTTGACGTAATAGTCATAGTTTACGCCGGTGAAGTTGCCGAATCTTGCGTAGCTTAGCCAAACATAAAACGCAAAGGCGGCGCCAAGTGGAAGAAGAAGCGCCAACAGATTAGTTACGCGATTCTCTTTTGGTATGCGAAGAACAAGGACCGGCGCGATCAGGAGGAAGGGTATGCCGAAGGTGATTCTGGAAAGTAAAGCTCCGGCGGCGCACAAAGAGAGTCCCAGCAATGAACGCGTCAAGGCGGAGCCCTCAGTTTGTCGCGAGCGAAACGTAAAGTAGAGCGCGGCCACCGACCAGGCCAGACCCCAGATGATTGCTTCGTCGTAAATGGAAAGGTTTCCAAGCAATAAGAGAAAGGGCGAGCCTAGAGCGAACCCGATCAAGCATGCATTTCCGAGCCAACTGCGCGCACGCGAGGAAAGCGCAGAGGAGCGCAAGGCTGTGCTCACAAGGCCCGCAAAGGCAACCAGCGCCATGATCCCTGCAGAAAATCCCGAAATCCGCGACCATTCCCCATATCCTGCCGGATAAACTAAATTTAAGGGAATACGAAGGAACGCCGGGAATGGTCCGAAGTACATGCGGACGTGATCGTTTACGATCATTGCTTCGTGCTCGATCGCCTCCGCATCGACGTCTACATTGCCTCGCAAGAAATGTTCGGCTTGGGAATCATAGGCGCCGCCCAACACCTCCTTAACAAAAACCTGTCGTCCGCCTGTCGTGGTATAGAACCAAAGAAGGACGCTCAGTACGAGGAGGAGCGGTAGAAATCGGGGAGAGGCGCCAGACATTTGACGTGAAGCCCTTCGATCGAAGGGAAACGTTCAACACACAACTTGCAACGTCCAATGCTCAATGGCCTGAATTGAAGTTGGGCGTTGATGGAACAAGGCTGCCGGGAAAGAACTTACCTTCTGAAATCCAAGGCGCCTTTCTTGACTGCGTAAGCATAGCCCACCATCAGGATCGTGATAAAGCTGAGCATGCTCCAGAAGATGACGCTGCTCTGCCTGATGGCATCGCGATACACAACCGCCCACGGATACATGAACACGATCTCGATATCGAACAGGATGAAAAGCATCGCCACCACGTAAAACTTCACGCTGAAGCGCGGCTGGCGTTCACCCTGGGGGATCATGCCGCATTCGTACGCGGTGTCCTTGGCGGGCGTACGTTTCCCGCTTTTGCCTACTAGTACACTGACAACTAACGCGGAAGTAGCGAAGAGAATGGCTACGATGATTTGCAGGAGGACCGGCAAATATTCGCCTAGCATCCGGAATTCCTGGAACCGGCAGGACCCGGTTATTTTACAGCGGCAAGATGGCCATTCTGCTGGGCAATCGCGTTGGCCAAAGCCGAAGGCAATCCCTTATACTTCTTGCCATTCTTCTTGACGGCACCCCGCGCCACGAGATTTTGTAATTTCTCATAAGCGCGCAAGCGAAGCATTTCCTCGCCACCGCTGGCAGCATTCCGGGCCCGAAGATTCTCGTGCACGATGTCGAATAACTGCTTAAATTCGAACGACGAACGTCGTGAGAGGACAGCGACCAGCTCCTCAGTTACCAGATCAGGAACGCGACGGGAGAATGCATTTTTCTTTAGAATAGCCATAAGGCGTGAAAGATAGCATGTTTTCGCCAAACTGCAGCACTTTTCTTTGTTTTCCCGCGATCTTAAGGTCAAAAGCGCGCCGAAATGTCGCAGCTGAATAGTAGCGCGAGCCTCACGGCTTGTGCTACCGGGGCTTTCGCAAGCGGGGACGCTTGCGCTTCTTTACGGCGTGGGCGATGGGGTGCTCGTCGTCGGTTGCGGTGTGACAGGTGACGAAGGTCCCCAACTGCCAAAATCTGTAGCGCCCCCTTGCTGTCGAGCGGCCGTGCCTAGGCTGCTCAGGATGGCCAGGCTGATCGCTGCCTGGTCCAGCGTAATTGGCCCAAGCGACTCGGCCACATAACCATTGCGATCGTATCTTTGCGAGGAGACAATCGGGCTCAGGTGTTTTGTAATCACCTCCGGCGACGGGAGTTTGCCTAGATCGACGGAACGAGCAATTGCCGGCATGAAAGCCGCCGCCATTAGCAACATTGGGCGGAGCGAAGCATCAAGCCGTGAGTACAATAGCGCTGTATCGACGTATGAAAAAAAATTCGTCGGCGCTGGCAGTAGTCGCTCGGCGGCCTTGTAGGTTTGCGAATCAGCGAGCTCCGATGAGTTACCCGCGCTGCGTTTCACCGCTTCTTCTACCGACACGGGATTGAACCCGGCGATAAGAATCCGGTCAGATAACGCAATCGTTGGAGTGATTGCGACGAGTGTGGCCACCGATTGCTTCGAAAAATAGTGGACGCCGTCTTTTTCTGTCTGAGTCCAGATTGAGCCTTCATCGGCGCGTGTAAATGCTTCTATGATCTTGCTAGCCTTGGCCAGGTCCCGCACTGGCAGGGTCAGAAGCAAAGATGGCCAATGCGCGCTGGATGGCCAATCTGCGAGCGCTCCCAGCTCAATGCCGAACGCCGCTTTCCAATCTTCGGCTGCGATCCCGTTGGTCGCTAGGTCCTGGAAAACTTTCTGCACCACGCCGCCCAGCGCGGCGATCTGGTTTAGTGTTTCCATCTTTTCCCCGAGATTGAGCAGCATCGCCAGATAAAAAAACGTTTCCTTTGTTCCAAGGGTCAGTGAAGAGCGATTGAGTGTGGCGTTATTCTCCAGCTTTGGCATTCCAAGAAAAAGCACGTCGCGTATTTTTCCGTTCTCGAATCGCGTCGAACCTGCGATGCACCGCATTTTTTCAAGCATCGTGGTCTCGCCAGGAGTCGGGCTTGATTGAACAGCAGCGCGCAGCGCGGCAAGCCTCTCGGAGAATGCTTTGGGCTGGAGATAGAAAAACGCGGCAAAATTCGAAGGTCGGTGCAAGGTGGCCGTGCGATATGCTTCGTCCTTATCGAGCGTTTCCCCTGAATTTTTTGCGCGATGGTCGACGCGATCCAGTAATGCCTTTAATTCCGTTACGTTTGTCGCCGCGAAGAACCATGAGCCATCGTACGTTGTTGCCACGATAAATGGAGTCGCAGTGACAACGTCGATTTCGTGGCCCTGATACTGAAGTTTCTCGGTCTTCGTGTCCGGACGTTGTTCCAAAAGCATCGCGCGCCATTTGCCGACGACCCGCTCGGCGTCCTCCTGAGTCCCGCGAAAATGAAAGCCTCCCACAACACTGGGAGCGCTATCGCTGATGGAGGTCAAGGCGAAGAAGGTGTTCTTTGGGTCGAGTTGTTCCATCTCCTGCAGCGTAACGAAAACTTTTGGCGCCGGCATATTGTCCAACGGCTTGCGCAGGAAATCCTGCACGGCCGGCTCGCGGTATAGCTGATAAATGTCCGACTGACGCCACTCGTCGCGTGTTCGGTTGAAGTCCGGTATGTGCGCCAAAAAAATTGTTCCCCGCGGCAGAATCCCGGCCACAGGAGCGCTCGAAGCCTGTTGAGAAAAATTCCAGTAGTACCAACCAGCGTATGCAGCAATGGCGACCGCGATGATAAGCAACAGAATTCGTCTCATACCCAGCGCCTCTCAGACGCGGATGTGCGATACTCGATGCTCGATGCTCGATCAAACGCAAAGTGATTGGGCGGACGGGATCGCGTCAAAGCGAGGAAGAGGACGACGACGAGCACGAAAATGTCGGGGTGCGGTTTCCCGTACCGGCGGTTTTGGGCATCATAGCACGCTGATTCACCATCACATGGGCCTTCTACGCTCTTGGATGAAATTGCCGATGCACAGCTTTTAATCGCTGTTGATCGACGTGGGTATAGACCTGCGTCGTCGAAATGTCGGCATGGCCGAGCATTTCCTGGATGATCCGAAGATCGGCACCGTTTCCCAGCAGATGCGTCGCGAAGCTGTGTCGTAAAAGGTGAGGATAGATGTTCTGTTCGAGTCCGGCCCGTCGCGCATGTTTCTTAACAATCTGCCAGATACGCGCTGTTGTTAGTTTGGTGCCGCGCTGTGAGAGAAAAATTTCGCTGCTGCTTCGGTGCTTCACGAGCTTTGGCCGCTCGGTGGACAAGTATGCCGCGAGCGCTTCGCACGCCTTGCGGCCGACCGGCACAAGTCGGGTCTTGTTTCCCTTCCCCGTTACGCGCACAATTCGCTCTTCGAAGTTGAAGTTCTCAAGACGCGCATTTGCCAGCTCCGAAATACGCAGACCACTTGCGTAAAGAAGCTCGATCATCGCTCGATCGCGCAAGCCGTGCAGAGCGTTTGTGTCGATCTTTTCCAGGAACTGCTCGACTTGCAATTCATTTAGCGTCTCTGGGAGATAGCGCTCGATTCGCGGGAGTGCCAGCGCTTCAGCCGGATCGCGCTGAACTTTGCCTTGAGCAACCAGGAACCGAAAAAAAATCTTTAACGCCACCACGACGAGTTTGATCGAGGAGGCAGAGAGGCCGGCTCGCTTGCGATCTGCAAGATATTCGCTGATAGCCGGCAATGTCACTGCGCGCGGATCATGGATTTTTTTTCTGGCGGCACACCAACGGGCGAATTCGCTCAGCGATCTCTGGGTAGAGAGCTGATAATTTTCGGAAAGACCGCGTTCGATTGCGAGGAAACGGATAAACGAGTCGATCGCCTCTTCCATTTTGAACATTGTAACGGCAGGCGTGTCGCCTGCAAAATGACACTGTCTCTACAGCGCGTGTAACCGCGATATCATTGACAAGGTAACCTTAAGTGTCCGATGCTTAGTTACGATGAGTTTGGACCTCAATACCATCCTGAAGGATTGGCCGCACGAGAACGGCAATATTAAGGTACGCAAGATTGCGGGCCTGGATGGTCGCGAGAAATTGCAGCTCCGGGTCGACCTTGGCGTATTGCAAATGGAATTGGCCGGGCGGCCGGATGGTCGGCGGCCGCACAATTGCGAGTCGCTTCTGGAATATCATCAGAGGCGGGCAACTCGTGCGGCGGGGAAAGGCGAAACCTACGAGCTCACCCCCGAACAATGCGCTGAGCTTCAACAGGAAGGTATCCAATATTATCATCGTTATCTGAGCCTGTTTCAGATCAACGATTTCGACGGTGTGGTGCGCGATACACAGCGTAATCTGGATCTTTTCACCTTTGTCTCCGAGCATACGGACCGCGAGGATTTCTCCTGGAGCCTGCAACAGTTCCGGCCTTACGTGCTAATGATGAACACGCGCGCCAAGGCGTCCATTTTTCTGGGCCAGGGCAAATTTGCAGAGGCCATAGCGGAGATTGAGCGTGGCCGCGATGGGATCGTGGACTTTTTGCAACAGTCAAACTTTCCGGAACTGGTGTCGAAAAGTTCCGAGATCGCGTTTCTCGATGAATGGCTTGAGGAAGTCAAAGCGAAACGCCCTCTTTCTAAGCTGGAGATCATGCAGCGCGAGATGGAAACTGCGATTGCAAAAGAGCTCTACGAGCGCGCCGCAGAGTTGCGCGACGCGATCAAGCTCTTGCAAGCGAAGAAGCATTAAGACTGTCGCCCGCTGCCAGAAAGTCGCTGTCGAAGATTAATTTCTAGAAGGCATCTCAGAATGTTGTAGCCGCCTCGCTGTGTCGAGGCGTCCCGCCGTCGTTGCCCCGCTGGCAGCACGGTGACGTAGCGCCGTGGCTACAGGGATCAAATTGTAAAATCCCTTGCCCGTTTGGAAGGGCCGCCTGAGGTTTCCTCTCTTATGGCGACAGAACTCACGCAATACGCGCATCCTGAAGCGCTGGTGGAGACCGATTGGCTCGAGAAGCATCTTAAAGACGAAGGAATCCGCATCGTGGAATCGAACGAAGACGTTCTTCTTTACGATACCGGACACATTCCCGGGGCAGTGCATATCGATTGGCGTGCCGATTTGCAGGATCCCGTGGTTCGGGACTACATCTCGCCCGATAAATTCGCAGAGCTCTGCAGCCGTAACGGCATCACGCCAGAGACTACCTGCATTTTTTACGGTGATAAAGCCAACTGGTGGGCCTGCTACGCGCTGTGGGCGTTCCGATTGTTTGGACACGAGAAGGTGAAAATTCTGAATGGCGGCCGCGACAAATGGAAAGCCGAAGGTCGCCCGATGACGCGCGATATTCCCAAGTATGCAAAAACAAACTATCCGGTGCCGAAGAAACGATTCGATAAAGAGATCCGTGCCTTCTTCGAAGAGGCGCTGGCGCAAAGCAAGGCAGGCAAACCACTGATCGACGTTCGGTCACCGGGCGAATACAGGGGTGAGATCACGCACATGCCGGAGTATCCGCAGGAAGGCGTGTTGCGCGGTGGCCATATTCCCGGGGCAAAAAGCATGCCGTGGAAAACGGCAACAAACGATGACGCGACGTTCAAGCCCGCTTCGGAACTGGCGAAAATTTATTTCGACCAATGCGGAGTTCTCCCCGAAAAAGAAACTGTTGTTTATTGCCGTATTGGCGAACGCTCCAGCCACACTTGGTTTGTGCTCACGTACTTGTTAGGCCTGAACAATGTCCGCAATTATGACGGCTCTTGGACGGAATGGGGCAATAAAGTCGGCGCCCCTATCGAGAAGAGCGCGTAGGCGGATCCCCTGAGAACCGCCGTTCGATCCTTACTTTGCAGCCAGCGTCGCAGCGAATTTCAAACGCGTCCAGTTCTTGCCAGCAGCTCATGGATTAGACGCATTCTCTTTTGTTCTTTGGGGTTGGAACGGAGTTGTGCGATCGAGCGCTGCATTCGCCGAGTCCAATTCAAGTTTGCTTTTGTCCCAGGCACATTGAAGCGGTATTTTCGCGCTAATAGATCAGTGATCATAACCACGGCGATCCATGACTCGCACTTGAACAGCGCTTCCATGATTGCCGGGTAAAAATCTTTTTCGAAATCGATTTGGTCGATTCTTGGGTCGAACCCCGCGAAGACGGCGATTTTCGCCAGGTCGAATCGCGACTGTTCCGCGGTCGCGGTCGGATGCTCAAAAGCTTCTTCCCATAAAGCGCGGATCGGTTTGTGGTCATGCGTTGTGTACGTCGCAATGGAAACCCGCTCGTATTCGCTCCCGGGCGTGACTTGTTCACCGCGAACTTCCCATTGTGGGATCTTGAATCCGGCAATGCCAAGTGAGCGCAGATTTGGCCGCACGTAATCAGGCACCATGCCAAGGTCTTCGCCGACTACGCGCGAGGCGCCTGCTTCGTCGAGGATAGCGCGCAGGTATTCTTCGCCTTCGCGTTTGTTCGCCTCGCGATTTTCGGGTGTCTCATCGTCGCGAGGAACGAAATGCGGGGAATCGCCGTTAGTTCGTTCCAGCATTTGATTCCAATCGAGTGGCAGAAATTGTTTGTTCTTCCGTGGCCGCCAAGGGAAGGCATAGATGCGGTAAAATCCGAGCACGTGATCAATGCGAAAGAGATGAAAAATTTGACGGACAGCGCGGACACGCTCGCGCCACCATTCGAAATTGTTTTTGCGCATTCTGTCCCAGCGATAAAGCGGAATACCCCAGTTTTGGCCCCACTTTTGCGTAAACACGTCCTCTTTGAAATAAGGCTCGGGAGGCGCGCCGCCGCACCAGTCGAGCACGAATTCATCCGGCCGCGCGAAGACGTCAGCGCTATAGTAACTGACGCCGAATGGGATATCGCCCATCAGCGCCACGCCTCGTTCCGCAGCGTATGATTTGATTGCGCGCCATTGCTGGTGCGCGATCCACTGCACATAGCAGAAGAAATTTTGACGGGCCACCAGCGCGGTTTGTCGATCTTGCGATAGAGCGCATAACCAGGTTCGCGCTCTTTCTATTGATTGATATTGCGCTGGCCAACGATTCCATGCAGCGGAATCGTCATTCTCCTCCATCAGGACGCGGAAAAATGCGTAGTTGCGCAGCCAGGCGGCTTCCTGGTCACAAAACATTCGGAATTCCAACTGCCGTTCTTCGCTGGCATGAGCGGAGAAATTCGCAAACGCTTTCTCCAGGATGCAACGCTTTAGTTTTTTGATTTGGCGGTACTTTACTTCGCCAAGTCGGAGGCTGTGAATATCGGCGCGAGCAACTGAGGCATCAAAGTCTTCGCGCGTTAAATCTGGCGGCGAGTTTGGCGCAAGGTGCAGCGTGGTTGGCTCGATGGCCATGGCGCTGATCGCGTTGTAAGGGCTGTTGTCGTTCCCGATCTCGTTGGTAGGCAGGAGCTGGACAAGCTTAAATCCAATTGTCGCCGCCCAATCGATGAACTCCCGCAACGCACCGACGTCGCCAATTCCCAGATCGCCTGCTCCGCGTAATGCAAACAGCGGCACGAGAACCCCGGCGATTTTTTTCTCTGGTGAGAGATCCATCAGAAGAATGACGAATGACGAATGACGAATGACGAAATAATGACGAGATCCGAATGACGAACACATTTGCCGACTTTTTTCGGCATTCGATCATTAGAGCTTTCCTTAGTCATTTTCTCGTCACTTGCCAGTCTTCCACAAGATCGTTTGGGATTTCCTGGAGAAACCGCGAGGGGCGTTGGAAGACGTCGCCATATCCTCCGCTTAAGCGCATTTGGGGATACGCGAGATAGAGCTCGTCGCGCGCGCGTGTGATGGCCACATAAAATAGACGTCGTTCTTCCTCGAGCGCTTCGCGGGTATCGAGGGAGCGATTGCTCGGAAACATTCCGTCCGTCAACCAGATCACGAACACCGTGTGAAATTCAAGGCCCTTGGCCTGGTGCACTGAAGAAAGGTTGACCGATTCTTTGTCGCCTGCCTGGATCGCCGCGGCTTCTGCATCGACGTTGCTGATCAGTGCCAATTGCGAAAGAAATTCGTGCACGTCTTTAAATTGACGGGCAAAGATCGCCAGCTGGTTCAAATCTTCCCGGCGAAGTTCGTAGTTTGTGAAATTTGCCTTGGCATAATCATCATAGATCGCCTCGACCACGGACGTGATCATTTCTGATGGCACGATGGGTTGGCCAGCCGGAGCGATTTCGTCCAGCGTGTGCGCAAGTTGCTCCCATCCCTTCTTTGATTTCGCAGGAACGTTCATGGCCATGAGGCGCTCGCCAAAGCTGTAGCCGGGGGCGCCGACCCCGGCGGCATCCGGGTCCGTTTCAGGGCCGCCCTCAGCACCCGCGGCAGCAACAACATCCGTCGCCCATCTTTGCCAAAGATTTTCTGCCGTGCGGTTGCCAATTCCGGGGAGCAATTTCACCATGCGTTTGAATGCGACTTCATCGCGCGGATTCGCCACGAAACGGATGAATGAAGTCGCGTCCTTGATATGCGCCTGCTCAAAGAATCGAATGCCACTGGTGATTTGATAGGGGATCCCGCGCCGGGAAAGCTCCAGTTGCAGCTCGACTGCGTGATAATGCGCCCGGTAGAGCACGGCGATCTCGTTGAGGTCGACACCTTCATCACGCAGTTCCAAAATCCGCTGCGCGACAAACTGAGCTTGCTCTCCGCTGTCGTTCAGCGCCACCAAAGCCGGCCTCAGTGCTTTTGATTCGCGCGTCGCGCTTAAACGTTTGCGGAATTGGTGAACATTCGCCGCGATGGCCGCGTTCGCGACTTCCAGAATTTCCGGCACACTGCGGTAATTCATTTCGATCTTGAACACCTGGGCATTCGGATAACGCCTCGGAAACTCGAGAATATTTTGGAAGTTGGCGCCGCGCCACGAGTAGATCGACTGCGCGTCATCGCCCACCACCATCACGTTGTGATGATCGCGGGCGAGCAGATCAACGAGATCAGCCTGGATTTTGTTCGTGTCCTGATATTCATCAACAAGAACAAACTGGAACTGACGGCGGTAAATTTCTGCGATCCGTTCGTGCTGCTGAAACAGGGACAAGGTTTTTTGCAGCAAGTCGTCAAAATCCATCGAATTTGTCGCCTTCTTCTTTTTCTCGTAGCGCTCTCGAACATCGTGAATTTTCTCGAGCAGCGGCAGGAAATATGGAAACTTTTCCGCAAGCAGTTCCTCCAACGGATTCTCTGTGTTGACGACAAAACTGAAGATTTCCGCGAGCACATCGCCTTTCGGGAATCGAATCTCTTTTGGATCGATTCCTGCGCTTGCTACCACGGCTTCAATCAAATCCTTTTGATCTTCGCGGTCCATGATGGTGAACCCGCTTGAATAGCCCAGCGCACTGCCGTGCCGACGCAGAATCCGGTTTCCTATCGAATGGAATGTCCCGCCCCAAAGTCCGCTCGCATCGACCGGCAGCAGATTCACAACGCGACCGAGCATCTCCCGTGCAGCTTTATTTGTGAACGTGAGAAGCAGAATGTTTCGCGGGTCGATCCCGTTTTCGAGCAAGTAAGCTACGCGATAGGTGAGGGTACGCGTCTTTCCCGATCCGGCGCCCGCGATTACAAGGAGCGGACCGGGCGGCGCAGTCACGGCCGCAAGCTGTTGTTGATTTAGCTCAGCAGCGTAATCGATATGAATCCCGCCCTCGCGGGATGCTGGGGCACGTTGCAGCGTATATTGGCGGGACATGTAACGATTGCGGAATGCAGATTGACGATTGCGAATTGCAAGGAACCGCAGCAAGCATCTCAGCGCAAATCCTTGCGCGAATCACCCCTTTTGCAGTCGGGGTGCGTCTTCTATTGCACCGTTACCGCGCACGACCCGGCGCGACCATGATCGTCCAGGGCGGTGAGTTCGTAACTGCCAGGCGCTGCTTTCCATGTAACGACGTCCTGCGGATTGGTCCTAGCAATGAATGTGTTGCCCGCGAACCAATAAATCTCGCGCACGTCGGCATCTGTTTTCGCTCGCAGCGCGATCGTGCCGGCCGACGTCAGCAGGATCTTGTGTCCCTCAGCCGGTGAAATAATTCGGGGCTCGTTTCCGGTGCGCGCGATCAATTCAGCCGATGTTCCGGGCAAAAAGGGCGGCGGCAATTTTCTTGGTACTCCGGCGCGGCGGAAAATCGATAGCAACTCTGTCGGCCAGAATTCGTAGACTTCCCGCCGCAGCTGGCGCGTTCCGTCATCTCTTGCAACGCGCAAACCGCTTGCAGCATCGACAAGAACTTCCTGATGCACATCGCAAAGTTTGATTGGCGAAATGCCCGGAATGAACCATCCCTCAACTTGCTGCGTGCAGTACGGTTCGGGCAGATCGCCCGAGACCGCACAAAAGGACACCCGTTTTAGGTTTGCACCGGGCGGCGGGAGATGCAGCTGGTTAGGCTCAGGCCAGCCTGCACGCAAACTGTCGATGATTTGAAACAAGAGCGGGGCAGCAGCGATTCGCCCGACAAAATTACTGTTGGCGCGCCCATCGAAATTTCCGATCCAAATCGCGAGGACGTAGTGATTGAAGACGCCTACTGACCACGCGTCGCGAAAACCATGGGACGTTCCCGTTTTCCAAAAAACCGGCGCGACCTGGTCCGAATACGCGTTGCTAATTTCGGGTCGTGGCAGATTGAGCATCTCCAGCGTTAGAAATGCTGCTTCCGGCATGACAACCCGCCGGCCGCGCAACGCGATGGGATCGCGCGAAGTCCGGCGAAGCGAGCGCAACTCTCCGTTATTGGCCAGCGCAGCATATAGACGAATCAGGTCCTCCATTGTGACTTCGGCTCCGCCCAGCGGAAGGGTCAATCCATAAAGAGCTTCCGGGCGGGGTAATTTGACACCGGCGCCGCGGAGAAATTCATAAAGCGTGGGATGACGCAGTCGTGATGCGAGCTCAACCGCGGGAAGATTGCGGCTGCGAGCGAGCGCGTCACATGCGCGGATCGGTCCGACAAATTCCCGATCGAAATTTTCCGGATCGTAATCGCCAAAACTCTGTGGCGCGTCGGATAGGATCGATAATGGATGAATCAATCCCTGTTCCAGGGCGAGCGCATAGACGAATGGTTTTAGGGTGGAACCGGGCGAGCGCGGGGCGCGTGTTCCATCTACTTGTCCCTGGATTTCGGCGTTGAAGAAATCGGCTGAGCCGACTTGTGCCAGCACGTCCATGCTTCGCGTATCGATTAACAACGCAGCCGCGTTTTGGATTCCGCGACTGCGATTGGTCCGAATGTAGTCCGCGATTCGACGCTCGATTAATTGTTGCTTCGCGAGGTCTAGCGTGGTCACGATTTCGTCGCGGCCTTTCTCGGCCGCTACCACTTGCTGGACAAAGTGCGGCGCGAGAAATTTTCGTTCCGTTTGCGCCCGCGCGCTGAACGAGCGCGCGGACAATTGCCAGTCGATTTTCACGCGACGGTACCAGTTGCTCTGCGCCGAATCGAGCGAGCGGTTATCGCGATCGGTAAACAATGCGCGCCGCGTAGGGCTTTGAGGAATGACGCAGAGCGCAATTGCTTCCGGTGTCGTTAAGTGAGCGGCCGTCTTGCCGAAATAAATCTGACCGGCCGCGCCCGCACCTTCGATGTTTCGCCCATAGGGTGCGAGATTCAGGTAGGCTTCAAGAATCTGGGACTTTGAGTAATGCCGCTCAAGTTCGAGCGCGCGAACAATTTGAATCAACTTTCCCCTGAGTGTGCGAGTTGTCAGATGATAACGCAACCGCGCCAGTTGCATTGTGATGGTGGAAGCGCCGCTATGAACCCCGCCCGGTCGCAAACCAAAGGCTGCCCGCACCAATGCTACCGGGTTAACCCCCGGATGATGCCTATAGTACTTGTCTTCGAACTGGAGGGTGGCATCGATCAGCGCCGGCGAAATATTTGGCAGAGAAGTCCAGACCCGAAATTTCTGATCGGTCGTCAAGGTGACGCGAAGCAATTTTCCGTTGCGATCGCGAACGCATTGCGAGAATGAGATTCCGTCGAGTAATGGCGGCTTGGGGAGCGCGATCCAGACGAGTGCGACAACTGCGACGAGGATTGCGAACGCGAGCAGAAGTTTCTTGTAATGCCCAATTTTATACGCAGTCATCCTGATCCCGCAGTCGCGGGAGAAGGATCTCGCCCACGCAGCTTGGACCACATATTCGAACGAGCGTGATCTACCCCTTTGTGGGAGGTCCCTCGCTTCGCTCGGGATGACACGCCTTTTCATTTTCTGTATCTCCGATGAACTACTCCGTCACGGTGATCTTTCCTCCAACGCCGCAGCCTTTGATGGCGCGCTCGTACATCGAATTGGCAAAAGTAGGCGGTACCGTAAACTCGCCGCGATTAGATGACTTAATTTGATAATTGATCTCAAGTACGCTGCCGGAAACGGTCCCGTAAAAGACGGCGCGATCTTCGCGAACATCGACGTAATCGACGCCGGCAATTGTCGAAACTCCCGGTTGCAGAGATGACCCAACAACTTCGAACCCTCCGGGTAGAAGATCGATAATGGCAACATTGGTGACGGATTCATCGCTTAGGCTTCGCGCCTGCAGACGGACATGAATCGGTTCGCCCAGTTTCGTCCGCGTTACCGGATGATTGTCCTTGTTGAGTAACTCGCGATGAACTTCCAACCCCGCGGTGACCGGCTGCGTCGGAACATGTCGATCAAATCCAGCCTCCACCACCTGAAAAAAGGCGCCCGGGCCGCTGAGCTTTCCAGCGCTGTTGAAGTGAAGAGCGATTGCGTCTTTCGAAAAATCAGTCCGTTGCACTAATTTCGCGCCGCTCGTTAGGGCAACCTCGCGCTTGTCTTTGTGAATTTCAGCAATGCTGAGTACGGGCAGCGTTTGCGCGATGGCGTGTGAGTACGATTTCAGAGCCGAAACGGCATAGGCGGCCGAGAGCGTGTTGAATTCGCCGCGCCCGATCGGCTGCAGAATTTGCTCGAATTCCGTCGCCGAAATTCCTTTCAAGCGCGACGGAAACGCGCGGGCCAGTACGGTAATGTATTGCGCGTTCGCTCCGAGCGGTTGGCAGAAGTCGTCGTAATCCCCGCTCGAATCATTGGCGATCTTGTAGTCGCCAATCAATTCGTCGGCATCCTTGTCTTTGTGCAGAAGTTTGAGTGCGCCCGCGAGATAAACCCCGGTTACGTCATTTTGCCATATGTCAGCCTGATGCTGATCGAGATAATCACGCAGATTAAGAATGTAATTGGTGGTGACAACGCCTTCGCGTGTCAGCACGTAAATCCCGTAGGCAATCGTTCGCGCATCGGCCAGAGTCGAGGGCTCAAGCGTGACCATTTTTTGCAAATAACGCAGGCCACTCGCAAACATGTCCGCAGGCGGGGCAAAGCCGACTGTTTTCGCCGTGCTCAGGAAATCCATCACGTAAACCGAATTGAAACTGATCTTCTGATCTGTTTCCGGCGCCCAATAACCAAACGCGCCCTGATCGTTTTGCCGGCGGCGCAGAGTCGCGAACGTTTTTTCCAGCTGTGTGTTTACCTCCGCTCGGTTGAGTCCGAGATCGGCTTCATCCGAAAGCAGGAGCCGGCAGAATGCGCCGCTTGTGATCTGCTCGCTACAACCGTGAGGAAAATCTTTTAGAAAGACGTAAAGACCATGCGCGAGTCCCAACGGCAGAGCCGTAACAGCGGCCTCGCGCTTGGCAAACTCGGAATAGATCGCCCGCGTAATTTGAACGTCCACGTGTCCTTTTTTGAAATTACCGCTGCGAACATCGGTCGCGTAGGGAACGGCCGGGCGAACACTTAGCGTAGCACGGCGGCGCGTCTCAATACCGTTTCGGCGCGCGACGAACTTTATTTCGCCGGAGCCGAGCACATCGTTGACACGGAAGCGGAACTTCGCGCTTTGCTCGCGCCCTTCTGCGATTCGCAATTTTTGGGTTGGCGTTCCCAGGATCGATAATTGCGGAGATGTATCGGCGCGCAGCTCTACCTCCGCATCGGCGCCAGAGCCTTCCACATTGTTCGCGACGGTCACGCCGGCCTCGAATTCGTCGCCAGGAGCGGCCAACACCGGCACGCTCGGCGTTACGACAAAAGGTCCACGGATGAGCGCGTCGCGGTCGGTTGATCCGGCTGTTTCATTTGAAACGCCGACCGCCATTATCTTTAGCGTGCCGTCGAAAAAATCGGGCACATCATAGACAACTTCGCGAGCCGTAGTGTCAGCGTCGATAATGCCGGACCAAAACACGACAGGTTTTTCCGTGACGCGTTTGAACGGATTCAATTTCTGGACTTCGCCGCCGTCGCCACCAAACGCGGAGAGGGAACGCAATAAGGAAAATTCCGGAATGATGAGATCGACAATCTGCGCCGTCTCCACACCGAGAGCACATTTGCGAAAGAGATAGGTGAGGGGATTCGGGGTTTTGTAATCGGTAACTTGCAGAATGCCCTGATCGACCGCGAAGATGACGATCTTACTGGGCCGATCGGTCTTGTAGCTGATGTGCAACGGTTCACCGGGCTTCGCTTTCGCCGCGGCCTGGAGATCGATCTTGAGCCGGCGCTTTTCGATATTGGCGGTGAATGGGACGACGCCGTAACTGAGCGGGCTGACAAAAATTTCCTTGGAATCGAGCGCCCGCACAAAGGCTACATTGACATAGCCGCTGCCTTCAAAATTTTCAGGCAGACGAATGTGCTGGATGCTGCTGGCGGTGTTCGCTTGGAACCAGCTGTAGCCGTAAACTTTTTCCCGTTCGATTGTGATGAGACCGTAACCGCTGTAAGGCGCGGTCACGCTTACCTCGATTTCATCCCCAGCACGATATTCTTTTGCGTTGAGTTTGATCTCCAACTCGGCGTTCTTCTCGAGGGCGCCAGTCATTGCACCGTGACCCACCACCGAGAACCGCAGTTTGCTGAGAATGCGGTTCTGATCGTCGCGCAGCTCGAGAACGTAATTGCCGGGCTCCTCAGTCGGAAGAGAATAATGATAACCGTTTGCTGCCACCGAGATTTTTTCTGATTTGGCGGGGCGTTCTTTCAGGACTGATTCATAAACATAATTGCCATTTTCCTGCTTTTTCAGCACGGAAACATATTCCTGCGCGATGAGGTTGAGGGTGATGTTTTCGATCGCGATGCGGTTGAGTTGCGGATCGACTGCGACAAGATCGACTCCGCGCAGTTTGTTCATCTCGATGTAACGGAGATCGCCGTCCTCTTTGTATCCGATCACGTAAGGCAGGGCCGAAACGAGGGCGGCGACATCGCCCGTAACGCTCCTCCCACCTTCGCCTTCGAAACCCTCCGCAATGAATCGCATCGAGTAAGTCGCATCGGCGAACCGCTCGAGTTGCAAATCAAAATCCGCGTGGCCTTCGCCATCGGTCTTTTGTTCGCCGAGATCGACAGTTTGCTCCTGGCGACTTTTGTTTTCATCAACCAGAGGGTCGAAAAAAGTGAAGTCGCGAAACTCCGGAAATGAAAATGCCGCCGGCGCGAGCTCAACCTTGCCGGTCACACGCCGATCCGTTGCGGGCGTGCCGTAAAGATTAGCCAACGCAACGGACCCGTGCATTTCCTTGGGGTGAATCCAGCCGCGCGGCGCACCTTTGGAAAGCCGCGTCTCGATCTTCATGCGGTCGGGCAGAAACTCTTTCACCTGCGCCGTGGCGGAGCCGAGCAAACTCGAACGCTTGTTATTTTTGATTAGGTAAACGTTGAACGTGTAGAGGCCGGTCGGCGATTCGTTGGCGGTCTGATAGGTAAGTTCTGTAAACCCGGTCTCCGGCAAAGTGAGCTTCCTTGTCTGCACCGGCAGATCACGCGCATCCACCACTTCGGTTTCAACGGGCAAACCTTTAAGATTGCCGCCCCAGCTTCGCTGTTTCACCACCAGGCCGATGTGAATTTCATCTCCGGGGCGATAAACACCGCGCTCAGTAAAAACGAACGCGTCTAAACCCTCCGGCGCGATGTTCTGCGCCCCTTCGATTTCAAAACGCGAAAAATTCAGGACACGATCTTCTCGCGCGAATGGCATGAACGCGATGTCGTCGCCGTTGCGCGCGACAAACGCCACCGGCGTTTTTTCGCGCTCCGATTTTTCAACCGAGGGAAAAGCGCAATGACCATCCGCCGCAGTTTGGGCCGCCTGGATCGGCACACCATTCTTGCCCAGAATCTCGACCGTGGCGCCATTGAGCGGTTGGCCAGTCTTGATCGACATCAAGAAAACATCGCTGCTGCTGTCGGTGTTTTTCTTCGTCAAAATCCCGATGTCGGTGACGAGAAGAAATCTGCTGTCCCCGGCGGACTTGATCGGTTTCTTTTTCGCCGGGTCCCATCCCCGCGCGGTCAGAAAGAAAAGGCCACGCTCACTTCCCCCGTCTTCCGGCTTGCGAAGGTGCTCCGAAAAATCGAACGCCGAGTAATTCGCTTTCCATTTGTTTTCGAGGGCAATCGGTTGGTGCTCGATCGCAATTCGAGAGATGTTTTCTTTGTCGAAATACTGAGGCGCGCGAAAGTCAGGGTCCTCGAATTTGCCTTCGGTCTGGCTGACAAGGTGATTGATCTGGGTGGTGGCGACCCGCGCGATCTCGTATTCGATTGCCGGCAGAGCGCGTGAACGAATCGACAATTTTCTGTCGCCGTTCAGGGCCAGCAGACCGCCTTGACCTTCGATCTGTACTTCACGGGGAAGCTCCGGCACCGTAACCACCGCGTTGTAATCTTCCGCGAGCACATAATCACCGGGAGCGCGTAATCCTTTTGTAACGCGAACGTAAAGCTCGCCATCCGACTCGACCCGTATCTTAAAGGCGTGCTGTCGATCTTGCGCCTTTTCCGAAGGCACGACCGTGAATTCGATCGGTTTCGCTTGTTCGAGGGCATCGTCCGGCACGGCGGTCGGACTTTCCCATTTCGAACCTTTATCGGATTCTTGGGTGTTGTCCGACTCATCCTCTTCTGAATCGGCGCTTCGTTCGGTTTCGTCGCTGGCATTACTTTGATCGGTCGTTTCCGAATCGGTTTCTTCACTCGCTTCAGCCTCGCGTTTCGGCAGTAGCCGGATCTGAATAGCCTTGGCCAGCTCGTTGGTGCTGATGTCGGCCGTGGTGTTTAAAATGAGGACCTGCTCAGGCTCGCCATTCTTGTTCCGCGCCACGTTGGCCTCGATGGAATCGATTTGAAACGCGGTCGTCATCGAAGGAATTCGCACCTTTTGCTCGGCCGCTTCGCGAGTTTCTGCTCCACCTTGCGCAGTCCTGACACCCTTGCTCAGCTCGAGCTTCATGAAATCTTCCTGGTCCGGCAACGTCACGTTCGAGCTCCGCAAATAGGCAAGGCGCCGATGCAATCCGTAGGTAAACGTGAAATGCGGCGCGGGATCAGACGGCGGAAACACGGCCGACCCGCCGATCATCAGCAATTGGATATGCCGATCTAATTCTCCAGGGTTAACTGCGTGCGTGAGTTCGAGCGTTGCTGTGACCTGGCGTTGC
>WNFW01000100.1_pt1 | contig 61038 bp, 49 predicted proteins | sample 5400131 | NCBI WGS metagenome assembly WNFW01 (sample SAMN13153362, study PRJNA577476) | soil metagenome | isolation source: 20 cm soil or saprolite under grassland replicate 1 | place: USA:California | collected 2016-06-15
ATTCCGGGACGCGCGTCCTGATCGGCCATGCCGACATACTGCATCAGCTGCGCGACGCGATTCCCTCAGGCGTCACCGTGCTCAGCGCGCCGACGCCGCCGGAAATCCTGGCAAATTACAAGATCGATCCCGATCACCTGGCCACGCCCGGCTTCGCCGTTGAGCTTGAATCCTGGCTGCAGCAGCAACGGCCCTACGATGGTCCGGTCGTGCCGCAACCGCAGAACATGATCTATACCTCAGGCACGACGGGACATCCCAAGGGGGTGCGGCGCCACGCGCCGACGCCGGAACAAAGTGCCTCGGCGGAGCGGATGCGCGCGATGATTTACGGCCTGAAGCCGGGCGCGCGTGCGTTGCTGCCGGGCCCGCTGTATCATTCCGCGCCGAACTCGTTCGGCTTGCGCTCCGGCCGTCTCGGCGGCGCGCTGGTGCTGATGCCGCGGTTCGATCCGGAAGAGTTTCTGCGGCTGATCGAGAGCGAGAGGATCGATACCATCTTCATGGTGCCGACCATGTTCATCCGGCTGATGAAGCTGCAGCAAGAGGTGCGGAGGAAATACGACATGTCCTCGCTGCGCCATATCATCCACGCCGCCGCGCCGTGTCCCGCCGACGTCAAGCGCGCGATGATCGATTGGTGGGGGCCGGTGATCTGCGAATTCTACGGCTCTACCGAATCAGGCGCGGTTACCTTCGCCAATTCCGAGGACGCGCTGAAGAAGCCCGGCACCGTCGGCAGGATTGCGCCGGGCGCGGAGCTTCGCTTTATCGGCGACGACGGCAGCGTGCTGCCGCAAGGCGAGATCGGCGAGATCTATTCGCGCATCGCCGACAATCCGGACTTCACCTATCACAACAAGCCGGAGAAGCGGGCCGAGATCGAACGCGACGGGTTCATCACCTCGGGCGACGTCGGCTATATAGATGAAGACGGCTACGTCTTCATCTGCGACCGCAAGCGCGACATGGTGATATCAGGCGGCGTCAACATCTACCCCGCCGAAATCGAGGCCGCATTGCATGCGCTTCCCGGCGTCCATGACTGCGCGGTATTCGGGATTCCCGACCAGGAATTCGGCGAGGCGCTGATGGCCGTGGTCGAACCGCAAGCCGGGGCGACGCTCGATATCGCCGATATCCGTGCCCGGCTCAAAACCTCGCTCGCCGACTACAAAGTTCCAAAACATGTCGAAATCCAGGCCCAATTGCCGCGCGAGGATTCCGGCAAGATCTTCAAGCGGCGCTTGCGCGATCCCTATTGGGAGCGGGAGGGGCGGAGGATTTAGTACGTCGCGGCGAGCGGTGGAACCTCATGGTGAGGAGCGCGTCTTCGCGCGTCTACGGACGATGCGGAGCCTGTCGTCACTACGCGAGCGCAATTGCGCTCGTCGTCGGGCGCGCGTTCGCGCGACCCGTTGGCATCGCCGGAGAACCATGAGGCCGGTGTGCCATCCTTCGAGACGCGGCCAAACGGCCGCTCCTCCAGCGATAACGGTGGAGCCGTTACGCGGGATGAGGGCGCCATTGGCCGTTCCTCATGGTGAGGAGGCGCCCTCGCGCCGTCTCGAACCACGAGGTCCATATACTATCCTTCGAGACGCGGCCAAACGGCCGCTCCTCATGATGAGGATGTCATCTGTCTCCGTCCGCCTGCATCTTGATCTTGCCATCAAGAATTGCGACTGAATGAGAGCCGGGCATTTTTTTCGGGAGCCAGCCATGTCGCCCCAGATCATGCCTTCCGACGCCGACATTCGGTCCAATCGCAGCGACGAAGCGCTCGCGCTTGAAGAAGACGCCCGGCTGCGGACCGACATCCGGCTGTTGGGCCGCATCCTCGGCGACACCGTGCGCGATCAGGAGGGCACCGATGCGTTCGACCTGGTCGAACGCATCCGGCAGACCTCGATCCGGTTCCACCGCGACGACGACCGACCGGCGCGGCACGAGCTCGAAATCATCCTCGACAGCATGTCGACCAGCCAGACCGTGCGTATCGTTCGCGCCTTTAGTTATTTCTCGCATCTGGCCAACATCGCCGAAGATCACAACAACATAAGGCAGATGCGGGCGCGCGCGACCGCCGGGGGATCGCCGCGTCCGGGAACGCTCGCCTTGACGCTGTCGCATGCCCGGACCGCCGGGTTCAGCGCGGCCGATCTGCGCCGCTTTTTCGCCGAAGCGCTGGTCAGCCCGGTCCTGACCGCGCACCCGACCGAAGTTCGCCGCAAGAGCACCATCGACCGCGAAATGGAGATCGCGGCGCTGCTGGACCGGCGCGAACGGGTGCAGCGTACGCCGCAAGAGACTGAGGCGGACGACGAACAGTTGCGTCGCGCGGTACTGACGCTGTGGCAGACCAACCTCCTGCGCCGCACCAAGCTCACCGTGCTCGACGAGGTCGCCAACGGCCTTTCATTTTACGATTACACCTTCCTGCACGAGGTGCCGCAGCTGCATTGTGCGCTCGAGGATCAATTGAACGAGGGCGACGGCGGCGCAAGCGGAGAGCTGGCGTCGTTCCTGAGGATGGGAAGCTGGATCGGTGGCGATCGCGACGGCCACCCGTTCGTGACGGCGGAGGTGATGCGCGGCACACTAAGGATGCAGAGCAGCCGCGTGCTGCGCTTTTATCTCGAAGAGCTGCACGCGTTGGGCGGCGAACTGTCGCTGGCGGCGCATCTTGCCGGCGTCTCGAAGGATTTGCGCGCGCTCGCCGGGCGCTCGCCCGACACTTCGCTGCACCGAAGCGGCGAGCCCTACCGGCTGGCGGTGTCCGGTGTCTATGCGCGGCTCACCGCGACCGCATTGAAGTTGGATGTGGAAACCACGAGGCAGCCGGTCGGAGAAGCGGCTTCCTATGACAGCGTGAAGGAATTCAAGGCCGATCTCGATATTCTCTATCGCTCGCTGGTTTCAAACAATTCGGGCGTGATCGCGCGCGGACGGCTGCGGCTGTTGCGACGCGCCGTGGATTGTTTCGGGTTTCACCTGGCAAGTCTCGACATGCGACAAAACTCCGCGGTGCACGAACGTACGGTCGCGGAGCTGATCGACGCGGCCACGCCCGGCATGTCCTATCTGGCGCTGAACGAGGAGGCTCGGATCGCGCTTCTCAACAGCGAATTGCGCAATCCGCGACCGCTGACTTCATCGTTTGTAAAATACAGCGACGAGACGCTGGGCGAGCTCGCGGTTTTCCATGCGGCGGCCGAAGCGCATGCGCGGTTCGGAGCCGATGTCATCCCTCAATGCATCATCTCGATGTGCGGGGGGGTGTCCGACATGCTCGAGGTCGCGCTGCTCTTGAAAGAGGTCGGCCTCGTCCATCCATCGGGTCGCAGCGCGATCAACATCGTGCCGCTGTTCGAAACCATCGAGGATTTGCAGGCATCGAGCGGCATCATGGACCGGATGTTGTCGCTGCATGATTATCGCAAACTGGTGGACAGCCGCGGCTCGACGCAGGAGGTGATGCTCGGTTATTCCGACAGCAACAAGGACGGCGGTTTTGTCACTTCGGGCTGGGAGCTGTACAAGGCCGAGATCGGCCTGGTCGAGGTGTTCGAGCGCCACAATGTACGCCTGCGGCTGTTCCATGGCCGCGGCGGCTCGGTCGGCCGTGGTGGCGGACCGAGCTATGACGCCATTATTGCGCAGCCGGGCGGCGCGGTGAACGGCCAGATCAGGATCACCGAGCAGGGCGAAATCATCTCCAGCAAATATTCCAACGCCGAAGTCGGGCGCAACAATCTGGAGATTCTCGCTGCGGCAACACTGGAAGCGAGTTTGCTGCAGCCGAAGCACAGCGCTCCGTCAGGAGATTATTTGAAGGCGATGGACCAGCTGTCGGAGCTCGCCTTCAAGGCCTATCGGGGCCTGGTTTATGAAACCGAAGGTTTTGTAGATTATTTCTGGGGCTCGACCGTTATCACCGAGATAGCTACGCTGAATATCGGCAGCCGGCCGGCGTCGCGCAAGAAAACCCGCGAGATCGAGGACCTCCGCGCCATTCCCTGGGTGTTCAGCTGGGCGCAATGCCGGCTGATGCTGCCGGGCTGGTACGGCTTCGGCAGCGCGGTCGAGACCTGGATAGAGCAGCATCCGGACAAGGGCATGCCGTTCCTGCAAGAACTCTATCGCGAATGGCCGTTCTTCCGCACGCTGTTGTCGAACATGGACATGGTGCTGGCCAAGAGCTCGATCGCGATCGCGTCCCGCTATGCCGAATTGGTGGCGGACGAGACATTGCGCGAAAATATCTTCGGACGCATCCGCCGCGAATGGCATCTCTCGATCGAGACGCTATTGGACATCATGGGGCAGGAGCGCCTGCTGCAGGGCAACCCGCTGCTGGAGCGATCGATCCGCAACCGTTTTCCCTATCTCGATCCGCTCAACCACGTGCAGGTCGAATTGCTGAAGGAGCATCGCGCGCAAAATCCTGACGAACAGGTGCTGCGCGGCATCCAGATCACCATCAACGGCATTTCGGCGGGCTTAAGGAACAGCGGCTAGCTGTCATTCCGGGGTGCGCGTAAGCGCGAACCCGGAATCTCGAGATTCCGGGTCCACGCGAAGGCGCGTGTCCCGGAATGACGATAGCGTGGCGCCCTCAACAATTATGCACGCCCTGGGTCGCGACATAGACGGCATAGAGCGACTGGCTGGCGGTCATGAACAGCCGGTTGCGTTAGCTGGTCATGGCTTCAGAGCGCCCTGCGCACTCGTGTAGACTGCGTAGAGCGATGACGAGCCGCAGATGTAAAGTCTATTTCGCTGCTGACCGCCGAAGCACAGGTTGGCGACAGTTTCCGGTATGTGGATCTTGCCGAGCAGATCGCCGTCAGGAGTGTAACAGCGCACGCCGTCCTCGTTCGGATCGCCCCAACCCACGGAGCACCAAAGACGCCCGGCGGTGTCACAGCGCAGCCCGTCGGTAATGCTTGGCTTGGGCATTTCCGCAAAGACTTTGCTGTTCGACACCTTTCCGGCCGCCGCATCCAGGTCGAACACGCGGATATGCGACGGGTTGTCCGGCCCGTCCGTGAAGCCGGTGTCGCAGATATAGAGCTTCTTCTCGTCAGGCGAGAGGCAAAGGCCGTTGGGCTCCACGAAGTCATCGACGACAACCTTGATGTCACCAGATTTCGGATCTACCCGGTAGACGTTTTTCTTTTCCTGCTCAGGGTCGGCTTTGATGCCCTCATAATAGCCGCCGATGCCGTAGGCTGGATCGGCGAAATAGATCGAACCATCGGCAGCGACAACCGCGTCGTTGGGCGAGTTGAGCTTCTTGCCATTGTACTTGTCGGCGATGATGGTGATCGAGCCGTCGAGTTCGGTCCGGGTGACCCGTCGGCCGCTGTGTTCGCAAGTGAGCAGGCGTCCTTGCCGATCAATGGTGTTGCCGTTCGAGTTCATCGATGGCTGGCGGTATACGCTCACGTGACCGTCATCCTCCGAGAAGCGCATGATGCGGTTGTTGGGAATGTCGCTGAACAGCACGTAGCGGCCAGCCGGGAAGTAAACCGGTCCCTCGGCCCAGCGGAACCCGGTTGCGACGCGCTCAACCGCCATGGTGCCGGCGAAGGCCGGGAAACCGGTAGGCCCGAACGAAACCTTGGGCTTTTTCATAGACTCCAGGCGAGAATCCGGATAGCGGGCCCCGGGAAGCGGTCCCAAGGGCAGCGGGGTTTGCAGGGTTGGGGCACCCGTTTGGCCGAATGGCGTTACGGTCGCCGCAGAGGCCGTTTTCATGGTCACGGCTGTTGCGGCCAGCGCCGCAGCGCCCTTGAACAGTTTGCGGCGGTCGAAACCACCGGCTTGAGCGTGAGGGGCGGGCAAACTTGGTAGATTTGTCATGATTTCCTCCCATATTTTTTTGTTGGGAGCAAATCGTGAGCCCGCAATCGGGCATAAAGCAGGCAAGTTTTAGGACAACCCGACATCGCGGGGAGGCGTACATCCCGGTCGTCCCTGCGAACGCCATGCGAACGCCGGGACGACGCGTAGGGTGCAGCGTGCCCCTCAAATCGCATCCCAGTTGAAAACATCCGCCGAGCGGTCGAGCTTGTAGAACGACGACTTCAGCGCCGGGATGCCGTGCTCGGCCAGGGTCTGCGGCGTCCAGCCTTCGGCGCGATGGACCGAGCGCAGCGGGCGCGACTGGCTCATCAGGAAGATCTCGTTCATTCGCACCGCAAAAATCTGCCCGGTGACGTCCTTGGCGGCGTCGCTGAGCAGGAAGGCGCAGACCGGCGCGATCTTTTCCGGTCCCATCTGTTGAATCTTCGCCACCCGCGCTTTCTCGGCCTCGGTCTCGGTCGGAATGGTTCCGATCAGCCGGCTCCAGGCGAAAGGCGATACGCAGTTGGAGCGGACATGAAAGCGCTCCATATCGAGCGCGATCGACTTTGATAGCCCGACGATGCCGAGCTTCGCCGCGGCATAATTGGCCTGGCCGTAATTGCCGACCAGGCCGGAAGTCGAGGTGAAGTGCACGAACGCACCGCTTTCCTGCTCGCGGAACAGCCTGGCTGCGGCATGGGCGACATAAAACGAACCCATCAAATGAACCTTGATGACAGACTCGAAGGCGTCGATGCTCATGCGGTGGAAGATCGCGTCGCGCAGGATGCCGGCATTATTGACCACGCCGTCGAGCTTGCCAAAGCTGTCGATTGCGGTCTTGACGATCTTGCTCGCGGGGATCGCCTCGGCGACGGTCTCGAAATTCGCCACCGCGATGCCGCCGCGCTTCCTGATCTCGTCGACCACTTCCTCCGCGGGCGCGGCGCTCGTCCCCGAGCCGTCGGCCGCGCCGCCGGGATCGTTGACCACGACCTTGGCGCCTTCAGCCGCGCAGAGCAGCGCGATCTCGCGGCCGATGCCGCGCCCGGCGCCGGTAACGATGACGACTTTATCCTGGAGTGATTTTCCCTGCGCCATGATGGTCTCCCGTTATCTGTTATAGCCGCTTCGTTTGGTCTCGGTCATTCCGGGGCGTGAGCAAAGCGAGCGAACCCGGAATCCAAGGATTCCCCGATGTGCAATTGCACATCTGTGGTCTGGTCCTGCGGACCATCCCGTAATGACTGGGTGTTAGCGTTCGTTCGTAAAAATAATCGTGCCTGACGCCGCGAACATGCCGCCGACGCCGTGGCAGACCGAGATCTTGGCGCCCGCAACTTGCGCCGGCGCGATGCCGCGCATCTGCCGCACGCTCTCCTGCAGCGCATACATGCCGTACATGCCGGAATGCATGTAGCTGAGGCCGCCGCCATTGGTGTTGAGCGGCAGCTTGCCGCCGGGCCTGGTGTTGCCGCCGGCGATGAACTTGCCGGTCTCTTCATGCGGCATGAAGCCGAGGTCGCCGAGGCCGTACAGCGGCAGATGAGCGAACGCGTCGTAGATCATCAGGTGATCGACGTCTTTATGGGTGATGCCGGCTTCTTTGAAGGCCAGGGGGCCTGCAACCCCAAAGGCGCGCGAACTGTCAAAGGTCTGCATCTGGCTGACCATCGGCGTTTCCACGCTCTCTCCGGTGCCGAGGATATAGACCGGTTTGGTCGGAAAATCCCTGGCGCGGTCGGCCGAGGTCAGGATCAGCGCGCCGCCGCCATCGGTGACGAGGCAGCATTGCAGAATGCGGAACGGATACGCGATCATCCGCGAGTTCAAGACGTCCGCAACCGTGATCGGGGCTTTCATCGTGGCGCGCGGATTCTTCGCGGCCCATTCGCGCTGCACCACCGCGACCATGGCGATCTGCTCGTGGGTGATGCCGTGGGTCTTCATGTAGCGCAGGACCGGAATCGGAAACATGCTCGGCGGGCCGTAGACGCCGAACGGCGCTTCGAACTGGCCGTTGAGGCTGTCTGGCGGCGTCGAGCGCGGCTGCTTGCCGATCATCGACTTGCCGCTTTCGGCGTGCGTAATCAGCACGGTCTTGCACAGGCCGGCCTCGATCGCTGCCGCGGCGTGGCGGACGTGGAGCATGAACGAACAGCCGCCGACCGAGGTGCCGTCGACCCAGGTCGGCGTGATGCCGAGATAATGCGCGATCTGCTGCGGGGTCTCGACCGCGGTGGCGATGCCGTCGATGTCGGACAGTTTTAATCCGGCGTCGGCAATGGCATTCAGCGCCGCATCGGCGTGCAACTGAATCTGCGACATGTTCGGGATGACGCCGAGTTCGGTGGTTTCGGCTGCGCCGACGACGGCAACCTGATTCTTGCGCATGGTGCTTAACCCTTCACTGGGCGGAACAGGGGAAGGGTGATCTTGTCGTCGAGTTTTTCGAACGCGACTTCCAGCTTCATGTCGAGCTCGAGCGCCTCCGGCGTCTGCGGACAATCGACTAGGTTGCTCATCATGCGCGGGCCTTCTTCGAGCTCCACCACCGCGATGGCGTAAGGCGGCGTGAAGCCGGGCGCGGCGGGCCGGTGATTGATGACATAGCTGTAGAGTGTTGCTTTGCCGCTAGCCCTGAACACGCTGACCTTGCGCGAGGCGCAGGCCGGGCAGAACGGCCGCGGCGGGAAATAGACGTTGGCGCAGGCGTCGCAGCGCTGCAGGCGCAGCTCGCCCGCCTGCGTGCCGTCCCAGAAATGTTGGGTTTCCGGCGTCGGTTTCGGTCGCGCACGCGTGGCTTCGGCCATGTCTTCATTTTCTCCCGTTGCGATCGGGCCGTGTGGCCCGCTCGTTGCAGCCTTGATGCGACATTTGACCATCAGGCGTCAACGGTCCAGCATTCCCTTCGCATGGCCGTATTCCGGCACACGCACAATGGATTTCCTGATGCTTGTATGCATTCAATCTCCCGCGCTAGGGTGCTCGTCATTGCAACGAGCGCAAGCCACCAGGCAATCCAGGAGCCTTTGTGCGAACCATCAGAATAGGATCCGGCGCCGGCTATTCGGGCGATCGCATCGAGCCCGCGGTCGAACTCGCCGAAAAAGGCGACATCCAGTACCTGGTATTCGAATGCCTCGGCGAGCGCACGGTGGCGCTGGCGCAGCAGGCGCGCTTGAAAAATCCTGATAGCGGTTACGATCCGCTGCTGGAGGAGCGGATGCGCGCGGTGCTGCCAGCCTGTGCCGCCAAGGGAATAAAAATCGTCACTAATATGGGCGCGGCCAATCCGGAGGCCGCCGCGCGCAAGACCCTGGAGATCGCGAGATCACTCGGCCTCCCGTCGCTGAAAATTGCCGCTGTCGTCGGCGACGATGTGCTCGATGCCTGCAGGGATGGCGACCTCGAGATCATGGAATTCGCTGGCACGATCAAGCAACTCGGTAACCGGTTGCTGTCGGCCAATGCCTATCTCGGCGCCGAGCCGATCGCGCAAGCCTTGACCAAGGGCGCCGATATCGTGATCACCGGGCGCGCCTCGGACCCCGCGCTGTTCCTGGCGCCGATGATCGATGCCTTTGGCTGGGCGATGGATGACTGGAATCTGCTGGGGCAGGGCACCGTCGCCGGGCATCTGTTGGAATGCGCGGGCCAAATCACCGGCGGCTATTTCGTGGACCCCGGCTACAAGGATGTTGCCGGCCTGGCGCGGCTCGGCTTCCCCATCGGCGAAGTCGGTGAAGACGGCAGTCTCGTCATCACCAAGGTCGCGGGCTCCGGCGGCGCGGTGACGGCACGGACCTGCAAGGAGCAACTGCTCTACGAAGTGCACGATCCCACACGCTACATCCAGCCCGACGTGGTCGCCGATTTTTCACACGTGAAGGTCGAGGAAATCGCGACAGACCGCGTGCGCGTCAGCGGCGGTCGTGGAACTGGGCGTACTGATACTCTTAAGGTCTCGGTCGGCTATATCGACAGCTACATCGGCGAGGGCCAGATTTCCTATGCCGGTCCCGGCGCATTGGCGCGCGGACGGCTGGCGCTCGACATCGTCCGCGAGCGGCTCAAACTCACCGGCGTTGCGGCGAGCGAATTGCGGTTCGAACTGATCGGCGTCGACGCGTTGCACGGACCTGAGGTTTCCGCGCGCGCGAGCGAGCCCTATGAAGTGCGGGTCCGCGTCGCCGGCCGCACCGAAAATCTGCGCGAGGCCATCAGGATCGGCAACGAGGTCGAGACGCTCTACACCAACGGTCCCGCGGCCGGCGGCGGCGCGTTCAAATCGGCGCGCGATGTCGTTGCCGTCGCTTCCGTGCTGCTGCGGCGCGAGCTTGCCAAGCCATCTGTTCGTTTTGTGGGAGCGTGAGAGGTGAAGCTGCGCGAGATCGCCCATTCCCGCACCGGCGACAAGGGCAACACCTCCAACATTTCGGTGATCGCCTATGACGAGAAGCATTATCCGCTGCTGCTTGCGCAGGTCACCAGCGCGCGGGTGAAAGCGCATTTTGCCGGTGTTGTCGAAGGCGAAGTTGTCCGCTATCAGCTGCCCAACATATCGGCGCTGAACTTCGTGATATCAGGCGCGCTCGGCGGCGGCGTGACGCGGTCGCTGGCGCTCGATGCCCACGGCAAATCGCTGAGCTCCGCGCTGCTCGATCTGGAGATCGAAGCGGCTTTGGATCAACAATAATCAGTCAGATAGTAGCGAGGCGAAAAAGCATGCCGAACCAACCAACACTTGCCGCGCTGGCCCAGGATCTCGACAGTGGCCGCACCAGCGCCCGCAAGCTGGTCGAACAATGCCTCGGCAAAATTGCCGATGGCTCGGGTGAGGGCGCACGCGTCTTCATCCATGTCGATGCGGAAGCGGCGATCGAAGCGGCGGATGCGATGGACCGGTTGCGCAAGGCCAAGGCGGCGCCGTCGCCTTTCGCCGGCATTCCGGTTTCGATCAAGGACTTGTTCGACATCAAGGGCCAGGTGACCCGCGCCGGCTCCCGCGCGCTCGATGATTCACCGCCGGCGGAAGCCGATGCGCCCGTGGTGGCGCGGCTGCGGCGCGCCGGCTTTATTGTGATCGGTCGCACCAACATGACCGAGTTCGCCTATTCCGGCATCGGCATCAACCCGCATTACGGCACGCCAAGGGGGGCATGGCAGCGCAGCGTCGGCCATGTGCCCGGCGGCTCGTCCTCGGGTGCGGCGGTATCGATCGCCGATGGCATGGCGCACGGCGCGCTCGGCACCGATACCGGCGGCTCGTGCCGGATCCCGGCGGCCTTCAACGGCATCGTCGGGTTCAAGCCGACGCAGCGCCGGGTGCCGCTCGATGGCGGCGTGCCGCTGTCGTTCTCGCTCGACAGTGTTGGACCGCTGGCGCGCACCGCTGCCTGCTGCGCGGTGCTCGACGCCGTACTCGCCAACGAAGCCATCGTTCCCCTGCAGCCGCGCCCGATCAAGGGCATGCGTCTGGCGGTACCGACAACGGTCGCACTCGACGAGTTGGACGATGCGGTGGCGCGAACCTTCGAGCGCGCGCTGGAGACGCTTTCACGCCAGGGTGCGCGGATCGAGCGGATCGAGGTGCGGGAATTTCTCGATGTCGTGCCGATGGGTGTGAAAGGTGGCTTCGCCGCGGCGGAAAGTTATGCCTGGCATCGCTATCTCATCGCCAGCAAGGGCGACGTCTACGATCCCCGCGTCGCCAGCCGGATCATGCGCGGCGAAAGCCAGAGCGCGGCCGATTACATCGACCTGCTCGGCGCGCGACGGTCCCTGATCTCGCGCACGGAGAAGCGCATCGCGCCCTATGACGCGCTTGTCTTGCCGACCACCGCCAATACCCCGCCGCGCATTGCCGACCTCGCCGACAACAAGGCCTTCACCGCAGCGAACCTGCTGGCGCTGCGCAACTGCACGCTGATCAATATGATCGACGGTTGTGCCATTTCGCTGCCGGCGCATCGCGAGGGCGAGGTGCCTGTGGGGTTGATGCTGGCCGCTGCCGGCGGATCGGATCGCCGCATCTTTGAACTGGCCGGTGGAATGGAGGCAGCCATCTGTGTTTGATCTCGCATTCACCGTCGACGCCCAGGATACCACGACCCCGCTCACTCTGGCGATCGATCAGGCCGTCATCGCCGGCTGGACCGGTCGCGATCCGATGGCGCGCGACAAGCATATCGCCGAACTGGAGGCGATCGGCATCGCGCGGCCGGCGTCCACGCCGATCTATTACCGGGTCTCGGCACGGCGGTTGACCACGGCCGACAGCATCGAAGTCAGCGGCGGAGATTCCAGCGGCGAGGTCGAGTTTGTGCTGATCGGCTGGCAGGGCCGCATCTTTGTCGGTGTCGGCTCCGATCATACCGACCGCAAGGTGGAAGCCTACAGCGTCACCGTGTCCAAGCAGATGTGCGACAAGCCGATCGCGCCGGTGTTATGGGAACTCGAGGAGGTCGCCGGTCATTGGGACCGGATGATCCTGCGCTCGTACGCCTGGATCGACGGCGCGCAGGTGCTATATCAGGAGGGCACGCTCGACGGCATGCTGCCGGTCAAGGAACTGATCGCGCGCGGTTTCGGCAGCGCGGGATTTCCCGATGGCTGCGCGATGTTCGGCGGCACCTTCGCCGCCAAGGGCGGCATCCGGCCCGCCAGCCGATTCGAGTTCGAGCTCGAAGACCCCGTACTCAAGCGTACGCTTCGCCATGGCTATGATGTAATCGTGCTGCCGGTGCTGGGCTGAAGGTTCCCGTCGGAAATCGGGTGGTGCAAGACGGGCCGATTTGCGAAATTAGTTGCCATGAAATCAACCGCAAACAATATAGTCCGTCCCGCACCTCCACCCGCGATCGCCGCGCGCGTCGAAGCCATCGACTGGGCGCAAGCGGGCCGCGATCTGGATGCGCAGGGTTGCGCGGTGCTGAAAAACTTGCTCTCGGCGCAAGAATGCCGCGCGCTGGCAGCGCTTTATCCGGACGACAAGCAGTTCCGTAGCCGGATCGTGATGGGCAGCCACGGGTTTGGGCGCGGCGAGTACAAGTATTTTTCCTATCCACTTCCCGATCTGATCGCGGAACTGCGGCCGGCGCTATATGCGCAACTCCATGGCGTCGCCAACCGCTGGAACGAAGCCATGGGCATCGACATCCGTTATCCCCAGCGTCATGAGACGTTCCTGAAGCGCTGCCACGACGCCGGACAGACCCGGCCGACGCCGCTGCTGCTGCAATATGGTTCCGGCGACTACAACTGCCTGCATCAGGATCTCTATGGCGAGCACGTGTTCCCGCTGCAGGTCGCGATCCTGCTGTCGGAACCGGGCCGCGATTTCACCGGCGGCGAATTCGTGCTGGCGGAACAGCGGCCGCGCATGCAGTCGCGGCCCGAAGTGGTGCCGCTCGCGCAAGGAGACGCCGTGGCTTTTGCCGTGCATCACCGGCCGGTGCAGGGGACGCGCGGATTCTACCGGGTTAATCTGCGTCACGGCGTCAGCCGGATCCGTTCCGGCCACCGCCATACCGTCGGCGTGATCTTCCACGATGCGAAGTGAGTGTGGTTCCGTTGACCGCGGACTTGTTTGAAAGCGTTCCCGATCTGCGCCCGTCGCGGGAAGTGATGGCGCGGGGCGCGGTGCTGCTGCGCGGATTCGCGCGACCCGTCGAAGCCGATCTAATCGCGGGCTTGCGCGATATCATCGAGCAAGCGCCGTTTCGTCACATGCAGACGCCGGGCGGCCACCAGATGTCGGTGGCGATGACGAACTGCGGCGGCGCGGGTTGGGTCACCGACCGCACCGGCTATCGTTACGATGGGGTCGATCCCAACTCGGGTAAACCCTGGCCGGCGATGCCGCCATCGTTCCGCGCACTGGCGGGGCAAGCGGCGGCGGAGGCGGGTTTTAAGGGATTTTCGCCCGACGCGTGCTTGATCAATCGCTACCAGCCCGGCGCACGCATGTCGCTGCATCAGGACAAGGACGAGGCCGATTTCGACGCCCCGATCGTCTCGGTTTCGCTGGGCCTGCCCGCGGTCTTCATGTTTGGCGGCCTGAAGCGCAGCGACCGGCCGCGGCGGTTTCGGCTGCAGCATGGCGACATCGCGGTATGGGGCGGCCCGATGCGGCTGGCGTTTCACGGCGTCGCGCCGCTCGCCGACGGCGAGCACGCCCTGATGGGCCGGCAGCGCATCAATCTGACCTTCCGCAAGGCGCGCTGAATCTCCTTTCTTCCGTCTCCCCTTGTGGGAGAAGGTGCCTTCGCGAAAGCGAAGGCGGATGAGGGGTCTCTACCGCGGAGACAGACCCCTCACCCGGTTGCTCACTTCGTTCGAAACCACCCTCTCCCACAAGGGGAGAGGGTGCTCTATTGTGCTCGGGCCGGGGGCCCAATATGACCGCGACAGAGCTAAAGGCTGACGCCAGCGCCGGCGTCAATCGCACCGGCGTCTATCTCGCTGTGCTGCAGCTGGTGTTTACGCTGGGCTGGACCACTTACGTCATCTATCTGCCGAAGCTCGCCGCCGGCGTCGGGATCGCACCATCGGCCGTCATCCTGATCCTGATGCTGGATCAGGCGATCTTCACGATATCGGACACCGCGATGGGGATTGCCGCCGACAGGATCGCGCCGTTCGTCGGCCGGCTCGGAGTGTTCGTCGGCGCGGTGACCGCGATCTCCTGTGCGGCCTTTATCGCGCTGCCATTCGTGGCCGGGACCGGTCCGAGCGCGCAAGTCTGGTTCATCGCGTTGATCGTGATCTGGGTCATCACCTCATCGGCGTTGCGCGCCCCGCCACTGACCTTGCTGGGCAAGCACCGGGCGAAACCGGCGATCCCGTTTCTATCGGCGCTGGCGATGCTCGGTTACGGTCTGGCTGGCGCGGTGTCGCCCTATCTCGGCGTGGCGTTGCGCAATGAAGACCCGCGGCTTCCCTTTGTGATATCGGGCGTGGTCCTGCTGGTCACGGCGCTGGCGTTGTCGAAGGTGGAGCGCGGCCTCGCGCCGGAACCCGCGTCGCCGGGCAAGGCGGCGGAGGCGGCAAAGCCGTTCGGGCAGGTGCCAACGATCTCTCGCATCGATGGTCGTTCTTTCGCTGGGCTATCAGCTGCATTTTTCCATCAACAGCGGGCCGTTCTTTCTGCGTTTCGCAAGGCCTGAGGATCTGCAGTGGCTGATGCCGGTGTTCTGGATCGGATTCAATATCGCGATGTTTCCGGCCAGCGTCGTCGTCAAGCATCGCGGCGGGCTGGTCGTGATCGGCGCTGCCGGGCTGTTGGGCGCATTGGCCGTGCTTGGCGCCGAGCTCGCAGGCAACCTGAATGTGCTGATCGTGGCCCAGTTCATCGCAGGCGCGGCCTGGGGCTGCATGCTGATGAGCGCCATTTCGGCGGCGTTGGCGATGGGGCAAACCGGCGCGGAAGGCAAGCTGGTGGGTCTGGTATTTTCCGCGCTGGCGTTCGCGGCCTTCGCGCGGATGGCGGCGGTGGCAGGCGGGCTGCAGCGGCTGCCCGAATATGCGCCGCTGCTGCACTGGGCGCCGGTAGCGTGCTGGTCGGTCGCCGGTGCAGCTCTGCTGGTGATCGCGGCGTCGTGGGCGCGGCAAAGCGTGGAGAAGCTGCGCGTGGTCTAGTTTCCTCATCCTGAGGAGCGCGCTCTCCCGGCGGCGCACTTGCGCCGTCCGGTGCGCGCGTCTCGAAGGATGAAAACACCATGAGGAGAGTTAAGGCTTCATGAGGAGGGTTAAGGCTTCGCCGGATGAATGAACGCCCAGGGGCTGACTTCCGAATCCGTCGGCACCTCAATGGCGATCACATAGGGCCCGCCATCCGCCAGCGCCTTTTCCAGCACGGGGCGGAAACGATCAGGCGATGTCACCCGCGCCGCACCGACACCAAAGGACTCCGCCAATTTCACAAAATCCGGATTGACCAGATCGGACGCCACCACGCGGCCATCGAAACGTTCGCGCTGGTCGCGCCGCACATTGCCATAGGCATTGTTGTTGAACACCAGCGTCACCACGCCGATCTTGAATTGCACGGCCGTGGCCAATTCCTGCACGCCAAACATGAAGCCACCGTCGCCGGTGATCGCAACCACCGGCCGGTCGGGATTGGCGACCTTGGCGCCGAGCGCGGTGGGAAAGCCGGAGCCGAGCGTGCCCTGATAGCCCGACGTGATGAAAGTGCGCGGCTCGTAGATCGGAAAACCGTACCATGAGGCAAAACCGACCTGCGACAGCTCGTCGGTGACAATGGCATTTGAAGGCAGCACCTCGCGCAGGATGTTCAGGTAAGCCAGCTGCGGCTGAATCTTCTGGATCTGCTGCTGCGCCGCGGCCGTGGCCTCGCGGATCGCAGCACGGCGGCCACTGGTTTTGCTGTAGCCGGCCTTGCTCACCGCGGCGACCAATTCAAGTGTGCCGGCCTTCGCGTCTGATATCACGGCGGCGTCAGGCGTGAACCGGCGCATTTCCGACGGATCGATGTCGATGCGAATGGATTTCAGCCCGTCGGGGCGAAACGGCCAGCGCGACATCGTCGGCAATTCCAACCGGGTGCCGATCCCGATCATCAGGTCGGTGCTCGGCCACAATTTGTAAGCCGCCGCCATCGTCAGCCCGAGCTCATGCGCGTTGGAGACGATGCCGCGCCCGCTGCGGAACGCGACCACAGGCGCGTCGATCATCTCGGCCAATTCAAGGATTTCATCGCGCGCGTGAATGGCGCCGCTGCCGACGAAGATCATCGGCGTCTTGCTGGCCGCGATCAGCGCGGCGGCGGCCTTGATGCGATCGGGATCAGGCTGCGGAGCCGGGAAGGGATCGAATACCCTGGAAGAGCCGACTTGCGCGCGCTGCGTGAACACGTCCCACGGCATTTCCAGCGAAGCCGGTCCGCGGCGCCCCGACAGCATTTCCTGGAACGCGCGCGAGACCATTGCCGGGGCTGCATCGGGATATTCGATACGCTCAGCCCATTTCACGAAGGTCCTTAGCGTCGCGAGCTGGTCCGGCATTTCGTGCAAATGGCCGCGGCCCTTGCCCAAAAACCGAGTCGGCACCTGTCCGGTCAGGCACAGCACCGGCTCGTTCGATCCGAACGCGGTGAGCAGCGCCGCGCCGGCATTGAGCACGCCGGGGCCGGGCACCACACTGAACACGCCGGGCCTGCCGGTGGACCGTGCATAGCCATAGGCCATGTAGCCGCAGGCCTGCTCGTGGCGCGCGCCGATCACCTTCAACTGCGCCTGATGGAAGGCGTCGAACAGGCCGTAAACTTGCGCGCCGGGCAGGCCGAACACGGTATCGACGCCATGGGCGACGAGGCCATTGACGATCGCTTCGCCGCCGGTTGTTGCAGTCATTGTCCCATCCAATCGCTCATGAGAATTATTGGGCTTCGTCGACCACGCTGTTGCGCAGCATGCCGACGCCATCGGCTTCGACCTCGACGACATCGCCGGGTTTTAGATAGCGCGGCGGATCGAACCGGGCGCCGGCGCCGGTCGGCGTTCCCGTCACAATGACGTCGCCGGGCACCAGCGTCGTGAAGGTCGAGATATAGTTGATCAAATAGCGAAAGCCGAAGATCAGCCTGATGGTGCGGTCGTCCTGCCGCGTCTCGCCATTGACCCGCGTCGTCAGCCGTATGTCGGCGATTTGGGATTCGCCGGTGTAGGGAACCAGCCATGGGCCGAGGCTGCCGGTAGAGTCAAAGTTCTTGCCCTGCGTCACGTTGAACTTCGCGTGCCGGACCCAGTCGCGGATGGTGCCTTCGTTGCACAGCGTGACGGCAGCGATGTGACCCAGCGCAGCGCTCTCCGCGATGTGCCGTCCGGCCTTGCCGATGATCAACACCAGTTCGCCTTCGTAATCGAGTTGCGCCGAGGCGCGCGGGCGAACCAGCGGCGTCTCGTGGCCGACGAACGAGCGCGGCGTGCGCATGAACATGCTCGGATATTTCGGCGCGTCCTGACCGTCTTTGTATTCGGCGTTACGGTCCGGGTAATTCACGCCGATGCAGATGATTTTTTCCGGCGCGGGTATCGGCGGCAGCCAGGTGATCGCATCGAGCGCATGGTCCGGCGAACGTCGCGCCGCATCGTCGGCCAGTTTCGTCAAGGCGCCGGCGGCGATCGCTTCGCGCAAGGTCGGATAGTCCTTGCCGAAACGCGCGGAGAGATCGACGATGCCGCCTTCGACCACGGCGCCGTATTTGGTCGAGCCGCCGACGGAGAAAGTTGCGATACGGTGCGGGGTCATGGAATGTCCAACTCAGCCGGGATTCATGCCGGCGGCCTTGATCACTGCGGTGGCCGCGGGCGTTGTCAAATAGTCGATGAATGCCTTGGCGGGTTCAGCTTCTTTGGTATCTGCAGCGATGGCGGCGGTGAAGACCAGTTCCTGCTGCAGTTCGGCGGGAAACGATCCGACGAGATCAACGCCGGGGGCGATCAACACGCTGGTGAGAAACACCGCAAGCTCGGCTTCGCCTTTGGCGACGGCTGGGCCGATCTGCGCTGGCGCAGCCTGCGGCCTGGTCTTGGCCTTCATCGGCTCGCCGATATCAAGACGCTCGAACATTTTTAAGACACAGGCGCCGGCCGCGCTTGCCGGCACGAACGCGATCGACTGCGCGTCGAGCAAGGTTTTCTTCAGCGCATCCGGCGTGCTGATGTCGGGCTTCGGCGCGCCGGCGCGCACGGCGACGCCGTAGCCGACGCGCGCGATATCGATGGATGGCGAGGGGCCAAAGTGAGCCCTTGCATCGGCATCCCTGAAGACGTCGATGGGGACGACGGCGAGGTCGAACGGGGTTCCCGAGTTGATCCGCGCGATGATGTTGGGCGTCGAATCGAAGTGGATCACAAGCCTGTGGCCGGAGGCGTGCTGGAATTGGGCGCCGAGTTCGTTCAGCGAAGCGGTCATGGAGCCGCCGGCAATGACCCTGAGATCAGCGGCTTTAAGATCAGAAAATGGCGACATGACAAGCACAAGGCCCAGCATCATTGTGGCGGCAGTCAGCGAAGGCCCTTTCATGATACCCCCATTGCTCGCCGCCGATGAAATTCGAACGGCGCATCCTAGTCGCCAATCGTGACATCGGCGATAAACAGCGGTTCGCGGACCGGCTGCCCGGGAAACGGCGATCCCTGCTCGAACCAGGAACGCGGCGCGGGCGCCCCCCACAGCGTCTGCCGGCGCGGGTCCTTCAGCGACCAGCGCAGCGGCTCATGGTCGTGATCCCCGGTGAAATAATCGCTGGTGTAGAGTTCCAAGCGATGACCGTCGGGATCCCTGACATAAAGAAAGAACGCGTTGGAAATGCCGTGGCGGCCAGGACCGCGCTCGATATTCTTGAGGAAGCCGCTCGAGGCCATCACGTCGCACAAATGCAGGATGTTCATCGCGGTCGGCACCCAATAGGCAAAATGATGCAGGCGAGGGCCGTTGCCGTTGGTGATGGCGAAATCATGCACATTGCCCTTGCGATGCATCCACGCCGCCGCAATGCGGCCATTGGGGCCGTCTTCCTCGCCATATTCGGTCAGCCGAAAACCCAGCCGCGCGTAGAAGTCGACGGTGTCCTGCACTTCGGCGGCGAACACATTGAAATGGTCGAGCCGTTGCGGGTGACAGCCCTTGTAGAGATCGTAGCGGCGCAACAGATGCGGGCGTTTTTCCATCGTGGCATGGAGTTCGATCCCAAAGCCGAAGGGGTCGGTGAACTGCAACGTGCGGCCCTGGAATGGCTGCTCCGCAAACTTGCAGGCAATGCCTTGTTCGGAAAAGAAGGCGGCGGCCTTGTCGAGATCGGCGTCGTTGCTGACCTTGAAGCCCAGGCGGTTGCAGGCTGCGATCGCGGCTTTCCGTAGCACCAGCGAGTGGTGCTGTTGCTCCTCGCTGCCGCGCAGGTAGACCGCCTTGTCGTCGCCGTCCTCGACATGCAGCCCGACGGTGGTTTCGTAAAACGCGCGGCTGGCGTTGAGGTCCGTCACATCGAGCACGGCGTGGCTGGATCTGATGATGTTGAACGGCGGATCGAAGATGTGTTGCGGAACGGGCATCTGGTGTCCTCAGTCCTTTGTTTCTTTGTCCTCATGGTGAGGAGGCGCACTTGCGCCGTCTCGAACCATGAGTGCTGCGGCTCATCCTTCGAGACGGCGCTTCGCGCCTCCTCAGGATGAGGATATTCCCAGTCGCTGAATCTTGTGGGTGCCCCGCGCCAGCGAGACGTGCTTGGTTTCCATGTAGAAGTCGAATGAATAGTCGCCGCCGTCGCGGCCGATGCCTGACGATTTCATGCCCCCGAACGGTGTCGGCAGATGGCGGACGTTTTCGGAGTTCAGCCAGATCATGCCGGCCTCCAGCGCGTCCGCGACGCGCAGCGCGCGGCCCATCTCCGAGGTCCAGACATAGCCGGTAAGGCCGTACTGCACGGCGTTGGCGATCTCGATCGCGTCGTTCTCGTCGCGGAACGGAATCACCGTGAGGAACGGACCGAACACCTCCTCCTGCGCGACCCGCATCCTGGAATGCGCGCCGGTGACCAGCGTCGGCTGTACATAATGTCCGCCGCCGGGGCCGTCATGCGGCTTGCCGCCGACGGCAATCACCGCGCCATCCTTTCGCGCGACGTCGAAATAGGCGCAAACTTTCTCCAGATGGCGCTCGTGGATCAGCGGTCCGATTTCGGTCAAGGGATCGAGCGGGTGTCCGACCTTCAGCGCCTTGACGCGCGCGGCCAGTTTCTCGATGAATTTTTCCGCGATGCTTTGCTGGATCAACAGCCGGCTTGAGGAGGTGCAGCGCTCGCCGTTGAGTGAGTAGATCATGAACACGACCGCATCGAGCGCGCGATCGAGATCGGCGTCCTCGAACACGATCACGGGATTCTTGCCGCCGAGCTCGAAATGCACGCGCTTCAAGGTTTTCGCGCCCTGCGCCATGATCGCCGAGCCGGTCGAGCTTTCGCCGACAAACCCGATCGCCTTGATCGCGGGATGCTCGGTCAGCGCCTTGCCGGCTTCCTCGCCGATGCCGTGCACGGTGTTGAGCACGCCGTCGGGCACGCCGGCCTGCTTGACAAGTTTCGCCAGCAGGCCGGCAGTGACCGGCGACCATTCCGCCGGCTTGTGCACCACCGTGCAGCCGGCGGCGAGCGCCGGCGCGATCTTCCAGGTCGAGAGCATGAACGGCGTATTCCACGGCGTGATGACGCCGACCGGGCCGATCGGCACCCGCGTGGAGACGTTCCAGTGCTCGTCGCTCGGCATGTTCAGGCCGTCGCGCGCATCGGTGCATTTGTCGGCGAAGAAGCGAAAGTTTTCGGCAGCCCGGATCGCGGCCTTGGCCATGAAGCGGTGGGCCTGGCCGGTGTCGATGCATTCCAGCACGGCGATATCGTCGGCGCGGTCCTCGATGGCGTCCGCCACCCGATGCAGCAATTTCTTGCGCATGGCTGCGGGCAGGTCGCGCCAGGATCTGAAGGCGACGGTAGCCGCGGTTGCGGCGCGATCGACGTCCTCGGGCCCGCCGCGCGCGACGGAAGCCAGTATCGCGCCATCGACCGGTGATCTGGTCTCGAAGGTTTCGCCTGAGATCGATGCCACGATCTTGCCGTCGATCATGTGCCCGATGCCGTCGGCTCGCAATTGCTTGAGCAGCGGTGCGGCCCGGTCGCGATTGGCCTGAAATACATCGGACGACTTCGGAGCGGCCTTATCCATGCGCGGCCTCCGCCTTGAGAGCTTCGTGGATATTGTTGCGCTTCCAGCTGGTTTCCTTGTCGTTGATCTGCATGTCGAACGACAGCGCGAACTTGCTTTCCCTGAATACGGGATCGAGATAGGCGGACAGCGCTTTAAAAATATGTTCGCCGGCCTTCTTGCGGGTGGCAAGATCGCGGCCCTCGCCAAGGCGCAGCACCATGTCGAGAAAGCCGAAATGCGCGCTCCCGTCGGCGATCGCATAGTGCTCGCATCTGACGGCGCGGACGCGGATGCCGCCGAGCGGGAATATCCCGGTTTCGACCGCGGCCTTGCGCACCACTTCGACGGCTTCGCCGATATCGACGAGGCCATCGAGATTGGCGGAATATTCGATCGTGAAATGCGGCATGGCCGGATCACTCCTCGGTCTGAAGATATCAAGCGAAGTAACAGCCCACGGAGCCGTACGGACCATAGTCAGCCTGGATCGTGTCGCCTTTGCGGGCCTCGATCGGGCGGATGAACGATCCCGCCAGCACCACCTGGCCGGGCTCAAGCGCCAATCCATTGGGCGCGATCTTGTTGGCAAGCCAGGCCACGCTGGTGGCGGGATGATTGAGCACGCCGGCGGCGAGCCCGGTTTCCTCCAACTGACCGTTACGATAGCACAGCGCGCCGATCCAGCGCAGGTCCGCCTCAAGCGGCCGCAACGGGCGGCCGCCCAGCACAATCCCGGCATTGGCGGCGTTGTCGGCGATGGTATCGAATATTTTGCGGGTCGACTTGGTCGCGGGATCGACCCGCTCGATCCTGGTGTCGAGAATTTCCAGTGCCGGCACCACAAAATCCGTCGCATTGAGCACGTCGAACATGGTGCAGTGCGGCCCCGCAAGCCGCGCCTTCATCACGAACGCGAGTTCGGCCTCGACGCGGGTGCCGATGAAGCGGTCGGATGGTACGAGGCCACCATCGGCAAAGAACATGTCGTCGAGCAGCACGCCGGAATCCGGCTCGTCGATATTGAGCGCGCTCTGCATCGCTTTCGAGGTGAGGCCGATCTTGTGGCCCCTGACGACGCGGCCCTCGGCAACCTTGATTTCGATCCATGCCTTCTGGATCGCATAGGCGTCTTCGATCGTTATGCCGGGGTGATCCAGCGATAGCTGCCGGATCTGCCGCCTGGTCTTTTCCGCATTGTGAAGCCGCTCGGCGGCGAGGCGGATCTGGTCTTGGGTCAATGCCATGCTGGGTCGGCCGGACAGGTCACGAAAAGCGTGGTGTGAAATATGATTAACATGTTAAATGAAATCGATCAAACCGAATTGCTGTTTGTTGCAGTGCAAACCGATGGCTCGTGGCGGACGATTTGATGGCCGGGAAGAAATCGCCCAAGAGGAAATCGTCCAAGCCGGGCGCGGAAGCGAACCCGGCAGGCAAAGCCGTTGTCCGGCGCGTGCCGATGCGCGAATTCTCCCGATCGCTGCCGATGTCGTTGCTGCGCGCGCGCGAAGCGGTGATGCGGCATTTCCGCCCCTCATTGCGCGATCACGGACTGACCGAACAGCAATGGCGGATCCTGCGCGCGCTCGCCGCGATCGATGCCATCGAGGTCACGGAACTGGCACGTGTCGCGTTTCTGCTGGGCCCAAGTCTTTCGCGAATTCTGCGCGATCTGGAGGCGCGTCATCTGATCGAACGGCGGGCCGCGAAGGCCGACCTGCGCCGCGCCGTGGTGTCGATTTCCGCGAAGGGTCTGAGGCTGATCGAGGCGGTCGCGCCGTCATCGGAAGCCATCTACGCCGCCATCACCAGGCGCTATGGCGCGCGCAAGCTCTCCGAGTTGCAGGATATGCTGCACGCGCTCGAGCGCAGCCTGTCGGGGATGCCTGGAGACGGCAGAAATGCCGCGGCGGACGCATCGGAGTGATCACAAATTTGCATGATGCCGTGAGCGTGCCGCATAGCTCCCATGCTCATTGTTTGAGCAAGGGATGCGAACGCGGAATTGATGCGAAGCCAATTTACTCTTTCCGCTGCACGCCATAGACACGCGAACGGTTTTTCGCTCAAAGTCGAAACTTAAAGGAGGCCGACACTGAAGTTGGCTTCACGGGAGGATTGGATGAAGCTTACGAGACGCGATTTCACGGCTGGGTTGGCCTTGGGCATCACCGCACCCTACGTGATCGGCAGCGCACGCGCGCAAGCCGCGACCATCAAGATCGGCATGTGCGTGCCTGTGACGGGCCCTGCAGCGGAGCAGGGGCTTTGGGCTCAAAACGGTGCGAAGCTCGCACTCGCGGCGGTCAACAAGGCCGGCGGCGTCCTCGGCAAGCAAGTCGAACTCGTCATCGAAGATGACCAGACCACCAATCCCGGCATTGTGCTGGCGTTTTCGAAACTGGCCGCGCAATCCGACATCGTGGCGTTCCTCGGGTCGATCCGCTCGACCCAGGTGATGGCGATGGCGCCCGACGTGCTCAAGCTCGGCAAGCCCGTGATGATCGGCGGCACCAATCCCGACCTGACCCATATGGGCAATCAGTGGCTGTTCCGGTTTCGGCCCAATGACAGCTACTCCGGCCGCGTCATTGCCGACTTCGGCATCAATACGCTCGGCAAGAAGAAGTGGGCGATCGTTCATTCCACCGACGCGTTCGGCACCGCCGGCGGCAAGGCGCTGTCAGATGCGTTGACCAAGCTCGGCGCGCCGCCGGTACTCGACCAGGGTTACGCCAACCAGAGCCAGGATTTCACGCCGGTGGTGCTGGCAGTGAAGCAATCCGGCGCCGACGTTCTCGGCACTTACTTCACCTTCGAAAACGATCTCGGCATCTTTGCCCGCCAGCTGCGCCAGCTCGGCGTCAACATTCCCTGGGTGGGCTCGCCCTCGGTGGTGGCGGTGTCGTCGACCAAGCTCGCCGGCCCGGCGCTGTTCGGCACCTATGGCGTGGCGGATTACGCGGAAGATTCCAATGAGGCGTCCAAAAGCTTCGGCAAGGTCTATCGCGACGCCTACAAGACCGCGCCGGATAACCAGAGCGCCTGGCCCTACGACGCCGTTACCATCCTGTCGGCAGCGATCAACAAGGCCGGCTCGACCGATCCCACCAAAATCCGTGAGGCCATTCTCGCGGTGAAGAAATATGCCGGCGCCGAAGGCGAATATAATTTTGACGCGAACGGCGACGGCCTGCACGGCTACAACGTCGTGCGGAACGAAAAGGGCACGATCGTCTACGACAAGCACATCGACTTCAACGATTGACCGCGTCGCCTGTCCCTTCCGATGCGGGAGGGGCCGGTGCGCATTCGAGCTGTGCTGCTTTGTCTGTGCGTATCGCTCTGTTCCCCAACAGAGAGGCGATCAGTTCCTCGTAACCGGGCGTTTCCATGGATCTTGTACTGCAACTGCTGTTTACCGGTATCGGCATCGGCGCGGTCTACGCGCTGGTCGCGCTCGGTTTCGTGCTGATCTTCCGCGCCACCAACGTGGTGAATTTCGCCCAAGGCGAATTCTCGATGGTGGCCGCCTATCTCATGGTCGTGTTCGCCGTCGATCTGCACTGGCCCTACTGGCTGTCGTTCCTGCTGGCGCTGGCCGGCATGGCGCTACTGGGTGCGATCTTCAATCTCGGGGTTTACTATCCGCTGCGTCACCGCACCTTCCTGCCGGTCATCATCGCGACCATCGGCGCCTCGATCCTGCTGGCCAATTCCGTGCTCGCGATCTACGGGCCGCAGCCGCAGGTGCTGGAGGGATGGTTCGAGACGCCGGGCATCCAGCTCGGGCCGGTCTATCTCGACAGCCAGTATTTATTGATCATCGCCGTGACGGTCGCGCTGGTGATTTTCAATTACTGGTTCTTCGAGCACACCATGCTCGGCAAGAAGCTGCAGGCGACCTCGCAGGACAAGGAGATGGCTTCGCTGCTCGGCATTTCCGTCTCCACCATGATCATGATCACCTTCATCTATTCGGCGGTGCTGGGCGGCCTCGCCGGCATCCTGGTGGCGCCGATCCTGTTCGTTTCGATCCAGATGGGTTCGACCATCGCGCTGAAAGCCTTCGCCGCCACCATCATCGGCGGCTTCGGTGACGTCGCCGGCGCGATCATCGGTGGGTTGGCGCTCGGCATCATCGAGACTTTTGGCGCGGCTTACGTGTCGGTGCCGTACAAGGATGGTTTTGCGTTTCTGGTGCTGGTGCTGTTCCTGGTGTTCCGGCCGCAGGGCATCTTCGGCGAACGTGTCGCGGAGAAAGCATGAGCGCGCCCTCCGAGAACATGCCGGTTGCCGTGTCCGCCGCGCGTACCAGGCCGCTATTGTTGCGTCATCTGCCGTATTTCATTGCCGCCGCGATCCTGGTGACGCTTTCCGCCACCCTGCGGTTCGACGGCTACATCCACAATATCCTGATGCAGGCGACGACGTTTGCGATCGCGGTGTTCGGCCTCTCGGTCGTGCTCGGGCTGTGCGGGCAGATCAACCTGGCACAGGCGGCATTCTTTGGCCTCGGCGCCTATGCCGTTGGCCTGGGAACCTCGGACTACCATCTCGGCTACTGGCTTTGCCTCGCCGGCGGCTGCGTGATCGCGCTGTTGGCCGGCGCGCTGCTCGGCGTGTCGACGCTGCGGCTCGGCGGGCATTATCTCGCGATGGTGACGATCTCGTTCCAGCAGATCATCACGCTGGTGATGATCAATACCATCTGGCTCACCCACGGGCCGGACGGCGTCTCCAGAATCGGCCGGCCCGATCTGTTCCAGTCCTCGCAGTCCTATCTTGCCTTCTGCGTCGCGATGCTGGCGCTGGTCGGCTATTTCGTCTGGCACCTGTCGGATACGAGGCTCGGCCGCGCCATGCGCGCGGTGCGCGATAACGAGCTTGCGGCCGGCGTGGTCGGCATCGACGTTTTCCGCACCAAGGTGTCGGCGTTTGCGCTCAGCGCGGTACTGGGCGGATTGGCCGGCGGGTTGTTCGCGGGCGGATTTGCCTACGTCAGTCCGGACCAATTCTCGTTTGCCGAGTCGGTGGTGTTCCTGACGATGTCGTTGCTCGGCGGCGTGGCGTCGCCGATCGGGTCGGCGATCGGCACGGGTTTGCTGATCCTGATTCCAGAGTGGCTGCGGTTTCTCAAAAGCGTTCCCGGACTGTATCTCGCGATCTACGGCCTCGCCGTGATCCTCATCATCCGCTACATGCCCGACGGCATCTGGGGATTCGTCAATGCCGCCACCGAGCGCTGGCGCGCCAAGGCGAAAGTGCATGCCGCAGGGCCGGCGCTGCGGCTCGTGCCCGCGTCCGTCGGCGGCGCCATGGTTCTCGAAGTCAAAGGCCTCGCCAAATATTTCGGTGGCCTCAAGGCGGTCGATGATGTCGACATCGAGGTCCGGCGCGGCGGCGTTCACGCGCTGATCGGGCCGAACGGCTCCGGCAAGACCACGACGCTGAATGTGCTCTCCGGCCTTTACCAGGCCACCGCGGGCAGGGTGATCCTCGATGGCACCGACGTGACCGAGATGCCGCCGCACCAGCGCGCGGCTGCAGGGCTGGGGCGGACGTTTCAGAACATCCGGCTGTTCCGTTCGATGACGGCGCTGGAAAACGTCGTGATCGGCGCCGAGCGGCCGGGCAATACGTTGCTCGGCCAAGGCGGGGACGACGCGCTCAACGAGCGCGCGATGTCGGCGTTGACCTTTGTTGGATTAGGCAGCCGCGCCAACGAATTGATCTCGAGCTTTTCCTACGGGCATCAGCGGCTGATCGAGATCGCACGCGCACTCGCCGCCAATCCGACCTTGCTGCTGCTCGACGAACCCGCGGCCGGATTGAATTCGAGCGAAAAGCTCGAGCTGCATGAGCTGCTCAAGCGCATCGCAGCCCAAGGCCTGACCATCCTGATCATCGACCACGACATGACGCTGGTCTCGGAAGCGGCCCAGCACATCACCGTGCTCAATTTCGGACGCCGCATCGCGGACGGCGAATCCGTGGCGGTGCTGCGCCATCCCGACGTCGTCTCCGCCTATCTCGGAACCGAATGATGCCGCTGCTCGAAATCCGCGATCTGGTGGTACGCTATGGCGAGATCGAAGCGCTGCGCGGCGTCTCGATCGGCGTCGACGAAGGGCAGGTGGTGACCTTGCTGGGCGCCAACGGCGCCGGCAAATCGACCACGCTGCGGGCGATCTCTGGCCTTGCAAGACCTGCCGCCGGCGACATCCTGTTCGACGGCAAGTCGATCGCAGGCCTTGGGCCGGAGGCGATTGTCCGGCTCGGCATTTCCCACGTGCCGGAGGGGCGGCGGGTATTCCCCGGGCTTTCGGTCAAGGAAAACATCATGCTCGGCGCCTCGAACCGGCGCATCGCGAAATCGGCGCTGTCGCGCGAAGCCGACGCCATGTTCGATCTGTTTCCGGATATCCGCGCATTTTCCAATGCGCTCGGCTGGACCCTGTCAGGCGGGCAATTGCAGATGGTCGCGGTGGCGCGCGGGCTGATGGCGAAGCCGCGGCTGTTGCTGCTGGACGAGCCCTCGCTTGGCCTCGCGCCCGTGATCGTGCAGGCGGTGTTCCGGATCATTTCGGAAATCCGCCGCAACACCACGGTCTTGCTGGTCGAGCAGAACGCGCGCATGGGACTTTCGGTCGCCGATCACGGTTACGTCCTGGAAACCGGCCGTATCGTGCTGGGCGGCAAGCCCGACGAATTGTGGGGCAATGAGGCCATCGCGGCCGCCTATCTCGGCGGCCATGCCAAAGTAAGCGCGTAACAGCATGATCCCGAAAAGTGGAAACCGGATTTCGAAAAAAGATCATGCTCAAACAAAATGATAAACGAAGGGTCTGATTCAGCCAAGCTGGAGCAGGCCCTGAAGCGAGCGACGGACCCCATGGTCACCATCCAAATTCAAAATCTGATCAATTTCGTTGCGGAGGTGTTCGCCCATTCGGAATCCTCACCCGAGGAAGCCAGGCGCATCGCGACGTATCTTGCGACCGCGAACCTCACCGGGCACGACAGCCACGGCGTGATCCGGGTGCCGGTCTATATCCACTGGAAGAAGATGGGCTCGGTGGTTCCCGACCAGACGGTCGAACTTGTGGTCGATACGCCGTCGCTGGCGGTGGTCGATGGCAAATTCGGCTACGGACAGACCGTGACGCCGCAGGCGGTCAGGATCGGCATCGAGAAATGCAAGAAGGCCGGCCTTGCCGCGGTGGCGCTGCGTAACGCCGGACATATCGGCCGGGTCGGTGATTGGGCCGAGATGGCGGCGGCCGAAGGACTGGTGTCGGTCCACTTCGTCAATGCTGCCGGCTCGCTGCTGGTGGCGCCGTTTGGCGGCGTCCAGAAGCGGCTGTCGACCGCGCCCTATTGCGTCGGCATTCCGCGCCAGGGGCACGATCCGATTGTGCTCGATTTCGCAACCTCGATCGTCGCCGAAGGCAAGGTGCTGGTCGCAAGCCGCGGCGGCAAGAAACTGCCAGACGGCGCGCTGATCGACTTCGACGGCACCTTGAGCGAGGATCCGGCCGTGCTGTATGGGCCGTACAGCGCCGAGGGCCCGCGCGACCACACCCAAGGCACCGGCGCCATCCGTGCCTTCGGCGAGCACAAGGGCTCGGGCCTTGCATTCATCTGCGAATTGCTCGGCGGCGCGCTGACCGGCACCGGCGCCACCGCGCCGGACCGGCGCTTCGCCAACGGCATGTTCGCGGTTTATGTCGACCCCAAGGTGGTCGACACCGGCCATTTCTTCGACGGCGAAATCTCGCGCTATATCGACTTTATCAGACAGACCAAACCGGTCGCCGGCGTCGATGCCGTGCTGATCCCCGGCGATCCCGAGCGGAAAACGCGGGCCGAGCGCACCAGGAACGGCGTGCCCTTGCCTGACGACACCTGGGCGGCGATAGTGAATACCGCGCGCGAAGTCGGCGTCAGCGAGGCGAGCATCCAGCGGGCGACCAGTTAATCCGGCACGCGACTTATTGGACTAACGACGCAAACGACAAAGGGAAACGCGACCAATGGCAAATAACGTCAAGAAAGTATGGGCCTCGGGCAAGACCGTGGTGAACGCCTGGCTTGCTATTCCCTCAGGGTTTTCGGCCGAGGTAATCGCGCAATGCGGCTTCGACAGCGTCACCGTCGACATGCAGCACGGCATACAGGACTACCATTCGATGGTGCAATGCTTCCAGGCCATGAACGGCCATCCGGTGACGCCGATGGTCCGCGTGCCCTGGAATGAGCCCGGCATCATCGGCAAGGTGCTCGACGGCGGCGCCTATGGCGTGATCTGCCCGATGATCAACACCCCGCAAGAAGCGGAGAACCTGGTGTCCTATTCCAAATATCCGCCGCGCGGCACCCGCTCGAACGGCCCGATCAGGTCCGGCATGTATGGCTCGGCCGGTACCTATCAGCAGACCGCCAACGAGGAGATCGTGTTGCTCCCGATGATGGAGACCAGGACCGCGGTCGGGAACATGGAATCGATCCTCGACGTCGAGGGCATCAACGGCGTTTATATCGGTCCCTCCGATCTCGGCTTCTCCTACGGGCTGGTGCCGAAGCTCGACCGCGATGAGCCGGAGATTCTCAAGATCTATGAGAAGATCGTGAAGGAGTGCGGCAAGCGCGGCCTCTACCCCGGCATTCACTGCTCAGGCGCCGACGGCGCGCTGCGTGCGATCAACATGGGCTTCAAGCTCGTGACGCTGTCGAACGAAAGCGGGCTGATGATGACCTACGCCAAGATGCAGGTCGCGCAGACGCGAAAGGATTCCGGCGGCAAGGCGTAAGTCCGTCGTGCTACAATGGCCTCATGCTGAGGAGGCCTGAAAGGCCGTCTCGAAGCACGAGGGCATTGCGGCATCCGCGGCCATCCTTCGAGACGCAGGCTGTGCCTGCTCCTCAGGATGAGGTCGCGTATGTGGAAGCGTTGTCCGCAATTCAAGGAGACATCCCATGACCCCAGCACCTGTAATCCGCCTGCATCCCGATGATGGCGTGCTGATCGCGCGCTCGAGCCTGCCGCCCGGCATGGTGGTGGCGGACGGTGTGACCACGGTCGAACGGATTCCGGCCGGCCACAAGGTGGCGATCAGGCCGATCGCGGTCGGCGAGCCGATTCGGCGCTATGGCCAGATCATCGGCTTTGCTACCGCGCCGATCGCGCCGGGCCAGCACGTCCATACCGAGAATTGCGGCATGGGCGATTTCGCCAAGGATTACGCGTTCGGAATCGATGTGACGCCGACGCCGAACTTCGATCTGCCCGCGACCTTTGACGGCATCGTCCGTCCCGACGGGCGGGTCGCCACCCGCAACTATATCGGCATCCTGACGTCGGTGAACTGCAGCGCGCATGTCGCCGGCATGGTCGCCGATGTCTTCAAGAAGAATCCGTTCACCGGCGACAATCCATTGGCGGATTTTCCCAATGTCGACGGCGTGGTGGCGCTGACCCACAAGACCGGCTGCGGCATGACGCAGGACGAGCCGCTGACGCTGCTTCGGCGCACGCTCGGCGGTTACGCGCGGCATGTGAATTTTTCCGCCGTGGTCGTGCTGGGCCTGGGCTGCGAGGTCAACCAGATCGGCGGGCTGATGCAGGAGCAGAAGCTCGCGGGCCGTCTGCGTGAACTGGAGATCCAGCAAACCGGCGGCACCCGCAAGACCGTGGAAGCCGGCGTCGCGTTTGTGCGCGAGGCGCTCGGCGATGCAAATAAAGTGAAGCGCGAACCGGTCTCGGCCAGCGAGTTGACGGTGGCGCTGCAATGCGGCGGCTCCGACGGCTATTCGGGTGTGTCCGCCAACCCGGCGCTGGGTGCTGCCAGCGATCTCCTGGTGCGGCACGGCGGCACCGTGATCTTGTCCGAGACCCCGGAAACCTATGGCGCCGAACATCTGCTGACCCGCCGTGCGGTTAGCCGCGAGGTCGGCGAAAAACTGGTGGCGCTGATGCGCTGGTGGGAGCAATACACCGAGCGCGAAGGCGCCGAGATGAACGCCAATCCCAGCCCCGGCAACAAGGCCGGCGGTCTCACCACGATCCTGGAAAAGTCGCTCGGCGCGATGGCCAAGGCCGGCAGCACCAACCTCGTCGATGTCGTGAACTACGCCGAAGCGGTCACCAAGAAGGGTTTTGTCTTCATGGACACCCCGGGCTACGACCCCGTTGCGGCGACCGGGCAGGTCGCCGGCGGCGCCAATCTCGTCTGCTTCACCACCGGCCGCGGCAGCGTGTTCGGCTGCAAGCCGGCGCCCTCGATCAAGCTTGCCACCAACTCTGCGATGTACAAGCGCATGGAAGATGACATGGACGTCAATTGCGGCACCATCCTCGATGGCGAGGAGACCGTGCAACAATGCGGCCAGCGCATTTTCGACCTGATGCTCAAGACCGCCTCGGGACAGCCGACCAAGAGCGAGAGTTTTGATTTCGGCGGCGCCGAATTCGCGCCCTGGGTGCTCGGGGCGACGATGTGAGCGGCATGGGGCCGGCGTTCGCCGGGAAGACGCGGAAAGTCATGGCCTCTATCGAGGGGGAATAGACAGCGCCCGGAAATAGTTTGACGGCACATGATCGCGCACCATTCGCGGCAACAGCACGGCAAGCCTGTCGAGCGGTCGCGGTCCGATGCCGCGGATGAATCGAAAGGCCGCCAAAGCGCGCAAATCGGCAAGCCCGCTTTGCATGACGCCTTCGACAAAGTCAGGTTTGTTTGCCTCGCCCAGGCTTGTCACGATGGGGCCGTCAAAGCGGCCGTCGGTCGGACATTGTATCGATTGCCCGACATGACGAAAATCAGCCGTCGGCGGAACGGTCGGTACGATATCGGTGCCGTGAACGAGGCGGAATGTCGAGTTGCCGAGCCCACAAGAGTTAAAGAAATCCACCCCGCCGGGCCGCGGGCTGCCGAAGGTATAAACCGCTGTGGCCGCAACGCCTAACTCGCGCATCGCGCGCTCTGCCGCGATGATCGCCAGCACGCCGCCCAGGCTGTGGCCGGTGAAGAACAGGTGTTGCTGGTCACCGGGGCGGCTTTTAATCACCGGTTTGATGGTGGGCCACACCGTATCGACGGCGTTTTGAAAGCCGCTATGCAGGTCGGTTGTTGATCGTGTGGCGGTGAAGTCCGTTATCCAGTCTTCGATCTTGAGAGGATCGGTGCCTGAAAACGAAATGAACGTCGCGCCGCGTCCGCCGGCAACAAAGGCGCAGGCGCTGCGCGGTGGAAGACCGGTGACGGGATCGTTGCTCACGAAGGCGCGCATCGTCAGCAGCAAATCGCCGAGAATGCTCTCGACCTTGGATTTGTCGGCGGTCTCATAAGCCAGCTGCGACAGCCACATCATGGCCCGGGCGTTGTCCAGGCCGAATTGCGGATTTGGCGAGAAACCGTTCAGGGCGTCTTTGGGATATGCGCTGCGCGCCAACTCTACCAGGAAACTCATTGAACAATTCCCCCCGGCGACCGGTGAGGCCGCCTAAGTCAACCATAGGTAGATAGGGGCAGCAAGCGGAAACGCTTGGTCTCGCCGCCCTCCTAGGCAATCGCTGCCCGTTGTTAGTGCTTGATCCCTATCGGAACCGGTGTTCTGCTTAAAAAAGCTGCTGGAGCCATCCGTCTGTGTCGATCTTCGTCGCACTACATCACGTCACGCACTACAAATATGATCGTCCGATCGACCTCGGCCCTCAAACCGTTCGCTTGCGCCCGGCGCCGCACACGCGCACCCCGATCCTGAGCTATTCGCTCAAGGTTACGCCGGCAAATCATTTCGTGAACTGGCAGCAGGACCCGCAAGGCAATTGGCTGGCGCGGTTTGTGTTTCCGGAAAAAGCCACCGAATTGAAGATCGAGGTCGATTTCACGGCGCAGATGACCGTGATCAATCCGTTCGATTTCTTTGTCGAGCCTTATGCGGATAGTTTCCCGTTCGCCTACACCAACGATCTCAAGACCGAGCTCGCGCCCTATCTTGCGACCATCGAGCCGGGGCCGCTGTTCGCGAAATATCTTGCCCAAATCCCGCGCGAAGCGTCGAGCACGGTCAATTTCCTGGTCGAGCTCAACGCCAAATTGCGGAACCAGGTCAGCTACATCATCCGCATGGAAGCGGGCATCCAGACGCCGGAACAGACGCTGGCCTCGGGCGCGGGCTCGTGCCGTGACTCGGCATGGCTGTTGATTCAAACCCTGCGGCACCTCGGGCTCGCCGCGCGTTTTGTTTCAGGCTACCTCATCCAGTTGCGCCCCGACATCGATCCGGTCGAAGGGCCGCGCGAGGTCGAGAACGATTTTACCGATCTGCACGCCTGGGCCGAGGTCTATCTTCCCGGCGCAGGCTGGATCGGATTCGACGTCACCTCGGGCATGCTGACCGGGGAGGGGCATATCCCTGTCGCCGCCACGCCGCATTATCGCTCGGCGGCGCCGATCAGCGGCGCCGTCGGATTTGCCAATGTCGAATTCGGTTTCGACATGAGCGTCAAGCGCATCCGCGAGGCGCCGCGGATCACGAGGCCGTTCTCCGACGAATCCTGGGCGCGCCTCGACAGGCTCGGCGAGCAGGTCGACGCCGATCTCAGAGCGCATGACGTGCGCCTGACGATGGGCGGCGAGCCGACCTTCGTTTCCGTCGACGATCTGGAAGCGGCGGAATGGAATATCGCCGCGGTCGGCCCGACCAAGCGCGGTCTCGCCGACGATCTCATCCGCAAATTGCGGACACGCTTTGCGCCCGGCGGCTTGCTGCATTACGGGCAGGGCAAATGGTATCCCGGCGAAAGCCTGCCGCGCTGGGCGTTCGGACTCTATTGGCGCAAGGACGGCGTGCCGATCTGGAAGAATCCCGATCTGATCGCGACGATCGAGCGCCCGCGAAAAGCCAATATCGAAGACGCCGGGCGCTTCGCGGAAGGTGCGGCCAAGAAACTCGGCGTCGATTCCGAATACATCATGCCCGCCTTCGAGGATCCGAGCCACTGGTTGCAGAAGGAAGCAGCGTTGCCGGCGAATGTCGACCCCAGCGACTCCAAACTGTCCGATCCGGAAGAGCGCTCGCGCATGGCGCGGGTGTTCGATCAAGGGCTCAACGTACCCAGGGGATTCGTGCTGCCGATCCAGCGTTGGAACGCCGATGCCGGCAAGTCTTCCTCGCGCTGGAAGAGCGAGCGCTGGAGACTTCGCCGCGGCAATCTGTTTCTGACCCCGGGCGATTCGCCGCTGGGGCTGCGGCTGCCGATCGCCTCGCTGCCGCATATCCCTGCGGATGAATATCCCTATGTCGTCGAGCAGGATCCGCTGGAGCCGCGCGATGCGTTGCCGGTGCATGACGCGGCGGCGCCGGCCGAGAGCGCGCCGCATCAGGAGGTACAGGAGCAGCAGCTTAAGGGCGGCGGCGTACGGACCGCGATGTCGATCGAGATCCGCGACGGCATCTTGTGCGCCTTCATGCCGCCGGTGGAAAGACTGGAGGATTATCTTGAGCTGGTCACGGCGGTGGAGGACACCGCCGAAGAGATGCAGATGCAGATACATGTCGAGGGCTATCCGCCGCCGTTCGACCCGCGCGTCGAGGTGATCAAGGTGACGCCCGATCCCGGCGTGATCGAGATCAACATCCAGCCGGCGAAAGACTGGCGCGAAGCCGTCGACATCACCTTCGGCCTGTACGAAGACGCAAGCCTTGTCCGGCTTGGCGCCAACCGCTTCCTGATCGACGGCCGGCACACCGGCACCGGCGGCGGCAATCATGTCGTGGTTGGTGGCAGTACACCTGCGGACTCGCCGTTCCTGCGCCGTCCGGATTTGCTCAGGAGCCTGGTGCTGTACTGGCAACGGCATCCGTCGCTGTCATATTTATTCTCGGGCATGTTCATCGGGCCGACCAGCCAGGCGCCGCGCATCGACGAGGCCCGGCATGACGGCCTTTATGAACTGGAGATCGCGCTGGCGCATGTGCCGCCGCCGGATATCAAGGCCCCGCTGTGGCTGGTGGACCGGCTGTTCCGGCACATCCTGGTCGATATCACCGGCAATACCCACCGCGCCGAAATCTGCATCGACAAGCTCTATTCCCCCGATGGCACCACCGGCCGGCTCGGGCTGGTTGAGTTCCGCGCGCTCGAAATGCCGCCGGACCCGCGCATGTCACTCGCACAGCAGTTGCTGATCCGGGCGCTCATCGCAAAACTCTGGCGCGAACCGCAGCAAGGCAAGTTCGTGCGCTGGGGCACCACGCTGCACGATCGTTTCATGCTGCCGCATTTCCTCTGGGAGGATTTTCTCGGCGTGCTCGCTGAGCTGAAGCAGTCCGGTTACGATTTTTCGCCGGACTGGTACGCCGCCCAGCTCGAGTTTCGCTTCCCGGTGTTCGGCCGGGTCCATCACGGCGGCGTGGCGCTGGAAGTACGTCAGGCGCTGGAGCCCTGGCATGTGCTGGGCGAAGAGGGTTCGGCCGGAGGTGCCGTGCGCTATGTCGATTCCTCGGTGGAGCGGCTGCAGGTCAAGGCGGAGGGCTTTGTCGAAGGCCGCCACGTCGTCACCTGCAATGGCCGGCGGATGCCGATGACGGCAACCGGCCGCTCCGGCGAGGCGGTCGCCGCCGTTCGTTTCAAGGCCTGGCAGCCGGCCTCGGGGCTGCATCCGACCATCCCGGTGCACGCGCCGCTGACGTTTGACTTGATTGATACCTGGAACGACCGGTCGCTGGGCGGCTGCGTCTATCACGTCACGCACCCCGGTGGGCGCAGTTACGACACCAAACCGGTCAACTCCTACGAGGCCGAAGCGCGGCGGCTCGCCCGGTTTCAGGATCATGGCCATACCCCCGGCAAGATCGATCCGCCGCGCGAAGAACGCACAATCGAGTTTCCTTTGACCCTCGACTTGAGGACGCCGCTCCTGCATTGAGAATAAGGGCTTTGATGGCGGGAGAGTCGGAATGGCGGGACACGCCGGCCAGGGAAGTGGTCACGGAAGCGGCCAGGGAAGCACGCTCCGCCGGGCCAATCGCAAGGTGGCGCAATGGACGCGCGGCTATGCGCGGCTGCCGGGAATTCCCGATGAGTACATCACGCAGGAAGGCGCGCCGCGCGCGGTCTGGACCCGGTTCTTCGAGGCCTTCGCCGAACTGACGCCGGGCGATATCGAGCGCCGCTTCGGAACCGCCGACCGGCATCTGCGCGAAGCCGGCGTCAGCTACCGCGCGCCGGGCGAGACCGCCGACCGGCATTGGCCGTTGAGCCATCTGCCGCTCCTGATCGATGAGGCCGAGTGGCCGCAATTGAGCGCGGGCATCGTGCAGCGGGCAGAATTGCTCGAGCTGGTGCTGAGCGACCTCTACGGCACGGGCCGGCTGATTGCCGAGGGCGCGATCCCGGCCGCTGCCATCGCCGGCAGCACCGAATATCTGCGCGCGGTGTGCGGCATCAAGCCGCCGGGCGGGCGATATCTCAATCTCTACGCCGCCGATGTCGGCCGCGGGCCCGATGGGCGCTGGTGGGTGCTGGGCGACCGGACCCAGGCGCCGTCGGGCGCGGGCTATGCGCTGGAAAACCGGCTGGTGCTGTCGCGCGCCTTTACGACGCTCTACAAATCGATGAACGTCGAACGGGTGGCGCCGTTCTTCGAGGCGTTCCGCGATGCCTTGCGCGCCGGCGCCGACCGCGACGAGCCGCGCATCGGGCTGCTGACGCCCGGGCAGTTCAGCGAAACCTATTTCGAACACGCTACGCTGGCGCGCTATCTCGGGTTTCTGCTGGTCGAGGGCGACGATCTCGCCGTCAGCGGCGGCCGCATTCATATCCGCACCGTCGCCGGGCTGAAGCGGCTCGATGTGTTGCTGCGACGGGTCGATTCCAGTTTTCTCGATCCGCTGGAGCTGGATGCCTCCTCGCAGCTCGGCGTGCCCGGCCTGATCGACGTGCTGCGCAAGAACGGCGTCGTCGTCGCCAACATGCCGGGCTCGGGCGTGATGGAGGCGCGGGCGCTGCTTGGTTTCCTGCCGAGCCTGAGCCGGCGCTTTTTTGGCGAGGATTTGAAAATGCCGCACATCGCGACCTGGTGGTGCGGCCAGAAATCGGCGCGCGAGGAAGTGCTGTCGCGGCTCGACGAGTTTGCCATCGAGGGCGCTTACGGCGGAGGCGTTCCCGGTTTTCCAGGACATGGGCCGGTGCTCGCCAGCGAGTTGTCGGCAAGCGAGCGCGAAAGGCTCAAGACGATCATCAGCGATCGCGGCATCGACTATGTCGGCCAGGAACTGGTGCGGCTGTCGACGACACCGGTGTGGGACCAGGGCCGCATCACGCCGCGCCCGTTTGTCTTGAGGGTTTTCGCGGCCGCGACGCCCGATGGCTGGACCGTGATGCCCGGCGGCTTTTGCCGGATCGCCGATCAGCTTGATGCCCGCGCGGTGTCGATGGGCGATGGCGCGCGCGCGGCGGATGTCTGGGTGGTCTCCGACAAGACGGTCTCGACGGCAAGCCTGCTGCCGACGGGAGACAATGTGCGGATCCGGCGCATCGCGGGCGTGGTGCCAAGCCGCGCCGCCGACAATCTGTTCTGGCTCGGCCGCTATCTCGAGCGCGCCGAAGCGACACTGCGGCTGTTGCGCGCGCTCGGGACCCCGCTGCGCGATCCCGGCAAGGGGCCGTCGACCGTGCTGCACTCCGTTGAGCGGATCCAGCGCCTGCTCGTGACATGGGGCGCGACATCGCAGGCGACGCGCGGGCAGCCGGCCAAGGTCGCCGCCGAGGCGCTGCAGAGCGAGGACAAATTCGGCTCCGCCCTGTCGCTGGTGCGCTCGGCGCAGAGAACGGCGACATCCCTGCGTGAGCGGCTTTCGCCGGACGCCTGGCAGGTCATCACCGAGATGGCGGAGCGCCTCGCCCATGAGGTCGAGGATGACGACGGCGTCGCCAGCGCCGCCGAACTGACGTTGCAGGAGCTCGCGAGCTTCGCAGGTCTCGCGCAGGAAAACATGAACCGCGCGGCCGGCTGGCGCTTTCTCGAGATGGGCCGCCGCGCCGAGCGGGCGATCAACACCGCGCGGTTCGCGCGCCAGTTCGCCTATGACGAGGCCGGCAGCGAAGACCTCGACATCCTGCTGACGCTGGTGGATTGCCAGATCACCTATCGCTCGCGCTACCAGGTCGGTCCGTTGCTGGCGCCGGTGCGCGATCTCGTGGTGCTGGATCCCTACAATCCCCGCTCGGTCGCATTTCAGGTTTCGGCGCTGAACGATCACATCGCGGGCCTGCCGACCTTGAAAGAGGGGGGATTGATCGAACAGCCGCAACGCCTGGCCGTCGCGCTGCAGGCCACGCTGACCACGGCGGAAGCCGCGGGGCTCGATACCAAGACGTTGTTCGCGCTGGAACAGGATCTGCTCAACCTCGCCGATGCCATCGGATCGCATTATTTTCCGCATGGGCCCAATGCGAGCCGGCCCGAAAAGCTGACGGGCCTGGCGTGATCTACGACATCCGGCATGTCACCACCTATTCTTACGAAAGTCCGGTGAGTTTCGCGCGGTGCTCGCTGCGGCTCGAGCCGAAGAGCGGCGACGGCCAGCAATTGATTTCGCACAATGTCGAGATCCGACCGCGACCGATCGAGCGCACGGTGCGGCACGACTTTTTCGGAACCCACACCGAGAGCGTGCTGATCGAAACCGCGCATCGCAATCTTCGCATCGATTCAAGGTCGCGGGTCTCGGTTGCGCGCCGTGCCCCGGGCCGTGCCGCGCCAAGTCCCGGCTGGGAGAGCGTCCGCGACGTGGCCTTCGAGGCCACCAGTCTCGGCCCGTCGTCGCCGGTCGGCTACGTCTTTGCCAGTCCGCTGGTGAGGGTCCAGCAGCCGATCACCTCCTACGCGTCGGCCAGCTTTCCGCCGGGAGGCGGAATCATTGCCGGCGCGGCCGATCTGATGCATCGCATTCGCACCGGCTTCAAGTACGATCCGAAAGCAACCGTGATCTCGACGCCGCTTACCGAGGTGTTCGAGAAACGCCACGGCGTCTGCCAGGACTTTGCGCATGTGATGATCGCGGGCCTGCGCGGCCTCGGACTGCCGGCGGCCTATGTCAGCGGCTATCTGCGCACCATCCCGCCGCCGGGCAAACCGCGCCTGCAAGGCGCCGACGCCACCCACGCCTGGGTCTCGCTGTGGTGCGGCGTGGGGCTTGGCTGGATCGGCCTTGATCCGACCAACGATGTCCTGGTCGAGAACGATCACATTATCCTGGCGGTGGGACGGGATTTTTCCGATGTCTCCCCGGTCGACGGCATCATCGTGGGATCGCGCAAGCAAAAACTAGGCGTCGCCGTCGACGTGCGGCTGGTGGAGTGACGCCCCGGCCGAGGCCCGTTTGCGGGTTCTCAGCCGGCTTTGCGCGCGTCGTGGCCCTGGCGGTCAAGCGGATCGGCGCGCAGATTGTGGAAGAATTTCTCGACCTCGCGCGACAGGGTTTCCGCGGTCGAAGCGAGGTCGCTGGAGGCGGCGAGAACCGATTCCGCGGTCATGTTGGTTTTGCCGATGGCGTCGCTGAGCGAGCCGATGTTGGCGACCAAGGTCGCATTGCCGTCGGCAGCCAGTTGCGCATTGCGCGAGATTTCGCGGGTCGCAGCATCCTGTTGCCCGACGGCGCCGGCGATGTTCGAGGTGACGTCGCTGATGTCGCGCACGGCGTCGCCTATTTCACGCACGGCATCGACGGCATTGCGTGTCGAGGTCTGAATCATGTTGACGTTCTGACCGATTTCGGAGGTCGCCTTGGCGGTCTGCTCGGCGAGGGCCTTGACCTCGTGAGCCACCACGGCGAAGCCGCGGCCGGCGTCGCCGGCGCGGGCGGCCTCGATCGTCGCATTGAGCGCCAGCAGGTTGGTCTGCTCGGCGATGGTCTGGATCAGATTGAGCACGCCGTCGATGCGCTGCGTCGCCGCGGCGAGGCTTTCGATCTCGGTGACCGATTTTTCGGTCCGAACTTCCGCCTGCTCGACGACCCCTGCGGATTGGCGGACCTGGCGGCCGATCTCCTCGACGGAAGCCGACAGTTCTTCGGCGGCGCCGGCGACGGCCGAGACATTGCTGGAAGCCTGTTCGGTCGCGTCGGCGGCGGCGACGGCCCGTCCGCTGGCATCCGATGTGACGGTGGTGATGGAGCGTGCGGTATCGCGCATGGCCGAGGCGCTGTCGTTGACCGCGCGCACCACCGCGCCGATCGCCTCGCGGAACGCTTCTACCGAGGATTCAATGTGCCGGGTGCGCTCGTCGCGCGCCCTGGAGTCCCTTGAGACCTGCGAATTGAGATTGCGGTTGCGTTCCATCGCTTGCTGGAAGATCCGGATCGCCTGTGCCAGCGCCCCGATCTCGTCGCCTCGGTCGGTATGCGGTACCTCGACATTTTCACTGCCTTCCGCGACCTGCTTGATGGTGGCGGTGATGCGCGACAGCGGCCGTGCGATCGAGCGGGCGATGATGAGCACGCCGACGCCGACCAGCACCAGCGCGAGGCCGCCGAGGCAGGTCAGGAGGAGGGACATTGTGCTGTTGGCGTCGCTTTGCCGGGCGATTTGCTTGCTGCGCTCGGCATAGACCCGGGAAAGCGCTTCGAGATCCTTGTTCAGCGCGGTGCGCACGGCGCGATTGGCGTCATTGTCGCCCCACTCGCGGCCCGCGGCGCCACTAATCTCGACCCCGCGGCGGACCAGTTCCTTGCGGAAGTCGACGAACTGTTCGATGCGCTTTTTGAAGGTGGCGAACTGTTCGGCGTCATCTGGCCGGACGATGGATTCCCAGTCCTTGACCACGGCAAGGATTTGGCCGTTGAACTTGAGAAGCCCGTCGCCAAACTTCTTCACGTCTTTGGGTTCCGTCGACATGTAGACGCCGCGGGATTCCATCACGACCGCATAGACCAGCGAATTGACGCGCTCGACGTTGAGGGCGGCGCGGCTCGCGGTCTCGATCGCTTCCGTGAGCTCCGCGTTCCGGCGCGTGTTATAGTCTGACAATACGGTGATCGCCGCGGTCAGCAGCGCGAACAGCGCGAAGATCGAATACAGCTTGGCCGCCAGCGAAAGCCGCGACGCCATGCTGTGGCCGGACGAGGGGCTCAGAGACTTCGCGGTTTCAGGCATCGCAGGTTTCTCGTGCAAGCCCGCTCTGTACGGCCGGCAGCCTCGAAACCATGCAAAGTTTCGGTGTATAAAATACTAATCCGCGACCTGATTCAGAATCTCGCGCAAGAATGGTATAATCATACTGTCTCGATAAGCAAAGTAAGGTATCCAAGGGTGGCGGCTGTGTCGAAACCTGCCAGCTGATAGTCTTTGCTTCGGCCGCCGCGCATGGAAGCGCTGCTGGCCCGGAGCTGCCATGGTCTATCGCCACACCATCGATGCCACCACCTACGTGTTCGATAATCTGCGCGATCTGATGGCCAAGGCGACACCGCCGCGCTCCGGCGATCGCCTGGCCGGAGTAGCTGCCGATAGCGCCGAGCAGATGATCGCCGCGCGGATTGCGCTATCCGATGTTCCCTTGAAACAATTCCTGCATGAGGCCGTCATCGCTTACGAAGACGACGAGATCACCCGTCTGATCATCGATACCCATGACGCGTCGGCCTTCGCGGGCGTAGCTTCGCTGACGGTCGGCTCGTTCCGCGATTGGCTGCTGTCCGACGCCGCGAGCACTGAAGTTCTGAACAATCTGTCGCGCGGAATAACGCCGGAAATGGCCGCGGCGGTGTCGAAGCTGATGCGCAACCAGGATCTCATCCTGGTTGCGAGGAAATGCGAGGTGACCACCCGGTTTCGCAACACCATCGGCCTGCGTGGGCGGATGAGCGTAAGGCTGCAGCCCAATCATCCCTTCGACGACGCCAAGGGCATCACCGCCTCGATCCTCGACGGCATCCTGTTGGGAGCCGGCGACGCCTGCATCGGCATCAACCCGGCGAGTGACGATCCGGCGATTATCGGCGAACTGCTGCGATTGCTCGACGACATCATCACGCGGCTGCAGATTCCGACCCAGGCTTGCGTTCTCTCCCATGTCACCACCACGCTCGGATTGATCGACCGGCGCGTACCGGTCGATCTGGTGTTTCAGTCGATCGCGGGCACCGAGGCCGCCAACCGCAGTTTCGGCATCGATCTTGCGCTCCTGAAGCAAGCCCATCAGGCGGGACAGTCATTGCGGCGCGGTAGCGTCGGCGACAATGTGATGTATTTCGAGACCGGGCAGGGCTCGGCGCTTTCGGCCAACGCCCATCACGGTATCGACCAGCAGACCTGCGAAGCGCGGGCCTATGCGGTGGCGCGCGCGTTCGATCCGCTCTTGGTCAACAGCGTGGTCGGCTTCATCGGTCCGGAATATCTTTATGATGGCAAGGAGATCATCCGCGCCGGGCTTGAGGACCATTTCTGCGGCAAGCTGCTCGGCCTGCCGCTCGGCGTCGACGTCTGCTATACCAATCACGCCGAAGCCGACCAGGACGATATGGACAATCTGCTGACGCTGCTCGCCGCCGCCGGCGTCAGCTTCATCATGGGGGTGCCCGGGGCTGACGATGTCATGCTGAACTATCAATCGACATCGTTCCACGACGCCCTTTATGTCCGCGATCTGTTCGGCCTGAAACGGGCGCCGGAATTCGACGATTGGCTGTTTCGGGTCGGGCTTGCCGATGCCGGCTTTCGGCTCGCCGGCAACACCGGGTTGCTGCCGGATTTTGCATCGCGACTGATTGCCTGACGGGCGCCGCCGGGAACGCTGCAACGCGGTGCGAGTTTTCGGTTTCGGACGTTGGTCCGCAACCATTCGGCCGTCCCGGCGTTGGAAGTCACAATCTTGAGAAATTTGTAGCTCAATTGTTGGGGATCACTCTCATTTTGTGCAATGATTGTCGTTACCCGAGGTCGCAGAGGAAGTTTGATGAGAGCTGAGGGCATTGAGGCGGTGCGGCGTATCCTGTGCGTCTTTCCGCGCTATACGTCTTCTTTCGGCACGTTCGAATACTCCTATCCGCTGACCGACGGCGTCCAGGCCTTCATGCCGCCGCAGGGGCTACTACTGATCGCGGCCTACCTGCCGGCCAACTGGCCGGTCCGCTTCATCGACGAAAACATCCGCGCGGCCACAGTGGAAGATTTCGAATGGGCGGAAGCGGTGTTCGTCAGCGGCATGCATATCCAGCGTCGGCAGATGAACGATATCTGTCGCCGCGCGCATGAATTCGATCTCGCGGTCGCGATCGGCGGACCCTCGGTCAGCGCCTGCCCGGATTACTATCCCTCGTTCGACTACCTCCATGTCGGCGAACTCGGCGACGCCACCGATGACCTGATCGCGCGGCTGGCGCGCGACCCGTCCCGTCCCGCGCAACAGGTGGTCCTCAATACCGCCGATCGTGTTGCCATGACGGATTTTCCGATTCCGGCCTACGAGCTTGCCGAGGTCAAACGCTATTTTCTCGGCAGCATCCAGTATTCGAGCGGTTGCCCCTATCAATGCGAATTCTGCGATATCCCCGGGCTCTATGGCCGCAATCCGCGGCTGAAGACGCCGCAGCAGATCACCGCCGAACTCGACAAGCTGCTGGAATGCGGGGTCACCGGATCGGTGTATTTCGTCGATGACAATTTCATCGGCAACCGGAAGGCGGCACTTGATTTGCTGCCGCATCTGATCGAGTGGCAGAAGAAAACCGGTTACGTCATGCGGCTGGCCTGCGAGGCGACGCTCAACATCGCCAAGCGGCCGGAGATTCTCGAGAAGATGCGCGAGGCCTATTTCGTCACGGTGTTCTGCGGCATCGAGACCCCGGATCCGGATGCACTGAGGGCGATGCACAAGGACCACAACATGATGGTCCCCATCCTGGAGGGGGTCGAAACCATCAACCGATACGGCATGGAGGTCGTCTCCGGCATCATCATGGGGCTGGACACCGACAAGCCGGATACCGGCGACGCGCTGCTGGCCTTTATCGAACAATCCAAGATTCCGCTGCTGACGATAAATCTGCTACAGGCGCTGCCGAAGACGCCGCTTTGGGATCGCCTTGCGCGAGAAAATCGACTGATCGATGACGATAACCGCGATTCGAATGTCGATTTCCTGCTGCCCTATGACCAGGTCGTCAGTTCATGGCGCAAATGCATGGAAGTCGCCTACCAGCCGGAGAGGCTCTATGCGCGCTACCAGTACCAATGCGATTTTACCTATGCCAATCAGATCAAGGTGCCGGTAGCTCCAGAACAGAAGAGCTGGGCCAATATCAAACGCGGGCTGATCATGCTCCGGAATATCTTCTGGAAGGTGGGCGTCCTCGGCGACTACCGGAAAGTGTTCTGGAAATTCACATTGGGACGCTTGCGGCATGGCGATATCGAGGGCCTGATCGCTTCGGCGTTGATCGCACATCACCTGATCATGTTCGCGCGCGCCGCATCGGTCGGTCAGCAGAATGCATCGAACTACTCGATGCGGTTGCGGCAAGCCTCTGTTCCCGCCGAGTAACCGGAAATGAAAGCGCCGGCGCCGTCGTCCCGCACGATAACCGATCTGCGCGATTTGACGCCGGCCCGCGTCGGGCTAGGCCGCAGCGGCGCCAGCATGCCGACCAAGGCGCTGCTCGCATTTACGCTGGACCATGCGCGGGCCCGCGATGCGGTTCATGCCGGCTTCGATGTGCCTGCCATCATCGCGGGCCTCAACGATCTTGGTCTCGAGCCATTTGATGTGTCGAGCCGCGCGCGCAACCGCGGGGAGTATCTCCGGCGTCCCGACCTCGGGCGAATGCTTGATCCGGCCTCGCAGCATCTGCTGGCGAGCCGAAATCGGCGTCCATGCCGGCTTGCGATCGTTATCGGCGATGGCCTGTCGCCGGCGGCGATCCATGCCCATGCGATCGAACTGGTCCGCAACCTCGTTGCACGATTGGCCGTCGACGGGTCGGAAATCGGCGCGGCGGTGGTCGCGTCAAGCGCGCGGGTCGCGTTGGGCGATGAGATCGGCGCTATGCTCGGAGCTCGCATGATCGTGATGCTGATCGGCGAGCGGCCGGGGCTGTCCGCGCCCGACAGTCTAGGCGCCTATCTGACCTTCGCGCCCACACCCGGCCGCACCGATGCCGAACGCAACTGCGTCTCCAACATTCACCGCTCGGGGCTTGGCTACGATGAAGCCGCTGCCCGAATTGCCTGGCTGATTCGCGAAGGCCTCGCCCGGGAAATCACCGGCGTCGCGCTAAAGGACGACGAAAGTGGGGGGCAGACACCCCAGATGCTCGCGACAAAGCCAAAGCCAGTGTGACAAATCAGCGACTTGAGGCCGATTATCGCCGCCTTTGCACCGATTTGTCCCGCAGGCCCTGCTTGCGAGACGCCGTATAGACCTGCTACATCTGCAGCGGTAAATTTATCGCGTGTTTTCAAGGGCTAGCGCCGACCAAGACGTGGCCGATACTGCCACATTCGCGCCCCCGAACCCAAGCTAGACCAATTGAGTCGATGTGAGAATTGGATAGGGCATGCTCGAGAAGAACCGCGCCAGTGAAGTCCATGTCGAGAAGATCGAGCAGCGGCCGACGGCCAGCATTGCCTTCGGCCTGGAGCGAATTGGCCTGATCGCCGTTCAGGCGCCGATCCTGTCCTGCATCGTTCTTGTCGCCCTGATGATCGGCGCGTTCTTCGGGATCGAGCGCATCAAGATCGACGATTCGCTCAGCCAGCTGTTCCGGTCCAATTCCAAGGACTATCGGCAATATGAAGCGGTCACCAAGCGCTTCCCGGCAACGGAATTCGATGTGCTGGTCGTGGTCGAAGGCAAAAGGCTGCTTGCGCGCGACAACCTGGAAAGGGTGCGCGATCTCGTCACCGACCTGCAGCTCGTCGAAGGGACGCGCGGCCTGATTTCGCTGTTCTCGGCGCGCCAGGCGCCGGCGCCGGGCAAGCTGCCGGCGGCGCTGTTTCCGTCGGAACTGCCGCAAGGCGCCGACTACGACAAGTTCATCGAGACCGTCAAAACCAACGAGATCATTCGCGGCAAGCTGTTGTCGGAAGACGGCACGCTGGCGCTGATCGTGCTGTCGCTCGAACCGGAAATTGTCGCCAGCAACAAGCTGACCAAGACGGTCGGCGAGATCCGCAAGCTGATGGCCGAGGATCTCGCAGGCAGCGGGCTCAACGCGGAATTATCCGGCGTTCCCGTCATGCAGCTCGAAATCCGCAACGCGGTCAAACGTGACGGGCTGACCTATAACATCCTCGGCATTCTGGCCGGCTGCGTCATCGCGATCATTTTCTTCCGCAAGATATCGTTCATGGTGGTCGCGGCCTTCCCGCCGATGATCGCCATCCTGCTTGCGCTCGGTGGTCTCGGATGGGCAAACTTCAACCTCAACATGTTTTTGAACGTGACGACGCCGCTGATCATGGTGATCAGTTTTTAGGACTCGATGCAGCTGACCTTTGCCGCGCGCGACCGTCTGATCGCGGGCCAGGACAAATACACCGCGTTCCGCAACGCCGTGCTGGTGGTCGGGCCGGCCTGCGTGCTTACCCACGGCACCGCCGGCATCTCGTTCATTGCCCTGCAGTTTTCGGATTCCGAACTGATCCGCAAATTCGGCGAAGCGGGGCTTGCCGCCACCATGATCGCGCTGGTCGCGGTGCTGTCGCTGGTGCCGGTGTTCGGTGTGCTGTTCGTCCGCAACGAGAAGGTCTTCGCGGTCAAGTTCCAAAGCGCCGATGCCGGCGTTCAGGCTTTGCGCAATTTCTGCTACTGGATCGCGGTGCGCATGGTCAGCCGCCCCGGACTGTTCAGCCTGGTCGCGGTGCTTTTCGTCGGCGGCCTCGCCGTCATTTACGCCAATCTGGAGCCGCGCTATCGGCTGGCCGATCAGGTGCCGGACAAACAGCAGGCGGTTGCGGCAAGCGGGCGCCTCGACGCCAAGCTGACCGGTGCAAATCCGATCGACGTGCTGATCGAATTCCCCAAGGGTGCCTCGCTGTACGCGCCGGAGACATTGCAGACCATCGCGGACGTTCATTCGACGGTCGAGAAAGCGGCCGGCGTCGGCAACGTGTGGTCGCTGGAAACGCTGCGCCGCTGGCTTGCGCAAAAGGCAGGAAGTACCGACGTCGGGACGTTGAAGGAATATGTCAACGTGATTCCCGAGCATCTGGTGCGGCGCTTTATCTCCGCCAATCAGGATGCCGTGGTGGTGTCGGGCAGGGTGCCGGACCTCGATTCGAGCCAGATCCTCCCGGTCGTGGAAAAACTGGATCACGCGCTGGACACGGTGCGCAAGCAGCACGGCGGTTACGAGATTGCCGTCACCGGTCTCTCCGCGATCGCCGCGCGCAACAGCGCCAACATGATCGAGAAGCTCAATCGCGGGCTGACCATCGAATTTGCGCTGGTTGCCATTTTTATCGGGCTGGCGTTCCGGTCATGGGTCGTGATGTTCGCCTGCATCCTGCCGGGCATTTTCCCGGTGGTGCTGTCCGGCACGGTGCTATACGCGATGGGAGAGGGGCTGCAATTCGCCAGCGTGGTGGCGCTCACGGTGTCGTTCGGCCTCGGTCTCAGCGCGACGATACATTTCCTCAATCGTCTGAGGCTTGAGTCCACCGGTGTTCTCGGACTTGCCGTCGCTGCGCCTGTTCGGCTGGCTCAGCGCTTTCGCGATGGTTGCGGCCCTGGTCGCGGATCTCTTTATCCTGCGGCCGACGGCGATGTTCCTGATCAACCTGGACCACCGGCTTCGCGGCACGGTCGGCGGCGCGAAGCCCGCGGAGTAGTCTGGATCAGGCCGTGTACTCCTAAATCGAGATTGGTGAGCGCTGCTTGATCGATGTCCGCTTTGCAGCGCTTTGCGAACTCATGTTCCCAAGAGCAGACACTTGCTGAGGGCTCAGGCGAAGTGAACAGCCGTACCGCTCTTCGTCCGTCAGTCGACGCCGCAGGTGGGAAACACCAGCAGTGTCCGCTTGCCACCCACGCGCCGAACAGTCCAGATTGACACCAAGGGAGAGCCTACATGCTCGTTTGGCAGAATCGTTGGAGGGCGCCAACATGATTCGGGGAAGTTGCGCTTGCGGCAGAATCCGTTTCGAGATCGACAAGGTCCGCGCGTTGACTCATTGTCATTGCGTCAATTGTCGAAAGTTGAGCGGCGGAGCGTTTGCGAGCTATGCGCATGTCGATGCCGACAAATTCCGGTTCCTCGCCGGCGAAGATTTGATGGAGAAGTTCGAGTCTGCGCCTGGGAGTTTCCGCAGATTCTGCAGAGTCTGCGGGTCGATGGCGCCGGGCAAGGCTCCCTACCTCCCCACCGTGAGCATCCCCGCCGGCTTGCTCGATGACGACCCTGGAGTGCGCCCCTTGCTGCATGTATTCACGAGTTCGAAGGCTCCGTGGTGGAACATTGCCGACGATCTGCCACAGCATGAGAAATGGGTTCCGGGCTTCGAACCAAAACCGCCGGCATGAGGTGGGGCGCCGACTCCCTATGCAAAAATCAAGATTCTTGCTCGTGCTTTAGGGCCTGCCGATCCCTGAAGCCGGGTTGTCAGAACGCCAATGGCGTCCGGTTTCAACGGACCAAGATCGCCGAAGCCTCTCGTAAAGGTTCAGAAGGGATTGAACGCCAGCAGTCACGGGACTCCCTCAGGTTCAGGAACGTCAAATCGCTTCATCGCACTCACACCAGGGCGTGGAGAGCCGGTGTGGCAGAGCTCACCGTCGTGGTGGGTCGCGAGAACCGTCGCCCCTCGCATGCCATGCGGCAAGCACTTCCCTTTCTTCATCGACGGTTAGACCTGTGACGGGACCGTTGGCGGTGCGCCACCAGCCAAGGGTGTCGCGCGCAGTCTCCGAAAGCGCCCGCAAGGTGAGTCCTGCGTTGTGCGCCGGCATCGTATCGCGAGTGGCGAAGCCGGCAAAGTCAGGCAACGGAAGCCACAACGGGAGTGATCGTGGGCCAGCCCAACGTCTTACGTCGTGCTTTTCCAGGAATGCACGATCCACCCAGGTAAACGTGCAGGATGAATCCAGCGCCGCCGCGCACTCAGCCAGCAACTCGCCGCGTGGGCGCGATGGTCCAATGCCGTCGTAAATACCGGTCATGCGGACTTGCGCGGCATGCACGATCCACTGGGCTAGGTCGCGCACGTCTATCAGCTGAACGGGATCCTCCGGCGTGCCAGGCGCAAGCACTTCGCCACCGCGGGCAAGTCGTGCCGGCCAATAAGTGAATCGACCGGTCGGATCCTCCGGCCCGACAATAAGCCCCGCCCGGCAAATGAAGGCGCCTTCACCTACCGCCTGCTCGCATGCGACTTTGGCGGCACCATAGATTTCTTCATCACTGCCGTGCTCGATCCCCGGTGCGGAGGGTGCCCGCAGCGGCGCTGTGTCCGCCCGCTGCCCCGGCGTGTGATTGTCCGCATACACGCTTACTGTCGACACGAAGGTCCAATGCACGGTGTGCCGCTTGAGCGCGGCGACCGCACGGCGCACTTGGCCCGGATGACGTGAGACATCGACCACGGCGTCGAACTCTTCGCGCAGAAGTGGCGCAAGACCGTGCGAAACGTCGCGGTCGACACGGACAAAGCGCGCGCCGGACGCGATTGGACCGGCGATACCGCGTGCGGCGCACGTCACGTTATGACCGGCGGCGCAGGCATGGGCAGCAATCGCGCGCCCAAGAAACTGGCTGCCGCCGAGAATCAACAGACGCATGGCTGCCTGCCCCCCACCGCCAGCATAGTGAGATTCTTCCTATTTGGCCTATTTGGCCCAGGGAGTGTGACCGAGACTTGAACTTCCCGATACCAAGATTCGCCGTTTGGAGCTGCGTTCAGGCCCGCCGCGGCGCGGCGAAATAAGACTGCCGGGTCGGTCGCGAGGTGGGCTAATGACTAAAATACATGCCTGCGTCGATACCTGCGTCGATACCAACGGCTTGCCCGGTCGCCTTTGGTTGCGCGCTTGCGAGCCCAAGCCCCAGATAGGCAAAAGGCGTGAGGTGTTAGCTCTTCGTCATCGTGATATTCACGCCTCTGATCTCGCCCTTGGAGCTGATCTGCACGGTCTGGCGGTTGCCGCTGGTCCGCAAGGTCAGGTTGGCGGCAAACCCCGAGGCCTCGACGAATACTTCGATCTGGCCGCCGCCGGCTGTGCCCTGCAGGTTGCCGAAAATATTCCGGCTCGCCTCGCTCCAGTTGCCGGAGATGCGGTCGCCCTGGCTGGTCACATCGCTGCTCAAGTCGAACTTGTAGCTGTCGCTGGCGCAATGCAGATTCTGCTTCAAGCCCAATCCGCTGCCGTTGACCTTGTAATCGGCCTTGCATCGGATGCGCTCGGTCGTTCCGTCGGAAAGCGCAACGGTTCCGTTGCCGGACCACGCTCCGTCGAAACCGACAAATGGACCCGACTGGGCGTGGCCCGCCGAGACCGACAGCATCAGTGCGGCGCCGACGCCAGCAGCCGTGATAGCCTGTCCAAACAGACTGGAACCAAACAGACTGGAACCAAACAGTTTCATATCGCGTTTTCCCATTCAAATTGACGATCTCTTGCCAGAGACCTCTCGCCGCATCGAAGATTTAGTGTCACCGCAGTGTGTTAGGTTCAAATGACAGATCGGCCGCTGCGCGCTGTGGCGTCGGCCAGGGGTCATCCCCCGTTCACCCGGATATCCGTAAAGCTACCCCACATCGGACGACGCGCGAGAACGGCATTTTCCCTCGGCAAAATCAAAAAACTTCCCGATATCGCCGAGTCTGCTCCGCAACGATGTAGCGGTTAGCCGGCTTTCCCTGCAATAGCCAATTTCAAAAAAAGCCGATCGCGAAATATGTATTTTATTTCAAATGGTTGGATCGGTTATTGAATTCTGTTGCACAACCCTGTCATTCGCCGTCGCGGCGCCGCAAATTTGGCCGCATTTACCAGCGCTTCTGGCGCTCTCGCTGCTGCGGTTCGCCGCGCTTCAATCCTAGTTGAGCCTGTTCCGGCCATGTTACTTGGATCGGAATTCTCTGCCTTCAGAACAAAGGAACACGATGCGTAGATTTTTCCTGACACTCATTCTGTTGTCGATTCCTCTCTCCACTGGCGTCATGGCGGCCGAGCAGCAGCGCAGCGGCACGCCGGAGGAGCAGAAGGCGTGCAATCGCGACGTTCAGCGGTTCTGCCGCAAAGTCATCGATCAGGGCGATTTCACCATCCTGGCATGCTTACAGGAAAATCGTCCCAAGTTGAGCGAAGCCTGCGCCCTGGTACTGAAAAACCACAACCAGTAAGCAGGTCTCGCATCCGATAAATGCCGCCGCTGGCCGATTAGTGGCCTAGTCCGGACAATCGGAACGTGCGAGAGGTCACAGATTGGATTGGTATTGGCGTCGTATTCCCCTATATGGGGTTCGCGATCTCTTGGCATGCGCGGATCACCGGAAACGCGTCAATTGACCATGCCCAGCCCAATGTAGCCAGTTGTCGATGACAAGCGCGAGCGAACTGCGATCCGGCAAAACTCACCGCGACGAAAACTTCCCGGTGGCGTCATGGATCATTCATCCGCGCCACCGGGCGCTGATCCTTGCGTTCTACAATTTCGTCAGAACCGCCGACGACATCGCCGATCATGCAACGCTCGGTGCGCAGGACAAACTCGGCTATCTCGATCTGCTTGAGGCCGAACTGCTGGGGCGGGGCGACAGCCAGCCCGAGGCGGTCAACCTGCGGCGTGCGCTGGCGGAGCGTTCGATGCCGCCACGCCACGCGCTCGACGTTCTCGTCGCGTTCCGGATGGATGTGACCAAGCTTCGCTATGAAAACTGGGACGAAGTGATCCACTATTGCCGATACTCGGCGATGCCGGTCGGCCGGTTCATGCTCGACGTCCACGGCGAAAGCACGTCGACCTGGGCGGCGTCGGACGCGCTCTGCGCCGGCCTGCAAATCAACAATCATCTGCAGGACTGCGGCAAGGACTACCGCAATCTCAATCGCGTTTATCTGCCGCGCGATGCGCTCGCGGCGGCCGGGGCCTCCGTCGAGGCGCTCGGCGAAGCTCGCGCATCGGCGCCGCTGCTGCAATGCCTGCATTCGCTCGCGGTGCGGACCGAGGCTCTGCTCAAGGAAAGCAAGTCATTAAGCGCCGAAGTGAGGGATTTCCGGCTCGGGCTTGAGATCTCGGTGATCCAGGCGTTCGCCGACAGGATCGTCAATCTTCTGAAAGTGCGTGACCCCCTGAGCCAGACCGTGCATCTCGGCGCGGTCGAACTGCTCGCCTACAGCCTCGGCGGAGTGGCAGGTGAGATGGTGCGCCGGACGGTCGGACGGCACCCCATGTCCAAACCGGCGGCCGGCGCATGACGCTTGAAACGGCGGCAGCCGGCGCAACTTACGGGACCACCGCGTCCGGCAGTTCGTTCTATGCCGCGATGCGCATTCTGCCGCGCGAGCAGCGCGAGGCGATGTTCCAGATCTACAGTTTTTGCCGGCAGGTCGACGACATCGCCGATTCCAATGGCCCGCGGCCGGAACGGCTGGCCGCGCTTCAGCAATGGCGCGACGATATCGACGCGCTGTATCAGGGCCGTCCGCCGGCGCGATTGCGCGACTACGTCGCGTCGGTTCGGACATTTGGCCTGCAGCGCGAGGATTTCCTGGCCATCGTCGATGGCATGGAGATGGATGTGCCGCAGGACATAAGGGCGCCGGATCTGGCGACGCTCGATCTGTATTGCGACCGCGTCGCCAGCGCGGTCGGGCGCCTGTCGGTGCGGGTATTCGGTCTCGCGCGCGACGATGGAATCCTGCTGGCGCATCATCTCGGCCGCGCGCTGCAACTGACCAATATCCTGCGCGACCTCGACGAGGACGCCGCCATCGGCCGGCTTTATCTGCCGCGCGAAGGCCTGCTTCAGGCCGGAATCACCGGTACCGATCCGCTTAAAGTGATCGTCGATCCGGCGTTGCCGGTGGCGTGCGCACCGCTGGTCGAACGGGTGCGGACGCATTTTCAGCAGGCCGACGAAATCATGGCCCGCAATCCCCGCCGCGTGGTGCGGGCGCCAAGGATCATGTCGAGATATTATCGCGCGATCCTCGAGCGGCTGGTGGCGAGAGGGTTCGCTGCTCCGCGCCCGCCGGTTCGCCTCAACAAGATGGCTCGCATCGCCATCGTGCTGCGCTACGCGTTGATCTGATGCAAAACACCGTCCACATCATCGGCGCTGGAATTTCGGGCCTCTCGGCAGCTGTCAGGCTGGCGAACGCGAATTACAGCGTGCACGTCCATGAGGCGACCCAGCAGGCCGGCGGCCGCTGCCGGTCCTATTTCGACGCGGCGACCAACCTCACCATCGACAACGGCAATCATCTGCTGCTCTCGGGCAACAGCCACGCAGTCGGCTACGCAAGATCGATCGGCACCGAGGCCGGGCTGGTCGGGCCGAAGCGCGCGCAATTTCCGTTCGTCGACCTGACCACCGGGCAGCGCTGGCAGCTTGACCTCGGCGACGGCCGGCTGCCGCTGTGGGTGTTCGACGAGGCCCGCCGCGTTCCCGATACCGGCCTGCGCGACTATCTCGCGCTAATGCCTCTCATCTGGGCGACGCGAAGCACACTGGTCGGCAAGGCGATCCCGTGCTCGGGAACGCTTTATCAGCGGTTGGTGCAGCCGTTGCTGCTGGCGGCGCTGAACGTCGATCCGCCGGAGGGATCCGCCGGACTTGCCGGCGCGGTGGTGCGGGAAACCCTGCTGGCAGGCGGACAGGCTTGCCGGCCGCTGATCGCGCGCGAGGGATTGAGCGCGGTGCTGGTCGAGCCTGCGGTCAAGCTGCTGCAGAACAAGGGCGCCGGCGTCCGGTTCGGACATGAGCTGCGCGAGTTCGCGATGTCGGCCAACCATGTCGGCGGATTGAAGTTCGGCGACGACACCATCGCCGTCGGGCCGGATGACGCCGTGGTGATGGCGGTTCCGCCGCGGCCGGCTGCTTCGCTGCTGCCGGGCCTGAAGACGCCGTCGAAGTTTCGCGCCATCGTCAATGCGCATTTCCGGATCGATCCGCCCAAGGAGATGCCGCCGATACTGGGCGTCGTGGGCGGGCTGGTGGAGTGGCTGTTTGCATTCCCGCAGCGGCTGTCGATCACCATCAGCAATGCCGACCGCCTGGTGGACATGCCGCGCGAGGAACTCGCGCAGGCGATCTGGCGGGATATCTGCAAGGCCGGCGGCGTGCAGGGCGAGTTGCCGCCCTGGCAGATCGTGCGCGAGCGCCGGGCCACCTTCGAGGCCACGCCCGAGCAAAATGCGCTGCGGCCGGGCCCGATCACGAAGTGGAAAAACTTGTTTCTCGCCGGCGACTGGACCGATACCGGGTTGCCGGCCACCATCGAGGGATCGGTACGGTCGGGAAACCGCGCCGCCGATCTTGTTCTTGCCATGCGGCGGGCCTGACCGGGAAGCGTCAGGACTCCCCGGTTTCCGATCGGGCCGGGCAGCAGATAGGGAGGTCTCGAGCGAGATGCATTCCGTCAACAAGTCAGTTGCAATTGAAACCCGCGACCTCGACACCAGCATCGCATCGGCGACCGAGGCGTTGCTTGAGTACCGGCGGCCGGATGGACACTGGGTGTTCGAACTGGAAGCCGATTCGACCATCCCGGCCGAATATGTGTTGCTTCGCCACTATTTGGGTGAGCCGGTGGATGCGGAGCTGGAAGCCAAGATCGCCAATTATCTGCGCCGGGTGCAGGGCGCCCATGGCGGCTGGCCGCTGGTGCATGACGGCGATTTCGACATGAGCGCCAGCGTCAAGTCCTACTTCGCGCTGAAGATGATCGGCGATTCCGTGGACGCCCCACACATGGTGCGCGCGCGCGAGGCGATCCGGTCGCGCGGCGGCGCCATCCACAGCAACGTCTTCACCCGCTTCCTGCTGGCGATGTTCGGGGTGACGACATGGCGCAGCGTGCCGGTGCTCCCGGTCGAGATCATGCTGCTGCCGATGTGGTCGCCGTTTCATATCAACAAGATTTCGTACTGGGCGCGGACCACGATCGTGCCGCTGCTGGTGCTGGCGGCGCTGAAGCCGCGCGCGAAAAATGCTGGCGGCATCGGTATCGACGAGCTGTTCCTGCAGCCGCCGCATTCGATCGGAATGACCGCCAAGGCGCCGCACCAGAACTGGGGCTGGTTTCTCTTGTTCCGGGCCCTGGACAGCGTGTTGCGGGTGATCGAACCGCTATTCCCCAAAAAATTGCGCGCCCGCGCCATCGATAGCGCGGTCGCCTTCATCGAAGAGCGGCTCAACGGCGAGGATGGGCTGGGCGCGATCTATCCGCCGATGGCCAACGCAGTAATGATGTATGAGGTGCTCGGCAAGCCCGCCGATTATCCGCCGCGCGCCGTCACCCGAAGGGGGCTCGACAAGCTCCTGGTGATCCGCGAGCACGAGGCCTATTGCCAGCCGTGCGTCTCGCCGGTCTGGGACACGTCGCTGACCTGCCATGCCCTGCTCGAGGCGGGCGGTGAGGCGCTGCCGGCGGCGAAACAGGGCCTGGACTGGCTGTTGCCCCGGCAGGTGCTGGACGTCAGGGGTGACTGGGCGGTGAAGCGGCCGGAGGTTCGTCCCGGCGGTTGGGCGTTCCAGTACAACAACGCCTAAGCCAGAGTCCTGAATACGATGCGGCGATCACGCGCGGCCGCGAATGGATCGAGGGCATGCAAAGCCGCGATGGCGGCTGGGCGGCCTTCGACGTCAACAATCTCGAATATTACCTCAACAACATTCCGTTTTCCGACCACGGCGCGCTGCTGGATCCGCCGACCGAAGACGTCACCGCCCGCTGCCTCTCGATGCTGGCCCAGCTCGGCCAGACCGTTCAAACCAGCAAGGCGGTCGCGGCCGGGGTTGCTTTTCTGCGCCGGACCCAACTTGCGGAAGGATCGTGGTACGGCCGCTGGGGACTGAACTATATCTACGGCACCTGGTCGGTGCTGTGCGCGCTCAACGCCGCGGGCGTCGATCACCAGGACCCTGTGATGCGCAAGGCGGTCGGCTGGCTGCTGTCGATCCAGAACCAGGATGGCGGCTGGGGCGAGGATGCCACCAGTTACCGACTCGATTATAAGGGATTTGAAAGGGCCCCCAACACCGCCTCGCAAACGGCATGGGCCTTGCTTGGACTGATGGCGGCCGGCGAGGTCGGGCATCCGGCGGTCGCCCGGGGGGTGGAGTACCTAAAAAGCACACAGACCGAAAAAGGACTGTGGGATGAGCAGCGCTACACGGCTACGGGCTTTCCGCGGGTATTTTATTTGCGTTATCATGGCTACTCGAAGTTCTTTCCGCTCTGGGCGCTGGCGCGGTATCGAAACTTGAGAAGCACCAACAGCAGGGTGGTAGGGGTCGGAATGTGAGATTGGGGTTTGGGGACGACGTTCTCGCGGGCAAGTCGATTGATCCGCGGCCTGTATTGATTGTGACTGGTCTGGTGCAGGAAGCCCGTATCGCGGCCGGGCCCGGAATGGCCGTCATCTGCAGCAGTAGCGATCCGAAGCAATTGCGCGCACTTTTAACGGTCTTTGACCCGTCGACGATCAGGGGCGTTATCAGCTTCGGCATCGCGGGTGGACTGGATCCCGCATTGAAATCCGGCGACGTCGTGGTGGCCACCGAGGTCCTCTCCGGCGACACCCGCTGGCTCGCCGGCCTGACGCTGAACGAGCAGATGATCGCCAACGTCGCGTTGGGACGCCGGCGCGTCGTCAGGGGCGGTCTGGCGGGCGTGGAGCACTTGGTCGCCGCCCGGGCCGGAAAGGCCGCGCTGCGGTCCGAAACCGGGGCGGCCGCGGTCGACATGGAGAGCCATATCGCAGCCGCCTACGCCGCCGAAGCGGGACTGCCATTTGCGGCGTTGCGGGTCATCAGCGATCCCGCCACCCGCGCGCTGCCGGCGCTGGCGCGGACCGCGATCAAGGCGAACGGGGACATCGACCTGCGCAAGGTGCTGCGCGGCGTCGCGCGCAACCCGGCGACGCTGCGCGCGCTGGTCTCGACCGGAATCGATTTCAATCGCGCGCTGCGCAGCCTACGCGGCTGTCGAGGCTTTCTGCTGGGCGGCGAGGGCCTCGTCGCGGCGGATCTCTGAGAGCTTCTTCTGAACCTGCTCCGAGAAGATGTATTGCGCCGGGCGCTGATTGCTGAGATCGATCTCGGGCGCCATCGGGCCGGTCGTGCGCACGCCGCGCAGTGCCACCCACATCGCCTTCAACGGATTGGCGAAGGCGGCGTTCGCCGCGGTCGGCTCGTAGCCGCAATGCGCCATGCAGTTGGCGCACTTCTCATACTTGCCGGTGCCGTAGCTCTCCCACTCCGTCGTCTCCATCAATTCCTTGAAGGTCCTGGTATAGCCTTCGCCGAGCAGGTAGCAGGGCTTCTGCCAGCCGAAAATGTTGCGCGCCGGCATGCCCCACGGGGTGCATTCATAGTCCTGATTGCCGGCAAGGAAATCCAGGAACAGCCCGGAATGCATGAAATTCCACGTCTTGCCCTTGCCGAGCGCGAACACGTCGCGGAACAGCTTCTTGGTCTTGTTGCGGTTAAGGAAGTGCTCCTGGTCGGGGGCGCGTTCATAGGCATAGCCCGGCGACATTGAAACGCCGACCCCGAGTTCGGTCGTAAAGTCGAGGAACTTGGCGATGTCCTCGGCGGCATGGCCGTCGAAGATCGTGGCATTGACGTTGACCGTGAAGCCCCTGGCCTTGGCGGCCTTGATCGCCGAGACCGCGCGATCGAACACGCCCTGCTGCGAGACCGCCTTGTCGTGGTGGTCTTTCAGGCCATCGAGATGCACCGAGAAAAACAGGTAGGGCGACGGCTCGAACAGATCGAGTTTCTTCTCCAACAGCAGCGCGTTGGTGCACAGCGACACGAATTTCTTGCGCGCCACCAGGCCGCGCACGATCTCGCCGATTTCCTTGTGAATCAGCGGCTCGCCGCCGGGGATGGCCACCATCGGCGCGCCGCACTCGTCGGCGGCGTCCCAGCATTCCTGTGCCGACATGCGCCGGTTGAGGATCGCGTCGGGATAGTCGATCTTGCCGCAACCGACGCAGGCGAGGTTGCAGCGGAACAACGGCTCGAGCATCAGCACCAGCGGATAGCGATTGCGGCCCAGCAGTTTCTGCTTCATCAGGTAGCCGCCGATGCGGATTTCCTTGAAGAACGGTATTGCCATTACAGGTTTTTCTTTCTGGTCTCGGTTTTCTGGTCTCAGTAGTGAAGTGAATCAGCCCGCGGCCAGTTCGGCCGGAAGCCGGAATTCGATGTTTTCCTCCCGGCCCGGGAGCACCGACACCGTGACCGGTCCGATACGCCGCAGCGCCTCGATCACGTCGTCGACAAGGACCTCGGGGGCCGAGGCGCCGGCGGTGATGCCGACGGCCTTGGCGTCCTTCAGCCAATCAGGATTCAGTTCACTGCCGTCGGCAATCAGATAACTCGCGACCCCGACTTCGGTGCCGATTTCGCGCAGCCTGTTTGAATTGGAACTATTGGCGGCGCCCACCACCAAAATGACGTCCACGAGCTTGCTAAGGTCCCTTACTGCAGATTGGCGGTTTTGTGTCGCATAGCAGATATCCCGGATGTCCGGGCCTTGAATATCTGTAAAACGCTGCTGAAGGGCGGCAATAATGTCCTTGGTGTCGTCCACGCTGAGCGTGGTCTGGGTGATATAGGCCACCGGCGTGTCCGCGGGCAGGGTCAAAGCCGCCACATCCTCGACGTTCTGGACCAAAAGTACCGGCCCGGGAACCTGACCCATGGTTCCCTCGACCTCGGGGTGGCCGGCATGACCGATCAGGACCAGCGCCCGGCCTTTCGACATATAGCGTTTGCCCTGGTTATGGACCTTGGTCACCAGCGGGCAGGTGGCATTGAGCACCGGCAGGCCGCGGACGGCCGCTTCCTCCTCCACCGTCCGGGCGACGCCGTGGGCGCTGAATACGGTGACCGCCAGCGGCGGCACTTCCGACAGATCCTCGACGAAGATCGCGCCCTTGTTCTTCAGGCTTTCGACCACGTATTTATTGTGGACGATCTCATGCCGGACATAGACCGGCGGGCCATATTTCTCGAGCGCGCGCTCGACGATTTCGATTGCACGCACGACACCCGCGCAAAATCCGCGAGGCTGAGCAAGATATACTTCCATGGGACGCCCGTTACGCAAGTTGCACCAAACTCATTCACTATCTCGACCCGACCCATTACCCGACCTGACCACCCCGACTTGACTATCCGAGCGTCTGCAATATCCACACCGTCGCCGGCTTTCGCATCCCCTAGGCATAAGCACATGGGGTTACAGGGCTTTGTGTCAAAAACCAACGGTTAGGGAAGGCGGATCGTTGCAAAGTTCCTGGACGATGCGAGAGAGCAACACAGGTAATATGGTAAAGCTTAACGTAAATTTACGGCATACCAGGCTGTTAGACCGTTATCTACGTCACTTTGCCGCTGACCGATCCCGATAATGTGAGCATTTCAGCGTAGTTCCGGCATGTTTTGCGCTACTTCTTGATGTTCTTGAACAACCGGCTCGTACCCCGCAAGAAAAAGCTCAAAACAACATTAGATCGGCTGAGGGAACTCCGCTAGACAGCGGGGCGTTTCCGGCAAGCTCCCTGGGATTAGAAAGAGAAGATGTGCTGACACGTATTGTTGTCTCGATTGTTAAAGCTTGCACGCGATTTGCCCCTCTAACTGTCCTGGTCGCACTTATCCTTGCGGTGGCGGGGGGCTTCTACACAGCCCGGAACTTCATCATCAATACCGACATCAACACCCTGATCGCCTCCGATCTGGATTGGCGCCAGCGCGATAATCAGTTCGAAAAGGCCTTCGATCGGGAAAGAACGATCCTGGCCGTCGTCGAGGCCCCGACGCCGGAACTGACCAGCGCGGCGGCCAAAGCCCTCGAACAGAAACTGTCCGGTGACACCAGGCATTTTGAATCGGTGCAGGCGCTCGGGTCCGGGGAATTCTTTGAGAAGAACGGCCTGTTGTTCCTCCCGGTGGCCGAAGTCGGCCGGCTGACCGGCCAGTTCGAATCCGCCGCCCCGCTGATCGAGATCATGGCCGGCGATCCCAGCATACGCGGGCTGACCGGCGCGCTGGAAACCGGGCTCGCCGGCGTCAAGCGCGGACAGGTCAAGCTGGACAGCACCGAGCGCCCGTTCGCGCTGATCGCCCAGACCGTGGAGAACGTGCTCAATACCGGCTCGGCGACATTCTCCTGGCGCGAACTGGTCAGCGACAAGCCTTTGACCGACTCCGATCGCCGCGCCTTCATCGAGTTCAAGCCTATTCTCGATTTCAATGCGCTGGAGCCAGGCA